>NNBT01003809.1_pt1 | contig 11656 bp, 8 predicted proteins | sample 1173831 | NCBI WGS metagenome assembly NNBT01 (sample SAMN07173936, study PRJNA388173) | plant metagenome | isolation source: symbiotic tissue sample KVJ10 | place: Norway: Troms, Kvaloya island | reverse complement strand
CGTCGGCAACGTCCTTGAAGTCGATCAGGCCGCAGCTCTCACGGATGACGTCGAGGAGATCGCCATGCTCTCCTGTCGCTGCGTCGGTCCATTTGCCGGCTGCTCCCTTGCCGGATTCGCTCCCCTTCAGCCGCACGAACATGGAGCGTCCCGGCGTGTTGCGCACATCGCCGACGAGCCAGTAACGACCCTCACGATGCCCGTTCGAAAGGTAATGACGGCACACCGCCTCAGCCTGCCGGCCGAGACGCTGTGCCAGGTCGGACGCATCCCGCCGGGCCATCATGCAGCCTCCCGCTCGCCAATGCGCTGGACGGGATGACGCTCCAGCACCTTGGCCAGAATTGCCGACCCAGAAGCGTCGGTGGGAACGAACATGCGCAGCTTCCAGGAGATGATCTCGTGGAAGAGGCCGTAGGCCGAAAGGCGATCGCGCATCGTGTCGGTGAAGCCCGACAACTCGATGCGGTTGACGCCCATGACGCGGCTGCGCCGAAGCTGCAGACCCTCGGCAAGGTCGAGGATCGTCCGGCCGTCCATCAGCGCGGTGAAGGCATCGCTAGCGGTGAGCGCGGATGAGCCCGTCGCCAGCGCGCCCGCGGCCCATGCGGGCGAAACCCGGCGGCCGATTATACGCTCGCCATCATCGGTTTGGAGCCGATAGACCCGCGACGACTCGTTGGGCAGGCGCTTCCAGATCGGCAGCAGCAGTCCAGCAACGACATGGATGGTGCCGTCCGTGAACTCTGGCACATCAGCCACTTCGGCATTCCAGGCGTCGGCGAACGCGGCCTGTTCAGCCTCGACCCAGTGGCTCTCCGCCATCATCTTCAACGAGGCATGATGGCGATCCATCGGCCGGATCAAACGGACGCGCTGTTCGATCTCGCCATCGTCGAGCATCAACGTGGGTGCTGGAACCTGCACCGCGGGGCGGCCGGAGCGGTCATTGATCAGCAGCTTCGCGCGTGGATCGTCAAGGTGCGCAAGGGCATCGGCAAGTGAGACGGGCCGATTGCGTTCGCGCTGGGTGATGGTCAGCAGCCGTGTCTCCGCGCCGGTGCCGGGATGGACATGGATGGCGCGTCGATCGGCGACGACGAAGCTCTCCGCCTGAAGTGTTTCCAGGCCGACGTCATAGACCCCGGATGCGATGGCGCCCTCGATCTTCCCATTGAGCAACTGCTCGAAAGCGGTGAACAGGATGGCTTGAAGTGAGATGGTGAGGGCCAGCAGGCGATTCAGGAAGGTCGTGATCGGCGGCAGCTCGTCCCTGATGCCGGTGGAATCCATAAGCGTGAGGCCGGTCGCATCCTCGAACATCTGGAGCGAGCAGCCTTCGACCTTGCCGCGTACCAGCAGCAGATAGAGCTGCCGTAGCGCGTCGCGAGCATAGTGCGATTCCAGATTGTCCTCGGGGCGGAACAGGCCCTGGCCGCCGGTCTGGCGCTGGCCGCGCGTGATGGCGCCCAGCGTGTCGAGGCGCCTGGCGATGGTCGACAGAAAGCGCTTCTCGGCCTTCACGTCGGTCGCGATCGGTCGAAACAGCGGTGGCTGCGCCTGGTTGGTGCGGTTGGTGCGACCGAGGCCCTGGATCGCTGCGTCCGCCTTCCAGCCCGGTTCGAGCAGATAGTGAACCCGAAGGCGACGGTTCTTCGCCGACAGTTCGGCGTGATAGCTGCGGCCCGTGCCACCCGCGTCGGAAAATACGAGGATGCGCTTCTGGTCGTCCATGAAGGCCTGCGTCTCGGCGAGATTGGCCGATCCGGCGCGGTTCTCGACGACGAGGCGATCAATGCCGCTGGTGCTGGTCTTGCGGACAATGCGGCGCGACCGGCCCGTCACTTCCGCCACAGTGTCGGTGCCGAAGCGCTGGACGATCTGGTCGAGTGCTCCGGGAACGGGAGGGAGAGAGGCGAGCTGTTCGATCAGCCGATCGCGGCGGGCGACGGCCTCGCGGCTCTCCACGGGCTGGCCGTCGCGATAGACCGGACGTGACGACAGATTCCCTTCGCCATCGGTGAACGGCTCATAGAGTTGCACCGGGAAGGAATGCTGGAGATAGGAGAGGACATATTCGCGCGGCGTGATGTCGACGCGAACGTCGTTCCATTCTTCGGTGGGAATTTCGGTGAGGCGGCGTTCCATCAGCGCCTCGCCGGTCGAGACGATCTGGATGACGGCGGCATTCCCCTCGTGAAGATCGCGCTCGATGGAGCGGATCAGGGTCGGTGTCTTCATGCTGGTCAGCAGATGGCCGAAGAAGCGCTGCTTCGTGCTCTCGAAGGCCGAGCGCGCGGCGGACTTCGCCTGCCGGTTCAGCGTGCCGGTCTCGCCTGTGACATTGGCAGCCCGCATAGCGGCGTCGAGATTGTTATGGATGACGCTGAACGCCCCGGCATAGGCGTCGTAGATACGGGTCTGATCGGGCGTAAGCTGGTGCTCGACCAGCTCGTATTCGACACCGTCGTAAGAAAGCGACCGGGCGGTGTAGAGACCGAGTGCGCGAAGATCGCGGGCCAGCACTTCCATTGCAGCGACGCCACCGGCCTCGATCGCCTCGACGAATTCCGCCCTGGTCGCGAACGGGAAATCCTCGCCACCCCACAAGCCCAAACGCTGCGCGTAAGCGAGATTGTGGACGGTGGTCGCGCCCGTCGCCGAGACGTAGACGACGCGAGCGTTCGGCAGGGCGTGCTGGAGGCGAAGTCCGGCGCGTCCCTGCTGCGAGGCGGCGACATCGCCGCGTTCTCCCTTGCCGCCTGCGGCGTTCTGCATCGCGTGGCTCTCGTCGAAAATGATCACTCCGTCGAAGTCGGAGCCCAACCATTCGACGATCTGCTTGACGCGCGAAACCTTCTCGCCGCGCTCGTCGGAGCGTAGCGTGGCATAGGTGGTGAATAGGACACCTTGATCGAGGCGAATATCCTTGCCTTGTGGGAACCGGGACAGCGGTGTGACCAGCAGGCGCTCCATGCCGAGCGCTGACCAGTCGCGCTGCGCGTCCTCGATCAGTTTGTCGGATTTGGAGATCCACACCGCCTTGCGGCGTCCCTGCATCCAATTGTCGAGTATGATGCCGGCGGACTGGCGGCCCTTGCCAGCGCCCGTGCCGTCGCCGAGCATGAAGCCCCGGCGGAAGCGCACGGCGTTCGCGGCGTCGTCACGCGCGGCCGAGATCACGTCGAAGGTGCCGTCGACCATCCACGCACCGGCGAGGAAATCCGAATGGGCCTCGCCGGCATAGATGACTGTCTCAAGCTGAGCGTCGGACAAGAGCCCGCCGGTGACGATGTTGACGGGAAGGATCGGCCGGTAGCTCGGCTTCGGCGGCGCGACGGAGGCCATGGCCGCCGATTGGACCAGCTTGGTCGGATGCGGATGGGCGCCGGGAATACCAATGGTCTGCAATCGATATTCTTCATAGATCGCATCGGTGATCCGGCCAGCCTCCGCAGGTGTCCAGTCCAAGGTCTCGTAGGCGAGTTCGACGCCTTCCGGTTCGGCGAAACTGCGTGCGGGGGTCGAGGCGGCGGATCGCGCCAGATAGCCGCGCACGGTGCGCGCCGGGAAGACCGGCGCTGAGACGGCGGGCAAGAGGGCCGACGCGGCGACCGGCAGCCGCGCCGGAACATACTCGTCGATCCAGGCGATCAGGGTGGCGACATCGGGCGCGATGCCGGGTGATGCCGGAAACGCGCCCGGACTGTCGGCCGGCAGTTTGTCGATGACGGTCAGCCGCGTGTCGATGGTCGTACCATGCTTGGCGTAGACCGCGCCGTCGATCGCGGCGGTGAACACCATGCGGCCGCGCTCCTGCAGCCGGACGAAGGCCTCGCGCCAAGCGGGCAGCTCGGGCGAGAAATTCGCGCCGGTGATCGCGACAAGCCGCCCACCATCGACGAGCCGCGCCAGCGCAGAGGCGATATGGCGGTAGGCGGCGTTGGACATGCGGCCCGAGACGTTGGCCAGCACCGAGAACGGCGGGTTCATCAGCACGACGCTGGGCACGACGCCGGGATCGAGATGATCATCGATCTGCGCGGCGTCGTAGCGGGTGACGGGGATGGCCGGAAAGAGGAAGGAGAGAAGCCCCGCGCGGGTCTCAGCCAGTTCGTTGAGCAGCAGCGTGCCGCCGCCGATTTCGGCCAGGATAGCGAGCAGGCCGGTGCCGGCGGATGGCTCCAGCACCCGGTCAGCTGGCGTGATCGCCGCCGCCGTCAGCGCCGCCAGACCGAGCGGGATGGGCGTGCTGAATTGCTGGAACGCTTCGCTCTCCTGAGAGCGGCGCGTGTGGGTGGGGAAGAGGCCGACGATCTTGCCGAGCATCGGAAGTGCTGAGGCCGGAGAACCGGCTTTGCGGAAAAGCGACTTCCCGTATTTGCGCAGAAACAGCGCCGTCGCGACTTCACAGGCGTCATAGGCTGTCTTCCAGTCCCAGGCGCCGGACGCATCGGAGGCGCCGAAGGCGGTTTCCATGGCGGTGCGCAGGATCGAGGCGTCGGCGCGCTGGCCGCGTTCGAGATGGGGGAGAAGGAACTGCGCCGCGCGGTGGACCGCAGCAGCAGGATCAACCACTGGGGATGAGACAGGCGGAAGCGGCGCAGCCGAAACGGCAGCCGCGGAAGCGGAAATATCAAGCATGGGGAAGACCTCGGGAGAGCAGAACGGGACGAACCGGGCGGCGCTCTCTCTCCACCGATCCGGCTCAAACCCGTCCCGGCCAACCTCTTCCTCTCTGGGAGCGCGGTCTTGGGGACGCGGTTTCTTTTCCGAGGCCGGCTGTGCCGCTACACTCCGTCATCCAAACATGATGGCAGCGCAGACTCGGCGACGGGCGATCCGCGCGTCCGTCACGGACCGAAAGTGCCCGGCCGAACGGAAGGAAATGGCAATGAAGGGAAGTGTGGCGGGAATCGTCGGAGCAGTATGCTTGGTGGTTGGGTTCGCGGCGGGATTCGCGCTGCGGCCATCCCTGGCGCCGAGCGGGACGGCAGTGGTGGCGGCAGCAGGGGCGGCGCAACCGAGCGAAGAGGAAGCGACCGCCGCCGTGCGTCGTCACAAGCTGTTCACCGGGACATCGCTCGCCAACGCGACATTGAAGCTCGGTGATTGCTCGCCGGGCGGCGTCGGCCCGGGCGTCACCTGCATGACCCAACTCACCATGGATCCGACGAAACCTAACGCCACGCCGCAGAACCGCCCCATCGGCTTTGCCCGCGTTGGCGGTCAATGGGAAGTGGCTGTTTGGTAAGTGGTCAGTCCGCCAAGTCGCCATCGGGCGATGGCGGTAGGTAGGCGTCATAGGGATTGCCATCGGCCAAATGGCCAAAGGGCGTGAAGACGAAGCCACCGGACTCGCGGCCGACGGCGCAGATGACATAACGCGCTTCGCCCGTCGCGTTGTCGGCGCATTCCATCAGCGCCAGATTGCCATCCGCGGCCGCGCGAAGCAGCGTGTTGAAGTTGGCGCGGGCATGATCGGGAATACTCATCAGGCGTCTCCTTCAGCCAGATGGTCGGCGAGCCATCCGTGCGTGCCGATCCACGCGATGGTCTGTCGCGTGGCGAGATCGAGCACATGCGCTCCGCCGGAGAAGGCGTTGACGCGGGGACGCGAGCAGGTGCCAGCCCATTGGAATCCCCAGCGGCCTTGGAGATCGAAGACTTCTGCGCAGCGCAGGACGAAGGTGATCAGGCTTTGCGGATCACCGGTCACGTCGTCGCGCATCCAGAGTTGCGAGCCGCCGTGCTCGGGTTCGATCGATAGGACGAAGCCATCGGAAGGCGGGTCTTCCAGCGCGTTCTCCGCCATCAACGCGTTGTAGAGGTCGAGCGCGCGAGCAGCGTTCTCGGGTGTGCCGACATCGAGCAGGCACGAGAAATGCGTGAAATAGTCAGCCATGTCCGGCTCCTGAAACAAGGAGAGCCCGGCGATCGGTAAGGACCGGCCGGGCTCTGGATTGGGGAAGGAGGTGGCGAGCGCGGAGCGGCCGAAGTCGCCCCGCGCTTGGCGCTCTATTCGGCGGCGACCATGTGCGGTTCGCTGTCTTCGATCTCCGCCTCGTCGTCGTCGCCTGTGAGAAACTCGGGCAGCCCTTCGCCTTCGCCGTTCGCTCCGGCGTCGCTGCCCGCGCCGGCATTGCCGTCGACGTCGGCGAGGCGCAGCGGCTCGGGCAGCCAGCCGGTGTCAGCCAGCAGCCGCTCGGCTTCCTTCGCCATGTCGCCCTTTTTCAGATGGTCGATGAGCTGCGACGCCTGTTCGCCCTTCGCCTCGCGCACCGCCTCGAGAATGCGAGGCTTGGTGACGCGGCCGAGATAGTTGCCGACGGTCGGCGTCCAACCCGCCTCGACCATGTCGAGACCCACGGCGCGCGCCAGTCGATCAGCCTGGGCGATCCGCTGCTGGATCCCATGCGCCGAGACGGCCCCGCCGCCATAGCGGTCGGCCTTCTCGTAGAGCGCGTTGACGCCGTAGCTGACGCAATGGGCGAGCAGCGCCGCGCGGCTGGTCTCGTCGAGTAGGGTGATCCAATCCCACAGTGCGTCGTCGTCGGTCGGCAGGTCCGACTTCCACGCCTCATGGCGTTCCGTCACCGACTTCGCCGAGGGGCTGTCCTTCAGCTCGTCCGCCTGGACGGGGAAGAAGACGTGCCGGACCGAGGCTTCCAGGCAACCGGTCGTGGAGCGGTGCTGGAAGATGTCGGTGACCAGCTTGTGCAGCAGCGCGGTCATGGCGACGCGCGGATTGCCGGCGAGTGCATCGCGCAGCGCCAGGGTGCGGTGGGCCGTCAGCTCTGTCACCAGACGGTCCGGTAGCGGCTTGATGGCGTCGTCCTCTTCTTCCTCGGGCTCGACCGGCTGACCGCCGATGGTGATGACTGCACGTTGCACCGAGGGGCTGACGGGATTGACGGGCTCGCCGTCACGCTCCGATCCGTCCGCGCCGTCGATCGCGACCGACGGCACGTCCTCGGGCCGGACGAAGCCGCGATCGACCAAGAGCGAGCCATCGGCGTCGATGCTGACGAAGACGCCGGCAATGGCGATATCGGCCGGATCGAACTGCTCCGGGCGATCGTCGAAGCTGGCGAGCGCGGTCTCGATCTCGCCGAGCCGCTGATCGACCTCGTCGGGCAGCTCGTCGGCGCCCTCATACTCCGCTTCGAGCTTGGCGTATTCGGCGTTGAGCGCCTCGATGGTCGTTTGCTCTTCCGCCGACAGGTCGACCGGCGCCCCGGAAACCTGATGCAAGCCGCGCGCGGCGTCGAAGGAAAAGCTGACCGCGACCTCGATCCACCTCCAGCCTTCGGCGGCGATCGCCTCGGCCTCGGTCTTCAGCTTCTCGGCGACAAGGCGATCGAGCAGAGCCGCGTCCTGCAGCCAACCGCCGTCATCGGACTGGAACAGGTCGCGCGTGACGATGCCGCCGGCCGCCGCATAGGCCTCGACGCCGACGAAGACGGCCCGCTTGTCGGACGCGCGCACCGTCGTCTCGGTGAGCATGCGGCGGATCTGGTACGGCTCCTTCGACCACGCATCCTTGATCGCGTCCCAGACCTGCATCTGACGATCATGGTCGCCGGAGACCGTGAAAGCCATGAGCTGCTCCAGCGTCATGCCGTCCTCGGCATAGACGTCGAGGAGCGCTGGAGAGACGGACGCCAGGCGCAGCCGCTGCTTCACGACGTTGACGGGCACGAAGAACGCTGCGGCGATCTCCTCCTCGGTCATGCCCTTGTTCAGCATGTCCTGGAAGGCGCGGAACTGGTCGAGAGGATGAAGCGGCGCGCGCTCGATATTTTCGGCGAGCGACACTTCCTCGGCCAGGATGTCGCTGTCACGATCGCGGACGATGCAGGGGACGGGCGCAGTCTTGGCGAGACGCTTGCTCTTCACCAGCAGTTCGAGTGCCCGGAAACGCCGGCCGCCGGCCGGCACCTCGAACATGCCGGTCTCGTTGCCGTCGGCATCGGCGACGGGCTGGACGCTGAGGCTCTGGATCAGGCCGCGACGGGCGATCGAGGCCGCGAGGTCCTCGATTGAGACGCCGGCCTTGACGCGCCGAACGTTGGACTGGGAAAGCACCAGCTTGTTGAAGGGAATGTCGCGCGAAGACGACAGGGTGATCTTTTGAACTGCAGTAGCCATCGGGAGATACTCCGCGACGGGCGGCCGAGAGCCTCTCTCTCGACCTCCACCCGTCACGAAAATCCCGAACTCCTCTCCCTCTCATGGCCTCGGCAGCCACAGGACGACGTCGCGAAGCAACTGCTTGGTCATGGCGACCGCGTCATCATAGAAAGCCGCCTGCGATGTGCGGGCGGAGAGCACTGCCAGGCGGTGGCTCCGGTCGACAGCAGGGCGACGAACGGCTCGAGCGCCAGCTCGCTCGGCCAAAAGCCGAGGCGTTCAGCGGCCCCCAAGCCTTCACCAGATCGTGGCGGATCTCGCGCCGGCATCGATCGTCGCTCCAGCCGTGCGCCTGCAGAATCGATTTGAGGGACAGCTCGATCGCGTTCCCCAGGTTTTGCAGCAGAAGCTCGCCGGCGTGACATCCGGGCATCGAGGCAACGTGGCGTGCTGCGGCGGCGAAGCCGAGAGCGTCGTGGAGGAGATGGCGGCCTGGCAGGTGATTGGTCATCACGCCGCCTCCCGCTGATCGTCTTGCGAGGCGACGTGGTCGGGCAAGAAGCCGAGGAGATAGTCCGCGGCCTTGCTTGCCTGCGAGGCCGCGCGGACAATGGCGCGATTGTCCTCGCGCAACACCTCCAGCCAGGAGCCGATATAGTCGGCGTGGCGCACAGTCGGTGTGATGCCGAGCGAGGCGCAGCAGAAGGCGGCGTTCATCTCGGCCACTTATCTGAACAGTCAAGCTGTCTCAGCGGACTTTCATCAGCCGAAACCAGCCGATCTGGCGGCGTTGCGCGGTTTTAGAACGGGTGAGACACTCGGGAGTATCTGGAGGGCTGCTCTTCGCATTGCGGTTCGTGGTTTTTACGACTGCTCAGCGAACCGAATGCGACTGGTGAAGGGATTTCTTTCGTGCAGACTGCTCCGCGGCCGTACCGGTCGACCACCTCACTTACGCTCAAAGCATCTCGCCGATATCTGACGCGCCGCTGGGATATGCGAACATGGTGGTCTTCAACTGCTCTGCCGTCAGCCCTTGCCTGATCGCCAGTGCAAAGATGTTGATCACTTCGTCAGCGTGCGGACCGACAAGATGGGCGCCGAGGATGCGGTCAGTGTCCGCGTCGACCAACGTTTTGAAGCCATACACCGTCTCGGCCTGCTGGCGTGCGGTGAACCAGCCGTCCACGCGCTCGGTCTTTACGCGAACGTTCAGGCCTTTCTCACGCGCCTTGGCTTCGCTCATGCCGACGGCTGCGATCGGCGGGATGGTGAAGGCGACACTCGGAACGCCTGTGTATTCAGGCCTGACCGTGTTGCCGTTGAGCAGGTTCGCCGAGACTACCTTCGCGTCATGGCTTGATACCGGAGTGAGCGGCGGTCCTAGGCCGGCGGCATCACCTGCTGCGTAGACCGCGGGGTTGGAGACGCTTTGCAAAAATCCGTTCAACGCCAGCCGCCCGTTATGGTGCTTTACGCTCCCGGCATCGAGATCGAGCGTCGCGAGCGCCGGCGCCCGACCCGCGGCATGGACGACCAGATCTGCGTCCATATCGAGTTCGCCGTCAGGACAGTCCGCCCGGACGCGATAGCCGTCTGATACCTTCTCAATGGCGGTCACCCCTGCCTGTGTGCGGACATTGATGCCGCGCTCGCTGAACTTGTCCATCAGCCAGCCGACGAGATCGGGGTCGAATTGCTTRAGCATTCGCTTCCCGTGCTGAAGAATTGTGACCTGTGCTCCGGCGCGCGCCGCGATGTGCGAAAACTCGGCCGCGATATAACCGCCGCCGACAAGGACGATGCGTTCAGGCAGGCTCTCCAGTTCCAGGAAGCCTTCATTGGTGATCAGGTGCTGCTCTCCCGGAATGCCGAGCGGCACGGCCTCGGCGCCGGCGGCGATCACGATACGGTCCGCCTCGATCCTCTCTCCTCCGAACTCGAGCGCATTCGGGCCGATAAAGCGAACGTGACCGTGGAAGGCGTGAATCCCTTTGTCGGCAAAGGCTTTCTCACGCTTCTGCGGTACCGGATCGGTGAAGCTGCGCTTGAAGGCCATCAGTCCCGTCCAATCGAGCGTCGCGTCCCCTTCGATTCCACGTCCGCTCATGCGCCAGGCGTGATCAGCCGCCTCGGCGCCGCCGACCATCATCTTCTTCGGATCGCAACCGCGCAAGGCGCAGGTGCCCCCGAAGGGCCGGAAGTCCGCGACGGCGACGCTCCAGCCAGCCGCACGAACCCTGTGTGCTGTTACGATCGCAGCCGTTCCCGTGCCGATGATCGCAAGGTCATATCTCTTCGCCACTAGATCTCCTCCAACATTGTCACGTTCGACATCCGAGCCTTCACGGCTCAGCCGGCGCAGCATGAGAGCTTCGCCACGTCCTTGTCGAAGGCAAGAGCCGCGAGCTTCAGGCCCTCAACGGTGGTGAGATACGGAAAGAGCGTATCCGCGAGGTCGTCGACGGTGAGGCCGTGCCGGATTGCCAGGGCCGCCGTCTGGATGCTGTCGGCTCCCTCCGGTGCGAGGATATGCGCCCCGAGCAGCCGGCCGCTGCCAGCGTCGGCGACGAGCTTGATGAGCCCGCGTGTGTCTCGGGCGGCAATCGCGCGCGGCACCTGGTCGAGACCGATCGTGGAGACACGGACGGCGTGGCCGGCGGTCCGCGCAGCCGCCTCTGTCAGCCCGACGCTCGCCACCTGCGGATCGGTGAAGACGATGGCCGGCATGGCACTGTTGTCGTAGCGCAGGCTGTCGCCGTTGAGGGCGTTCTTCGCCGCGAGCTTGGCACCGTAGGCGGCCATGTAGACGAACTGATCGTGACCGGTGACGTCGCCGGCAGCGTACACGCCCGATCTTGTCGTGCGCATGCGGTCATCGACGAAGATGCCGCCCTTCGGCGAGAGAGCGATCCCATGCTCGGCGAGCCCGAGACCTTCGATATTGGGCGCGCGGCCCGTCGCCACGAGCACCTGATCGGCGTCGATCGTGACGTCCTTGCCGTCGCGATGGACAGTGAGTGCAACACCGTCCGCGGTCTTGCGGATCGTCCGGTACGTGATGCCGGAAATCACCGCGATGCTCTCGTCCATGAAATACCCCGTCAGCGCCGTGCCGATCTCGGGTTCGGCCTCCGGAAGGAGACGCGAGCGGCACACCAGCGTCACCTCGACGCCGGCGCGGGCGAACATCTGGGCGAGTTCGGCCCCGATATAGCCGCCGCCGATCACGAGCAGAGATCGGGGCAGCGCCTCGAGATCAAGCGCCGTCGTGCTCGTCAGGTATGGCACGGTCTCGATGCCTGGGATGACAGGGACGGCCGGTCGCGCGCCGGTCGCGATGRTGATCTTGCCGGCTGAGACAAACGTGCCGTCCACCTCGACGCCGCCGTCCACGATGCGCGCCGGCCCTTCGCGATAGGCGATGCCGTTGTAAGCCGGGAGCAGGTCGGCGTACTTGGCCTGACGTAGCTTCGAAACCAGCGCGTGCTTCTGACGGACGGCTCCGGCCCAGTCGGTCAGC
>NNBT01003856.1_pt1 | contig 11657 bp, 10 predicted proteins | sample 1173831 | NCBI WGS metagenome assembly NNBT01 (sample SAMN07173936, study PRJNA388173) | plant metagenome | isolation source: symbiotic tissue sample KVJ10 | place: Norway: Troms, Kvaloya island | reverse complement strand
GTCCTGATAGACGGTAGCGACGCCTTGATCGAGCGCGTTACGTGGCGAAGCGAAGGTCACCGGCTTGCCGGCAATGCGGATTTCGCCCGCCGTCGGCTGAAACACGCCCGACAGCAACTTGATCAGCGTCGACTTGCCGGCGCCATTGTCGCCGAGCAGGCAGTGGATCTCGCCCGGGCGCACGCCGAAGGAGACCTCCTTCAGCGCAATGACGGAGCCGAAGAACTTGCTGACCTGGGCGAGTTCGAGGAAGTCGGATGTCTCGGTCATGGCCATCACCGCGAATAGGTCACTTTGCGGCGGACATAAGTGTTGAACAAGACCGCGATCAGCACCATGGCGCCCATGAACACCTTGAACCAGTCGGTATCGACGCCGGTGAAGAAGATGCCCATCTGCACCGTGCCGAAAATGAGCGCCCCCAAGGCCGCGCCGATCGCCGAGCCGTAGCCGCCGGTGAGCAAGGTGCCGCCCACCACCACTGCGATGATCGCCTCGAACTCCTTGAGCTGACCGCGTAACGTGTCGGCCGATCCCGCTTCGAGGACCTGGATGACGGCGAGCAAGGTGGCGGCAAAGGCGGTGCCGACGAAGAGCAGGATCTTCACCCGCGCCACCGGCACGCCGACATTGCGCGCCGCCACCGGATCGCCGCCGGAAGCAAAGATCCAGTTGCCGAAGCGAGTCTTCATCAGGATCCAGGTGCCGAGCAGCGTGAGCAGCATCCACCAGACCACCGCCATCGGGACGCCGGGCGCCAGCGGCAAGCCGTCGGTGCGCATCTGCAACCAGCCGAGACTGCCCATCCAATGGAACAGATCCTTGAGCACATAGCCTGAGAAGATCGGCGCCAGCCAATCGTCCTTGGCATAATCGCCGATACCCGAGACGACGGTGCGGTTGGTGGCGGCGCGGGTGAGCGCCAGCGTGAGGCCGCGCAATATGAACATGCTGGCCAGCGTCACGATGAAGGACGGCAGTCCGGTGCTGATGGTGAGATAGCCGTTGATGAAACCGACCACGAGCGCGACCAGGAAGGCGAGCAGGATGCAGGACCACAAGGGCCAGCCCCATTCGACCGCCGGTATGGCGATGACGATGCCGGCAAAGCCGATCATCGAGCCGATCGAGAGATCGAACTCGCCGGCGATCATCAGGAGCGCCACGGCGGCGGCGAGGATGCCGACCTGGGCAGAAACATCAAGAAAGGTGATGACGCCCTTGGCGCTGAACATGCCGGAATCTCCGGCAAAGGTGAGGAAGAAGGCGAAGACCAGGATCGTGCCGGCGACGGCGCCCAGTTCCGGCCGGCCGAGCAGGAAGCGCCAGGTCGGAATGGCCCGGACCCGTTCATCGGAAGTCTTGCTAGGGGCTAGAGCGGACATCGGCGTCTCGAGGCTCCATCCTGACAGAATGCGGGCGCAAGGAAAGCAGGAAAGCAGGCGTGGCGGCGGGGAGACTGCCGCCACGCCTGATCACATGGGCCTCTAGCGGAAGCCCTTGCGGCTGAGCTCGATCACGCTGCCGGCCGTGTCCTTGGTGATGAAGCCGGGACCTGTCGGCCAGGCCGTGGTCGGCATCACCCCATAAAGCTTGTAGTTCTTGAACAGCGCGACCGGCAGATAGCCCATCATGAATTGCTGGGCGTCGGTGGCGAAGAGCAGCGTGCCGTTGGCCACATTCTCAAGAATTTCCGGCGTCATGTCGAAGGTCGCCATCGCCTTGAGGCGGCCTTTGGCGTCGAGCTCCTTGACGGCGGCGAGCATCGGCGAAGCACCCGTGGGACCGAGCGAGATGATGCCGTCGATGGTCTGGTCCTGCTGCAACGCGCTGGCGATACGCGACTTGGCGTCGACCGGATCGGTCACGGTCACCGGCACGATCGTCTGCTTGACGCCCGAGCCGTCTTTCACACCGCGGCATCGGTTGTCGAGGTCGGTGTTGCCCACTTCCATGTTGATGCACATGATGTGGGTGGCGCCGGCCGCCTTCAACTTTTCGCCGACCGCCACGCCGGCCTGATATTCATCCTGGCCGAGATAAGCGGGTACACCGAGCTCCTTGTATTTGGTGAGGCCGGAATCGATGCCGATCACTGGGATGCCGGCGGCGAGCGCCGACTGGATCGGAGCCTTCAGCGCGTCGGCGTCGGGAATCGAGACGACGATGCCGTCGGGTTTGCGGGCCACGGCCGAGTCGATCATCTTGCCCATCGCCGACATGTCGAAGACGTCGGGCGCCTCATATTGGACATCGGCGTCGAAGGTCTTGGCGGCTTCGGTGAGGCCGTTCTTGATCGCGTTCCAATAGGGATCGCCGGCCTGGCCGTGGGTGATGAAGATCACCTGCAGCTTCTTTTCCTCGGCCCGCAGCTCCGGCGAAACCAAGGCCGTGATCATGCCGGCAACCAGGGCCAACATGAGGATAACCAGTCTTTTCATGGGCTTACCTCCTTTGAGCCGTCATTGCGCCTTGCTCTGTGGCAAGGTTATGAGGATGTGGAACGTTCCATAATTGACTTCGAAAATAAGCCGGCTCGCGCCGACTTGCTCCACTCCGATCGCAAGCTTAACCCCTTCATGGCCCCCCCAATAGAGCCAATCCCTCTATTTCATATGGAGCCAAGTTTGGCGGCCCGCCTTTTGCCGGCCGCCATGAAACTCGCTTTGAGCGCCATGACCGCGGTCTGGATATCGCGCTCATTGAGGGCGGCATAACCGAGCAGAAGCCCGTGCTCGGGTGCCTTGTGATGATAATTGATCGAGATCGGCTGCAGGTCGATGCCATGGGCATGGCCGATCTCGGCGATCTTCACATCGTCCATCTTCGCGGTGAAACGGGCGATCACCTGCATGCCGGAGTCATTGTCGCTGACCGCGATCCACGGGCCGAGATGTTTTCGGCACAAGGCGATGAACTCTTTCTGGCGCTCGCCATACACGCGGCGCATGCGTTTGAGATGCGTGGTGAAATGGCCCTGCTCGATGAAATCGGCGAGCGTCACTTGCAGAAGGAGCGGTGTGAACTGACCGGTGACGCCGACCGCTCGGTTGAACGGCTCGACCAGTGCATCCGGCACCACCAGAAAGCCAATGCGCAGCGACGAGAACAGCGTCTTGCTGAAAGTGCCCAGATAGATGACGCGGTCGGCGCGGTCGAGGCCCTGCATGGCCGGCATCGGCTGGCCGCGAAAACGATATTCGCCGTCATAGTCATCTTCGATGATCCAGGCGCCATGCCGCTCGGCGTGGCTCAGGAGATGCAGGCGCTCGTCCATGCGCATCGTCGCGCCGAGCGGCCATTGGCAGGCCGGCGTCACATAGATGAGGCGTGGGGCCGGGAGTGCCGCATCGTCGAGCGCCCAGCCCTGGGCATCGACAGAAAGCGGATGCAGCCGGGCCCCGGCGGCTTCGAGCGCGCTGCGGGCACCCCAATAGCCGGGCTCTTCCATCCACACCGGATCGCCCTCATCGAGCAGCAGCCGCGCCGCGAGATCGAGCCCGGCCTGGGCGCCGGTGACCACCACCACGCGCTCAGGGCTGCAGGAGACGCCACGCGATATGGTGACATAGTCGGCGATCGCCGCGCGCAGACGCGGATGGCCTGAGAAGTGATAATACCCCAGAAGATCGCCGCTGCGCCGCCTTGCATTGCGGGCGAGGAGACGCGCCCAGGTGGCGAACGGAAAGTTGGAGACTTCCGGAAAGCCCGGCTGGAAATTGACCTTGTTCGGATTGCGCAAGGGTTGAAGCCGCGTCGCCAGCGCTTCACCGCGTCGCGAGATGGAGGAGCGGTTGCGGGCGGGCGGCACCTCCGGCGGGCGCGCCGGGCGATCGGGCAGATTGGCCACCCAGGTCCCGCGGCCGGAGCGCGCCTCGACATAACCTTCGGTGAGCAGCCGCTCATAGGCAGCACTCACCGTGTTGCGGCCGAGCTGCAATTGCTGCGCCAGGCTGCGCGTCGCCGGCAAGGTGCTGCCCGCCCGCAAGCGCCCGCTCAGGATGAGCGAACGCAACGTATCATAGAGTTGGCGATGCGCCGGCAGACGCGCCGACCGATCCACTGTCAATATGTCGAAGGGAAAATGCGAACGGTTGCTCAACGAGGCCTCCCTCGCGCAAAGCTACTGCAATCACCGGCGCGAGATCAAACCACAATCGGTCCGCTCTTCAGCCGGGTCAGGACTTCCGGCCCAGCCTCGGTCAAGAGCACCGTGTTCGACAGGAAGTCGTCCCCCTGACCGCTGCCCATCAGCCAGGACAGGATGTGAAAGCTCATGCCGGTCCTGATCTCCAGATCGGAATCACGCCGGAGCCCGGTCACGCTGTTGCCGCCGGTCCAGGACGGCGGCTGGCCGATGCCGACGCAGTAGCCGCAATGATGGCGCTGGTAATGTGAAAGCCCGGCCTCATCGACGACGGCTTGCCAGGCGGCATAGACATCGCGCGCTTTGGCGCCCGGCCGGATCGCCGCCACGACCGCATTGAAGGACTGCCTGACGATATTTGCGATCCGCGCATCTTCATCACGGATCGTGCCGATATGAACAAGACGGCCCAAGGGCGCGTGATAACGCGAGACGCAGCCCGACAATTCGAGGAAGACCGGCTCGCTTCGCTTGTATCTTCCGTCTCCCCAAGTCGCATGTTCCTCGCCGAGCCGGCTGCCCGGGCGAATGAACGGACCGAAGCCCGGCGGATGGCCGCCGGCCCGGATCATTGCCGCCATACACGCCGCCGCCACATCGCATTCGCGCGCGCCATCGGCAATGGCGGCGAGCGATGCCTCGCCCGCCGCATCGCTCACCCGCGCCGCACGGCGCATCAGTTCCTGCTCCTCCGCGCTTTTCACCAGCCGCTGCGCATCGACGAGACCGCTTACATCCGACCATTGCGCGGCCACTTGTTCTTTCAGGGAAAGCGCCAGACCATGACTCAAGCCCGCTGTCCAATTTTCGAGGCCGATTGTTTTGCCCGCGAGCCTGAGCTCATGCAGCACACGCGCCATCATGTCGGCAGCCGTCTCGCTGTCGGGATGGCCGCGAAACCGCGCCGCTTTCACCTGCTTCTCGACCGAGACGCGCTCCATGGCACGCGTCACCAGCACCGGCTCCCCTTCGAGCGGCACGAGCAGCAGATGCGGCGCGAAATAACCCCAGTGATCGAGGCCGGTCAGATAGAACACATTTTCAGGGCTGGCGATGATTGCCGCCTCGAGCCCTTTGATCTCAAGCCCGGCACGGAGCCCACGCAGGCGCCGGGCCATCTCCGCGCTACTGAAGGGATTGTCGAACATGTTAATCTATGACGATCAATTCACGCGCGACATCGCACAACCGCTCGCCGCCTTTGTCGGTAACGACGAAGGATTCCGAGATCGCGACGCCGAAATCCTGAAGCCACACGCCCGATTGAATATGGAAGCACATGCCGGCCTGGAGGATTGTCTCATCGCCGGGCCGGAGGCTCACAGTGCGCTCACCCCAGTCGGGCGGATAAGCGAGCCCGATCGAATAGCCGACGCGGCTTTCCTTCTTGAGACCATGCTTGCGGAGCACCTTTTGCCAGGCGGCTTCCACGTCCGTCGCGGTGCTGCCGCTCTTCGCCTTGGCAAGTCCCGCATCGACGCCCTCGACCACCGCCTTGGCGACATCCTGAATGGCCTCCGGCGGCTTGCCCAGATGAATGGTGCGGGTGAGCGGTGCATGATAACGCCGCCGGGCTCCGGCGATCTCCAGCATGGCGAGGCCCGATGCCGGCAAAGGTGCATCGCTCCAGGTGAGATGTGGGGTGCTCGTTCCCTCGCCCACCGGCATCAGCGGGCAGATGGCGGCATAGTCGCCGCCCGCCCCCGGCACGCCGATCGTCTGCGCGTGATAGATCTCGGCGATCACCTGATATTGCGGCACGCCCGGTTTCATCACCTCGATAGCGCGGTTCATCGCATGGCTGCAGATACGGCCTGCCTCGCGCATGAGGACAAGCTCGGCTTCGGATTTCACCAGCCGCGCCCAGTTGACCAGATCGCCATTATTGCTGAAGGCCGCGTCCGGCAACCCCTTGGTCAGGTGAGCATGACAACGCGCCGTATAATAATGAGCGTCCATCTCGACACCGATGCGCGCCGTGCCCCAGCCACGCGCCCGGATGAGCTCGGCCAGCTCATCATAGGGATGGCCGACCGGATGCTGAATCAGATGTTCCGAGAAAGGCACAATGTTCTTCGCCGGCAGATAGGTGGTGAGATGCGCGCTCTTGGCGTCCTGAGCGCGACCGAACCAGATCGGCGCCTCTTCTTCCCGATGCACCAGCACGCATTGCGGCACATAGAAGGACCAGCCGTCGAAGCCGGTAAGCCAGCCCATATTGGCGGGGTCCTGGCAGATGATGAGATCGAAGCCAGCTTTCGCCATGCGGCGTTTGACCTGGGCGAGCCTTTCGGCATATTCGGCGAGCGTGAAGGGAATGTTGCTCATTCTGTCTCTCAGGCTGTGATCTTGGTGCCGATGCCGAGCTTCCGCGCGGCGGCAAAGGCATAGGAAGCGATGGCAGTATCCTGCGCGCCGGTGCCGGTGAGGTCGCAGAGGGTGATGGCGGTCTCCGACGGCCGCCCCGGATGGGTTCCGGCCACGATGGCGCCGAGCTCGGGCGGCGTCTCACCCTTCATCAGTCCGATGGCGTGTGCTGAGCGTAGCTCTCCGAGAGCGGTGGCCTGGCTGACGCGGTCGCAGACATAGAGATCGCAGAGCGCCACGGCGCGCGGGTCGATCTCGTTCTTTCCGGCCTGGTCGGCCCCCATGGCGGTGATATGCAATCCCTTATGCAACCATTCGGCGCGCAGAATGGGCTTGCGCGCCGATGTCGTCGTCACCACCAATTGCGCTTCGGCCACGGCCGCGGCGGCATCCTTCGCGACTTCGCTCTTCACCTGGATCGCCGCCGCGATATCCGCCGCACAAGTCTCGGCACGCCCCGGATCACGGCCCCAGACGATCACCTTTTTGAAAGGACGTACCTGATGCGCGGCGATGATCTGCAGACGCGCCTGGGCGCCGGTGCCGAACACGGCGGCGGTTTCGACCTTCTTAGGCGCCAGAAATTTGGCGGCGATGGCGCCGGCCGCGGCGGTGCGGATGTCGGTCAAATAACCGTTGTCGAGCAGCAGCGCCGCGACGAGCCCGGTTTTTGCCGAGAGCAGGATCATCAGCCCGTTGAGGCTTGGGAGGCCGAGCTTCGGGTTGTCGAAGAAGCCCGGGCTGACCTTGATGGCGAAATGCTCGAAGCCCGGCAGATAGGCGGTCTTCACATCGACCTCGCCATGGGCGTCGGCGATCTCCATCGAGAGGATCGGCGGCATGATGACCTTGCCCGAAGCGAGCAACCGGAAGGCGTCTTCGACCACCTCGAGCACCGGCGCGCCGAGCGTGACGGTGCGGCGCAGATCGGCTTCGGTGAGAATGGCGATATCGCCCATAGTCTATCCTTTCACCATATGATCGCCGATGCGCACCGGCTCGCCCTTCGCCACCGCGATGATCTGGTCTAGATCGGCATTCTGGCCGGAGATGATCATGGCGGTGGGCCCGTCGACTTTGAGCTTGCCGGCCAGGAGCGCCGCGATGCCGACGGCGCCGCCGCCCTCGGCGATGAGGCGCTCGCGCCGGAACAGCGCCTGCATGCCACGATAGATTTCCGCCTCGCTCACCAGCAGGGTCTCATCGGCGAAATCGCGGCAGAGCTTGAAGGTCCATTGGTTGGTGAGATTGATGCCGCCGCCCAGCGTGTCGGCGAGCGAGGGCACTTCGGTGACGAGGATCGGCTCGCCGGCCTTGAGACTCTCATGCATGGCGGCACCTTCCGCCATGCTGACGCCGGTCACGCGGATATCCGGCTTGATCTGTTTGGCGGCGAAGGCGATGCCGCCGAGCAATCCGCCGCCCGACAGAGGCACGACGATCTGGGTGAGGTCGGGGCGCTCCGCCAGAAGCTCGAGCGCGATCGTCGCCTGGCCGAGAATGACGTCGCGATGATCGAAAGGCGAGATGTCGGTATAGCCCTTCTCGCGCACCAGCCGGTCGGCCTCGCGCTGCGCGTCGTCCTGGCTCGTCCCGCAGCGCCGGATCGTGGCGCCGAACGCCGCAATGCCCTGGACCTTCGCCTCGGGCACGAGACTGGAGAGGCAGATGGTGGCTTCAATGCCGAGTTGGCGTGCCGCATAAGCGACGGCCTTGCCATGATTGCCGGTCGAGCAGCAGACGACGCCGCGCCGGCGCGCGTCTTCATCGAGGCGCAGCAGCGCATGCGCCGCCCCTCTGATCTTGAAGGCGCCGATTGGCTGCAGGGTTTCGAGCTTGAGCAGGATGGGCTGGCCCGCAGGATCAGAAAAGCTCAAGGCTTCGACCAGCGGGGTGGTGCGGGCAAGGCCTTGGATGAGCCCGTGCGCCTCCCGGACAGCTTCAAGAGAAAACCCCATCACACTCCCTAAATGTGCACAACGACGCTCTTTCGTCGTTCACTCTTGTATTATTTTGGCCAAATTACATCTTCTCTTGCGATCTGTCCAGATAAGATGTATACAACAATGACACCCGGCGAAGAGACCGGGCAGGAAACGCGACAATTCCGGGAGATACGCATGTCCAAGCTGATCACGCGCCGCCGCTTGCTCACGGGAACGGCCGGCCTCACTTTCGCCACCACGACTTTCACATCGATCGCTTATGCCGAGACGACATTGGAGCGCGCCAAGGCACAAGGCTTCATCCGCATCGGCTTCGCCAATGAAGCGCCCTTCGGCTATGCGACGCCGGACGGCAAGCTCACCGGCGAAGCGCCGGAAGTCGCTAAGGCGGTGCTCGCCAAGATGGGCATTGCCCAGGTCGACGGCGTGCTCACTGAATTCGGCTCGCTCATACCGGGCCTCAAGGCCGGCCGTTTCGACGTCATCGCCGCCGGCATGTTCATCAACCCGAAGCGCTGCGCCGAGATCGCCTTCTCGGAACCCTCTTACGGCATCGGCCAGGCCATGCTGGTGAAGAAGGGCAATCCCAAGGCCATCAAGGACTTTGCAAGCTTCAAGGACAACTCCGCCCTCAAGCTCGCGGTGATGGCGGGCGCCGTCGAAGTCGGCTACGCCAAGGATGCCGGCGTGCCGCAAGAACAACTCGTCATTCTTCCCGACCAGTCGAGCCTCGTTGCCGCCGTTCAGTCCGACCGCGCCGATGGCGCCGCTCTGACCGCGCTTTCCATCGCTGATATGGCGAAAAAAGGCGAAGGCGTCGAATCGACGACACCGTTCGGCGAGGTCGCCGGCAAGTCGGTCAAAGGCCATGGCGGCTTCGGCTTCCGCAAGGACGACACCGACCTCATCGAAGCCTTCAATACGCAGCTGAAGGCTTTCCTCGGCACGCCGGAGCATATCGCCCTGGTGACGCCCTTCGGCTTCGGCCAGGACTATCTGCCGAACAAGACGATGGAACAGCTCTGCAAGGGTGAATAGTCTTCCGAGCGGAGAGCACTCGTCGAGCGCTCTGTGACCGGAACTCATCGGGGAGAAGCAAACGCATGGGCATTCGCACGCTCATCGTCATGCTGGTGGCGTCTATCCTGCTGATCGCCTTTCTGGCGACGCGCGAGACCTACAGCCTGTTTCTCCCTGGTCTCCTCCAGGGCGCGGTGCTGACTGCGGAGATCACCGTGCTCGGCTGCCTTCTCGCCGTCGCTATGGCGATCCTTTCCGCTCTGGGCAAGCTCTATGGCCCGGCACCTTTGCGCTGGCTCGCCAACATCTATATCGAAATCTTCCGCGGCACCTCGGCGCTGGTCCAGCTGTTCTGGCTGTTTTTCGTCCTGCCGCAATTCGGCGTCAGCCTCGAGCCTTTCACCGTCGCGGTGCTGGGCCTCGGCCTCAATATCGGGGCCTATGGCGCCGAATGCGTGCGCGGCGCCATCCAGTCGGTGGCGCGCGGCCAGTGGGAGGCGGCGACCGCGCTCAACATGACGCGCATCCAGATGCTGCGCCGGATCATCCTGCCGCAGGCCTTCATCGCCATGATCCCGCCCTGGGGCAATCTTTTCATCGAGCTCCTGAAGTCGACGGCGCTCGTCTCGCTCATCACTTTGTCCGATCTCGCCTTCAAGGCGCAGCAGATGAATCAGACGACGATGAAGACGATCCCGATCTTCACCCTCGTCCTCCTGATCTATCTCGTCCTCTCGCTTCTCATCACCATCGGCATGCGCCTCCTCGAACAGCGCGCCGCAAAGGGCCTCGCCCGCGGGAGGACCGCCTGATGTGGGACTGGGCTTTCACCTTCGAGATCCTCCCCACCCTCGCCAAAGCGGCGGCGATCTCGATCGAGGCGACACTTGTGGGCTTCGTGCTCGCCGCGACTCTCGGTCTCGTCCTGGCGCTGCTGCGCATTGCCGTTCCCTGGACGGCCTGGCCGATCTCGGTCCTCGTCGAACTCATCCGCTCGACGCCGCTCCTCATCCAGATCTTCTTTCTCTATTTCGTCTTCCCGTCCTTCGGCGTGACGCTCGATGCCTTTACCGCCGGCGTCCTGGCGCTCGGCATCCACTATGCCGCTTATTGCTCCGAGGTCTATCGCGCCGGCTTCGACAATATCCCGCGTGGCCAGTGGGAAGCCTCCATCGCGCTCAATCTCAGTCCCTGGACCACCTTCCGCGACATCATCATCCCGCAGGCCATTCCACCCATCGTGCCGGCGCTCGGCAATTATCTGGTGGCCCTTTTCAAGGAGACGCCACTGCTTTCGGCCATCGCCGTCCTCGAATTGATGCAGACCGCCAAGATTATCGGCTCGGAGACTTTCCGCTATACTGAACCGATCACCTTGGTCGGCCTGTTCTTCCTGGCGATGAGCCTCGTCTCCGCCGCCTTCATCCGCGCCGCCGAACGCCTGCTCAACCGGAGACCCGCCCGATGACCGATCGACCGATGGTTCGTTTCGAAAAAGTCTCGAAGCGCTACGGCCCGCTGACCGTGCTCGACTCGCTCGAGCTCGATGTCGCCAAGAATGAGAAGGTCGCCATCATCGGTCCCTCGGGCTCGGGCAAGACCACGGTCCTGCGAATGTTGATGACGCTGGAGGCGATCGATGACGGTGTGATCTGGGTCGAGGGCGAGCCGCTCACCCATATGGAGCGCAACGGCAAGCTCGTCCCGGCCGATCGCGCCCATATCCGCAAGATCCGCGCCAAGATCGGCATGGTGTTCCAGTCCTTCAATCTCTTCCCGCATATGACGGCGATGGCCAATTGCATCGAGGCGCCGATCACCGTGCTGGGCATGAGCCGCAAGGAAGCGGAGGAGCGCGCCGCCGGCCTGCTCGACATGGTGGGCCTCGGCCAGAAGAAGGCGCACTATCCCGCCCAGCTCTCGGGTGGCCAGCAGCAGCGCGTCGCCATCGCCCGGGCTCTTGCCATGCGACCGAAAATCATGCTGTTTGACGAGGTGACCTCCGCCTTGGACCCGGAGCTCGTCGGAGAGGTGCTTCAGGTGATCCGCAGATTGGGCAGCGAACATGACCTGACCATGCTGATGGTGACCCATCAGATGGGCTTCGCCAAGGAATTCGCCGACCGCGTCTGCTTCTTCTATCAGGGCAAGATCTGCGAGCAAGGCCCGCCCAAGGC
>NNBT01000229.1_pt1 | contig 11670 bp, 11 predicted proteins | sample 1173831 | NCBI WGS metagenome assembly NNBT01 (sample SAMN07173936, study PRJNA388173) | plant metagenome | isolation source: symbiotic tissue sample KVJ10 | place: Norway: Troms, Kvaloya island | reverse complement strand
GTCAGGAGCAGTGGTAGTAATGGATAATTTATCCGCACATAAACTAGATTCAATTGTGCCAATGATTGAAGCTGTAGGTGCGAAAGTTATTTGTTTATCCTCATACTCCCCCGATTTTAATCCAATTGAATTATGGTGGTCACAACTTAAATCTTTTTTACGCAGTTTTGCTCCGACTACAACAGAAATGGTTGATAACTTAATCTCAGTTGCACTCGATTTAATAAATCCTCAACATTTAAGAAACTGGTTTGCTAGTTGCTGCTATTGTACCTCATAACAGCCGCAAATGCTGTAACGTCCTAACATTTTATCCCGCAGATGTTGAATGCGATGTCTACGACGGGCTACGCCTACGTGCTAAAGGTTAGGCTGCTGGTGCTACAACCTCTGAAGCAACTCATCATACTCTGCATGTGCGCCAATCCAGAACCAGTAAATGTGATCGTTCTGCAACAAGCCAAGAACGCGGTAGTCTAAACTAACACGAGCCGAATATATTGGTTGGCGCTGGCTAACTCGTTTGAACTGAAGACTATTGTGATAAGGATCTGAACGCCAAAGAGCATAGGCTTTGACCGCTTGTTCTTGAACTGATGCAGGAAGTTCATCAAGTTTCTTGCGAAATACCTTCGTAACACTTGACTTCATTGCTCAGAAGGAAAAACGTCAGCTAGAGGAGTGATGTCGCCAGCAGCAATTTCCTGCCTTACCATATCAGCTAGACTATCCCACTGAGCATCTGTTGTAGATTCAAACTGAGTCTTCCATCTTTGCTCATCCTCTATCTCAGCAAGGAGACGAGCAGCGATCGCATTCTGTTCGGCAACAGGTAGAGTTTTCAGTTGCGCGATCGCCCGCTCAAGTAACTCAGTCATGGCTACCACACTCTCAAAACGTAAATGGCATCTTATCCATTATCGCTTCTTGTTAGCAAGTTGAACGCTAATTAGGTGAATATTCATGAGCATAAGATTCACCTTAACGTCCTAGCATTTTATCTCGCAGATGTTTAATGCGATCGCGCAATTTCCCCGCCTCTTCAAATTCCAGTTTCTTTGCTGCCTCTTTCATCTGCGCTTCTAACAGAGTAATCAACCCTGGAATCTGTTCTAATGGCAGTTCATCCAGATGTTCATCTACAACTTTCAAGTCAGTTGCATTCAACCGCCGAGATACATCTAAAAAAGCCAAAATTGCATTACTTGATTTTTTCACAATTGGTTGCGGTGTAATTCCATGCAGTCGATTATGTGCTGTTTGAATCCCACGCCGCCTATCTGTTTCATCAATAGCTTTAATCATGCTACCTGTCATGTTATCGGCATACAAAATCGCTTGTCCCTGGACGTGACGCGCGGCTCTACCAATAGTTTGAATTAAGGAACGCTCGGTTCGTAAAAAACCTTCTTTATCTGCATCCATAATTGCTACTAAGGAAACTTCGGGTAAATCCAAACCTTCCCGCAGCAAGTTCACACCAACTAATACATCAAATTTCCCCTCGCGCAAGTTCTGCAAAATCTCAATGCGCTCAATAGAAGTAATCTCGGAATGTAAATACCGTACCCTGATACCGTGGTCTTGCAAATACTCGGTTAAATCTTCCGCCATCCGCTTGGTTAATGTGGTAATTAACACTCGCTCATGGCGATCGGCTCTATCTTTAATTTCACCTAACAAATCATCAATTTGTCCTTCTGTAGGACGCACAGAAATTTCTGGATCGACTACCCCAGTTGGCCGAATCACTTGCTCAATTACATGGTCTTCAGAAACTTCTATTTCCCAATTTCCGGGAGTTGCTGAAACAAAAATGCACTGATTCACTTTTTGCCAGAATTCTTCTGCTTTTAAAGGACGGTTATCAGCAGCGCTAGGAAGCCGAAATCCATGTTCAATTAAAACTTTTTTTCTCGCTTGATCGCCGTTATACATCCCGCGAATTTGGGGTACAGTAACGTGAGATTCATCAATAATTAATAGCCAATCTTTAGGAAAATAATCAATTAAACATTCTGGTGGATCTCCAGCTTGTCTTCCTGCTAAGTGACGCGAATAGTTCTCGACACCGTTGCAGTAACCTACTTCACGTAGCATTTCCAAATCATAGCGTGTACGCTGATCTATGCGTTGCGCTTCTAATAATTTACCAGCTTGTTCTAAGTCTAATTTTTGCTGTTTTAACTCGGCTGCAATATCATGACAAGCTACTTCTAACCGTTCTTCTGGGGTGACAAAGTGACGTGCAGGGTAGATATTTACCGCTTCCAAACTTTTGAGAATTTCACCTGTCACTGGATCGATATAGCGAATTGCGTCAATTTCATCACCAAAGAATTCTACGCGAATAATGCGGTCTTCATAGGCTGGGCCAATTTCTAAGACATCACCCCGGACGCGAAATTTTCCCCGACCCATTTCTATGTCGTTGCGGCTATATTGAACATTTGCCAAATCCCGTAAAATTTGGCGTTGATTAACTTCCATACCTATCTGAAGGGGGATGGCAGCTTTCAGATATTCTGCTGGCATTCCCAAACCGTAGATACAGCTGATGGAAGCAACAACAATGACATCACGGCGTTCAAACAGCGATCGCGTCGCTGAATGCCGCAACATATCTATTTCATCATTAATTGCTGCCGTTTTCTCAATATAAGTATCGGTGACGGGAATATACGCTTCTGGTTGATAATAGTCGTAGTAGCTGACAAAGTACTCGACTGCGTTGTTGGGGAAAAAATCCCGCAACTCGTTACAAAGCTGTGCAGCCAGGGTTTTGTTATGCGCCAGAACTAAAGTTGGCTTGCCAATTTTCTCAATAACTGCTGCTACTGAAAATGTCTTACCAGTTCCAGTGGCTCCTAGTAAAGTTTGGTAACGATTGCCTGATTGGATACTAGCAGAAAGTTTAGCGATCGCTTGTGGTTGATCGCCTGTGGGACTAAAGGGAGCTTGAAGACAAAATTCTGTCATACAGTTTTGCTGTAAATACCCTATCTCATAGTGACGATTCCGCCCTGTATCCATTGTAGCTGGCTTCTTAGACTAAAATAAATAGTAATAATTGTTTACGAAAATTATTAATTCAAGTTTACTTATGTATCAGTTTTAAAGATACTTATATCTATGTGAGGTTTTTTAAGGTTAAACTCTAAAGTATATGGGAAAAAATTTCATCTTTCCTTAATTATTGTAAAATTCAATTAACAAACCAGAGGTGTTCGTTTATGACTATTAGCAGCGCTGGCAAAGCAATCAGTTCTCGGCAAAAGCCTGCCAAGTCTCCAGGGGAAACCACAGAGGGAGTTGAAAATCAACAAGATCAGAGCTTGAATGCAGATAAAGTTGAGGAAGTTAATGAACTGCCAGTAGGAGCTTCTGGAACACTCGCCATTTCTGGAATTCGTCCCATAGGCGCTAGTGACTTAGAAGTTGCTGAACACCTCTCAATTGCTGGGGTGCGTCCCGTTAGCACCAGTACGTTAGAAGTAGTTGAAACCTATAACTCAATGGGTATTCGTCCAATTGGCGCTAACACATTCCAAGTCGTTGAAAGTATAAATCTCTCTGGGATTCGTCCAATTGCCTCAAGTTCATTGGTAATTTCTGATAGTTATTCCACCTTCGGGAACCGTCCTATAGCACCAAATGAGATTGACAATTCTGAAACACTGATGGGTTTTCTAGATTAAACAAAAAACATTTCCATAACTTTATTAACCCAGTTTCGTATAGAAACTGGTTTTTTTATTTAAACAGTTAAAAGCAGAGATTACCATATTTACATTTATTCTATGTCTTTTAGCATAGGTAACTAAACTATTCGTACTTTCTTTTACATTCAACCAATAGCCAGAATGCTTACTACAACTAACTTTCTTAATTACGAATTACGAATTACGAATTACAAATTATTTAATATGTCTTGTGGTGGAAGGCTTTAGCAAAAACTTTAAGTTACTGTGTAAGGGTAATAACAAAGAGTTTCAAGGTTAGTTTATAGCTTTGAAATGAGTTTTTAATTGAATCAGGAGTATCAAAATGAGCATAGAAGATCGCGCAAAGGCTGCTGCTAAAAATGTTGAAGGTAAAGCCCAAGAAGCTTTAGGAAATATCACTGGAGATCCAGAAGATAAAGCCAAAGGTAAAGCAAAGCAAGCTGAAAGTGAAGTACGTCACGGAATTGAAGACGTAAAAGATAATGTCAAGAAAAACATTGACTAATAATTCATAATTTTTTTGCAGAAAATCTAGGGATATAAATGGGGTGGATTCCATTTTTGCAGAAAAATGTGAATTGTTAAAGAACCAAGCTAAACTCTGTTGATATCCTCTGAGCAGGGGTTAGAGAATAGAGTATCAGCTTGATTGGCAGAAATTTTGTAGAGACGTAATTAATCACGTCTCTACACTTTTCAATAAATTTTATTTATTAGTTTAATTTAAAACTTAAATATAACTAAACTATATTAATTATTTCACTCAGCACATAAATCTAACTGAATGACTGCTGACGATATTAGCAGAGTAGCGTAATATCTCAGACGGGCGTAGCTGTGATAACTTTGTTCAATCTGAAGATTATTCCAAACATCATTAAATTGTAGTACTATAGCACGGGCATTAACTATCTTCAGCTACATCTGATTGTTAGCGCTCTTAAATTCACAATCGATGAGAATATACCGTGAGCCTAACTCTTTATTTCCTCCGTCACGGACAGACAGAATGCAGCCGCAATAATTCCTTTTGCGGTTCTATAAACTCAGAACTCACTCCAGAAGGGTTGGAGATGGCAAAGGCTTTTGCTGACGCATATAGTTCTATGGATTGGACAGCAATATTTTGTAGTCCAATGCAGCGAACTGTATTGACAGCAAAACCTTTGTATGAAGCAATAGGGATAGAACCACAATTTAGGGATGGTTTGAAGGAAATCAACTATGGTTTGTGGGAAGGAAAAACTCCAGAAGTAATTACGCGTGAATATCACGATGATTATATTCGCTGGTCAGCAGATCCGGCTTGGAATGCTCCCACTGGTGGAGAAATGGCTGTTACAATTGCTTATCGCGCCTTGCAGGTAATTGAAGAAATCAAGCAAAATTACAGCAGTGGCAATGTTTTAGTTGTGTCGCACAAGGCAACTATTAGAATTCTTCTGTGTAGTTTTCTGGGGGTTGATGTGGGACGCTTCCGTTTTCGTTTGGGATGTCCTGTTGCTTCGGTCAGTATTGTAGAATTTACCTCACATGGGACGCTGTTAAAGGTTCTGGCAGACCGTGGTCATTTGGATGAGCGTTTGCGAAATTTACCAGGAACGTGAGGAGTCACTTACATTACATTACTCTCACTAGGGGATCATTTTAGGGATTAAAAGCTACAGGCATTGATTTCATACCTCGCAAGGATGGATTTTGATGCCATTCAATTCGATCTGTATCCAGGCGGAGATTACTCAGGCGGCGCACAATGGTATTGATGGCAATTTGTGCTTCAAGTCTGCCAAGAGATGCACCGAGGCAAAAGTGGGTTCCTTTTCCAAATGCTAAGTGTGGGTTTTCAGGGCGTGTAATGTCTAATTTATCGGGGTCTAAAAATTGCTCAGGGTCACGGTTGGCAGCACCAATTAGCAGAAATAGGCGTTGCCCTTGGCTAATTTGTTTGCCATCAATTTCGAGATCGGTAACTGCTATGCGGGCTTGACGTTGTACTGGGCTGTCATAGCGCAAAAACTCTTCTACAGTAGTTGTAATTAGCGAGGGGTCATCCTTTAACTTTTGCATTTGACTAGGATTTTTGAGTAAAGCAAGTAAGCCGTTAGCAATCAGGTTGGTGGTAGTTTCATGACCCGCAAAAGTTAAGAAAACGCAATTGGATAAAATTTCGTCGTCATTGAGAGAATTTCCCTTTTCTTGTGCAAAGATGAGGCTACTCATGAGATCATCTTGGGGATTATGACGACGTTCTTCAAGGATGTGGCGGAAATATTCGGTCATTTCGATAATACTTTGTTGAGCGCTGGTTAAAATTTCTGGCTTCATGCGGAACATGCCAAAAAATCTTGCCAAATCGTCAGACCATTTCTTAAACTGTTCCCAGTCTTCGGACTTTGCGCCCAGCATTTGGGCGATGACGATCGCAGGCATTGGGTAAGCTAAATCATGAATAATATTCATGTTACCCCGCTCATAGACACTATCAATTAGTTCGTCTACTAGCGTCTGAATTCGCTCTGCCATGCTGCTAATGATACTAGGAGTAAATGCTTTGTTAAACAACACACGCAGACGTGTGTGTTCTGGGGGGTCGCAAAATAGAATCCATTTTGATAGAGTTTCCAGAAGGGGAAGTATATTCTGTTGCTCTGATTCTGGTATTTTACTAATAGGCGGACGCTTGGCCGAAATCCGTTTGTCTTGCATAGCTGCGGCAACATCTTTATAGCGCATTAGATACCAGCCCCCAAAGAAATCACTCCAGTAAACAGGATCTTCTAATAAAATACGGCGGTAAGTAGGATAGGGATTGGCCAGTACTTCTGGGGCAGATAGATTGTATCGGTCTTGTTCTAGATTACTGAGTGACGACATGAGTTAGAAGCGATTAAGGATATAACTCAATAATTCTATATCTGGTAGCATCCCCGATCAAAAGCAAGATTCAGCTTGCTTCGTCTGTACTGCGAAATACTAGCTCAAATAATTGCAACTGCCTCTCTTACAAAAATACTTGGTATGATTTGGATTTATGTGGATTTTGATTTATTACAGATTCAGTCATAATTTACTCAAATAAATTTTTATGCAGCCAGTTATTGAAACAATTTTATTACGTCAAATGGCTTCGGGCGATCGCCTCTACTTACAACTATACAAATTCATCGGCGCTCAACCTGGTAAAAAGGTTTATATTCAATCTAATCTGCACGGTGCAGAGATTGCTGGTAATGCCGTTATTCACCAGCTAATTGAGTTTTTATTAACAGTAAATGATACAGATTTAGCTGGAGAAATTTGGTTAGTTCCCGTTTGTAATCCAATGGGGACGAATGAACGCGCTCATCATTTTTCCCCTGGACGATATTGTATTTACGAAGCCAAAGACTGGAATCGCATCTTTTGGGACTATGAGAAAGAAGCTGATGATTTAGTAGCTTTTACTAAATCTCAACTTCAAAATGATCTAAAGGTCATTCGACAAAATTATCTAACTATAATTAAGCAACAATTCGCAAAAACTTTAGAAAAAGTTAATTCTTCCAGTGGTGTTCCTTACACTGAGCTTTTTGCCTACAAGCTACAAAATCTCAGTTTAGATGCAGATTACTTAATTGATTTACATAGTTCTACCAATCAAGCATTAGACTACGTTTATTACTTCCAAAATCGAGAAGACAGTGCAAAATACTTCCTACTCGATTTCGGAATATTGCTTGATAAATATGATGGTGATGCTTTTGATGAAGCTTTTATCAAACCTTGGTTAGCACTGGAAGCTTGTTTTAAAGAGTTTGGTAGAGAAATCAAGTTTGATGTGGAAGCTTGGACGCTAGAATTAGGAACAGGAATGCAAATGAACCCTGATTCAGTTGCTAAAGGTGTACGGGGTGTGAAAAGTTATTTAGCACAAAAAGGTGTACTGCAAATGCCTGATTTATCAGGTGACACAAAAACTCATGAAATGAGTTTTGCATCTAGCAGCAACCGGAAAAAATATTATGCGATCGCAGGTGGTATGATTCAATTCAGAATAGAATTAGGCACTTCAGTAAAAGCTGGAGACAAACTCTATCAAATTCTCAGTTTTAATAAAGAAGGTCAACTACCTACTGTAATTGATGTCTGCGCTCAACATGATGGCTTAGTTTATGATGTCGCAACCAATCAAGCTGTGAATGAAGGCGAGTTTGTATTGGGAATTGTTAGTTAGTCATTTGTCATTTGTGATTGGGAGTTTAGAGTTTTTTAACTCCTCACTCCTCACTTCTCACTCCTCACTCAGCACTCAATTCAGTCTCCCAAATAAATACTCATACCACGAGCAGTTTTAACTAAAGTACCATTGGGATCGACGGCACTATATTGAGCGATCGCTTCTGTAATTGGTACACTTAATACTTGGCGATTTTGCCATGTCACCATGCGATCGTATTTAGCTTCGGCAATTAGATTAACTGCTGCTACGCCAAAGGCTGTTGCAACTAATCTATCCAGTGGTGAAGCAGTTCCACCCCGTTGAATGTGTCCTAAAACTGTGACTCGCGTTTCTACACCGATGTGCTGAATAATTTCATCGGCTAAATATTCGCCAATCCCACCGTATCGAGATTGACCTAAGCGATTGGTAATCGTCACATTTTCGCCATCTTGGGTACGAACGGCTTCAGAAACAATAATCAAACAATAGTTTTTGCCTTTTTCTTGGCGTTCTTTGATTTTGTGGCAAATATGCTCAACTGTATAAGGGATTTCGGGAATTAAAATTACATTTGCTCCCCCCGCAATTCCCGCCGCTATGGCTATGTGTCCGGCATCACGACCCATTACTTCCAAAATCATGACTCGGCTATGACTTGCAGCGGTAAAATGTAACCGATCTAGTGCTTCTGTGGCAATATTTACTGCTGTATCAAAACCGATGGCGTGTTCCGTAACGCCAATATCGTTATCAATGGTTTTGGGAATACCGACTAGATTAATACCGCCTTGTTGAGCGAGGCGACGCAAAATTGCCAAGCTACCATCGCCACCGATACCAATCAAAGCGTCTAAACCTAGTTCATGATAACCTGCAATAATTTCTTCAGAGCGATCGCACAAACTTCCATCCGCCATTGGAAAGGCAAAAGGGTCGCCTTTATTGGTTGTCCCTAACATTGTGCCACCCGCAGTTAACAACGAGTCAACTTGGTCAACTTCTAGCTTAGTGAATTGTGGCGGACGCGCCATTAATCCTAGAGTCGCTTGACGGATTCCCAAAACCTCCCAGCCGTAAGTATTTACAGCACAATTTACTACAGCCCTAATCACAGCATTTAAGCCAGAACAATCACCTCCACTCGTCAGAATTCCTATGCGTTTGGGTTCTCCCACGTTTTTTATTGACATTTTGATCCAAATGTATATATTAATTAGTCGATGAAACTTAAGCCAAAGTTAGTATTAGATTAAACTTAAGCAAAAGTCTTCCCTATTAATGCCAAAGTAATTTTATGTTTCTTTTGTATCTAAAAACAAAATAAAGTCTAAAAATTCAGCAACCCTTGAGCCAGAAGTTAGAATTTATGTGGGTTTGGTACGATCGCCGGTGAAATGAGGTAAACTTGGAGTTTAATTTTTTTAATATTCTGACTACTGAATTCTGACTCCTGAATACTACAACTAAGGTTATCTCAGCTGTAAAATATAAGTGTAGAGTCGGTAGTAGATTAAACCTCGGCAAAAGCAATCCCTAAAAATGCCAGGGTAATTTTATGCCTATTTTGTGTCTAAGAAAAAATCAAGTTATCCCAGCTAGAAAATATGAGGGTGGAGCCAAAGGTGACTAGTATTGAAAATTACAACTTCTCTTTTCCAGGAGAAGTCACAATTCCCCAGGCTCCTCCTGAATTTAAATCAGGTTTTATCGGCATTGTTGGTCGTCCAAATGTCGGTAAATCTACTTTAATGAATCAGTTAGTAGGACAAAAAATTGCCATTACATCACCAGTAGCACAAACGACACGTAACCGTTTGCGCGGTGTATTAACTACACCAGAAGCGCAGTTAATATTTGTAGATACGCCAGGAATTCATAAGCCCCATCATCAATTGGGCGAAGTATTGGTGCAAAATGCCAAAATTGCCATTGAATCGGTTGATGTAGTGTTATTTGTGGTAGATGGAGCCGTGGCTTGTGGATCGGGCGATCGCTATATTGCCGAATTGCTCAGTCGCAGTAAAACACCAGTGATTTTGGGTGTGAACAAAACCGACCAACAACCGGCTGATTCGCAGTTTCTAGATGATAGTTACGCTCAAATGGCCCAGTCTCATGAATGGGAAATCGTGAAATTTTCTGCCAAGACTAGTACAGGATTACCAGAACTTCAAGAATTATTAATTGAACATTTAGAAATTGGGCCATTATATTATCCTCCAGACTTGGTAACTGACCAGCCAGAACGCTTTATTATGGGTGAATTAATCCGAGAACAAATTTTATTATTGACTCGTGAAGAAGTACCCCATTCAGTTGCGATCGCCATTGATTTAGTAGAAGAAACTCCCAGTATTACCCGTGTACTTGCTACCATCAACGTCGAGCGTGATTCTCAAAAAGGCATACTCATTGGCAAAGGCGGAGCAATGCTCAAAGCAATTGGTAGTGAAGCTCGCGAACAAATTCAAAAATTAATCGCTGGCAAAGTTTATCTAGAATTGTTTGTGAAAGTCCAGCCAAAATGGCGACAGTCGCGGATTAGTTTAGCAGAGTTAGGCTATCGCGTGGAAGAATAATAATTGGTCATTTGTCATTAGTCACTGGTCATTAGTCATTGGCAAGCAGAAAAAGCAAAGGACAAAGGACAAATGACTAAATTTGACAAAGGACAAAGGACAAATGACTCTTAATTAATAAAAATGTCTTTAGATACTCGCTATCCCTTAAATTTACCCGTCAATGCTCCGCCCTTGCGCGTGTTAATTGTCGAAGATGATCCGATGATGCAATTGGGATTAGAACAATCGTTAATGGCTCATCCTCAGTTAGAGATTGTTGGACAAGCTGAAGATGGTTATTTGGGAGTTCAAGCTGCACTGCAACTGAAACCTGATTTGGTGGTTATGGATATTGGATTGCCGCGATTGGATGGCATTGCCGCAACACAGCAAATTAAAGCGGCGCTACCAGCAACTCATGTAGTGATGCTGACATCTCATCAAACGGAGACAGAAATAATTGCGGCACTGTCTAGCGGTGCAGATGCCTATTGTATCAAAGGTGCAAGTGTGGAACGATTGTTAAGTGCGATCGCAGCCGCAGTTGATGGTGCAGCCTATCTCGATCCCCAAATTGCGCGGCGAGTAATTGATAATCTCAAGCCGCCTTCACCCACCACCAACACCGCCAATTTATCTGGGCGCGAGTTAGAAGTGTTAAAGCTGATGGTAGACGGGTTGAGTAATCCCGAAATTGCCGAAAAACTCTATCTCAGTCCCAACACCATCAAAACTCACGTCCGGGGAATTATGAATAAATTAGCAGTGGATGATCGCGTGCAAGCAGCAGTCGTTGCATTGCGTTCTGGGTTAGTTTAGAACACAAATGCAACCCAATACCTAATCCCCAGTCCCTTTTACTCCCATTTACAAGTAGAGGCGTACATATATATGTACGCCTCCATAGCTGATTAATTTGTTGCCAAGATGTTTGAAAAATAGTCTATCTCAATGCATTTCAGTTAAAAGAGTTTGAGAATTCATTAGGGTCTATATTAGCCGGAAATAACAAAATTTCCTTGCCTTCTAAACTTGCTTTTTGGTGAAGCAAAATTGCTTTTTCCAAAGAACAATATTTAATTGGAACCCATCTGTCGCTATAAAAGTAGACAGTTACTCGGCTCATTGCATACTCTTTCAACGGCAGTGGAAGAGACCAGGACGAGTCCAGAGTTTGAACCTT
>NNBT01003264.1_pt1 | contig 11682 bp, 8 predicted proteins | sample 1173831 | NCBI WGS metagenome assembly NNBT01 (sample SAMN07173936, study PRJNA388173) | plant metagenome | isolation source: symbiotic tissue sample KVJ10 | place: Norway: Troms, Kvaloya island | reverse complement strand
TTCCTGCTGCTCGCCGAGCCGACGGCGGGGCTCAATCACGACGAATCGGAAGAGATCGTCACGATCGTGCAGGCCATCCGGCGGCGCCGGGGCTGCGGCATCGTCATCATCGATCATGATCTCAATGTCATCATGAATGCCTGCGACCGCGTGGTCGTGCTCAGCGAAGGCAAGGTGATCGCCTCAGGCCCGCCGCAAGAGGTGCGGCGCGATCCGCAGGTCATCAAGGCCTATCTGGGATCTTAGTGAGGGAATAACAATGTCAGCTCAACCAGCCACCGGCTCCCACGACCTGCTGATCAGAGGGGCGCGGCTCCTCGATCGCGACGACATCGTCGATATCGCGATTGCCGGCGGGCGCATCGTGGAGATCGCCGCGCATATCGGCGGTGCAGCCTCCCGCACCGTGGACGCGCAAGGCGGTCTCGTCACGGTCAGCTTCATCGATCCGCATTTCCATCTCGACAAGGTCCTGTCGCGTAATTATGTCGGCGCGATCTCCTATCAAGAGGCCTTCGCGCGGGCGCGCGAGGCGAAGCAGAATTTCACCGTCGCCGATGTCGAGGCGCGCGTGTGCCGTGCGCTCGACCTGGCCGTCGCCCAGGGAATAGGGCGCATCCGCACGCAGGTCGATGTGGATTTCGCCACGAAGCTCGTCTCGCTGGAAGGCGTGCTCCGGGCGCAGGAGCGCTTCCGCGGCCTCATCGACCTCGAGATCGTCGCTTTCCCGCAAGAGGGCATCGTCACCGATCCGGAAGCGCCGGACCTCTTACGCGCGGCGCTCGGCATGGGGGCGACCCTGGTCGGCGGCCTGCCGGAATTCGAGCGCTCCAGCGAAGATCAGCGGACGCATGTCCGCACCATCTTCGACATTGCGATGGAGCGGGGCGTGCCGATCGATTTCCACTGCGACTATACGGATCTGGCGCCCTACAAGACGCTGGAGATGGTGGCCGACATGGCCGTCGAACGCGGCTATCAGGGCAAGGTCACCGCCGGCCATTGCTGCGCCCTCGCGGTCTATCCGGACGATGAGGCCAAACGCGTGATCGACAAGGTCAGGTCAGCCGGGATGAGCGTGACGATCCTGCCGATCGCCAATCTGCAGATGCTCGGCGGCGACGGGGCGACGCCGGTCAATCGCGGCTCGTCACGGGCCAAGGAACTGCTCGCAGCGGGTGTCAATGTCTGCGCCGGCGCCGACAACATGTTCGACATCTGGTTCAGGTTCAATCGCATGGATCCCGTCGACACCGCCTATATGACCTGCCTCAGCACCGGCATGCGCAGCGACGCGGAAGTGCGCGAGGCCTTCGAGATGACGACTTCACGCCCGGCGCGACTCATGGGGTTGACCGATCATCGGGCCGGCGTCGGCGGGCGCGCCGACCTTGTCGTGCATTCGGCGGCGAATATCGTCGACATGTTCCGCAATCTGCCCGGCCGGCGGGTGCATATCAAAAACGGGCGGCTGGTGGGCGGCGTGGAAGGAAGCGTCTGGACGGCGCGTTGAGCCCGCGCGGCATGGCCTGGACCCCTTCAGGAGGATTTCACGGATGAATTTCCGCTCTTGTGCCGTCAAAGCTTCATGTGCATAATATGAATATCGTATCCACTATACGGATATTGGAGGCGGGTAAAAAATGGGACTTCGCATAGCCATCGACACCGGCGGAACCTTCACCGACGTCGTTGCGATCGACGAGGAAACGGGCGAGATCGCGGCGGTCAAGACACCTTCGACGCCGGCTGATCCGAGCATCGGCCTGGTGGAGGGCGTTCAGAAGATCCTCGATACGCTGGACCGCGGCGCCGAGGACGTGCGCATGCTGCTGCATGGCTCGACGGTCGCGACCAATGCCGTCCTCGAGCACAAATTCGACGGGCTGGGCCTGCTCGTCACCCGCGGCACCCGCCATATGATCGAAATCGCGCGCCAATCGGTGCCCGACGGCTATGGCAACTCGTTCTTCTGGGTGAAACCGCCGCGGCTCGTCCCCTTGCATCTGGTGCGCGAAGTTCCCGGCCGCATGCGCTTCGACGGCTCGGAGCTCGAGCCCATCGACGAGAAGGCGACATTGAAGGCGGTCAAGGAGCTGGTGGAAGACGGCGTGCGCTGCATCGGCGTATGTCTCCTCCATTCCTACGCCAATGGCGATCACGAGCAGCGGATCGGCGAGCTGATCCGCGAGAACTTTCCGGATGTCTTCGTTTCGCTGTCGTCCGTCGTGCTGCCCGAATACCGCGAATATGAGCGGGCGATGACGACGCTCATCGACGTCCTGGTCAAGCCCTATTGCAAGACCTACCTGCAGAACGCCGCCGACAAGATCAAGGCGAAGTCGGGCGACATTCCGTTCCTGATCATGCAGTCGAATGGCGGGGTGGTGAAGCATTCGACGGCGGGCGAACGTCCCGTCACGATGCTGCTGTCGGGTCCGGCCGCCGGCATATTGGGCTCGATCCATATGGCGCAGCTCGCCGGCTACAAGGATATTCTCACCATCGATGTCGGCGGCACTTCGACCGATGTTGCGATCATCGAAAATTACAAGCCGATGTATACTTCGGCGTCGATGGTCGAGAGCTACCCGGTCAAGACGCCGATGCTCGACATCGTCACCGTCGGCTCGGGTGGCGGCTCGATCGCCTGGACCGATCCCTATGGCAGCCTGAAAGTCGGTCCGCGCAGCGCCGGCGCCGATCCGGGACCGATCTGCTACCGCAAGGGTGGCACCAAACCCACGGTGACCGATGCGGCGATCGTGCTCGGGAGACTGCCGGCGGCGCTGATCGGCGGCGAGATCAAGCTCGACCTCGACGCGGCGCGGGCGGCCTATGAGGAGCTCGGGCGGAAATTCGGCATGCCGGCGGAAGAAATCGCCGCCGGTGCGCTCGAGATCGCCGCCGTCAACCAGGTCTTCGGCATCAGGCAGGTGACGACGTCGCGCGGGCGCGAGCCCGGGCAATATGCGATGGTCGCGTTCGGCGGAGCCGGCGGCCTGTTCGCCGCGGAGGTCGCCGACTTCCTCGGCATCAAGACGATCATCTCGCCGCCCAATCCGGGCAATCTCTGCGCTTTCGGCTTGCATGTCTCGGATGTGCGGCGCGATTATATCCGCACCCTGGTGCGCCAGCAGTCGAGCGCCGACCCGACCGAGATCATCGAGGCCTGGGCCGAACTGACGAAGCTCGGCATCGACGATATCCGCGCCGAGGGCATTCCGCGCGAGAAGATCATGATCCAGAAGGTCGCCGATCTGCGCTATTTCGGCGAAGGCCACGAGGTGCAGGTCGACATCCCGCCCGGACTCAGCGATGCCGAGGCGATCGACTATATGTGGAAGGACCTGCACCGCGTTCACGATCAGACCTTCGGCTTCCACTATGAAGGCGAGCAGGATGTCGAGCTGGTGAACCTGCGTGTGCAGGCGGTCGGCACGCAGCACCGGCCCAGCCTCAAGCAGGATGTCGCCAAGCGCAAGCCGGCGGTGCCCTTCGCCAAGCGCAAGGTCTATTGGCGCGGCTCCGGCTGGGTCAATTGCCCGCTCTACCGGCGCATCGAGCTCGCCATCGGCCAGAAGATCGAAGGTCCGGCGGTCATCGAGGAATATGGCTCGACGGTGGTCGTTCCGGCCAGCTGGACGCTGCGCTCGGACAGCTACGGCAATCTCATTCTCGAAAAATCGGCATAGGGGCATCACGACCATGTTGAACAAGGTAAGCCGCACCAAGCTCGGGCCCATCGAGCTCGAGGTCATCCACGGTACCATCCGCGCGGCGGAGCTCGAGATCGAAGCGGCGGTCGAGCGCACCGCCCGCTCGCCGATGATCCGCGACCAGCATGATTATCGCGTGGCGCTGTTCGACGCCAAGGGCCGCAAGCTCACCGGGCGGTCCTATTCGGCGATCGTCGAGCCCGTTTTCACGCATTTCGAGGAAGGCGACATCCATCCGGGCGATGTGTTCTTCTGGAACGATCCTTACAATTCCTGCGGCGGCATCGGCCATGTGCCGGATCTGTGCACCACGGTGCCGATCTTCTTCGGTGACCGGCTTATCGGTTTCAGCCAGGTCTTCGGCCATCACGACGATATCGGCGGCGCGGTGCCGGGCAGCCTGCCGGTGCATGCGACGGACAGCTGGATGGAAGGCGCCCTCATTCCGCCGATCAAGCTCTATGAAGGCGGCAAGCTGAACAAGGCGGCGTTCAAGATCATCACCCGCAATTCGCGCCTGTCGGAACATCTGGCCGGCGATCTCGATGCCGAGATCGGTGCGGCAAGGCTGGGCTCGCGGCGTATCGTGGCGCTGGCCGAGCGTTACGGGATCGAGACGCTGGAAGAGGCGTTCGACCAGATTCTGAAGAACACCGCCGAGATCTTCCGGCGCGAGATCCTGCCCAAGATCAAGGACGGCGTCTATCATTTCGAGGATTATATCGAGGCGGATGGCGTCGACGAGCCGCGGCTCCATGCGTTGCGTCTCACCATGACGAAGACGCCCGAGAAGATCACCCTCGATTTCAACGGCACCGATCCCGAGGCCAAGGGGCCGATCAACTGGGCGCTCGATGAGATGGAGGGGCGTTATTTCCGCAAATGGCTGGCCCCGGCGCTGCGTTCGCTCGCGGGCTCGCCCGAGCGCGCCGCCGAGATCGACTCCAATGAAGGTGTGCTCGACATCATCGATGTGGTCTTCCCGGCCAAGGGCACGCTGATCACGCCCAATTTCGGCAAGCCGACCGGCATGCGCTTCTTCCTCATGCTGCGCTCGCTCGGCGTGTTCACCGCCTGCCTGTCGAAAGCGACCGGCGGCAAGATGCCGGCCGATCACGAGACCATCCGCATCTGGGGCCTCACCGGCGGCAGCACCCAGAATGATTTCTACCTGTTCCGCGAAGTCCTGGGCGGCGGCAGCCCCGGACGGCCATGGGCCGACGGGTCGGATGTCGTGCATATCGTGCCGAATTCGAAGAACCTGCCGGCGGAATTCTCGGAGACGCGTTATCCGATCCTGGTCGAGCAGCTGGCGCTCAAGGAGGATTCGGGCGGCGCCGGCTTCCGGCGCGGCGGCTTCGGTTATGACAAGATCATCCGAGCGCTGGGCGACTGCCGCCTCATCTCCAATGCCGACCGCTCGATGCTCGGCTGCTATGGCGTCAATGGCGGCCGCGCCGGCCTCAACTACCAGGTGTCGGTGATCGACAAAAAGGGCAAGGAGACCGTCCATCCGGGCATGAGCGACACGGTGACGGTCAAGGCCGGCACCAGCGTGCGCGTGGTGACCACCGGCGGCGGCGGCTGGGGCGATCCGCTCAAGCGCGAGATCGACAAGGTCGTCTATGACGTCCAGTGCGGCCTCGTCTCGCGCAAGGCGGCGCGCGATTTCTATGGTGTCGTCCTCAAGAAAAGCGGGCGCAAATGGGCCGCCGATGCCGCCGCGACCAAGGCGCTGCGCCGCGACATGAGCAAGGCGCGCGGAAAGGTGCCGATGTTCGACCGTGGACCCTACTTCGAGAAACTGAAGAAGAAGGGTGCGGTGACCTATCCCAAGAAGTGGAAGGACCCGGATGCGGGCTGGGTAGCGACCGCCATCGATTGACGGCGCGCGGCCGGCTTGGCTATCAGCACACTCGTTCCCCTGTGAGAAAGGCCCGTTTCGATGCAGATCACACAGTCCTTCAAGGTTGCGAGGCCGCTGCCGGCCGTCTGGGCGCTGTTCCAGGATATTCCTGAGATCGCCAGATGCATGCCGGGCGCCGAGCTCATCGAGGACAAGGGCGACGGCAATTATCTCGGGCGCGTTGGCATCAAGCTGGGGCCGTTCAATGCGTCCTTCGAAGGCGAAGCGAAGGTCAAGGTGGATGCCGCGGCGCATACGGGCCATGTCGAAGGCAAGGGCATGGACAAGCGCGGCGGCAGCCGCTCCAAGCTGGTGATGGATTACGCCCTGTCGGAAGCGGGCGGTCTCACCGCCGTCGACATCAAGGCCGATCTGCAGCTTTCGGGCCCCGTCGCGCAATTCGGCCGCACCGGCGTCATCACCGAAACCGCGAATGTGCTGATCGCGCAATTCGCGCGCAATATCGAGCAGAAGCTGGCGCCGGCCGAGACGATGGCGCCGCCGGGCGCAGAAGCCGAGGCGGTGAACGAAGCGAAGCCGGCTCCAGCCCCAGCCAATCAGATCAGCGTCGCAACCCTGATCAGCGCGCTTGTCTCATCCTTCTTCAGGCGGCTGTTCGGCCGGGCGTAAATCAGCGCGAGCGATAGAGATCGGCATAGGTCTGGCGCAGCGCGTTCTTCTGCACCTTGCCCATCGCATTGCGCGGCAGGTCGTCGACGAAGATCACCTGCTTGGGCAATTTGAACTTGGCGAGCCGGCCTTCGAGCCGCTGCAGGATCTCGCGTTCGAGAAGGCTGTCGCCGGAGCGCACCACGACGGCGGTGACGCCCTCGCCGAAATCGGGATGCGGCAGGCCGATGACCGCCGATTCGACGATGCCCTCGATGCTGTCGATCTCGCTTTCGACTTCCTTCGGATAGACATTGAAGCCGCCGGTGATGATGAGGTCCTTGCCGCGGCCGACGATCGACACATAGCCGTTGTCGTCGATGCGGCCGAGATCGCCGGTGATGAAGAAGCCGTCGGCGCGGAATTCGGCCGCCGTCTTTTCCGGCATGCGCCAATAACCCTTGAACACATTGGGCCCGCGCACCTCGATCATGCCGATCTCAGTCTTCGCCAGCGGCTTGCCGCTCTCAGGGTCGCTGATGCGGACATCGACACCGGCCAAAGGCAGGCCGACCGTTCCGGCGATGCGCTCGCCGTCATATGGATTCGAGGTGTTCATGTTGGTCTCGGTCATGCCGAAGCGCTCGAGGATGGCATGGCCGGTGCGCTCGCGGAATTCGCGATGCGTGTCGGCGAGGAGGGGCGCCGAGCCCGAGATGAACAGCCGCATATGGGCGGTCGCCGCACGGGTCAGGCCCGGATGCTGGAGGAGGCGGGTATAGAAGGTCGGGACGCCCATCATCGTGGTGGCACCGGGCATCAGCCGCATCACGTCGTCGGCGTCGAATTTCTGGCGGAAGAGCATGGTGCCGCCGGACAGCAGCAAGGTGTTGGTCGCGGTGAACAGGCCATGCGTGTGATAGACCGGCAATGCGTGGATGAGGGTGTCGGCGGCGCTGAACCGCCAGGTATCGATGAGCGTCAGCGCATTGGAGGCGAGATTGCCATGGGTGAGCATGGCGCCTTTCGAGCGCCCTGTGGTGCCCGACGTGTAGAGGATCGCGGCGAGATCGGACCAGCCGACCTTCGCATCGGTGAAACCGCGCGCCTGCCGGCGCGTCGCGTCCATGAATGTCCCGTCGCCCTTGATGCCGAGCGAGAGCAGGGCGGCGACATTGCGGCGTTTGGCGAGGTCGGCGAGCGCTTCGAGGCGCTCCGGCATGACGATGAGCGCGGAGGGCTCGGCATCGCCGACGAAATAATCCACTTCCGGCTCGGTATAGGCGGTGTTGAGCGGCAGATAGACAGCGCCGAGCTTGGCGCAGGCGAGGAAAAGCGCGATGGCCTCGGGACTCTTGTCGACCTGGATCGCCACCCGGTCGCCGGTCTTCACGCCCTGCGCCGCCAAGGCATTGGCCATCTGACCGGCAAGCGTCCAGAAGTCGAAGAAGGTGAAGTCGCGGCCGTCGCCATTGCGGATGAAGATCTTGTCCGGCGCGGTCATCCGCCGATGCACGAGAGCGGGCAGATTGCGCAACTGCGGATCATCGGCATAGGACCAGCTCATGAGATCTTGGCTTCCTTCTTTCTTGGCTTTTCCGAGCCGAGCAGGCTCTGGACATTTCGGGTCAACATATTCGCTGACAGATCGCCGGCCAAGATCTTCCTGATCGCGGACGAATGGGCGACCTCGCCGCTGTCGGCATAGTTTTCATGGTTCTTCTCGATGGCGTCGAGATCATAGAGATAATTGACCATTACGCCGTGGGATTGGCGCAGGCCTTTGGTAGAGAGGTCGGCCGAGGCGTGGATGCGCTCGAGCCTGGCGCCATTGCCGAGATGGAACCGCGCCACCGGATCGAGCGGCCGGCGGTTGGTACCCTTCGCCTGCAGCAGGTAGATCGCCGCGGCCTGGCGGAGCGCCGGGGCCAGCGCCTCGCGGTCCTCGGCATTCTCCGGCCAGCCGGGCTGGTCGAGCGCCGCCAGCTGGTCGTCATCGGCGATCACGGCGAGAAGTGGTGAGCCATCCTGGCGCGCGGTCTTCAGCCAGGCCGCGAAGCCCGGCACCGGCGACAGAGTGACGAAGGTCTTTAGCCACGGCATTTCGCGCAGCAGCTCCTCGACGACCTGCTTGATCAGGAAATTGCCGAAGGAAACACCCTTGAGCCCGACCTGCGTGTTGGAGATGGAATAGAAGACCGCCGTATCGGCCTGGGGAAGCTCGAGCGCCGCCCGTTGCTCGGACAGGAGATCGCCGATATTTCCGGGGATGCCCGACGTCAGGGCCACCTCGACGAAGATCAAAGGCTCGTCCGGCATTTGCGGGTGGAAGAAGGCGAAGCAACGGCGGTCGCGCGGGGCGAGGCGGCGGCGCAGATCGTTCCAGTCCTTGATCTCATGCACCGCTTCATAATGGATGATCTTCTCGAGGACATTCGCCGGCGACGCCCAGTCGATCGGGCGCAGCAGCAGGAAGCCGCGATTGAACCATGAGGTCAGGAGATGGACGAAGTCGGCCTCGACCGCTTCCAGGGCCGGGGCGTCGCGCAAATGGGTGAGCAGCTCTTCGCGCATCTCGACCAGCGCCGCAGTGCCGCCGGGCGCCAGGTTGATGCGGCGGAGGAGTTCCTGGCGCAGCGGCTCGGCGGCGGCATGCAGCTTCTGCGCCGCGGCCGGCGTCGGCTGCGCCTGCCATTGCCCAACGGCGCCGGTCAGCTTCTCCGCATCGGGACCGAAATCCTGCGCCAGCATCTCGAACCAGGCGCGCCGCGCCGGCTTGTCCATGCTCTTCCATTGCGCCACGAGGGCGCGTGCCAAAGCGACGCCGGATGCCTCGCCCTTGGTCGAGATGAGGCTCGAGGCGAGCTCGCCGATGCGGCTTTCGGCCGATGCGCCGGCCGGCAGCGGGCGGCCGAGCCATTGGCGCCCGCGCTCGGCGATCCTGGCGAAGAGGTCGCTCCAGAAGGCATTTTCCGGGTTGATGGCGTTCATCATGGGTCTCCCAGCAGTTTACCCACAAATATGGGGTGTGCAGATGACGCTTGCACTACGCCCGCTTTACATGTTCATATATTAGATATCGTATCCATATTCTGAGTATGAATGTCATTGCGGGCGAGCGCAAGCCCGAGAAGAGGGAAAGCCGGCCATGGAACACCGCATGTCCAATATGACGCAGATGGAAATCGCCGAGGCGATCAAGGCGAAACGCGCCGTCATCCTGCCGACCGGCGCCACCGAGGCGCATGGCCCGCATATGCCGACCGACACCGACACGCACCAGGTCGAGCACATCGCCTGGCTCCTGGCCGAGCGCATCAATGCGCTGGTGGCGCCGCCTGTCGCCTATGGCATCTCGAAAACCTTCGAATTTTTTCCGGGAACGATATCGCTGTCCATCCCGACCTATCAGACGATGCTGTTCGAGATCGGCGCGGCGCTGCTGCGCCAGGGTTTCGAGCATCTGATCATCCTCAATGGCAACCGGCCCAACGGCACGGCGAATGACGCGGTGGCGCGCCATCTGGTGGACGAGCTCGACACCCAGCATACATTCAAGGTCTCGGCGGTGAGCTATTGGGAGCCGGGGGCGGCCAAGATTCATGAGCTGCGCAAGTCGGTCGCCGGCGGCATGGGACATGGCTGTGAATTCGAGACCGCCTTCCAGCTCGCCACACGGCCGCATCTGGTGAAGATGGAAAAGCTCGCCGGCGCCAAATACGGTCCGGTGGGCTGGGATCTGGTGGCGCCGACCAATCCGACCCGGACCTATATGCGCCGGCCGCGTCCGGAAGCGGGTCATGCGGCGATCTTCGGCGATCCGACACATGCGACGGCGGAAGCGGGAGAGGTCTTCATCCACACCGCTGTCGCGGCGCTGGTGGAGACGTTCAAGACGCTGCGGGGTTCCTACGAAGAGCGCAAATGAGGCGGGCGTCAGCCTTGTCCGGGGCGCCAGCCCAGGTCGAAGGAAATGGAATGCGCCGTGTGGACGATGCGCTCCTGCAGCTCCTCGCGGCGCTTCTCGTTGCGCAGCATCGTCTTGCGGAAGACGAAACACAAGGCCGCCACGACGCGACCGCTGCTGTCGCGGATGGGGGCGGCAAGCGAGCCGGTGAAGGGCTGCACGTCGGCGACGGTCTGCGCGAAACCCGCCTCACGGATATCGACGAGGCGTTTGCGCAATTCCGCCGGATCGGTGATGGTCTCGCTGGTCAGCTTCTCCAGATTGCGCTTGAGATAGAGCGCGATGAAGGCCGGGTCCTCATAAGCGAGAAGGATCTGACCCTTCGAACCGCAATGCAGCGGAAAGTGGTGGCCGTAATGCGCCTTGGTGATGTCCTCGCCGAAACGCTGCGCCGAATAGATCGCCACCGACTGCCAGCCGCTGCGCTCGACGATCTGCACCGCCACGCCCTCGACATCCTGCATCTGCCCGAGATAGGCCATCGCCGTGTTGAGCACGCGGTTGTTCGACAGATAGGCCGAGCCGATATACCAGAGGCGGGGGCCGATCTCGTAGCGGTTGCTTTCCGGGTCGCGGCGCAGGAACTGCGCCTTTTCGAGCTGGATGATGGTGCGGTGAACGGTGGCCCAGGGCAGGTCGAGGGCGCGTGTGACATCCACAACGCGGCTCGGCGACGCGGCGATCTGCTCGAGCACCGCGAAGGACCGCGACATGCCGCGCAGTTGGCTGGCCCGGTCACCGTCCGCCGCCCGACTGGATTTGACTTTCGCTTTCGCCACAGGCGACTCCTGCCATTGTCTGGGGTAAGATCCGCCGGCAGCGGTCCCTGCCGGGGGCGGGATATCGCTCGATCCCGATATTCAAATAGCATATACTCTATCCGCTCATCGGATGCCAGTAGACTTGTGGAGGAGAGGGCGCATGGATGATCTTCTTCACGCTCTCTCGGCCTGCGCGGCGGTCGACCGGCTCCGTCAGGGCGAGTTGTCGCCGAGCGATCTCATCGCCGCGCTGGAGCAACGGATCGGGGCCGTCAATCCGGCCCTCAATGCACTCCCGACCTTATGTTTCGAGCGCGCCCGTCAACGGGCCGCGGCGTTGGAAAAATTCCCGCCAGGCGAGCGCGGGGTGCTGGCCGGCCTGCCGGTGCCGATCAAGGATTCCTATGAGGTCGACGGGGTGCGCACCACCTGGGGGTCGCTGGCTTTCGCCGACCATATCGCCGCCCGGTCGGATTATTGCGTCGAGGCCATCGAGGCGGCCGGCGGCATCATCTATGCGAAGTCCAACACGCCGGAATTCGAGGCCGGCGCCAATACGTTCAACGATGTGTTCGGCGCCACGCGCAATCCGTGGAACATCGCTTTGTCGGCGGCGGGGTCGTCGGGCGGGGCGGCGGCGGCGGTCGCCAGCGGCATGGCCTTCATCGCGCAAGGGTCTGACTTCGCCTGCTCGGTGCGCTATCCCGCCGCCTTCTGCAA
>NNBT01000028.1_pt1 | contig 11686 bp, 12 predicted proteins | sample 1173831 | NCBI WGS metagenome assembly NNBT01 (sample SAMN07173936, study PRJNA388173) | plant metagenome | isolation source: symbiotic tissue sample KVJ10 | place: Norway: Troms, Kvaloya island | reverse complement strand
TGCTGCTCCTGCTTGTATTTGACTCAGTAAAGTACCAGAAGCACCAAACGTATAAACAACGTTGACGCCTGGGTTAGCATTTTGGTACTGAGTCTTAATGGCATTCAGCGCGTTTGTTAAGCTGACAGCCGCATACACGTTAAGTGTGGTTACAGAGCCTGCTGGTGATAAATTAACGAACTGCAAGCCGATTACCAGCATCATGCTGCTAACTGCTGTAGCAATCCAAGCAATAAGTCTTCTTCTGTTCATGAAAGTTATAGTTTGGGGAAAATATTACCTAAAAGTCTCATTGTTGACATACCTGACTTACGCATAGTCAACACAAATACCAACCACGCAGAAGGTAGAGGATATAGATAAATGGGGTTAAAGAAGGTTTTGGCGTAAATATTACGCATCATAAATTCTGGAAATAAACGGCTAATCACAATTGCTAAAAGCATTGGTGTGATTGGCCGTTTATTTCCAAGTGGAATTACATAAACAGCAAGTGAAATGTATTTAGTGATGAAATAATATCAGTTAAATATGCTTATTACCAACTTTTTTGGTCAATAAATCATGACAAAAAGCTAATTCAAGTATATTTAAATTCTCTAAAAACCCTGATTAGTCTACATAGCATGGATTTTGCTATAAAATTTTCAGAGCGCTCCTAAATATCGAAAGCTTTAATTATACCAACTAAATACTTTAAAATATCAGTTTGACTAATTTTATTGGTATTGTTAGTGCTGCTCTGACAATCTTTGGATGCGATCGCCCCATCGCCTCTACCACTATCTAAAAAAGAGTGAGCGCATCCAGCATTGCCCATAACTCATCCGCCTGGACGATGTACATATAATTCTTTATTTGTATAAAAATGTATACAAACTTTTATGTTATCAATAAAAAAAATGATTTAACATACACCTAATGATAGATAGATTTTATTAAATTAATAGTTTAGATTTGTAACAAGTTACACAGAACTAGGTAAAACACATGGCCAACATAATTGACACTGCTACCAACAATGGTTCTTTCAAGACACTAGTTGCAGCAATCCAAGCGGCTGGTCTGGTAGATACACTTAAAGGCGCAGGCCCATTCACCGTCTTCGCACCCACTGACGAAGCGTTTAACAAGCTTCCAGCAGGTACTGTAGACGCATTATTGAAAGATCCTGCAAAGCTCAAGAAAATCTTGACCTATCATGTTGTTTCAGGCAAGGTACTTGCTGCTGATGTAGTTAAGCTGAAGACAGCTAAAACAGTTGAAGGTTCAGATGTAAAAATTGACGCTTCTAATGGCGTTAAGATCAATGATGCAACAGTTGCAACAGCAGATGTTGCTGCTGATAACGGTGTCATCCACGTCATTGACACAGTTTTGATTCCTGCATAACCTAACGTCTGAATAGCAAATGCTATTTATGACGTGGCGACTACCTATAGTCGTTTCTTCATTAAAGTCTGGTTGAATGTTTTTTAGTAAACATCAACTACCAATAAATCCATCTAGACACGATCTAGATGGATTTATTGTTTTATGCATGTAGAGACGTTGCAATTGCTAGTTTTTCTGAATTAGATGTAATCAAATTTTTAGTTTTGCCAAACCCAAATAACGGATACCTTCGGGGGAAATGTCAAAACGGCAAGGTAAGACTTCTAAACCGAGAGCGATCGCATCCCGCAATAATTTACCATATATAGGATCTGTGCGATCGCCAGGGGAGAACTCGATACAATCACCACGATTGATAAAATAAAGCATCACCGCACGAGTCAAAGGTAACAACGCCATCAGTTCTCGCAAGTGCTTTTGCCCTCTTGTAGTCTCCGTGTCAGGAAATAGCGCTAATCTCCCTTCAGACAAAGTTGTATTTTTCACTTCTAAATAAATCGGGCGTTCCTCATCACTCCCCGTCAAGAAAAAATCCACTCGACTTTTTTTATCTAGCCCATAAACTACCTCGCCCTTGATTTGGCTGTAGTCGCCCAATTCCGGGAAAAGGTATTTCATCAAAGCTAGCTTTACCACGCGATTGGGCAAAAAAGTATTTATGCCTACCCAAGTCGGCTCATTGTCATGTACCTGAATTAGTTCTAAAGTGTAAGCCAATTTACGGTTAAGATTATCGCTTTTGGAAAGCTGTACTGCACTTAGAGGTGTCGATACTCCAATCATTGGCCCTGTATTAGGACAGTGTGCTGTGACTATTTCGCCAGAAGTAAGTTGAACGTCAGCAAAAAACCGCTTGTAACGCTTGAGTAAAATACCGGGATATAAAGGTGGGTACTTGTAAAGCCAATCTATCATTATGAAACCTTGTTGCTGTTTGTAAATATACGTCGATTCTTTGCCCACCGAACCCATATCTGCAAATCTTTTCAGCAGCTACTCTGCCCTGTGACAGAATTTAACTAACTTTACATATCATAGATTGTCAATTTTTGTAGTTAAATTGACAACATAGTAATAAAAAGTAGCATATACTAAGTATTACAAGTCTCCCATAAAAATCTGGGAGAATTTCAACGTGCAAGGAGGTAAATCCTATGCAAAAAGTGTGGACAGCAACGGAATTAGAATATGCTTTTCTATTTACTCTTAGAAAGGTAAATTCCATCAGTCTAGAAGGTTTTAAGGCATTTTTTAATAATATGCCTCTTGACCCTTATATCAAAAATAATTATCGTTCTAGAAGATTATCTCGGTTCACAGTTTCTGGAAATGAGTTAATCAAATTACCTCATGGCGTCTTCTTTCAAAGTAAAGAGTATAATCGATTAGCGGGTGACATCAAAAGAGAATTTGCAGAATTAGATGATGCACTCATAGAACTTGATATTTTCAAAAATCTTGTTTTGGCATTTAGTGATTCTTGTAAACTTCATCCTGAAGCTGAAATCGGAGTTCATCAAATTAGAATTAGTTGTTCTCCAGAAAATTTTGGTAATCCAGCACCTGAAGGTATCCATCAAGATGGCACTGATTTTATTGGCATATTCTCAGTAGATAGAGAGAATATTCAGGGTGGAGAAACACATCTGTATACTGCCAAAAAAGAAAAGCCTGTATTTAGCAAAATTCTCAATCCAGGAGAACTCCTATTAGTTAATGACCATGAGTTTTTCCACTATGCCAATCCGATAAAACCACAAACTGAGGCTCAAGGGAATTGGGATGTTTTTGTTCTGACTTCTCCTAGCTTGCTTTCAGATTAATTTTAGTGTGAGAATTCTCTGAATTCTAGTTAACCGTAAATATTTTACAATCTACGAGATATGGGGAATTGAATGTAGTCATTTCCCCAATTTTTTATTAGGAATTGGATATAATCTAGCTGATAATGATTTATTAAACTTGATGGCTCAAGTTTAATACATAGCCATAAACTGCTGAATCATTACATAAATTTTATTAGTGAGATTTTCACTAAACTGAACTCCAAAATCTGGGTGTGTACAATATTGCATTTATCAAAACTTAGGGTAGTGTGTTGTTTTTATTTCGCAAAAAATATGAAATATACTTAAAATATGAAGGCGAGTGCATAGGTTAGGCTACAAACAAGCCTGCTGGAATTCAATGAACTGAATCAACCAAACAAATGCCATGAATGACGAATTTTACAATAGGGGATTGGAAAAGGCTAGGCGAAAAGATTACGCGGGAGCAATTGAGGAATTTAACCATGCTTTACAACTGACACCTTACTTTAGCGAAGCTTATTTGCAACGGGGTTTAGCACATTATGACTCAGGAGCAATTCTAAAAGCTGTTTCAGATTATACTGAAGCCCTGAAACTGAATCCTGAGAGTGTAGAGGCATATTATTGTCGGGGATTGGCTAGGGTAGCGCTGAAAAATTTATCGGGAGCGCTAGATGATGTTGAACGTGCGATTCGTCTCAATCTCAATTATGCTGCTGCTTATAATCTGCGGGGAATGGTGCGGCGCAAACAGGGTTATATTCAAGATGCGATCGCTAACTTTAAAAAGGCTGCACAATTATATTTAGAGCAACAAGACAAAGAGAATTGTCGTTTGTCTTTGGAACGAATTAAACAGCTACAACCTAAAGAATTACCTGTCCTTGAAGAATCGCGTTCCAGCAACGCACCAATTTTATCCACCAATGATTATTTCACACAATTATTAGAAAAGGCTGAAAAGGGAGATACCCAAGAAGCACTCGCCGATTTAAACTGGGTATTAAAAGCCGATCCGCAAGATGCCCAAGCTTACTGCTGTCGTGGAGTTGTGCGTTGTAAAATCGGGAATTATCGAGAAGCGATCGCAGATTTTAATCAAGCATTACGACTAAATTTTCAAGATGCCATTGTCTATCGCAACCGAGGTAAAGCCCGTTCAGTCCTAGGAGATCATCAAGGTGCGATCGCGGATCTTAACCAAGCAGTCCAGATGCAACCCGAAGATGTCTTAGTTTATATTGCCAGAGGTAATGTCTATCGGGCAACGGGTAATTATCTTGGTGCAATTCAAGATTACACCCAAGCGCTGCAAATCAATTCTGATGAGGCTCAAGCTTACTACAATCGCGGTATTGCTTATACTTGTTTAGAAGAAATACAAAACGCCGTCGAAGATTATCAACGGGCGGGGAGTATCTTTTGCGAACAAGAAGACTGGGAAAATTATCAACAAGTCTTAAGTAGCCTAGAAAAAATCCAGAAATTTAGTCCAGAGTCAAAAAAGCAAAAATATCACCTGCTACGTCAGCGACTTTTACGAATGGTTGGGGGATACTGGGAAATTGCCGAACGATTGATTCAGCAAAACAAAGATTATCATCCTGGGATGTCAGACGAGTGGTATTTGCAAAAAGTGATTGATGATTTAGAACGCGATCGCAATAGATAAAATATAAATGCCACTACAAACGTAAAATCACCCGTACATTATTTATACGGGTGAAAATGCGAGCGATCGCTTGTTATTTTCCAATGGAATTAAATGCAGCCTATATTAAGCACCGTCTCAAAGTTTAGTTAGCAGCGCGACTTTGACGGCGACGGCGCAATCCAAACATACTAACTGCCCCCACGGCAAACATTGATAGAGTAACAGATGGTTCAGGAACGGTAGCGCCAATTAACGCTTTAACATTTGCCTCGCCGATATCAAGAACGACGACAACATCATTAAAATCGCGATCGGAACCTTCGTTCCACTTACCAGTTGCAGAATCTATCCCTGAAGCGTATAAATCTCCGTATAAATCCTCGAATGCCAGGAGGATGTAGTTGTTGTAAGCATAAGCAACGGCGTGCTGTAGTCCGTCAGCGTTAGAGGCAGTTTTAGTACCAAATATATTGGCAGAGGTACCACGGTTCAAACCATCAGCTCTCAACCATAAATCTAGTTGAGTACCTGCGGTAACATTACCAACTTTGACCCCATCACCTAGTTTTAATGCGTTACCACCCCAGTCACCACTAACACATCCATTTCCTTGACAGGAAATATCATTAAAAAGCAGCCCAGACTTATTAGTAGTTCCTGTAGCTTCAAAGGCTAACTGATTTCTATAACCTGCACCCTCATTGATAAAGTAAGCAGAAACATCGTAGTCGTATTTTAGGTTTAATTTACTGGGGTCTAATTTAAATTGTCCGCTGTTTGGAAGGGCAACACTTTCTGCTTGAACAAATTGTTGAAAAGGATTGTCGTTGAAACCAGTTTGAGACTTATTATATACAGTTGGTTGAGTCCATGAACTATTCCAATTAAAATCAGCAGCAGATGCAGTTTCTACTTTGGAAACTAATCCGGTCAAGGTAGCTGTAGCGGCAATCAAGGCAGTGAATAAATTAAGTTTCATATTATGAGCCATTAAGTAGGAAAGACAATTTAGATAATGCTTTTTGAGCAGCTATCTCTCTTCAGTTGTCTCTTACTTCTAACAGCTAGACTTCTGCAACGTCAATCTGTTTATTTACTTTTGCTAGTATATTTAAATAGCTCTTTATTTAAAGTATTTTTACTGAAAAAAAGACACTTTTAATCTGGCATTATCCTGTTGTCAACACTTAGTAATTAAACTGATACATGATTAAAACTTAATGAATAATATATACTTTTTATGAAAATCAGATGTGCAATTACTATAGTGAAAAGCTAAAAGCTTAATCTATAGGAATTTTCATTTAAATGAGGTAGATAAGTAATAGTGCGCCGTCATCCGTATCAACTAAGCCAAGGCTTAGTTAATACGCTACTATACAAATAGAGTTTATCTCCGTACTTACGTTGAGAAACGTAGTAATCTATCAAAGCAATGAAACCTGGGTAAATAAGTTTAGTCTTTGTTTTAAGCACTCAAGTGCTTACTACGTACTATGCTTTCGTTGGCTTGATTAACTAGTAGTAGTTTGTCAAAATCTAGAAGTTATGCCGAGGATGGGAGACAATTTAAGGGGGTTGTGCCTTAGAATGACAGTCTTTGCTTAGACTTGATGAATATCTTTTAAGGTTAAAATAATCAAGCTTTTCCAGAGCTACATTCCCCCTTTCACAGATAAAATCTATATATGAACGCTACACAAGAAAAACTAAAAGCTCAGGTTGAGCAGGCTTTAATCGCTGCTTTTGGCGCTGACTTCGCTGGAGTAGATCCAATTTTGGTTCCTGCTAGCAATCCTAAATTTGGCGATTATCAGGCGAATGTGGCTTTATCCCTGAGTAAAAAGTTAGGATTGCAACCAAGAGCGATCGCAGGTGCGATCGCCCTGAGACTAGATGTATCCGAAATCTGCGAACCGCCGGAAATCGCTGGGCCAGGATTTATCAATCTGAAACTGAAAACGGCATACTTAGAAGCGCAACTAAACGCGATTCAAGCCGATCCCAGACTGGGAGTTCCAGCCGCAAAAACGCCGAAGCGGGAAATTGTGGATTTTTCCAGTCCGAATATTGCTAAAGAAATGCACGTTGGACACTTGCGTTCGACGATTATTGGTGATTCCATCGCCCGGATTTTAGAATTTCAAGGACATGATGTACTGCGATTAAATCATGTAGGTGATTGGGGTACGCAGTTTGGGATGTTAATCGCCTATCTGCGGGAAGTTTACCCAGACGCGCTTACCACAGCTAATGCTTTAGATATTGGTGATTTAGTCTCTTTTTATCGCAAAGCCAAATTGCGCTTTGATACCGATGAAGCTTTTCAAGAAACAGCACGCCAAGAAGTTGTCAGATTACAAGCAGGTGCAGAAGATACACTCCATGCTTGGAAACTCTTGTGCGAACAGTCGCGGCGGGAGTTTCAAGTAATTTATGAGTTGCTGGATATCAAGTTAATTGAACGCGGAGAATCTTTCTACAACCCCTTACTATCTGGGGTTGTAGAAGATTTAGATAAATCTGGATTACTTGTAGAAAACCAGGGCGCAAAATGCGTTTTTCTGGAAGGGTTTACAAATAGAGAAGGTGAACCTTTACCCTTAATTGTGCAGAAATCAGATGGTGGCTATAACTACGCCACTACAGATTTAGCATCTCTCCGTTACCGGATTCAGCAGGATCGAGCAAAGCGGATAATTTATGTAACAGATGCTGGACAAGGAAACCACTTTGCCCAATTTTTTCAGGTAGCACGCAAAGCCGGATGGATTCCTGACGATGTGGAATTAGTCCATGTTCCCTTTGGGCTGGTGTTAGGAGAAGATGGTAAGAAATTTAAAACTCGTTCTGGTGATACTGTGCGTTTGCGGGATTTATTAGATGAAGCTGTTTCTCGCGCCCATTCTGACCTAAGAACTAGATTACAAGAAGAAGAACGCCAAGAAAGTGAAGAATTTATTAATGAAGTTGCTAGGGTAGTTGGAATCAGCGCAGTTAAGTATGCAGACTTAAGCCAAAATCGCACCAGTAACTACATCTTCAGCTACGACAAAATGCTGGATTTTAAAGGTAATACTGCGCCCTATATGCTGTACGCTTATGCGCGAATTCAGGGGATTAGCCGCAAGGGTGATATTAACTTTAAAGAGTTGGGAAATAATGCTGTTTTGTTGGAGCATGAAACAGAATTAGCTCTGGCAAAATATTTACTTCAACTGGATGAAGTTATTAGTAGTGTAGAGCAAGACTTGCTGCCCAATCGTTTATGTGAGTATTTGTACGAACTGAGTAAAAAGTTTAATCAGTTTTACGATCGCAATCAGGGAGTTCAGGTGTTAGAGGCACAGGAACCGCAGCGTACATCCCGTTTAGTTTTATGTGATTTGACTGCTAGAACTTTGAAATTGGGATTATCTTTGTTGGGAATTCAGGTATTGGAGAGGATGTAATATTTTTTTAACGCAAAGTGGCGCTGAGGTAGCGCTAAGGTACGCAGAGTAAGAGTTAAACTGATTTTTTCTTTGTGTACTTTGCGGTTTAAAGACAAACGAAAGTTACAAAAAATATTTTACATCGCCTGAATTATGAAATACAAATGGGTTGGTTGATCGATCCAGAAGAACAAACAGTGTTCGTGTACATCCGCAATCAACAGCCTGTTATGTTGGATGAATTAGAAGCTTTACTCCCTATGCCAGATTTTGCAAGTGAGTTGAGGCTGACAGTAGGAGATTTATTTGGTTGGCTGTTGGAGTAAACCAAACCCTAACGAATTGAATAAGGAAATATACCAAGTGCAACAGGTTTTATGGGTAGGAATCGGTTGTAAACGGGGAACATCATGGGAGTTGATCGATCTGGCAATTGAGCAAGTATTTCGAGAAAATCAACTTTTTCCAAGTGCGATCGCAGGTATTGCTACCATTGACACTAAAGCCTCGGAAGTTGGCTTAGTCAAACTTTGTCGCCTCCGCAATTTGCCCCTAAAAACCTTTTCTGCGGAAACACTTCGCTCTGTCTGTGTCCCCAATCCTGCCACAATTACCGACGATAAAGTAGGTACACCTAGCGTAGCAGAGGCAGCTGCTATTCTTGCAGCTTCTCAACTTACATCTTTGACTGTTTTCCCCTTTACAAACATAAAAGAATTGCCAGCGAAGTTTTTAGTTCCTAAACAAATTTTCCAAATACAAGGGCAACCAGGAGCGGTAACTCTTGCTGTTGCCCAAGCTTTAAATATTATTAGTATTACAAAAGTTTCTTAATTTTCTAGTCAACAACTCTCAACAAATAGTTAATGATGCTAGAAACAATTGCTAGTACAATTGAACCTAACAAAGCAGGTAAAAAGCCCTGAATCTCAAAACCAGAACCAGGAGTTAGGATACTTGCCAGCCAAAGGGCTAAGGCGTTAATCACCAATGTAAATAAACCAAAGGTGAGCAAGGTAATCGGAAACGTCAAAATCTGTAAAATTGGTCTAATAAATGCATTAACCAAACCAATTACAAAGGCAGCGATTAAGGCAGTCACAAAATTCTTGATAAAGAATCCCGGAACGATATTAGCTGTAATGAATAACGCCACCGCAGTCCCGAGCCAAGTTAATAAAAAGTGTTGCATAAGTTTTTTTAGAGGATTTAGCAGTAAGTTTAATTAATTTCACTATTGCCAGTTGTGATTTGTAACACGATTGAGTGTTGTTGTGTTTGACTCCTAAAGTTGCCATCATCTTTTATCAGCCTAAAATCAATGTAATTTTTCAGTGCTGGCAAGAGAGATACTTCTAATCGGTATATCTTTATCGTATTGCAGGATGTACCGCAGTGAACTACCCACGCCGACCTGAGTACAATTTAAGTGGGGAACTTACGGTGATTTAGTTAAATTCATCAAAAATACTTTGAAGCGCAAAACCCCTACAGAGGTTTATTGAAATTGAAAAACCTCTGTAACTTGGGAATTTCCAAAAAAGAAATAGGTTCTCAGAACTTCGGAGCATTTTGTCAGCGTTTTTGCTTACACGCAAAGGAGACGCTGGCTATGCTCATACTATGCCTAACGCCGCAAAAGAACCTCCCAGGTAGAGCCACCAACTACGCCGTCAGGTTCCAAACCATAGCGCTTTTGTGCAGCTTTTACTGCTGCTTCGGTTGTCTCGCCAAAGTCTCCATCGGCATCACCTTTCAATAAACCAAGCTTTTTCAGTTGTTGTTGCAACTTAACAACTTCAGAACCACGTAATCCTATACGCAAAATTGGCAATCCTTCTGAGGTGTATTGAATACCAGGAGTTCGTTTTGTAGTTGTGTTTGACTGAGTTCTAGTAGTTGATGTAGTACGCTTCGGTGGTTTCTTTGTGCTAGAAGTTGTAGTTTTTCTGGGAGTAGCAGGTCTTGGTTCAGGGTTGCTCGTAACTTGGGTTACAGCTTTTTTTGGGGTAGTAGGTTTTGGTTCTGGTCTAGTCGGAACTTGTGTTACAGCTTGTCTGGGAGGGTTGGGGTTGGGATTTCCAACGTTGGTGAGGTTACTAGCCTGGGTTGGAACAGGAAAATTTGTCGCTGAGTTAAATCTTGGCTGGGATGAAGGGGCAGTTGATGCTGCTACTGGTTGATTAGGAAAAAGTCGTTGCCAAGTGCTGGCATCAACAATGCCATCTGGATTCAAGCCAGCTGCTTGTTTAAATCGGGAAACAGCAGTAGCTGTATTTTCACTATAAATACCATCTACTGCACCAGAATAAAAACCCAAAAGTTTCAGAGCTGCCTGAAGTTCAGCCACACGTTCGCCTTGGCTACCAACTTTGAGGCTAGGGCGGTTGATGCTATTTCCAGGATTTACTTGGGCAATTTTTTGTGGGGCTGCTATTGACACTAGAGTCGTTGAGGTAATGAGCAGAGGCGTAGCGGAGAACAAGAGTATTTTAATGGCTGATAAAGATTTAGACCTTTTTGGCCACCAATCTTTTTGCCGTTTTTCCATCCTACAGCGATTTACAGTTGGGTCTAGTAATTTTAAGTAACTCAAAATACTTGCTGTCAGGCTGCTTTGCATGGAATTCACTCCCAGAATATTCTCATGCTAATGGTACAGCCGCTTGGTCTAAAAAACAGCTGCTATATTTTACAATATCTCTGATGGGCATCACTACGGCACATTCTCAGTTACGCGATCGCTCGATTAATTGCTTCTTCTTGACCAACTAAAGACAAGTAAGGCTCTTTTAAATATTTACAAGCTGAAGCGATCGCATCTTTGGCACTCACCGCCGCAATCAATTCTTGGAATTTGGTGTCAAAATCAATTCCTAAGCCCAAAATTTCATACCAACCGTATATCTGAGCAATTTGCCCGTTGGTTTGTTTACCCAAGGCGTATTGCCCCAGGATCTTGTTTTTCGCAGCTTGGAGTGCGCTTTCGGATACTTCGGTGGTACACAACAAATCTACTTCTGTACGCAATCCTTCTAGAGCAATGCTGGTATTTTCTGGTGCTGTACCCATGTAAACTACAAAGGAGGCTGGAAATAACCTTGTGGAGTAAAAGGCGGATACTTCGTAAGCTAAACCACGTTTTTCCCGCAATTCGACAAACAAGCGACTAGAAAGCCCATTTCCTAAGTAGGTACATAGCAACTTCAAGGCGGCGTAGTCAACAGAAGTCACCGATGTTCCCAAATACCCAAGCATCACGATTGATTGTTGTGTCTGTATTGGCTTTAGTCTTACCTGCGGTTCTACCTTAATCTCAGGTAAATTCAGTATTGGTAGTGCCTGAGATGGGGATTGCCAATCACCAAAAACTTCTTCCACCAATGCCACTG
>NNBT01000635.1_pt1 | contig 11688 bp, 10 predicted proteins | sample 1173831 | NCBI WGS metagenome assembly NNBT01 (sample SAMN07173936, study PRJNA388173) | plant metagenome | isolation source: symbiotic tissue sample KVJ10 | place: Norway: Troms, Kvaloya island | reverse complement strand
GTATTGGCTCAAATTCCTAACTATCAACGTGAAATAGAGTTTTCTCAAGAAGATGCTCCCATGCTGGAGTTCAATGATGAAGAAAGCAATGTGGCAATCGACTTATTTGGCTGTGATTGTCCTGCTTGTATAAATTCTTTGCGTCAGATGCGCGGGGCGATACCCTTGGTATATTAGGATTTTGCAAATTTATCTTTGTTTATAAGAAATATCCGCAAACTTTTATGAGGGCATAATATCATGTCCGCATAATTAGGGCTTGCTAACCACAGTCATTACACCCCACCCCGCAAGCGGCTACGGTGTATACACAAGTCTTTGAGAGTTGCCTCACAGCGTTTAGATCCCCCCTAACCCCCCTTAAAAAAGGGGGAACCAGAGTCAAAGTCCCCCAATTTATCGGGGGATTTAGGGGGATCTTCAACGATTTTGGTTTTATACAAAGATGTGTGTACACCGTAGCCGCTCTTCGGGAGGGGAGACAAAGCGTAGCTTTGGCGGGGTGGGGTTCTTCGGGTTTAATAAGCAATCAAGCGGACATGACATAACATGGTTATGCCCTCACTGTATCTTGTATTCAAAATAATTACGCTGATTTTTCGACTCGCAAACCAAAGTACGTCAAAACAAGCTCAGTTGAGCCACTATTGACAACTTCGTGTACTTCTCCCGGTTCGATAGCTACGCAGTTTCCCGGAAGCAAGGGGTATTCTGTACCATCAATGTGAATTACTCCTGAACCAGCTTCTACAAAAAATACTTCGCACATATCTTGATGCGCGTGTGCTGGTGCGCTTTGTCCAGGAGCAAAACGTGCTTGAGAAAAGTTAGTCAGGTGAGGTAAATCGCCGAAGCGTAACATCACCTTTTTCTTGATTTCGGCATTGTGAGAAACCGACTCTTCAGGCAATTCTTTCAGGGAAGTGGTAATCATTCGGGTCTTAAATCATTAGATAATTCCACAATACCCCTAGACCCATCAATCCTGACTCGTTGACCATCTTGCAATATCCATGTAGCACCGCGAACATCCATAACTGCGGGAATTCCATACTCACGAGCAACGATCGCACCGTGAGAAAGTCTTCCTCCAGCTTCGGCAATTAATCCTCCAGCCCTTAATAACAATGGGGCCCAGCCGGAATCTGTGTACGGCACTACCAGAATCGTATCTCGGTCGATGTCTGGAATGTCTTGTAAATTTCGCAACACTTTCACCCTACCTTCAGCTTGCCCATGACTGGCTCCAATGCCTTGTAAAATTTGGTCAGAGTAGAGTTCAGAGGGAGCTAAGGGGTGAGGAGGTGTATGGCCGTAGACTAAAAGAGGTATTTGAATAATCTCGCTATCTTGGACAAATTGCGATCGCCTAAATTTTACTAACTTATCTAACTGCTCTATTAAGCTGGAATCTTCATCTCCAATTAGACGCCGCACTTCATCAAAGTTGAGAAAAAAGATATCGCCTGTTTGCTTAAGTAAACCAGACTCTAACCAAATCTTCTCTAAAGCCACAAAACTCCAACGCAATTCAGCCAAAAGTCGGGAATAAACTTCGGTAACTCGTCCTTTGATATCTACACGCCGTTGCACAAAAGAGCGTTTGCGCTTACTGGCAAAGATACTATTAATCGCATCTTTAGCACCTGCTTGTGGTTCGTTCCCCTGCATTAGCTGCACAAACATCTGCTGAATCATCTGGGGATTTTCCCGCCAAGTGGGAACGGAGATATCGGTTCCTACTTCGCTTAAGTAGCCGTAATCTTGCAGCAATTCGTTAAATGCTTGGAGTATCTTCTCTCCTTCGGGGGTTTGCTTTAATTGTTCAAATACTTGCTGTGGCTCAAACTCAACCAATACCTGCTTGGCATCTGTAGCGATCGCACTGAGCGATCGCAATGCTGCTACCTCTGGGGTGACGCTATGATCGATTTGTCTATCCTTTACCCGAAAAATCGCCTGTCTCACGGCAGCACTTAAAGGAGCTAAAATGCTGTAATACGTCCCATGACGGAGCAACTCCAGAATAAAATCAACTCTTGCCAACAACGCGGGTGGTTCCAAGCTATCTATATCTTCCTGCGCCAACTGCGACAACCCAGGAATGAACCGTTTGTGATAATCTTCCTTGAAGTCCTTTTCTAAACTTAATTCCCGCTTCAGCAACTTCCCTAGTCCTGGCAAATTTTCCCAAGTTGACTGCAAGGAGGGCTTACTTAATTTAGCTCCTCTGGTTAAAAATTCCAAGCTTTCCGGTGGCAATCCCATGCGGAGAAAAATATCTCCTAAGAGGGATGCATTAAAGTAGGCTCTGGAATAGTGCAGAGTTGCTGTTTTGGCGAAATCTAACCCCAAGGCGCGATCGCCTAAAACTAAAGTAAAAAATTCTCCCCAAACTCCACAAGTTAAGGGACGATTAATTGACCATGTTAAGGGGTGAATTACTCCAGGAATCACTTCAGCAGCGATTTTGCGTGTCCAGATGGGTAACAGAGTGGTGATCGGTCGAGATTGCAGCACCCAAAGCGTTTGCCCGTCATAACTCCACTCGATATCTTGAGGAGTGCCATGATAACGTTTTTCGAGTCGGTAAGCTAAGTATGCAACTTGCTTAATTAATGATTGTGGGACTCGTCCTTGACCCTCTAATTGTACAGAGTAAGAATTTTCTGTTTCAACGACAAAAGCGCGATATTGTTCTGGTGTAATTTTTCCCGAAACGACTTGCGTTGCGCTGCCTGGAAGGGCTTCAATAATGATCGCATCGCCTTGCTGAGTAATGGGATCGCGGCTGAAAGCGACGCCAGAATATACACTCTGGACTTGTTGTTGAATCAACACAGCCATTGCTGTATCATTTAAGCCGCGATCGCGCCGATATTGGATAGCAGATGGATGATTGTAGGAAGCTTGAACTTGAGCGATCGCTGACTGTAATGCCTCTGAACTAGTAACATTTACAACTGTTTCATACTGTCCAGCAGCAGAAGCGTGTTCTGAGTCTTCTCCAATAGCGGAGGAACGCACCACCAAGGGAGATAATTCTGATGGTTGGAGAAATTCTGTTAACCCTTCTGGATCGTCGATAGGTGCTAGTACCCATCCCTTCGGCACTGGATAGCCCCAGCGCTTAATTTGAGATAACGTCGCCGCCTTTTCTCCGACTATGGCAGCATTCAACTCTTCATCTAGAGAAACCATTGTGCGCTCGCCGCGTAAAAATTCCAACATCGCTTGCGATTCTGTTTGTGCCTCTTGGGCTGGCAATTTCATATCATCAGGAATTTTGGTGTAAATCCAGCCCATTAAACCAGCTAAGGCGACAGCAGCAAGTATTCTGGGAATATCGCTCAGATGCAGAAGTGCCACAAACAATGGAAAAAGCAGCAAAACCCCAAATTTGACTACCTTTCTTGATTGCAGAATTGTAAAAGTAATACCTGCAAAAAAAGATACAAATATAGCGACCAGTGGATCGTGTACGACAAATCCCCAGACAACATTTGTCGTACCTGCTCCTCTGCCTATCCAGTATCTACCGATTACCAGAGCGATTAGGGCAAGCAATTCCCAAGACGATCCATCTGGGAAGAAAATGCGGGTGAGTAAGACTGCCGCAACTCCTTTAAAAGCTTCTGACAAGACTGCCAGAATTCCGACAATTTTACCGCCATGATAAAAGGCAGCTGATACACTAATGTTTCCTGTACCAACTTGTGATAACTGCTTCCGTTTGAGGGCGTAAGTTATCCATGCAATCAGGGGTAATCCGCCCAAAAGGGGGCAGACAATTAAAATAACTAAGATACCCCAAGGTTCAAACATTCTGGATTTTGGATTTTAGATTTAAATTTTCCATCTAAAACCTCAAATCTAAAATCTAAAGTTTTGCTGAAATTTTTGATGGTTATTAGGGGGGGCTTTTTCAAAGAGAATTCAGGAGTCAGGAGTCAGAATTCAGAATGATGGCTAAGGCATAAACACGGGGGTTTAAAAACAATCCAAATTATAGATTTAGAAGTCTACAATCAGCTAGTGGTTTGAATCCCCCAAGGAAAAGCATTCTGAATTCTGGATTCTGGATTCTGGATTCTGGATTCTTCTTCAATGACTAGTTGCTAAATGGACACTTGGCTAAGACGGAAACCGTTTAAGACAAGTGTCCTTCTAGACTACTAATGGTTTTAGTTTAGCGCATAGGCAGCTTGCAGCGCCCAGATTACGAGAGCAGCGATCGATCCCAGAAGCAACACGGTAGAGATAGTGACTACTTTTGGGGAATCTGCTCCCTTAAATTTCATAATTCCGCGATTTAAGTCGGACACAGCTTTGTAATCCTCTGTTGTTGGAGCATGAAATATTTGTCCGTTTTGATTGTAGTCCTTCTATTTGCGGATGACGTTAAATTCACTTTAAAAATTTAGGAGTGGGGGCTGGGGATAAGGGGACAGGTGACAGGTGACAGGTGACAGGTGATAGGTGACAGGGAATAACTTGTACCCTCTAACCTGTACCCTATTCCCTTCTTCAATGCCCAATCCCCCAGTATCATTGAAAAGCAACTCAGTATAAGAGGGTGTGAGTAGGTGAAAATAGCACTGAGCGTAATTTTGGCGGTGGTTGTGGGATTGTTTTTAGTAATCGAGATCGGACTGCGATCGCTATTTGGTTTCGGTAATCCCCTGATTTATATTGGCGATGAGCAGATTGGTTATTTGTTGGCTCCTAACCAACGCACCCGTCGTTTTGGTAATCGCATTGAAATTAATGAATATTCTATGCGAGGTAGTCCGATAAAAAAGATACCTGCACCTTCTGGGCTGCGAATTCTCCTCTTAGGTGATTCTATTGCTAATGGTGGTTGGTGGACTGATCAGACTAATACAATATCTAGTTTGATGATGCGTTCTCTAGCATCATCCACTAATAGTAATTATCAGGAAGTAGAAGTGCTAAATGCTTCAGCTAACTCTTGGGGGCCAAGGAATGAATTAGCTTATTTAGAGAAGTTTGGCAATTTTAACGCGCAAGCAGTGGTGTTATTAATTAATACCGATGATTTGTTTGCTACTCCTCCTACTTCATTACCAGTAGGACGCGATCGCAATTATCCAGATCGTAAACCTCCCCTGGCATTAGTGGAAGTGTGGCAGCGTTATATCGTCAAGCAAAAGCCAATCCCTGAACTGCAAGCCGTGCAAAATGAATCAGGCGATCGCGTGGGGATTAATCTGGAGGCGATCGCTAAAATTCAAGCCTTGACTCGCCAATCCAACAGCAAATTTCTGCTGGTGATGACTCCTTTACTACGAGAAATTGGTGAACCAGGCCCCCGCGATTACGAAATAAAAGCACGTCAGCGCTTGAGTGATTTTACTAAAGCACAGCAAATTAACTATATAGACTTTTTACCGAATTTCAATTCCACTACCAACCCCCAAGGTTTGTTTCACGACCACATCCACCTCAACTTGCAAGGAAATAAATTTATCGGTGAAGTTATGGAGCGATCGCTTTTAGAAATACTGGGGGAGGCATCACTTCGTCACTAATATTCGTGTTTTAGCTAGATTTCTGAGTATCTCTAACCAAATTATTTAACTCTTCCTGCATTTGACTTTGAACTATTTCATAACAAGCATTCACATAGTTACGATCTCTAGCTGCATCTCGACCATATCTTTCAAAAGTAATCGGATGACAGACACGAGTGTGAATTTGCACAGGTAGAGGAATATTGGGCAGAGGGCCAATAGACAAGCCCCAAGGCAAACCTAAGTAAATTGGGAAAACTCCAGGGTCTATTTGATATAACCACGGCAATCCGCACTGATGCAATTGTTTGACGAAATCATAACAATCACATAAGACTATCAAGCTATCATGAGCGCCTACCGAGATTACAGGAATAATCGGAACTTCTTGTTTTAAAGCCAGCTTGACAAAGCCCTGATGACCAGCAAAATGAATTTTATAACGTTGGCTATGAGGACGAAACATATCATATTGCCCTCCAGGATATACCAGAACGCTAGCACCTCGATCGAAAGCCGCACTAGCCATTTTGGGATGTGCAACAATTGCTCCGAATTTCTGGGCTAATCCTGCTATTTCTGGACTCACTTTCCAAGCGGAAGGATGCATTAGACCATACACCAAACGCTCGGTTCCAAATCTAGAAAACCAATCGTACATCATCATTATTAAATCTGGAGAAGCCATTCCCCCATTATGAGATCCAACCAGTAGTACTTTTCCTGTTGTTGGGATGTGATGCCATCCATCAGTTTTTACTTGAAAGTAATAACGGTAAAACCATTCCCATACAGGCATCAATGATTCAATAAACTGAGCATCTCGCTGTGTTAATGACTGATGAATCTTTTTCGATAATTCTGATGTTAAGCAATTGTCAGCGCTGACAGAAATTTTCTCTACCTGTTTTGGAAATTCCATAATTAATCGCCCATCTTCCATCACTCTTGCCAGTATCTCTGCAACTGCTCTAAATTTCAATGCGCCAAAGATTTTTTCACTTTCTCAACAAGATTGATACTAGCCTTGGTGGTTTATTTTTATCTTTTTCATGCCACCATTCTTTGAAGTCCTCAACTAGGAAGCCATGAACTTTTGCTGTATTAAAAAAGTCTGACAAATGATGTACAAATGCAGGAATTTCAATGACATCTTGCTGTCTTTGAAAATTAGCTTTTGTTCCTTGATATTGCTTGAATGGATGAAGCTCACAGATAAAAAAGTATCCTCCTTTGACTAATACACGAAATGCTTCTGAAAATATCAAGCTGAGGTCTTCGATATGTTCTAGAACAAGATTACAAGTGACCAAATCGGCAGACTCATTGCCACAAGTCCATTGCTTAGTGATGTCTTCTGTAAGAAACACCACATTAGTAGCCCTCACTTTCTCTTTCGCCTTTTCGATCATCTGTGCTGAAAAATCGATCGCACAAACTTTCAGAGCAATTTGTGAAAGCAAAAGCGTATTTTTACCTGTGCCACAGCCAATTTCCACGACTGATTTACACCTCAAACCCATCAAAGTTTCTCTGGTGACAGTTTGATCGAGATCGCGCGTCAGATTTTCGTCAGCATCGTATGTGGCTGACCAATTATCGTATGCTGCTTGAATACTCATATAGCCTCATTTTACCGAGCAAAGGGTATCGTGCGATCGCAGAGTCCGAGTAGAAGTGCTGCCGCCAGTGCCGCTATTGTCCGAACGTGGTTCCAGAACGTCCAGTTGGTAAGGTATTTAGCCCATAGGTTCGCGCCTTCAGTGCTATCTGGTTTGGCGATCGCTAACGCATCATTTAGTGGTACATTAAACGCGATCGTCACTAGAACGGTGCCAATGAGATAGAGCAAGCTACCAACAAGCAAATAGGCAGCGCCGGGTTGATGCCACTTTAACACCGAGGAAATCGCTAGAAAGATGCAAGCCATAGCAGTTCCGAAGAGTGCCAACATGAATAACGGATTGATTGCGGTGATATTGATGGATTGCATAGCGATAATGCCCTCCTTTGGCTGGAGTCGTGCAAGGGCATTCATCACGAAAGTTGAGAAGGCAAAGAAGACGCCAGCCACCAGCCCGCAACCTAGTGCTGTGAAAAGCGTCAAAGGGAAGCGTAAATTGTCAACAATTACCATAAAGCCTCCTGTTAATTACTGCCCAACACCTTATTCGCAGATAGCGTTATGTCACAATCCGCTTGGGTTAAAGGTTATTGGTGTAAATGATTGGTCTTTCAAGACGCGATTTATCGCGTCTCTACAATCTGGGTTTTGGATTGATCCGATCGGACATCATATTATTTTATTTGCTGTTGCCCCCACAAGCACTCTTGTTACTTTGTGGCGACCCAAGCAGTTTGTTTTACGAGCGATGGCTGCGCCAACACCTCCGGTGAACGCACTGCTTGCGACAATGTATTTACAATCTTTTGACACCTACGCTCCACAGACTACATTACTGTAAATCTGAAACAAATATCTTAGCTGTATAGCTTGGTAAGTCAGCAACTAAACCATCCTCTCCAGATTTCACTTCTTGATTACTAACCCAATCTCGCCAATACTCAGCAATTGGGAAGTCTGAAATTTTATATTGATTTAGATTTTGGTCGGAGAAATTTACCACGACGACGACATGAGAATTCTGCTCATCCCAACGGGTGTAAGCCAGCACTTTCTCAGCTGCATTTTCGTAGAAAAACTTAATATTGTCACTTTGCAAAGCTGGAGTTTGCAGGCGTAGAGCAATCAGCTTTTGATAATACTTAAATAAATCATGATTCTGGTCGCTTGACAATAAAGACCAAGTAATCTTCTGCGGCTTAGTCACATCTTCGCTTTTTTGCTGATATTCGCCAAACTCTTCTCCCATCCACAGCATCGGTATACCCATCGCTGTCACTAACAAAGCAGCTGCTAACTTAGCTCGTTCAAATGCGGGTGTGTCAAAGATGCCGCAATTGCCTAATTCTCGTAATACACGTTCGCGATCGTGGGTTGCCAAATAATTAATTACATTGGTTGCGATCGCATAACCCTGCTGTTTGGGATCTAAAATTTGCTTGAGTTGTTCTAATTCAAATGATTTACCACAAATATATGGAATTATAAAGTAGCGAAAACTCTCATGCCAACAAGCATCTAATGGGCCATCTGGTTTGACTACAGTGCTTGTATCGGGAATGTGTTCAGCAATGTTGTAAAACTGTTTGGGTGCAGCATAGCTTTTCGCTTCCTTAGTCAGCCAGTTGAGAAATTCAAAGTTAGCCAATTGCCGCACTGCATCAAAGCGAATTCCATCAATGTGATACTCTTGAATCCAAAACTTTACCACATCGCCGATGTATTCCCATGCAGGTTTAATATTTAAGTTTTTGTCGTAATTATCATAGTTAAACTCTGGCCCCCAGTAATTATCTGGGTCTTCAGGATAATGTTTATGTTCGTAGTACCAGTAATTTCGGTCAATTAGTATTAAAGGGCATTCTTCATCTGTATGGTTATAAATTCCATCCATAAAGACGCGGATGCCTCTACCATGACACTCGTCAATCAACCGCTTCAAATCTTCTGTTGAACCGTAACTAGATTCTGTAGCAAAGAAGTGGCGAACTTTATAGCCCCAGTTATAATCACCAGGGTACTCATTAACTGGCATTAATTCAATTGCATTAATTCCCAATTCGCAAAGATAATCTAACTTAGCAATTATCCCTAAATATTTGCCTCGCTCGTGAGAGCCAACTTCATCACCAGTAAAATCGGCAACATGCATTTCATATATAACTAATTCCCGGTTATCAGGCAACGGCATTTCATCATGTTGCCAAATGTAAGTATCAACAATGCGTTGTCCATCTTGAATGCGTACTATGCTATATTTTTCTGTTTCATTAACATCTGTTGCTTTGGGATCAATGACATCTATCCATTCATCAACTGCAAAATTTGGGCTTTTGGTTTGAATGCGAAATTTATATTGATAAATGCCATCTTCCAGTTTAATTTTAGTGCGAAAATAACCATCTTCACTTTTTGACATGGGAATTTCTTGCCAATCTGAAAAAGACCCAATTAAAGATGCTCCTTTGTTACGAGGAGCAAATAATGTAAATTCAGTTAGATTTGACATTTTCACACGTTTAAATTTTAGCTAGTTCTAGTCACTAAAATTATTGTGTAATATAAAAGAGTTTGCAGCTTCTTTCTTAAGTATTATCAATATTTTCCTAATGTGCTGGACTTCAACCAGATATTGCGATCGCTATGATTATAGGGATGCAATGACTATTTACCAATATCTTCATTCCAAAGTTCGGGGTTAGTTTCAATAAACTCACTCATCATTTGTTCGCACTCATCAAGATTAAGATCGATAACGTCCACACCGTGAGATACCATAAATTCTTTAGCACCAGGAAAAGTTCTAGATTCTCCAGCGATGACTTTTTTAATGCCAAATTGTACCACTGCCCCAGCGCACAGGTAACATGGCATTAAAGTTGAATAGAGTGTAGTACCTCTATAACTGCCAACTCTCCCAGCATTGCGGAGACAATCGATTTCGGCGTGGGTAACAGGATCGCCGTCTTGCACGCGTTTATTGTGTCCTCTGCCGAGAACTTTGCCATCCTTGACGAGAACCGAACCAATAGGAATTCCACCTTCTTGTCTGCCTTGTTTTGCTTCTTGAATTGCAGCTTCCATAAACTCATCCATATAATTCTCCTTTTATGACAAAACAACTCGTATTAATGGATCACGATGGCGGTGTAGATGATTATCTGGCAACTATGCTGCTGTTGACAATGGATCGTATTGAACTCCTTGGTGTTGTCGTCACTCCAGCAGATTGCTATATTCAACCAGCTGTTAGCGCCACACGTAAAATTATCGATTTGATGGGATTTTCTCATATCCCGGTAGCAGAAAGCACCGTGCGCGGTATTAATCCATTTCCTACTCTCTATCGCCGTGATTCGTTTATCGTTGACCATCTTCCCATTCTCAACCAAAGCGAAACCATCACTACGCCTTTGGTTGCTGAAACAGGTCAAGATTTCATGATACAGGTGTTACGTGACGCATCAAGTCCCGTGACATTGATGGTAACTGGGCCGTTGACGACGGTAGCCGCAGCTTTAGACAAAGCACCGGACATTGAAGCCAAAATTTACAAAATTGTGTGGATGGGGGGTGCATTGAATGTAGGTGGTAATGTGGAAAAAAGTCTGGAACCTGGACAAGATGGTTCTGCCGAATGGAATGTTTATTGGGACGCAATTTCAGCAGCGCGGGTATGGCAAACCCAAATTGAAATCATTATGTGTCCTTTGGATTTAACTAACAATGTCCCAGTCACATCGGAGTTAGTATACAAAATGGGACGACAACGCCACTATCCCATCTCTGATTTAGCCGGACAATGTTATGCACTAGTTATTCCCCAAGATTATTATTTCTGGGATGTGTTGGCAACGGCTTATTTGGGACATCCAGAATTTTATCAATTGCGCGAATGGGAAACAGAAATTATCACCACTGGTCTTAGTCAGGGACGTACTAAAGTAGTTCCTGGTGGTCGTAAAATTTATGCGATGGATAAGGTAGATAAAGAGGCTTTTTATGCTTATATTTTGCAGCAATGGGCAAGATAAAAAACTAAAAAATTAGGTGGCATGGATACTCAAACTTTTGCCTGTACAACAAAATTGTCAACTTGTCTTATTTTATCCCAATCAATAGCAGCAACCCACAACTTCTCTTCTTCAGAGAACTGCACTACTCCATCAACTTCCAAATCTTCGCTATATATCGTGAGTAACTGCCCATCTTGTAGCTTAATACTTTGATTTGCCAAGTCTTCGATTGTACCAATACAGTTCAAACGCAAACGCGCTTCAGCATCAGCATTATGAAAATCTGCAAAAACTCTAGGGGTAATCATTCTAGGCGATCCAAACTATAACTGCTGCTTTGCTGGATTAGGAATGCTAAAGCCAAAAAAGCTATATTGATTATTGAGAAGTGATAAACTTTAAACCTAAGAAGAGAGCCGCTATAGTTCCTGCAACAGAAATCTCTCCTTGAATAATTTTATCTAAAACTGATTCTACAGGAATAAATACAACTTCAATCTCTTCTGTAATATCT
>NNBT01002712.1_pt1 | contig 11705 bp, 17 predicted proteins | sample 1173831 | NCBI WGS metagenome assembly NNBT01 (sample SAMN07173936, study PRJNA388173) | plant metagenome | isolation source: symbiotic tissue sample KVJ10 | place: Norway: Troms, Kvaloya island | reverse complement strand
GCCCGGATCGAGGCCTTCGTCGAGCACTACAACCACCAGCGTTACCACGAGAGCCTCAGCAACGTGACGCCCGCCGATGCCTACTTCGGTAGGGCACCCGCCATCATCAAACAACGCGAAAGGATCAAACGACAGACCATCGAATATCGACGCTTGCAACACCGCAAGCTCGCCGCATAACATCAACCCCGAGACGAGGCCCGCACTCCGCTAATTTACGCCGCGAGTTGTGCCGAATGTTCTGACGACGGACAGGCGTCAGCGTCGGGGAATCGCGGTCGGCGTCGTTGGAAGCAACTCGAGCCGAAGAGACGTTCCAGCGGGTCAGCAACGATGTCAGGGAGGCCTCGGCGCGGGGCTGGTCGCTCAATCGGAACGAGAGCCAGGAGTTTGTCGTGTATGCCCAGGAGCGGCTTCTCGGCGACGACACGCTGTCGCAGTTCGGGTGGACGCCAGGCATGGTCATGCCGCGCACGCCGCAACAGGAACAGGTGCGCGATATCCTGCTTGGCGAATTCATGGAGCGCCGCGTCGCATCGGTCCGCGACGAACTGGGTGTAAGCGTGCCTGAGCGTCTGTCGGGGCAGTTGCATGGCCCCGCATCGGCGACCCCGGGTGCGGTAAACCAATGGGGCAACCAGCGCGCAGCCGGTGTCAGGGCACAAGGACCGGACGTGTCGATCCGCGAAAGTTCGCGCGATCTCGACTTGGCCGGCAATGTCGCAGACGCGATCCCGAATGCGTCAGCGCGCATCACCCGTGGTGCATTCGAGGTCGGCAACGGTGTCGACGAGGCGAGAGGGACGGCGGGTCAGCTAGGTGACCATGTCCAAGAGCGCAATGATGCGTGGATCACGACGCCACTTCCCGGTGTTGAGGGCGCGCGCAACTGGGTCCGTGACAATCTCGGGATCGGAGCTGGCACCAGCCATGTTTACGAAGTCCCGCGCGGTGAACGTGCGATGCTGCCGATTTCGGGGCGGCTGAGTTCGGGAATGGGTGGTCGGATCGACCCGGTCACTGGCGAGCCCGGCCGGCATCACCGAGGGGTGGATATTGCCGCGCCAGCAGGGACGGAGATCCGCGCACCTGCATCGGGCCAGGTCATCCGAAACGACTTCCAGGCCAACGGGGCCGGCAATTATGTGGTCCTGCAGCACGGCGACGGGTCGCAGAGCAAATACTTCCACATGCAGGATCGGTCTGGCTTCCAGGTCGGCAGCACGGTCGAAGCTGGGGCGGTGATCGGGCGTGTTGGCAGCACCGGGAAATCGACCGGTTCGCACCTTCATTATGAATTATGGAAGGATGGCGCTCCGGTCGATCCGAGGCGGTTCCAGCTTAGGAATGGCCGGGAGTGAAGATGAAGGCGAAAGCCATTACTATTGCAATAAACACAAAGAAAAGCTTTGCATGTGAGTTGTCGCTCACTTCGGGTGGCTCAAATTCATCGTGTCTAGTGGCTTCAGCCAATGCCTCCCGGCCTACATGCGTCATTTGATCGTACATGTTGCTAGGATTGATATATCCGTTTGAAGACGAGCCACCGATTGGGAACCGATCCCAGTCCATCTGGCCAGGTTCGTGGTTCAACATGGCCGCTCCTTCCTCAATCCGTGGCTGACCGTGCTGGTCAGAATTAGGCTTGCAAAGCCTAGCATATCGGATTGAGTTTGGCGAGGATTTTCACCCGTACTGACGGAGTGGGCACGGTGGAGCAGGACGGCGAAAACCCGCGCACGATCGAACGCTACGAGGCGCTGCTGCGCGAGCATCTGCTGTTCTACGATGCGCTGCGTCTGCGCGAGCGCCGGCCGAGGAGCGCGGCGCAGCGCCAGTTCCAGGACGTGGCGTGGGGGAAGGCCGCGCCGGTCACCGATCACGAGTGCGCCTATGTCTGGCACCTGAAGGCGCGCGGGATCGCGCCGTTCAACACGCCGGCGCCGGCACCGCATATCGACGACGTGATGGCCGGATTCGACGTCGGCGCGCGGCCGGTTAGTGGCGACGTCGGCACGAAATGGGATAATGCCTGGCGCGAGTATCGTGGTGGCCGGGAGTTCTTCTAACCTGGGCACGATGAAGGAGCCGATCGATCTGCAACCGATATCGCCTGAGCGCCAAACAGGCCGCGGTGATGCGGGCGGTCGGATTCGAGCCGCCTTATCCCGAGGACGAGACCTACCCGGTGCCGCGCGAGATCTTCCCGACGGGCAAGAAGACAGCGCGCTACGGACTGGTCGTCAGGCGGGCAGGGGAGGGTAACCGTCCGCTCGAACCGGTCGCGATGGAATGGGGCTTCCCGACCAAGGTAGCGAGCAAGCGCGACCCGGCGGTCAAGCTGGACAAGTTCGTCACCAATGCGCGGAATCTCGCATCGTCGATGTGGAAGCCGTCGATCGCGAATCCCGATCGGCGCTGCCTGGTCCCGTTCACGCACTTCGCCGAGCCGCATCCCGACGGCGGGACGGGCGACGATGGCAAACCCCGCCAGATGTGGTTTTCGCTGCCCGACCAGCCCATCGCCTTCTTCGCCGGTCTGTGGCGGCCGACCGAGCGCGGCGATGCCTATGCCTTCTGCACCACCTCTCCCAACCCCACCGTCGATCCCTGGCATCCCAAGGCAATGCCGGCGATCCTTCACCCTCGCGATTTCACGGCATGGCTCGACGGCAGCTATGAAGACGCCCTGAAGCTCGTCCGCCCCTATGAGGGCGAGATGAGCGCGCAGGAGGCAACTCCCGATGGCGGCGCGACGTGAACCGGGCTAAGGCCGGTCCAATCATTCACCACCGGGACGTGTTCATGACGACGACATCCGATCTGGCCGAACAGCTCTCCAATACCCATGGCCTCGCAAAGGCGGACGCCAGGAAGGTCATCGATGCGATCCTTGCGAACATCACCGCGGCTGTCGCGACCGGCGAGGAAGTCAGCCTCAACGGGTTCGGCAAGTTCAAGCTGAAGGACACCCCAGAGCGCCAGGGGCGCAACCCGTCGACGGGCGAGGCGATCACGATCGCGGCGTCACGCAAGCTGACGTTCGCGCCGGCGAAGGCGGTCCGCGATCGGATGAACGGCAAGTGATAAACGGGCCAGGGTTTTAGAACGCTGGCCTAAACTGAGGGGACTTCATGGCCGATACCGCAGCCGACTACCGCGCGAGGGCAGCGGCCGACCTTGCCGAGGCCCAGCAGCTCGTTCTGCCCCATGCTAGGGACCGTATGCTGCATTCGGCCGATCGCTGGTCGAAGATGGCTGATGCGGCCGATCGCCGTGTCCGGTAACGAAAGCACGACGGTCGCGCTCGACGTGGCTAACTGGTCAGCGGTCCAGGCAATGGTCGAGCGTCTCGACGACAGGGCTGTGATAGCGATCTACGAGCTGGCCGAAGGCGCTGGTCCGGTCGCGGACCTCGCGGCCGCACAGATGGAAAAACGCAACCTCGACTATTGAGCCAAGTTAAGAGTTCGGCCGCTGGTTAAGCCGCTGTTGCCAAGCCGGCACAAGCCACGTTCCTGTTGTTGCCGCCAGTTAGAAAAGACACATTCTCCGCCGGATAGAAATGACACTCGTGGTGGCAGCGGGGGCAGCGTGGAGCCCCCCAAGCAGCGCAGCGCTGCCCCCGCTGAGGCGGTGACCTCTCGGCTCTTGCGCCCTCGGACCCGCTGCGAGAGCAGCGGGCTCGGTCACGCCGATGGATGGCACCGCGCCCAATTGCCGACGTTCCCAAGATGGAGCACCATCACGGCCGGGCGAGGCAATGAGGTGAATGGGTATGAGCTACCAAACAGACAGCCGCAGCCGCACCCGAGCCATCGCCGTGTACGGTGCGGTTATCTGCGTAGCGACCGTCTTGGGTCTGCTGGTTCGAGCGGGCGTAATCACCGACCACATTTTATGGTAGCGAGCGCTTCCGCCCCGTTGCGGACCTTCATGAGATCCGGCTAATAATTTACGATGGAGTGGAAGGTCCGAGCGGTGAAGCTAGTTGCCTTATGCACCATGATTGGAATTTCCGGGTGCGGCCAGAGTCTCCCTCCGATGTCGAGAGCATTGTTCGGGGAGGCAGTGAAAAGGTGCGCGCTCCGCCTGACCACATATACCTACCGTGAAGGGTTTTTGCTTGATGAGCCGCTGGTCAACTTCACGAAAGAACCAGATCCCGCAAAGGCTCACGCTTGCTTTAATGCCGCGTTGGATAAGATAACTCGTGAGATGACCGAGCGAGGCGTCGACCACATCGGCTACATCTGGGAGTCGCGAGCCTGAGGTTGGGAATGTCCGCTTTCCTGCCAATATCAGACGTTCGAGGTACGTCCTGTCGGCACCACAGGTGAGTGGCCGTAATTGGCAGGTTAGCGGACGTCCGAGGAGCGCATCCATCCAACTACGATAAACGCTGGAGCCCCTTCAGCCTGAGGCTGCCGAGCGCTACGCATTAAGTAGACGGTCGCTTGATCACCCTTGTGGAGGTATGGTGACGAAGATGGACAGCTGCCTTTTCCGTCCGAAACAAACCAAGGCAAGGAAACTGCTTGCTCCCTATATTGTCCCTTCAGCACCTTGTTCACCCTCGATTGTATCGCTCCTGAGGCTCCGGCGCCTAATTCATTAATCACAGTGACGGAGAGCACGGCGTCGAATATCGTGCCGGCAGGCCGAAACTGCGTAGGCACGTAGCACGCAGATGCGTTTCCCGCAGAAAACAAGGCGATAGAAACAGCAAATAAGAACCATTTTGCGCTGCGGGAGAACATGATCACCTCGACATTACAGTCGCACCTTGTCCTAGCTCCATCCCATAAACAAGCGAGGATAGTCGAGGCCGGCTCGCGGTCGCAGGCTGGTCGCGCCAGCGGCTTCAATGTCGCGAAGTGGGCGCTTTCGGACGCTAGCGGGCGTACTCGCCGAGGCCGCGCGCGACGAGCTCTTCATTGGAGAGGCGTGGGCCACGCTTGAGCCGCTTGTTACCAAGCGTGCGGCGATCCAGCTTCGGCATGGATGAAGGCTGTGAGGGAGCCTTGAAGATGCCGACAGGCTGTGCGGTGCGCGCCGGCTCGTTGTTGTTGCGCTTGGCATGGTGCGGCTGAGCCTGCTGGATGGTGCGTGCCAGCGCCAGCGCGGCGTCGAGATGCTTGTTGTCGACCACAGCAGCCTGGTTCACCCGGCGCATCTTGTCGAACATGCGATAGGGTAGGGCAGTGCCCTCGTGCTGGATCTCGAGCCGGCCATCCGGGTACTCGCACACGTCCACCTTCTTGCGAGCGAGCGCCTGTGACGCAGGGGAGGGCTCGAGGATGAACATGGCCTTGTTGTAGTGCAAGGTGAGGGCGCCGGTGACGGTGCGCTGCTCCCGCCACACCAGCTCCGCCTCCAGGTCTTCGTGGATGGCCAGCGGCCGGTGTAGATCGCGCGGATCGAACGGCGCCTTGGCGAACCGCCGATTGTGCTGCGCCATGTAGGAGGGGAGGAAGGCATTGGCTTGGTCGATGGTGGAGATGCGGTGAAGCCGCATCGCCTTGACCAGACGGTCCTGCAGCGTCGCGTTGACCCGCTCGACGCGTCCCTTCGCCTGCGGCGAGTTTGCGCAGATGAGCTCGATGTTGAGCCGGTCCAGCGCACGACCCAGGTGGGTCATGCCGTCGCCCTTTGCCGAGGCCGTGTTGTTCCGAAAGGCGCTGTGCTTGTCGGTGTAGAAGGCCACCGGCTTGCCGTGCCGCTCGAGATAGGTCCTCGTCGCGCGCATGTAGGAGAAGGTGCTCTCGCTCTCGACCATCTCGACGTGCATAAGCTCGCTGGTGGCATCGTCGATGAAGACCAGGAGCGTGCATTGCGGACCGCGGCCCTCGAACCACCAATGCCTGGAGCCGTCGACCTGGACGAGCTCGCCGCGGCAGTCGCGCCGGTAGCGGGGCTGGTACGGGCGAGGGCGCTTGGCCGCACGGTCCTGCCACAACCCGGCCTCCATCATGATGCGCCGCAGGGTCTCGCACGACAGGCCGATGCCATGGCGCTCGGCGAGGTACTCGCGCGCCAGCGTCGGTCCGAAGTCGGCGTAGTGCTCGCGCACCAGCGTAACCACCTCGGCGCGGAAAGCGTCGCTGTAGCGTCGGTTGCTCGGGCGTCCTCGCTTGCGCGACACCAGGCCGCTCGCGCCGTCCTCTCGAAGTCGGCCCAGCAGCCGGTACACCTGCCGCCTCGCAAGGCCGAGCAGGTCCATCGCGTCCGCAACCCGGATCTCGCCGCGGTCGAGCCGCATCAGCGTGTCGAAGCGGGTGATCTCAGCAGCACTCATCGCCAGCACCGTCATACAATGCGCGTCCTCGTTGCCGAGAACGGCTATGACACCGGCGACCCGCCGACAGCACCGCAAAGTGCCGTTTCTATCTAGCGGGCTGGTGCCATTTGTACTTAGCGCTTACACCTGTTTTGTTCGATAATATATCTTATGTTAAATCAATGGCTTAGCAGATTTCCGGCATCGTTCTTGCAGAGACTGACGTGGCTTTTTCGCAGCTAAGGCTTGCCAGTCAGTCGCGAGTTAGCCGCGCCGTCGTTCTCGCGCGCGAGCGTGTCGCGGATCTTCGTAAAGATCCTGCAGCGCGCGCAGCCGAAACGCATTCCACCAGCGTTGCCAGCGATGCTCCTCGGCATCGTGGAGCATGTGACATCGCTGGCATAGCGCGGCGAGATTGCGCGGCGCGCTATTGCCAGGATCATGATCCAGATGCGCGCAGGCCAGCACGACATAGGTGATCCGCACGACGTCGAGCGCGAAGAGGTCGCCGACCTTCACCCGTCGCCCCTCTCCCGATCGCCAGCATCGCGCTTCGCTATCCCACCAGCGCCCATCGCCCAGATGCGCGACGTGCCGAAGATGCGGTCGCCGGCAGCGTTCGCAGCGCCCTCCTGCCCGCACGAACCGGATCTGGTCCGACAGCAGCGGCCAGTCGATCGGGTACAGCCAGCGGTTTTCGGGGCGGATCGGCATCCATGACTCTATGAGTCATGCGAAATGAGAACAAAAGGAAAATCTCGTTCCCTTCATGTTCTTATCCAGCATATCATGCGCGCATGTCCGCGTGTGTGATTCCCCTGTCCCAACCGATGCCGATCGCCGATCTGCCGCCAGCGTTTCGCCTGAGGGTGGTGAGCGCGGCCGGCGCTGGCTTCCCCTCGCCTGCCCAGGACTGGGAGGAAACCGCGATCGATCTCGTGGCGCTGCTGCGCCTCGACCGCGCCGCCAGCTTCGTGTTCCGGGTCAGCGGACAGTCCATGATCGACGCTGGAATCTATGATGACGACGTGGTGGTGGTCGATCGCGACGCCACGCCGGTTAGCGGCCGCATCGTCATCGCCGTGGTCGACGGGGGCTTCGTGATCCGCCAGTTGGTCTGGCGCGACGGCAAGCCGGTCCTCGAGGCCCGCAACGCGCGGATGCGCTACGACGCGGTGATCGCGGATGAGAGTGTCGAAGTGTGGGGCGTCGTCCGCGCCTCCGTGCGCAACCTGCAGGGCTGACCGCCATGTGGGCGATCGCTGACGTCTCCAACTTCTATTGCTCGTCGGAGAGGGTATTCGACCCGTCGCTGCGCGATAAACCGCTCATCGTGCTGAGTAACGGGGACGGCTGCGCCATCGCGCGCTCCGAGGAGGCCAAGGCGCTGCACATCAAGATGGGTGCGCCGATGTTCAAGATTCGTGATATCGTCCGCGAGCATGGCATCCAATACCGCAGCAGTTCCTACGAATTGTATGCCGACATGAATCGTCGCTTCAATCAGGTCCTCGCCGAGCACAGTTGCACGGTCGAGGTGTACTCGATCGACGAATCGTTCTTTCGCCTGCCGGTGCTCCCGAACGGCCTGGGCGACGTGGCGGCCGCGCACCGCGTGATCGCGGCCGTCAAGCGTGCGACGGGCCTGCCGATCCGCATCGGGCTTGGCCCGACCCGGACGCTGAGCAAGGTTGCCAACGCCCTCGCCAAGGCGTCGGAGAAGGTCTGGAAGGGCGTGGTCGACCTGCACGACATCGAGCTGCGGCGGCGCCTGTTCGCGCAATGGCCGGTCGAGGAGGTCTGGGGCATCGCGCGAGCGATGACCGAGCGGCTGCGACCGCTCGGCGTCAGGACGACGGCCGATCTTGCCGCCCTCCCCCCGGAGGTCGCGCGCGACGTGGGGACGGTGATGCTGGAGCGGCTCGTGCGCGAGCTGAACGGCGTCGAATGCACCGATTTCGAGCCGGAGCCGCCCCCGTCCAAGGCGACCGCGGTGACCCGCTGCTTCGGTGAGCCGGTGCGCGAGGTCGCGGCGCTGCGCGAGGCGATGGTGCGCCGCGCGGTCCGCGCGGCCGAGAAGATCCGCGCGCAGGATCTCGCTGCCACCCGCCTGATCGCCTTTGCCCACGGAAGCCGGTTCAAGCCCAACGCGCCGTCCGCCTCGCGCATAGCGCGGCTGTCGCCGGCGACCAATGATCCGCGCGTGATCGGCGGTATGGCGGGCCGCATGGCGGATGTCATGTACGAAACTGGCGGCGTCTACACCAAGTGCGGCGTCATGCTCGAGGGGCTGGAGCCGATGACCGCGCACCAGGCCGACCTGTTCGCGGTGCCCGATCCGCGATCCCCTGCCCTGCTCGCCGCGATCGACGGGCTCAACGGGCGGTTCGGCCGCAACACGATGCGGCTTGCCTCCGAGGGCTTTGGCCAGAAGAGCTACGACACCAAGCGTGCTTTCAAGAGCCCGTCCTGGACCACGCGGATCGATCAGGTGCCGATCGCGCGGTGAGATCAATAGCGATAGCCTGCCTGCCGGCAGGCCGCTGCCAGCTTCATCACTCGCCCATCCTTCGCGCCGTACTGGCGCAACCGTGCGGAATAGCTGTCGCAATAGCTTTTCGCGCGAGCGGACAGTGGCACCCCGTTCGGACCTCGCGCGGTCGCCGCCCCGCCCCGTTCGGCATAGCCACGAGCAGTCGCTGACTGAACCTGGGTGCGCGCTTGCGCGCCCAGATCGACTGCGCCGGGCATGTCCTGCGCGCCGGCAGGGGTCGCGATCGCGAATATCCCGACCGTGAACACAGCAACCAGGCTACGCATTCGATGTTCTCCCTCGAATTTCCGTCAGGCCATCAACGATTTGGCGGCAGCATCGTGCCGGTCGCGGGAGCGATTATGGATACAGGCGGTTGTAGAGGTGATGAACACGTCGACCGTACCTTTCGCGCTCGCGGTCGATGACGTCCCGATCATCCTGATGGACATGACGCTGATCCTGGAGGACGCCGGCTTTCGCTGCCATGAGGCGATGGACGGGGATACCGCGATCGTGCTGCTGGAAGAGCAGGCCGACAATACAATCCTGCTGTTCTCCGATGTCGAGATGCCGGGATCGATCAACGGCTTTGCGCTGGCGCGTCATGTCGCCCAGCACCGGCCCTGGATCGAGATCGTGATCGCCAGCGGCAATATCCGTCCCGATCCGGGTGACATGCCGGAGAAGGCGACGTTCATCCCGAAGCCGTTCTCGGCTGCGATCGTCCATGAGCATCTGCGCAGGACGCTGCCCGACGGCAAGAAGCCCGCGCCGCTGAAGAACGCGGTGACGACGCCGGTTCAGCCGGGCCTCTGACCCGCTCCCACCGAGGCGAGTAACTGCGCGTCGGTCGCGTCGCGGTTGTCGATCCACCATTTGGCGTCCGCGATGCCGAGCAGCGCCGCGCCGGTCTCGACGCTATCGAGCGGTTGGTCCTTGCGCAGCAAGGCGATCCGTTTCGCGCGAATGGTGGTTGCCCAGCTGACCTGTCGTTCCGAGCCGTTGAGCGGCACCAGCGACAGATGGGCAACGGCTTGTTGCGAGGCCGCGGCGTCGCGCTCGTTCTCTTCCTGGCGCTGCTTGCGGTAGCACGCACCACAGACCGTCGTGCGCAGCCAGGTGCCCTTGCGCTCCTGCTGCGACGCGAACCCGGCGATGTAGTGGGTTTGCTCATGCCCGCAGGTGTGGGTGATGCGATGGTCCATGGCGTTCAACCTGTCATATGAGCCGGATTTGTTCCAGCGGGAGTGAGTCGAGCCGTTTGGTTCGGGCGACCAATATGCCGGACATAGTGATGACGGCGATCACGGAGCGAGTGGGCCACTCATCATCAGCACGGTCGCGCGCGCGATCGGCGCAGGCGCTACGGCGGCTCTGACGGGAGCAGCCGCGCCCCACCGCAGCGACGTGGCGACGGGGCGATAGCTGACCGGATGGATGCCATCCCGGCTCGGTTGCGCCCGCAGCGGGATGACCATGTCGCCGAACCGTGCCGCGATCGACGTGACGATGGATGCCGCGCGTAGGTCGTAGGGGGCAAGCCAGGCCACGCGAACAGCGGTGGTTTTCCGTCTGATGACGACAAGGTTAGTCGCGAGGGCCGGGCTGGCGGCATCGTTCGATCCAAGCGCGATGAGGGCGACGGTCGCGGGCGAAGCGCCGCTCACCCGCCGCTCGATCTCGGCCGAACCAGCACCCACGCGCGCATGAACCTCGCAGCGTATGCCCTGCGCTGCCAATGCCTGCGCCGTTCCGATCGCGGTGCTGTCACCCAGGATCAGGCAGAAGGGAATCATTGGTGGCCAGACTGTTGAGATTGAGCGTGGATGGCGCCGGGTCTGCCAAAGTCCCTGTCGCAGCTGCTTAAACTGGCAAGGGTCGGTCTGCGATCGAGGGGAACGATGGTGAGACCTTCGGTCGGTACGGCGACAGTGCCGGCGCGGGTCAGTACGAACAGTCGGTCGTGATCGGCCGCGACGACATAGCCGGTGGCGGTAATTGCGTCTCTGCCGGTGTAGCGGAAGCAGCAGCCTCGTCTCACGTTCTCGATCGAAGCGCGATATTCCACGCGCGCAGCGAGTGCTCCGGCGGGCCACGCCGAGACGAGCGCCACTGCGGCCACGGAGACGAAAAGGAGATAGTTCGGGAGTGCCTCGACCCGTGAGACACCCTTCCGGACGACATCAATTGTCCACGCGCATCCACGCCAGCCTCGCTTCCGCCCCATGACGAGCAGCACACCGGCCGAGAGGATCGCCAGCAGTGTGAGAAGCGCAGGGACCGTCGCCGTCACGAGAATATACCAGAACCGCGCGATCACGGCGTACCAGAGAACGATATAGCCCTGCGCGAGGATTTCGGCGGTCGACGTTTCGACAGATCCGAACGCTAGTCCGAGCGAGCGCCGGTAAGTATCGAGGAAGACATAGCCTGCGAAGTACAGAAACGCCGTCCCGGCGATGGCGAGCGAAGGGATCGCCGTAAACAGCGATCCGAACATGGTGGCAAGTCGGGGGGATGGGGGCGTCGCGGGCGGTGTGATCGTCATCGGTGCACGCCAACCGAACCAGGTCGGGTGCCGGTGGGGTCCCGCCCGCTCATTGAATCAAACGCCAGCAGCCCGATCGTCGCGACGACGATACCGGCGACACCGAAGGCGACGCGCCCAAGTCCAATGACCTTGGCGCCCCCGCCCTTGCGCAACTTCTGTCCCGCGCGGTCGATTCCGGTCCGCCACGACAGCCAACCATCGGCTATCCCCGAGGCGGCGAATAACACCATTGGAACAGCGATCACCGGAATGATCGCGCGTGGCGGGAAGCCGGCCAGCCAGCCAGTCGCGAAGCCGATCACCAGATGTGCCAAGCCGATGATATGGATCACGGCGTA
>NNBT01000148.1_pt1 | contig 11709 bp, 7 predicted proteins | sample 1173831 | NCBI WGS metagenome assembly NNBT01 (sample SAMN07173936, study PRJNA388173) | plant metagenome | isolation source: symbiotic tissue sample KVJ10 | place: Norway: Troms, Kvaloya island | reverse complement strand
ACTGCATTTTGGGCTATTGAATTAGCCTATAATCAAGGTTGGCAACTACCAGGTAAAATGCCTGTACCTTACAATGAATTTGCAGAAAGATGGGGAAATATTGAATTTACAAAATATGTAAAACTTTTGCAACAGCAAGCTGATGAGGTTTTAGAAACGGCAGAGGGGAATATTCAAAAACAAGCTGAAGAATCTTTTTTAATGGTGGCAAAATTTGAACATAATTTTTGGCAGATGGCTTTTCACACAGCACAGCATGAATCAAAATAGTTATTTATAACCCAAAGTTATGCTAGATGATTTGGTAGGCGCCTGGGCAACTACAAATAGATAGAAAAAACGTGGGTAAATACTCTCGCAAATGTTGATAAATATCCGGGTAATGGATAGGCTAATGCGAGGGCAGACAAAGCCTACCTTTGGCGGAGTGCGGTTCTTTGAGTTTACTAAGTAATCAAGCGGACATGATATAACGCTGATTTTCTAATTGTGATTTACATTTTTACAGCTATTGTAATGTCTTACCAAAAACATCAAATTCCATGACTTTTTCCAATTACCCAATTACGCCGGAAAAACCGAGCTAAAGCTGATTCTTCTAAAGATAAATAAATTGGGCGTCCGTGGGGACAGGTACGGGGGTTGCGAGTCCGTTGCCAATTATCTAAAAGTGTCTGCATTTCTTGTTGATTCATCGGTGTACCGTTACGAATGGCACTGCGACAGGCGACGGCTACTTGGGCTGTTTGTAAATCGCCTCCCCAACTAAGTTCTAAAATTGCTTCTGCACAGTCGTCTCGCTGCTGTAAAGGTGCGGGGATGTTTCGGACAGCCCAAAGTTGTTCGCCAAAGGGTTCTATTTCTAAACCGATGCGTTGTATTTGCAATACTTGCGCTGGCGATAATTGATAAAGAATTATTGGTGGTTCAACGGGTAGAAGTTGCCAATCATCGCATAATTGCTCATACAAAACTCGCTCATGAGCAATGTGCTGTTCTACTAACCACATACCACCTGAATGTTCCGCCACAATATAAGTGTTGCTAACTTGAGCGACAGCTTTTAAAGAGTTAGGAGTTGGGAGTGAAGAGTTAGGAGTTTTGGGATTTTCGTTAGGATTTTGAGGATTGAAATTGTAACCACCTTTGGCTTCTGCGGCTTTGAGTAATTTACTAACTCGTGTTGTGTGAACAGCTTCTTTGAGATTATTAGAAGAGATACTGAGTGCTTGGTTAATTGCTTTGGTAATTTGCTCTTGCCAATAAATGATTTCGTTGAGGTAAATTTCTGTTTTTGCTGGATTGCGATTCCAGTTAATTTGATCGGGGGAAATGGCAAGATGTAAGAAACAAATTGGATAGCGATCGCGTGGTAATGTTCTATGAAATGCTGATAATATCGTTTGCTCTAGTTCCGGCGTCTTCACCATCCTGCCGTTAATGGCTACACGTACCCAATCTGGACGATGGCGATGACAACGATCGGGTAATCCTACCACTAAATTTAGTGCTGAGTGCTGAGTACTGAGTGGGGAGTGGGGAGTGAGGAGTGAGGAGTTAGGAGTTAGGAGTTCTGAGTTTAGTGGGTTGGGTATTTCGAGTTTGACTTCTTGCAAGTCACCTTGTCGCACTTGGGGTAAAATCTGCGGTAGAAGTTGCCCGGTTGTTCTTGCTGGAGAGATGGTGAACCACTGACGGTCATTTTGCCAAATCTGCCAGGTGACGTGGGGATGACAGAGGGCGATTTGGTGAATTGCGGCTTGCACGGCTTTCATTTGCTGTGCTGTTGTGGGTAATCCCTGACGACGAGATGAGCAATTACCGAAAAGATGGGAAACTGTAACTACTGTACCAGGTGCGATCGCAGTTGCTTCAACTTGTACAACTTTCCCGCCATCGCCATAAATTATCCGCCATCCTAAATTTCCCCCCAGAGGACGACTCAAAATTTCCAAATCTGCCAGAGTCGTCAAACTGTGCAACGCTTCACCACGAAACCCTAAACTGTTAATTTTCCACAAATCGGCACTAGAGCGAATTTTACTAGTGCTGTGGGCTGTGGCTGCTTGTTGTAAATCATCTAGGTTCATTCCACAGCCATTATCTGCCACACGAATTCGCCATTGCTGCGGCCACAGAGAAACCACAATTCTCGTTGCACCTGCGTCTAGGGAATTTTCTACCAATTCCCGCACCACAGAAGCTAAAGAGTCGATTACCTCTCCAGCTGTAATGAGATATACGACTTCTGTTGGTAGAGCTTGAATAGTAGATGCCATAAATTATAGTTTATAGCTTCTGGGGACACGCTATATACGACTTATAGCAAGAATCCTTTCTCAGTAAAAAAAGAACCACAAATAAACACTGATAAATTATCTGTGTGCATCTGTGGTTTAATTTATAAAACATTAATTTTGCAAGATATCTATTGTGTATTACAAATTTTTCTATCGCATCAGAAAAAATTAGTAATTGCAACATTAATTAACATTAAATCACCTGACTTTATAGATATTTTTAGGCGATTCGTTAATTACTATCTCTCATGGACAAAATTTTCGGTGGTTCAGGTTTGAGCAAACCGTTCAACAGTGATAAAGGACGTTGACTGTAAGGCCAAGCAAAAGCATGACGGAAAGCCGCATCTTGACAAGCTTGTAGTTGTTCAAAACTAATGATGTTGTAAGTCAAGAGATTCTCATACTCAAATGGCAGACGCACATTGTGCAATCCAGCATTATCAGTACAGATAGCGATATCAACTCCAGCATCAAGACAACGGTCAAAAACTAATTTGAGTTGACGTATATCCTGCAAAGTTCCAGTTTTTAGGTAAGTTGTCGGACAAACCTCCAAACATTGTCCGCGTCTAGCCACATCATTAAGTAGCTCTGGATATAGTAGGGGAATTTGAATGCCGTGACCAATTCGCATCAGATATGGTAGCAGTTCTGGGTAACAACCAGCGGTAGTTTCATATAGATGTCCCGTGGTGTTAACACCCTGCGATCGCGCATAATCATATAAGCTAATCCATTCTTCTAAGCGATCGGCGTAATAACTATCACCTCCTGCTACATCTACTGCACAGACATACTGCTTATTTTGCGCCGCCAAATCAACAATCGCCTTGTTCACCTCATAAGGTAGGCGTGTGTGCATACAGAGAATTTGGCTAGTAACAATCGGATATTCTGGCTGCTGGCTGGCAAGTCCTACTACTCGCACAATTTCTGCCATCTTGTCAATTCTTTCAGATTGACTGAGATGTTCAGGTGTCCGTAAATAAGGAGTGTAGCGCAGTTCCAGATAAGCCAAATTTTCAAATATGTAAGCACCCCGCACCAAGCGATAGATAAAGTAAGGCAAAGTCTCCACAGTTTGCACGCTTTCTACCAAGGTGTGTAATTCTAGATACTCATCTAGAGTGTTACGCGGGCGGGTATAAAAATCTTCAAAATCTGAATAGTCAGCAAAGCGGGAAATTAACTCCGAAGAATGCCGCTCGAAATATCGCCATAAAACTCGTGGTACGACCGAGCCGCCTAGATGTCTATGTAATTCAGCGTATAAAGCCATAGTGGTATTTTTAGGTAAAAATTTCAATGATTGTAACAAAAACATCGAAAGAAAAATCTGTCCTCAAAAAAATTTAGCTCCAACTTCTTAGGAGTAGAGGTTTCCCTACATCTGAATTTCAACAAATACTCCGACCGAGAAACGGCGCAAACGATTTGGTGGCTTGGAATTAGATGGGGTTGAGAGCAACAGATCAATTTCTGCCTCCTACCTCCTGCACTAGTATTTGCAGCATGAATAAACTTGACATTACCAAGATTAAATTGATAGCATTGATATCCTTAATTTTTGTGCTATACTGAAAGAACATTGCTATTGTTAAACGAGTGAGATATAGCAATATATTTTTCCTTTAACAAAGCAAATTCCTGGCAAGGTTGGTATTAATTGAAAATTCAAGCGTTGGAAGTCAAGGCTGGCGATCGGATTATTGCTTACTGCAACAATAAAATGCAAACCTGCAAGGTAAAACGCATTTTAGATCCAGGTCAAGCTAATATCACACTATCAGTATTCACCTCTGAGAATTATCGCGGTTGCTCAGTTTCATCTATAGTTCGCTTCCAAAGCAACGCCTTAGTTGATTTGGTAAGTTAAAAGCTAAGTAAATATTAAGCTCAAAAATATTTGTAGCTATTGTCCAGCCTCAAACTGGACAAAATTTTTGCGAAAGGTGTGATGCCTACGCACATCTAAATCATGTTAATTATAGCTGGATGATTTTCGCAACCCTACACTACCTAGTGGCTTGTCCCATTAAATATAATAGGTTTGTAGTAAGCACTTCAGTGCTTAAAAATCCAGGACTAAAGTCCTAACTACAAACTTATTCACCCCTCAGAACTAATAGAACAGACCACTAGTATAGGGAACATTAATTGATAAAATTCTGAGATAAAAATCTAATTTATGGCTTTTTTCATTTCTTTTTCACATCACGAGCCATGTTGAGGTAGTAGTCGTCAAGTTTGGCATTAGAACGACGGCGGTTAGTGGTAGGAATTTTAGCGATGTTATCCCGATTCGTTTCAATTGGCTGTTTAGTTGAAGCTTGATTTACGTCTTGTGCCCGATCGGATTCCAAGAAATAACCAGACTGAGAAAATCCGAAAAGCTTACCAAAAAAACCAAATAAATTTCCGAAAAAATTAGAAATAGTTTGGAATAAAACACCAAACAAGCCTTCAATACGAAGGAACAAATTCCGAATAATTTGGGTTAGACGAAGCATAATAGTACCTTTAATGATTGCCTATTATTATTGTGACTCAATTCGGATTCGGGAATTGCTGATATGGCAAAAATCTACCAGTAGGTAGGTATAACTCCCACAACCCCTAATTTTCCTGAACCAGCAAAACCGACTTCACAGGACGCTTGATAGAATTTCCCTCCAAATCAACCTTCCCGTAAAAGGTTTTCCCATTGTAATAAAGCGAAGATGAACTTCCCCCATCCAGATTCATCGCTTGCTCGGCTCCAAGAGTTTTCATCAAATCAGCTAATGCTGGCAAAGAGATTCCATTCGCGGGAGCCGAGGGTTTTTGAGCCACCATAACTAAAATAACGCTGCCATCACGGGTGATACCTAGGGCAGTTCTGGCATTGGGTTGATTGCTGCCAAGGGCATCTCGTTTATTGCCATTATCCACAAAACCCTCTTTTTCTAAGGTGAGTTCCGGTAATAGGCGCGGGCCAGCACCTATAGCATCAACTAACTGACAACCTGTTGGCGGTGACTGATTGTGTAGGGCAATGGAATAGCGGCTAGTTTGCCCGCATAAGTAGCGACGGAATTCTGTGCGATTGAATATTTGACCCAAATAAGACTTTAAGTTGGGATTGTTCACCAGCCGCTCGTTTTCCTTGGGATCGGCTATCAACTTTCCTTGTCGGACAACATAAGATGTCGTTTTTTGGTTGGCTGGGTCAAAAAAGCCTGCATTCAAAATAGCCACGGCTTGATGCTTTTGGGCAAATTCCTCTACAGTGGCTACCTTCTGTGATAGCGCAGGAGTCACCAAAAATTTGCTATTAACTGGAATCAGCACGATGTGAGCGATGCTTTGGGGCAAAGTGCGATCGAAGTAGCGGATAGTTTTTGGTGGTGAAGCCGCAATAGTGGGTATCGAAGGTGTTGAAAAACGCAAATTAAACCACAACACCATTGCCAAACTAATTAATATCAAAGCCAGTAGTTTGATTTTTCTCACTTTTAAACTCACTTGCGGTTAGATCAAAAAATTTGAATTTAGTTGATTTAATTAAAATACTTTAAGCTGAAAAATAAGCAATTAATTTTAATTATTCCTAGTTCGCCCATTTTTAGGGATTTAGGACAAATAGATAGTCAAAAGTATACCGAAGGGCATATTCCCAAAAAGACTCAATTAGGTATATGTTCGCAATGATGGCTACTGAACCCATAATTACAAACGAAGGAGTCAATTATATATCTATACTTCTAACTCAAATAGAGTGTATGGCCATAGAATTGCTAATCAATAAACACTTCCCAACATATGGAAATTGGCAAGATAATTTTCAAAAAGTTAAGAGACAATAGACCTCTTGCATAAATCAAAAATAAGAAAGAACCCCACCCCGCCAAAGCTACGCTTTGTCTCCCCTCCCCGCAAGCGGCTACGGTGTATACACAAGTCTTTGAGAGTTGCCTCACAGCGTTTAGATCCCCCCTAACCCCCCTTAAAAAAGGGGGAACCAGAGTCAAAGTCCCCCAATTTATCGGGGGATTTAGGGGGATCTACGACGATTTTGGTTTTCTAGAAAGATGTGGTACACCGTAGCCGCTTGCGGGGAGGGGTTGGGGGTGGGGTGTTAGGGACTTTTGCAAGAGGTTTAATATCTTGCTAGACCTTCTCAACCAGTGTTGACTCGAACTATGCCGCATTTATGCAACGCTTAAAATCGCTTTTTACGCCAATTTAACTTTAAAATAACTAAATTATCTAGATTCAACAGAATATGAGTAGAGTTATCTTCAAAAAACATCAAGGAATAAAATATGTGTGCTATGGAATTGCACATTAGCAAACCAGTATCTTGCAATTGTCCACAGAGGTATCTGCGGCTTTGATAGTTGCTTAAGTTCGGATAAATTGAAATTTTTAACTGCTTATGCGTCCTCGTCAAAAAATTATCGAGATGTTCTCAACCTTCGTTGAGTTGGAAGGAGATAGATTCAGCAAATGGTTGATTGATATCAAACTACATCGAAATATTCAAAATTGCTTGGAGTCTTCACCATTCGTCCCTAACTCAGAAAATTTTTGGGCGTTACATTGGCACAAGTGCTGGCGAGAGGAATCTAATAGCCTTGCTAGAATGCATTTATCTGCTTATTTACAGGAACCAAATTATTGGGCTGCTAAAAAAACAATTGCCAAATTTACAAATAGTCAACATAGCCTAGCAGATTATTTTCAAATGGCGAATGCTGAAATTGAAACAATTCTCAAAAACTTTAATCAAGAAAAATGCTCTAGCTTAAAAGCCTATGCTACTATTGCGGTTCCTAGTCGGCTAAAAGATATTTTACGCCAACGCAAAGAAGCTGATATCTGCACAAATTGGGCATTGTTACGCAAAGTAAGCAAAAAGCAGTTATTAGAAGCTCTTGCTCAAGCTGGATTATCACCGATTCTAATTGCCCAATATCGACTAGCCTGGACTTGTTTTAAAGAGCTGTATGTTCAAAACCAACCAGGTGGCACAAAGTCACTACCAGAACCAGAACCCCAACTTTGGGAAGCTATTGTCAACCTCTACAACCGCGATCGCCAAAATCAGTTAACTCAACCTACTCCAGAATCCACGAGAGAGAAAATTGAACAGTGGCTAACCCAGGCAGCTATCTACGTGCGTGGTTATCTGTATCCACCTATTAGTTCTTTAAATTTAGCAATATCAGAAGATGAGTCCACAACAACTTTTGATTTGCCAGATCCATCCTCTGACTCATTAATCGCTCAGATGATAGCCCAAGAGGATACCCAAGATCAACAAAATCAACAATCTCAGATTGAAGATGTTTTGTTAAAAAAATTACAAACCCTTGAGGTAAAAACTCAGGAAATACTTAAACTTTACTACCAACAGGGGTTAACTCAGCCACAGATTGTAGAACACCTACAAATTAGTCAGCCTACTGTTTCTCGCCGACTGTTCAAAGCTAGAGAATCAATGCTTTCAGCATTGATCCAATGGAGTCAAGATACGCTTAATATTTCTGTGACTTCCAACCTAGTTAATAATATGAGTAGTGCTTTGGAAGAATGGTTGCAAGTTAAATATGGGGAATCTCGCTGAGATTATGAAGGATGAGGTAGTAAAAATGACTTCCGCTTTTACAGAACCGCAGGAACTATTGTTAGAAATATCACCATCATTACAGACAAGTTCTTGGCAAGAAAGCCAAATGTACGCCACACCTAGCAGTCGCTGGCGTGCTTACATGAATCAAATTTGCCTGCATGGGTTTTTGAATTGGGTAAAAGCTGAATATGTTCCAGAAGCAAGTATCTGGCACAGTTCCCCTGGTATTCCTGCTTTTTGGGAATTTGTCAATGGCACAGCAATTTTGTTAAACCAAAAGCGAGTCGTTTTAATTCCTAGCGAGGCAATTGATGATAGCGAGTTAGAAGTTCCTCAAGAATGGGTAGACATTCCTACTTGGGCAGCAGACTATTATTTAGCAGTGCAAGTCACACCAGATGGCGAGTGGGTAAGAATTTGGGGCTACATAACCCATCAAAAACTTAAATCACTAGCAGACTACGACCAAGTAGATAGGACTTATTGTATAGATGCACGGCACTTAATTAAAGACCTTAATGCTTTTGGGATGACCTACCAATTTTGTGGAACAGAGGAGATGAAAAGTGCGATCGCTCCACTACCAGAATTATCGACTGTTGAAGCAGAAAATATTGTGCAGCGGTTAAGTAATTCCTCTGTAACATTTCCTAGGCTTGCAGTGCCATTTACAACCTGGGGAGTGCTACTAGAAAATGAGCAATGGCGGCTGCGTTTGTACCAAGAAAGACTGCGATATCTACAACAGGCTGCGCCTACGCAATTTTCACAAGTACAAGTGAATCTCAGTCGTTGGCTGGAGCAGATTTACGATGCTTCTTGGCAAGCTATAGAGACTTTTTTTGAGCCAAACTCCAGTAGCCTAGCTTTTAATTTCCGCACTTCTTCTGGGTTAAATGCTACCGCTATCAAACGCGCCAAGCTGATTGACTTAGGAATGGAAATAAAGGCTCAAAAAGTTATTTTATTAGTTGCCTTAATACCAGAAGTTAACCAACAAGTTAGGATTCGCGTGCAGCTACATCCAGCTTGTAATCAACCTTACCTACCTGATACTATCAAGCTAGTTTTACTTTCAGATCGAGGGGAAATACTTCAACAAGTACAAGCAAGAATTCAAGATATTTATGTGCAGTTGAAACTTTTTGATGGGCAAGTTGGAGAATGTTTCAGCATCCAGATCGATCTGAATAATTATCAAATAACAGAAAATTTCATAATTTAGTTATTAGGAGCCAGCAGTGTCAAATTAGTGTTGATTGGGAGCATCCTTAACTGAACCGTATTGAGATATAAGTAGTCCATCCTTTGCTTGTACCCTTAGTTTGTTTGATAAAAAAGGCGATTTGATATCTGACATACTTACAGCAATTTTCATGTATTTGAACCACATATGTCGTAAGGGCACAGCAATACCCATTGGTGTCAATTTAAGCCAAAACCCTTGGAAAATCTCGTTTTCAGCCTCTGGCTGGAAATGCTACTCTTGGCGGCTCTGCCGCGAGTTCGGGAGGCGGAGCCTCAATGAGAGGCATTCCCAGTCGGAGAATGGGAACGAGATAATCTGCTGAAAGCTTTTTCTAGACTGGCTTTAACCTTAAGTTTACAACTCTTTTGCGGCGGCTTGTAAACGTTGTTTTTCCTCGAAGCTCATAGGTTTAGCCCAAATTTGTCTTGTGTAGCCCATATACTACACTTTCCTTTGGAATTTTTGCATAAGTAGAATGCTCCCTCTTGATTAGTCATTAGTTAATCACGAATGGTAAAGTCCACTTAACTTATGAGTAAGCTAGTTGTCTTCAGCTTCTTGGGAGGAGATTTAAATCAAGGATTTCCTGTTGTCACGGCTCAACTTTGGTGTCATAACCAATTTGTACCCGTGAAATTAACAGGGAGTCTACCACCAGCACCAGAACTAAGCGAACTCTACCGCAGATGGCAGTTACTCTACACAGGAGTTCATCAACGCCTGGGTAGCCATCAACGGATAAAAGTACATTCACAAGACATAACCAATATTTCTATCAATGACTTCGATGAAGTGTGTCAACAGCTACAAGTGAATATTAATACTTGGTTGAGATTTGAGTCATTTCAGAATATTGAACGGAAGTTGCGAACTCTACTCAGTTGTCATGATGAAATTAGAGTAATTATTGAAACAAATATAGTTCTACTGCATCGCTTGCCTTGGCATCTGTGGCATTTTTTTGAAGATTACTCGAAAGCGGAATTAGCTTTGAGCAATCATGAGTATGAATCTCCTCAGCTATTACAAAAATCTCCTACAGGTAAAGTCAAAATTTTAGCAATTCTAGGCAATAGGGTTGGTATTGATATTGAGAAAGACGCCTCTTTGTTACAAGGTGTGACAGATGCCAAAACCACCTTTCTTATAGAACCAACACGGCAAACACTTGATGAGTACTTATGGAATCAGGATTGGGATATTCTATTTTTTGCCGGACATAGCAATAGTCTCGCTGACGGAGAAATTGGGGAAATCTGCATCAATCAAACAGAAAGTTTAACAATCTCGCAGTTGAAAAATGGACTTAAGGCAGCAATTAGACGCGGTTTACAACTGGCAATTTTCAATTCTTGTGACGGAATTGGTTTAGGAAGAAATTTAGCTGATTTAAACATTCCCCAAATGATTGTAATGCGGGAAGGAGTACCAGATTTAATAGCACAGGAATTTTTAAAAAACTTTCTTACCGCCTTTGCAGATAACAAACCATTTTACTTGGCTGTGCGAGAAGCGCGAGAAAGACTTCAAGGATTGGAAAATGAATTTCCTTGTGCTAGTTGGTTGCCAGTCATCTGTCAAAATCCTACGACTGTTCCTACTACCTGGCAAGAACTGCGTGGCAATTTTTCTGATACTAAATTTGTGGGTAAAGTTTCGACAAAAGATAAAATTGCGACATCAAAATCTAAATTTTGGAATGTACTACTTAGTACTTTGATTGTGGCTGTTTCAACGGTAGGTTTGAGATATTTGGGAGTCTTTGAGAAAATCGAACTGCAAAGTTTCGATCAAATTCTACGGTTGCGACCTAAAGAAGACCCAGATCCAAGGTTGATAATTGTAGAAATTACTGAAAAAGATATTCAATCACGACAAGAGATGACCAAAGGACTGAAATCCATTTCGGATAGTACGTTAGCTAAATTGCTCAACAAATTACAAAAGTATCAACCGCGAGTTGTTGGACTGGATATTTATAGAGATTTAGCTGACCCCCCAAACAAATCAAATCTAATACAACTTCCGACTGAACTTAATAAAGATAATGTTGTTATTGTCTGCAAAAGCAGCGATAGTAAATATGACCCCCAAGGTGTTAAACCTCCGAAAGATGTACCTGTAGTACGTCAGGGTTTTACTGATGCAATTCAAGACCCAGATGGTATCGTCCGTCGCCAAATTTTGATGATGGCACAAGAGCCTTCTTCGACTTGTACAACGCCTTATTCGCTCTCGTTGCAATTAGTTGCTCGTTACTTATCTTACGAAAATATTCAACCTAAATTTAATGAAGATTATGTACAGTTTGGCTCTAAAGTATTTAAACGTTTAAAACCTAGTCGCAGTGGTGCTTATCAACAAGGAGTTGATTTAGGTGGAAATCAAATACTTGTTAATTATCGTAATACAGATTATCAGAGAGTTTCCCTTAATGATGTATTGAGCGATCAATTCGATCGTAAATCTCTGAAAGATAAGCTAGTTCTCATTGGAGTGACAGCTAATACAGTCAGCGATACTTGGTCAACTCCCTACAGTAC
>NNBT01000001.1_pt1 | contig 11727 bp, 13 predicted proteins | sample 1173831 | NCBI WGS metagenome assembly NNBT01 (sample SAMN07173936, study PRJNA388173) | plant metagenome | isolation source: symbiotic tissue sample KVJ10 | place: Norway: Troms, Kvaloya island | reverse complement strand
TGATTGACCCTCGCGATACGTCTAAAATTGTTTGGATTTCATCATACAAGTAACCTTGATAAACCAGCTTGACTGCCAATGCTTTCCTCACTTCACGCGCATCTGGACGCATATCTATAAAATCTTGTAATTCAGCGATCGCATTAAGTGCAGTTCCCTCTTTTAAATATTGCTGCGATACTTCCCCCGCAAGTGTAGCAGCTTGTAAATGCTGACTTTTCATTGTTTAGTATTAGACTTGTATCTTTCTCCGTATTATCTCTTAGTCTTGTTCAAAAATCAAATAGGAGTCCTATAGCTCCATTTGAATTCTAGCGATCCAATCCCCTCTGATTTGACGTTTTAATGTCTCAAATTCTTCTGTGTCAAATTGTGTCATAAATCAAAATTTGTAATTCCCTTTTTGTCATTTATCCATTTGCAATGATTGAAATAAATTTGCATGAGTTGTTTCAAAGCATTTAGTTCCAAGGATGGTGTAGGCTTCAGCTAAACTCATTTATTTAATCTTGTTAACAGGTTTTTTTTAGGTGCTATGTGCGTTCAGGTTGACACTAAACTTGAGGGTAGCCAAGCTGCTCAAACCAGTTCAAATTATGAACTTCCCCGTGTTTTCTTCGGTCAGCCTCAGCACAAGCTTTGCCATAAATCTCATCCCAACCACGAAGAAAGTTTTTTTCATAATATGCTAAGTCTCTGTATGGTATATTACTTTCTCGTTCCACCGCGAAGACTACCTCTTCAAAACTTTGGAAGTACCCAGGCTCAATTGAAATTACCTCGAAAAACCTCAACCAATTATTCTTAAATTCTTGACGCAATAGGCGTAATGCTTCAGGGTTCATCTTCTTAAGAGTTGTAATTGGCTTATCTTTAGTCAGTTTCTCTAACTCTTTGATAAATGCTTCAATGTGCTGCTTTGCCCGTTTGTACTCAGGTGCTTGCTTGCCCAGGGGCAACGATGCCAAGTAGTGTTCGAGGACTTGCTGATAATCTTCATTCTGGTTAACAGGTTCTTCTAATGGTGGAATTTCTGTTAACGCAGCTTCTACCCGCTCTATTAGTTCGCTTGCCCCATTAGTGTCTGGGTTTATATCGCCCAAAAATTTTTGACGGTAAAAGGCACTAAGCCTTTCTACAACAGGTTTGATACCATCAGCGATCCTGACATGGGTGGTTTCGTAAGGGGCTTTGTGACCTCGCCCACCTTTAGCTATTGGGTCAGTCATAAAGTTGTTAACAGCTTAAACTAACTACAGGATAAAGCTGTTAACAACTTTATCCCTAAACTTGTTAACAATTTTTAATTTTTATTCATCCGAATTCTTCAACATAAGAGTCAACAATTCCGACATTGACCACAAGTCTTTATTCCGGTTGTCATCATAAATCATCAACGTGCGCGGGTCAGTATGACGGCTCAACTTCTGCACCTTTCTGATATTCCCATCGGTGGCATCGAGCGCCGCCGTAATTGCCGAATGCCTTACCCTGTGCGTTGACATTTTCCTTATCTGGGAAGGAATGATATCAATTGTGATATCAATGCCCCACAAAGAGAGATCGCTTCACCACAGCGATCGGGACTCTCCTGATTTCGCTTAGGGCAAAACAACAATCTCCAGATTCATACAGCATTATTACTTAGTCAAATCGTCAGCCCTTACACTTTCATCTAATTTAATTTCTCTTCATCGCCCTCAATAAATGTCAATCAACTGACAAGAACTCCCCAACCCCACCCACAGCTGCTTCAAGCAATAGTGCGACAATAGATGTTTTCGCACCACTTAGAGTAATAAACATGCTCTTAACAACTAAGATGTTGAAATAGCATTAAACTGACGCTGCCCCTGTGCTGCTGACTAACCAATGACATCGATCCACCCTGAAAACCTTAGTGTTCTGGAAAACTCGCTGGCGTTAGCGATCGGAGAAGACTTTTCTCTAGAAAATGACCCCGATGTTATCCAGCAGTTGATTGGTGATAAGCGATCTCTGAACACTAAGCGCGAATACCAAAAAGACCTGAAAGATTTCTTCCTGTTCATTGCCAAGAAAGAACCCAGCCGGGATTTAGTTCTAGAGTTTCTTCACCTGGAACAACGTCACGCCGTTGCTGTGGTTTTGAAGTACAAAGCGCACCTGATTAAGAAAAAATTGGCTGAAGCTACGGTGAATCGTCGCCTTAGTGCTATCAAGTCAATGGTTGAGATGGGGCGACGGCTGGGAGTGTGCAATTTCTCTTTAGATGATGTCAAAGGTGAAAAGGTCGAAACCTACCGTGACACAATGGGCATTCCAGCCGAGGACTATGCTTTAGTTATAGCGTTGGTTGACCGCAGTACCCTTAAGGGCAAGCGCGATTATGCCATTATGCGGTTACTCTGGGATAATGGCTTGCGCCGCAATGAGGTAGTCAACTTAAATGTGAGTGATTTTAACCCCAAGGAGAAAACGCTTTTTATTCTGGGTAAAGGCAAGGGTAGCCAGAAAGAAATTCTTGACCTATCGGACAAAACGGTTGATGCGATCTCCTTTTGGATAAAAGCCAGTAAGAAAAAACGTGGTTTAGACCCGCTTTTCACCGTCCTGGCTTACCACAAGAATGGGAATAGATTAACAGGGGAGGCAATCAGGCGACTGGTGGATGGGCTATGCAAGCAAGCCGGAATTACTAAGAAGATGTCACCGCATCGTGTTCGCCACAGTGCGATTACTACAGTATTGGATTTGAACAATGGCAACTACCGTGCTACCCAGCGCTTCAGCAGACACGCCCAAGTGCAGACGGTTTTGAAATATGATGATAACCGCCAGCGTTTGCAAAAGCAGATGAGCGACTCAATATCAGAATTGATTTAAAAAAGACCTAAAGATGAGGTTGAAAGTATGGTGTTAACTTCAGATTAATTACCTTTTCTTGCCCTTAGATTTCTTGCCTAAATTCTGTGAATCAAATCCTTTTGTGTTGGTCTTCGGTTTTTCTTTAGAGGATTTGGAGCTAGACACAGGAAACTGTGCTTCTCTTTCTGAGCCGGTGAACAGACTGCCTAATTGCTGAAGAAAAGAGTTGTTTGGTTCTTCTCTTAGGATTTGCTGGTTATAAGCTTTTTGAAAGGCTGCTATCCCTTCTTCGCTCGTCATGTCAAACCCGGCTTGCATCCCACTCGTAATAAAACTTTTTGCCATACCCCCTTTCGCAGGATCAAACATCCAGTCTGTGAACTTGCCTTCGATTTTGGCAAGGTAGGTTGCGATCGCCCCGGCACTACGAAAGTTATACTCCCGCTTCAAGAAGTTCCAAAAGGCGACTAGTTCTGAGATGGCATCCTCTGCTTCCTCTCTGTGCATCAGCGTGAGCTTGCGCGGAAGAATATGTTCCATAACGATTTGTGCGTCTGCCTTAGTCATCTTGGGCAGGGTGAATCCTTCGTAGATGTAGGACATTTCTGTGAAAGTGGCAATCCATCCACCGAACTCAGGGTGTTCTTGGGCATAAGCTTCTCCTTCAGGAGACTTGGCGAACTGCTCGACTACACCATCTATGTAGTCGGCAAGAAGGGGTTCAGCTTCGTCGTAGTCGAGATTATTGAGTTGATTGATGTCAAATGGCATGGTTTTGCTCCTTGAGGTTGAGCAGACATACGCTCAATTTAGCAACAAAGGGACAAGGCTGATACATACTGTTCGCGTGGATTTATCTCTTAAACGGAATGCTAGGATACCGTTGCGCTACATAGATGTTTTAATACATTTAGTACCTGTTGTCATGGGAGCATCTCGTTCAATGTTCTTTAAACTAAGTCCTATATGAATCATGAAGAAGACAATTCCCCTTGGGGGCAAAAGGGAGCTACTCTGAGCGATAAAACAGCCCAAAAAGAATTTAACCTTGATCTAGCAGAAATTCTTGAGGCTATCAAATTAGGAAAATTGCAATATCGGCACAATACTTTATATGGAAATCCCTGCTTCAAACTCTTAAGGAATGAGGTAGAAGATTTTGTCATTGAAAAATATGGGTCGGATTATTTAAAAACTCAAAAGTGCAAAGCTGAATTATCAAAAATCAATACAGAAATCCGAAGTTTGAACCGAAAAATCTCGGAATTAGAAAAAAGAAAACAAGAACTTTTAGCAACCGACTAAAAGTGATGAAAGCTTGGTTTTCTCCTGCAAAATTCTGATTCGTCTAATATCATTTTTGGGCAAGTTAGTAAATCAATCAAGCGTAGTCTGCAATATTCATTTACACGCATCTCAATTTACACATATCCCGGCGGACACCCTGTTACGGGTGATAGCCTCACCTATGAGTCGTGTTATGGCTGTTATCCGTTATTGTACTGACGACAGCGCTAAAAATTATATATATTATACGGAAAGTTATTAAATAGCTCTGTTTTAAAAAAACAATTTTCAAAGCAGAATTAATTATCTTTTCTCATAATTAAATTGAGAAGGTCAAAGTATTTATGAGTCAGCTTTCAACAGTACAACTACTTTATTTGTTTTACGCTCACGCTTATTCAAATGGGGATACAGTAACTAAAAGTGTTGTTAAGTCTTATCTTTCTAAAGAACTACAACAAGAAGCAGAACAGAGCTATGAAGCTCTAATTGAGCAGAAATTAATTGAATCGCCTAAAAAAAATCGGCTTTCACTTACTACTTTAGGTAAGAAAATATTAGCTTTAAACCTTCAAAATACTAAGTATCGATTTGACTCTGTAAAAGGCCCTAAAGTTATAAATATTCTTCTAGAGTATCTTCAACAAGTATCTTATGATTCTCATAATTCCTCCTCCCAGAGCGAAGATATGGACTTTGATACTTATGTAGAAAAATTTAAGGCACTCTATTTTGAAGAAAGAAAACGTCAAGAATTGCTTGGTGTTGTAGCTATTTATAGTCGAGTCATTCGTCAGAAATTTTCTGAAAATAACCCAATCTCTCAATCCTTGTTAGATAAGTATTTTGAGAAACTAAAATCAAACGGTAAAGTTTTCACTGTTACCGAAAAGGATGAAGAATTAATCCAATGGGCTGAATAATCAATGCCAGAAGATGCAGGAAAAAAAAGATATATAAAAAGCTTTCTTCAACAAGTTAAGTCAGGAACTGGATTCATTGACGATATTAGAATTGAACGTGTTATTAGACAACCAGGAAGTGACGGAGAAGGTTCAACAGCTCGAAGTTTATCTGGACGGCAAATAGCTAACATAACTCAGCTACTTGAAGACGATCTCAGACATACATTCGATGATGGTTTTTTTACTTTTAGATTTGTTGCTGCCTTAGTTGGTAGTGGTAAAACTTCACTTTTAACTTATCTAAATGAATTAACTAAAACTAAACCAACTTTTTTAAATCATTCAATAGTTGTTCAGTTTCAGCTTTCTGACATACCACTTGGCCCTAATTTTGGTGTCAAATTTTATTGTCATATTCTGGCTGATACCTTTTGGGAGTTGTTACACAATCAAAATTTATCTAATTCAGTTAGAGTTATAGCTGAAAATATTCTCGGTGATTACTTGGAAAGTAATCAAGTTTCTCAATTAAAAACTACCAAGGCATTAATGCCATTTCGTAGCAAATTTAAAAAGTATATTACTGAAAGTGTAGACGGATTTGAACAATTCTTTTTTTATGTAATCTCCGAAGTCTCCCAAGTAGACCCTAGATTCAGTTTTGTCTACCTTGCAGATGAGTTAGATGCTTTAGCAGAATTCCCAAAGGAAATTCAAGAGACTAGATTAGTGTTAAAGCAATTAATCAGAGGAGCTTTTCAAGTATTTAGTTCAAAAATTCGTCTATTGATGTATTTAGTAGGCACTTCTGATAACGTAGGAAGTTTTATAGCAGAAGATTCTGTCATTCAAAGTCTTATTGGTGATTCAGCTATAAATTTAAACAAGGGGTATAGCAATGAATTTGAAGTAATTAGAGAAAAGATTGAGAATCGTATTCAAGGAGCTTATAGCGGTTATAAAAACTTTAATCAAGCGTGGCAAGAAATAAAAAATATATCGATAAGTTCTACCAATACATTAAGGGAATTCTGCCGAAACTATGGTAATGCCATACTAGAAATCCATGAAAAATACTTTCAAGAAGCACCTGAGCAGGTTTTTGAAGGAGATGCGCGTAATTTAGTTGAGGCAGAATGCAGACAACAGTGGGCTAATTTTTTAAGTAAAACAGCTTACACTTTGTCAAATGTTTCAACTACTACTGTAATAGCGGGTCATGCCTTTGATTGCTATGTAGAATTACTACATAATGGCAATACTGTTGCTAGAGCCTTTGGCGAAGCTAAAAATTATGAGATGTTGAGCAGTCACTTTAATACATTTACTCAATGGTTAAATGATGTCAAATTTAATCCATCTAATTCTGATGGAACACCAACTGATTTAGCTTTTATGATTGCTCCTATTTGTCCACCTCTCTTGCAAAGAAAGTTAGACCTTAGAAATATTCATTTTTTCAAATCAGATAAAATTGTATCGACAGTTATTAGCGCTACTAATAATGATACTGTAATTGCCTCAAACCCTATAATAGAACAAGTTTTAAATAACACTCAAACACCCAACTGGATTTTTAGTAATTCTAGTATCAATGGAAATAATCTAAAAAAATCTACCAACATTAACACTGCAACTAAACATGAATTGACGGCTGCTTTTAAAGGTACTGGTATTAAACAGGCTACTATTGATAGACTCATCAAGCTTCGAGGTATCAAACCATATAAAACTTTAGATACTATGGCATTTGACTTAAAATTTACATCTAACGTAATAATAAAATTACAGGATAAACTAGATAAACAAGAGATTTGCTTTTAGAAAGCAACTAATTCACTGTAGTAATGTACCCTTAAATATTTCCGCAGCAGACGCTTGACTAACCTTCGCAGATTAACCTTGACACTCTCTTGCACAGTCCAGTCATTGGTGACGTTGCTGGCGATTTATGAGCCATTGGATTCACCTTTAGAAATTCGTTTGGCAATTCTACTACCAACTCCTCTAAGACCTTGCTTATACTCTTCTTTTATTCTGTATATTTGTTTTCCTAGAGTTTCTCTATCTATATAATCATTAAAAACTAAATTTATGGGGTCTTGCAAGTAAGGTTGTATTTTATTGACAAAATCTTTTGGAACGGTAATTTTTAGGTCTGCTTTGATTTTATCTAAAATATCTGCTTCTACAATTTTTATTTGTTCACCAGCTAAAGTCCCCATTCTAGTTTTAGTTAAAATCTGACTAACTTTATCTAAAACACTGACTTCAACAACATACCCATTTACCAAAATCCGGCACTGGACTACACCGTATCTTCTTACATATTCCTTGTGTGGTGCTTCCCAAAGGTTAGAATAAGCTTTTCTAGTCCCAAATACATAACCTAATATACCACTAGATATTTCTATATCTTGTTCGGCGAACTCTCTTAGCTTTTCCCAATCAAGCACAAGATGAATAATTTGTAGTCCTGCTAATTTCTTTTTTAACCACCAGTCAGGTGTGATGGTATTTTTATTTATCTGTCTGGGTGGCTCTATACCTAAAATTACTAAAAAATCTGGTAATTTGAGTATTGTTTCTCTTAATAGATTTTCAGCAGGTAAAACCTTTTTTTTCTTTACTGGACTGCTATTAAGATGCGGTCTGTACTGTGCTATTAATTTTTTCTCTTCTTCATCTAGGTTGATTTCGCTTAACTTCTTGTAGTGTATATAAAACTTTTTTCTACTTTGTGATGATAATTGGTAAAGCCTATGGTGCGCTTTACCATTCCATCTATTTTTAAGATTTTTTGCTTTTCCTATGTACCATACTATATTGTTTTCATCTAATACATAATAAATGCCTGAATATTCGGGTAACAAATGTTTATTTTTTAAATCAACCTTCTCTAAATTTAAAATTGACTCGTCAGCATTCATATATAGTGCCAATTATTATTTAATATTTACTTCTGATTTTTTAAACTTGTAGATAGTAGAGCTTACTTAGTGTAAACTGCAACCAAAAGTTCGTAATCCGTAACTTTATTGGCATTTTTGTAACAAAGTTAGATTTTCAATTAAGGAGAAACGTCATATAGCCCGCGCGTCTCGTTTCCTTTGTTGCCCTAATATAACAATATTGATATATTTAGAGGGTATGCTGTGCCTGAAACCCGTGTTGTTTTCTACCAGGAAGAAGAAGGGGAAGTTCCTGTCCTTGAATGGCTGACGAGACTTTTGAAAGAAGACCGCAAAGGTTATGCCAACTGTGTTGCTCGAATCAAACAACTTGGGGCATCAGGATACGAACTCCGTCGCCCGGCGGCTGATTACTTGCGCGACGGGATATATGAGCTTAGAGCAAAGCATATTCATGTGCAATACCGCATCTTGTACTTCTTTCATGGGCAAAATGTGGCAATTCTCGCACACGCCATTACAAAGGAAGAAGCAGCTGTACCTCCAATTGATATTGAACGAGCGATCGCACGAAAGCTTTTATTTGAAGAAAACCCAGAAGTTCACACCTACGCAGAGGAACAAGAGGATGGCGAAGACTAGCGATGCAATAAAAATCATTAACAAGATAACCAGCAGCGACCCTGAGCTTGAGGCAATGGTGGAGTCAGCCTCTATAAATGCAGAAGTGGCACAGGTTATTTACTCTGCCAGAACAAAAGCGGGGTTAACACAGAAACAGCTTGCTGAACTTGTTGGTACAAAACAGCCTGTGATTGCACGGCTGGAAGATGCTGATTACGAGGGACACTCTCTTTCAATGCTGCAAAAAATCGCTCACGCTCTCAATCAACGGGTAGTGATTCAGCTTGCTCCAATAGAACACGAGCAAAGTGCATAGAGCATTCTAGTAGCAATGAATACGTTGTTTAGAAACATGGTCAGTATACACCTGATTAAAACATTTGAATACTCAGGTATTTAAATATCTGGGTATCCAGATATTTGTACATTCAATTAGCCGTGTACCCAGGTTGCGATATTATGCTTTTATTTCTAGTGAGGAAAGTAACAGCATAATTAAGGTACTTCCCAAATTTATTAAGTATGAGTTCTGGAATGCCGACATGGAAACGATGAAGTTGCGATCGCATATTGGGGCTGATGGTATATTGCAAATCCAAACACCCACTGATTTAAAAGATACGAATGTTGAGATAGTGGTGGTTATACAGCCGTTAACTGATGTAGAAGTTGCAACATCCTCAGAAACCCAAGCACAATATAACGCTTGGGGAAAGCCTACAACGAAAAAATCGATAAGTAATGCAATTGCCAGAATGGAACAACTGCGGCGAGAAGTGGCGTTAGATAAAACGTCAATCCGCTCCATGATTGAAGAGGGGCGAAGATTTTAATGCAGTTTGTTTTGGATTGTTCTGTAGCAATTAGCTGGTGTTTGGTGGATGAAAATAACCCCACTGCAAATGCGATACTAGCAATGATGCCGGATGCTGAAGCATTTGTACCGGGGATTTGGTCACTGGAGATTGCTAATGTCCTACTGGTAGCTGAACGGCGTAATCGTATGACCCAGGATCAATCTGAGGAGGCTATTACCTTGTTACAGTCACTGTTAATTCAGGTTGATACGGCTACAGATGCAAACGCATTAGGTGCAACCCTGACGCTGGGGAGACAGGAAGGTTTAGCAGCTTATGACGCAGCTTACTTAGAATTGGCGTTGCGGTTGGGATTACCTTTAGCAACGATTGATCAAAGGTTAGCTCTGGCGGCTACGAGGTGTGGCGTGGATTTGGTCGAAGAGGAAGAGGAAACGCCTTCAATTGGGGAGACTCCATAAGCCAGGTTGTCATTTACGAAAAATAAGCTGAACAATACATCAACACTCTACTTGAGGAGCAAATTCTTATTTTCGGCTGTATAAATACCTGGATACCCAAACATTCATACATTCAAATTAAATGTGTGTAAGTGCGATATGATTTTTCCATCTTTTATAAGGGGAGATTATGCCAATTATCTCTCTTAGCTCATTTAAGGGCGGAGTGTCGAAAACAACTTCAGCTATCTGCCTCGCCTCACTGTTTTGTGATGATGGGGCAACCTTAGTTATTGATGCCGATCCGAACCGTTCAGCAACCACTTGGGCCAGACCTGGAGGACTACCATTTCAGGTCTGCGGAGAAAAGGAAGCAGCAAAACTAATGCGAACGCAGAAGTTTGAATTTATAATTTTTGACACTCCTGCCCGCCCTAATGATGTGGAAGTGGAGGATTTAGCAAGGGGCTGTGATCTACTTATCGTTCCAACTCCACCAGACCTGTTGAGCATGGATGCGATGGCACTCATGGCAAAATCCTTGCCCCAAGATACAAACTGGAAAGTCCTACTTACAATGATTCCGCCGCCGCCTCAAAGAGATGGACAGGAAGCAATGGAAGCACTCTTAACACAAGGTTATCCTGTTTTGAGTCGTGGGATTCGATTTTACAAAGCTTATAAGGATGCGGTGACTAGTGGAGTTCCTGTTTATAAGGTTCGAGGGGGCAAAGTAGCATGGCGGGATTGGACGGAAATAAAAAACGAAGTAATTCAAGCAATAAAAGGGTGAGCCGATTTAGTGAGGTCTTAGGGGCAGCCCAAGAAAATACCCAACTACCTGGATACCCAGAAAATCAGCCATCTGAACAGCTAGATACTCAACTAATCGAAGAATCATTAAGCCAGCCACTTAATGAGGTGAAAAATCAACCACCTGAAAATTTGACAACCCAACTACCTGGATACCCAGAAAGCCAGCTATCTGAACAGCCAGATATTCAAGCAACCGAAAAATCCTCAAGCCAGTTATCTCAACAGGTGAAAAGTCAAACATTTGACAACCCAACTACCCAAACACCTGGATACCCAGAAAATCAGCTATCCGAACAGCTAAAAACCCAGTTACCTGAAAATTCAACCACCCAACAACCTCAACAGCCAGTAACCCGGTCATCTAAACAGTTAAAGGATAAAGATAAATTAGCCAAGCGTGAGAATCCCGACTACACTCAAACCACTTTTCGCATTCCGAAAAAATTGAGCAGGCAGATCAATCGAGTGCTGATGGACTTGGCAGACGAGGGGGTAGAGATAGATCGCAGTGACTTGTTAGAAGAATTAGCTAATGCATTTATCCGAATAGTTGATGAAGTTGGCGCAGTAGAGGCGTTAGAAGAAGTCAAACATCTGGGTACCCAGATGGATGAGTAGCGAAGTAAGGCGATTGGCGAAAGCCACTGAAGAGAAAGGGTATTCGCCGAGATAACGGCAAAATGGGACACGAGGTAAAGAAATATTACGAAGCGTAGTTTATTAATTTACTTACTTGCCCAAAAAAGGTATTGGTACATTCAAATTTTTACACGCTAAAATCAATTGTTCGCGCTATTCGGCGTAGATATAGCGAAGCTGTCACCAGGGGCAAGATAGGCTGAAAGTATTGTGGAGTCTGGGTTTGAGAAAAAAGAGTTGATTATTGGGTTTTAGCGATTTTGACGGGCGTTTTATAAGCACAGCCACAAATTGGACAAAATCGGTGTCTCAAAGACAACACCAACTCACCGCAATTCGCGCAGTTAGCTCGAATCGGTGTACCGCACAGATAACAAAACTTGGCTTTGACATGACTCCACATAGGGTCAACCGCAGCGCCAGGATTCCAACATTGAGG
>NNBT01003168.1_pt1 | contig 11728 bp, 11 predicted proteins | sample 1173831 | NCBI WGS metagenome assembly NNBT01 (sample SAMN07173936, study PRJNA388173) | plant metagenome | isolation source: symbiotic tissue sample KVJ10 | place: Norway: Troms, Kvaloya island | reverse complement strand
ACTTTATATCTTTCTCTATTCAGATGAGAAATTACTTCGCTAAATAGGTCATGCCACCATCAACAAGGATTTCGGCGCCAAGCAAAAACGAAGAATCTTCAGAAGCAAGGAAAACCGCTGTTTTACCGATGTCAGATGGTTGCCCGATCCTGCCTATTGGCATCACATCCGCAAACTGTGCTTTCACCAATTCGATGTGTTCTGCAGGAACGAACTTATCAAATGCAGGCGTATCTGTAGTACCTGGTGTAATTACATTTACCCTAATTTTTCTGGCTAACAAATCGTTTGAAAAGCTTTTCGCCAGAAAGATCACCGCAGCTTTTGCAGCCCCGTAAAGCCCAAACGATGGGTACGCCCGGTGTGCGGCATTCGACCCGATAAGAATGATAGATGCGCCATCATTCATATAAGGCAATGCTTTTTGTACAGTGAAGTAAACACTTTTCAGGTTAAGGTCCATGGTTTTGTTGTAGTCAGCTTCGCTTGTATCTGTCACAGTTCCGGTTGTTCCTGCACCGGCGTTGGCTACCAGTATATCTATTTTGCCGAATTTTTCGGCTGTATCTTTAAACACGTTTTCTAAATTGGCAAGGTTGGTTACATCGGCATTAATGCCTATAAAATTGTTACCTAGCTGGGCAACAGCATGTGCTAAAGTCTGATGATTTCTACCCACTATAGCGCCAGTAGCGCCTTCGTTCTTAAGTGCTTCTGCAATGCCAAATCCAATACCGCTATTGCCGCCTGTAATTACGGCTACATTATTTTTTAATTTACTCATGATCTTTACGATTTAATGTTGATCCAAAGATGCATCTGTAGAATGAGCTGAATCTTATCAAAAGTCATTAAATACGCTTGATAAAGATCAATCTATTTTAAGGTGTTTTTCCTGATCCGGCTCAGGGTTTCCGGGGTTAAACCCAGGTAGGAAGCAATTAAATTTTGCGGGAAACGCTGTATAAAATGAGGATAATCGTTGGCGAGTTCCTGAAACCTTTCTTCGCCAGTGAGGCTGATGGAAGACTGCATTCTTTTCTGGGCAGCGATGGTATTATTCTGACTCAGCACATTTTGCATCGCTGAAAAAGCAGGAATGGGCTTGATGAATTCTTCTACCACCTGATGGGTAATTTGTAAGATCTCCATATCCTCCAGCGCTTCAATATTAAAGCGACTTGGCGTGAGTTTGTAAAAACTTTCAAAATCGGCTAACCACCAGTCTTCGATACTTAACTTTAAGATATGCTCGTGTCCTTTTTCATCTACCGTAAATGTCTTGGCAGCTCCTTTTACAATGAATCCGGTATATTTACATACATCGCCTTCCTGTAAAAAGTATTGCCGCTTCCGGATCTTTTTGGGTTTAAAATGTGCAATCAATACTTGCTTATCATCTGCTGAAAGCGTTTTGCCTGAAAGTTTTTCAACGTAATCGAACAGCGCCTGAAAATTATGCATGTTTAATTTCTTAAGGAGGATCTTCAAAAATAAAACTTTCCACTTATTTTTTGCTGCTTTTTTACCCGACCGGTTTTTACCCCATAGCCAGTTGATGCTCAAATATGGAAATATCCCCGCTTATTTTGGTGATCTCAGCCATATCGACGGCCGTAGTGTTATGCCGGATGTTCACATAAATTACCAGATTGAAGATTATTTAGCGGGTAAAGATCTGGAATTGGATTGGGTGTTGGAGGATATTAAAAAAACGGAGAGCCTCAGTAATTAAAATTAAGTGTCGATTATTGCTACGGAACGTAAATCAAGTAGATGTCGACAACATAATTATTGTCTTTTTCCCTTACCTCAGCGTTAAGTACTAAATCACTTAAGCCCTCATTTTTAGTAAATAGGTCAATCAGCACGTTCCAGTAATCACCATAACAAATGTAAACAGAAGTGTCCCAGGTTTCTTCAGGTAAATCAACCAGTTCCTCTCCGTATTCTTCGATGTATTCTTGTATTTGTTCCGCAATTTGGTCAGAAATAGGATTTACATGGTTTACTCCTGAACTGAGGTTGTAATCCTTGTTTACAAATGCATTAACTATGTTTTTAAAAATTGGTCTCCAAACTTGTGGTATTGGAAGTTCTTCTTCTTCGTTTTTTTCTACCGGGAATTCAATCATTGTTTATAATGTTTGCTAACGCTTAAATATATGCAACAATAAATTAGAAAATGTGGGATTATAGCTAATCAAGGGAATTCTACATATATCATGTGTTATTGTTAACGGCATTTCAACATTCCTGATCTTTTACGTAGGCCTGCAGATTGCAATGACCGGTATAGAAGGTCTGTTTAAAAATTTAGATGACTTATTGTATAATCTCTCACAACTTCAAAGACTAACCTTTTCTTTATCGCTGTAAGCCATTAAATGTTATTAAATTTTAGGTGTCTTGTATTATAATTTCTTGTAGCGTAAGCATAAGTGTAACTTTGCTTGCCTATTAACAAGCCTAAGCGAACGCTTGCGCCAAAGAGGGAAGAAGTTCACATTAGTGAAGGATTTTTCTAAGCAGGCGGAGGTATAATTAAGCTAAATTATGATTTTAAAAATAGGGCAATACTTTGCACATAAAATATAAATTTGCCAATGGAATTTCCATAATTCGATAAGAACATAGCTGTCTCTGGGTACAGTAACATTCACCAACTGGTTCTAGAGCATAAGTTTGTAAAGCCAATACTTGAAGAAGGCTTTCAAGTTTCCCTGCTAGATAAATATACAAATGAAGATTTACCTTTGGGAAGATTTATCTACACGCCATCGAGGCTAAATTTTTTTTTGACAAATAGCTTCATTTTCGAAGATTATGATAAGACATCTGATTTCTGGAACTCTTTCTATAAACATCTTGATAAAATTTTCGAAATGTATTCTTCGACGTTTACTGGAAGCGAATCTGATTCGGTAAGAAGTGCTGCATTTTCTTTTTATTATACCTTTAATGGCTATCTATTAATATTCCAGCTACAAACCCAAACGTCTAAAATTATGATGCGAAGAACTTTGGTGATTTTTGAACAGCTGTTTCAGCTGGAGGAGGGAAAAGCTGATTTTCTGATCAAAGAAATTGACAGGACCTATCACTTTAAAGACAAAGTAATTTTTTTCGGTTTTTCTGATAATCAATGGAAGATAGTCGACCCGATAGTAGCTATTGCTGCGCAAATTAATAACGATTATCTCAAACATGCAGATAGAAGGGCTAATAAGCCAGATGTGATGTTACATAAAGAATTTCCCGATAAACGCTATACTTTTGGTGAAAACTGGGTTTTAGAATTTGACAGGTTATCCACTCTGATGACCAAGCCAAACGATATCGGATTATTTTCGAGCACCGCAGACAGAAACTTAAAGCAGGCGATGGAGTTTTATGATAAGACTATTCTTCCCCGTTTTAAGCATTTTTATGGAAATTTTCCCGATGTAAAAATCCAGTCTGAATATTATAATTATTTCGAACTAATTACTACGGCGTTGATTTTTGCTTACACCGCCATTGAAGCATTGGCAAACTTTCTTATACCTAATGACATCAAAATAGTAATAGATGAAAATGTGGTTCACACTAAAGCGAATGTTGAATGGTATTCCCTTGAGAGTAAGCTTAAAACCATTTCAAGTATTGTTCTTTCTGCACCTGCAGTTGAGGGTCAACCTTGGTGGGGTAGATTTAAACGTCTTCAAAAAATTCGCAACCAAAGTATACACACTATGCCCTCGGATGCCCAGGTTCGATATTCATCGCTGTTGGAAAAGGAGATTTTCAAAGTAATTGATGTTCACAAAGATATTATCACTTACTATGGGACTTGCCTAAAAAATGTCAATCCAAAGGCCTTGAACGAATTTCCCTATGGTTTTGGACAGGATCAAATTATTCCAAGACTCATTTCAGACAGAACGTACAAGGATCTTTATAATGAACTTCATAATCCCTCAAATCCCTTATGATTTCAGTTTGAAAGCTTCCCTGAATAATTTAGTTTAACTGATTTAAGATATAAAAAATGTACTATTCATATTGTCAAGGAGATTTTTTTCATCGACGGTTGGCTCTAATGTCTTGGCTAAGTTTAGATATTTTTCTCCTAATGCGATTTCATATAGTTTTTGAATATCCTTAAATTCTTGGTTTTCAACAAGAATTTCAAAGAAGTGATCATTTATAGAAAACGTGTTATTTTCAAATACGATTTTGAGAGTATAAGGATCAGAAAAATAAATTTCAACACCTAACTCTTTGTGTTTGATATCCGAAATTGTTATCGAAAATTCTGCATAGCTTAAAAACTCGGTTTGAAGTTTCGTCTTTTTGTTTCCTTCAGTATCAGTCAATTCCAGCGTTTTTTTAATTACAAATTCTTTATTTTGATCTTCTATCTTTGAAACCTTTGGTTTAAGAAAGGATAACGTTTTTTTGTTTATAGTTGGCAGGTCCTTTACTTTATACTTAAAATCGTGATCTGTGATAGATACCCTATAATCCGATTTGCTATCTAAAGTTGTTGCAATCGTTGTATATATTTTATTTCGTTCGTTATCGGTATACTTTTGACTAATTTCTTGATGGAATTGCTCGGAGTTTAAGTCTGCATATAAAACGTCTTTTTTGAAACCATCAAAAATAGTGGACTTGAAATCGGTAAATTTTTTTGTAGTGTCAAATGAATAATTCATTATAGATGTGTCGGCCACCAGAGAGACTCCAAAGCTTTGGAATTTTAGATCCACCATCAATAAACTAGAATCCCTTTTAAAACTGGTTAATGCACCATCGAAATTTGGAAAATCATCTTCATTAAAGGCCTTTCGGAACAAAACTTCAGCAAAGTTTTTATAAGAGGTTTGAACATTTTTCAAGAAATCTACAATGGAGTCTAACACCACGGCTTTTGAATATCGGTCAGTTTTAGGTTCAACTTTAAGATTGACCGCGTTTTCCTTAATCAAATCGATGTAATTATACTCTGTAATATCATTGGCCGAAAATTCCAGACTATAAGCAAGATCAATTGAATCTTTGAGAGATAGAAGCTCCGCTTTAATTTCTGCATGAGGCCTCCCTGAAAGCGCCTGATAAATTAATTTTTCAGCTTCTTCATATTGCCCCAAATTGTAGGCAAGGTTTGCCGCACTCCTAAATAGCACAGAACGGGTCGGTTCACTTTCAAAGTTAGATATCAGCGCAAATGCTGCTTCCTTTTCTAAGTCAAAAGCTTGCTGAGTATTTATCAAATAACTCGCTTTGTCTCGGTTTTCAAGATCCTGTTTGGCCAATCTCATAAAGTCCATTGCACGACCATGAATGCTTCTTATATCTTTCATTTCTTGCTAAAATGGGCTTTTGGTGTAGAATGTTCAACAATTGATATGTATGCTGGTAAAGAAGTTCCGTCTGTCGGCTTTGTTTGCTTTGTTTTAGTTTTTACGCGTGATGCAACAGTATTTGTTGGTGTTTCTTTATTTATTCCAGAAATTTCTAAGCGGGCATTTAAAAAATTAATCGGGTCGTAAAGCTTATGGCCTACATCATATCCCAGCCAATAATCAACCCCTGTCCCGATGCAGGATTCTTCAATTACATTATAGTCTGTATAATTCCGGCAAAGGAAAAATGAAATTGCCTCAGCACTTTTTCTATGAATTTATTCTCTTCTTTATACCCATTTTTCACGACTGCGGAACTCCATTGAATTTCAATGTCCTCAGTTTGATCGCCAGATACATTTAAAATGCAGCCTGTCTTATGGTTGTTATGTTCAAAAGCTACAATACTATTCTCACTCCAAAAGTCTGCCTGTAAAGGACTAAAAAGTGTAACGGTATTTTTCAATTCTTCTAATGTAAAAATTGTCATTTGTTGATTGCGGTAATTTGGTATTGAGATGCAAATTATATAATTATTTTCAGAATTTGAAAATAAAACCAGTTTCAACTGTCAGTTAAAGTTTCTCCCCAATCACCCGTAGTTTTCCGCAGAAGTTCTAGGATTAGTCAGTAAAGAGAGTCTCACCTCGGGTTAGATAAAATAAAACTCCTTATAACCAAAAAAAGCCCATCTTTCGATGAGCTTTTAATCAGTAGCGGGGAGCAGGATCGAACTGCCGACCTCAGGGTTATGAATCCTGCGCTCTAACCATCTGAGCTACCCCGCCGGGTAATATTTACATAATAACGTAAATACCAATGTGGTTATTTTTAAGAGTTGCAAATATAGAATAAATATACATTTTAATAAAAAGAAATGTGAAAAATACTTTAAGGCCTTAATGCTCAGTAAATTTAAATGATTTTGAGGTACTGTGAAATTGAAATTAGCAATTAAAAAGGGGTGGTTTTTTGATTTAATAGCAGGGTAAAACGTCGCTTTTCTTCATTTGGTTAAATTAAACAGTATGGAAGCGTTTAAATTAAATACTGGCCATAGCAATAAGCTTTTTGAGCCGGATCATATCGGAATATTGCTGCATTTGATTGTTGGATGCTGAAAAAAGGATGCTTTTAGCGTAATTTAGTGTGATTTCCGGTAAAGGAGGTTAGGTTTTGATCTTTCGAAGTGCTGTTTAATACTTAATAAGTTCAACGTCGAGCTTATTAAGTACTAACGAGGGTGAAATAAGTATTAACGAGGATGAAATAAGTTCAAAGCCGAGCTTATTTTGTATTAATTAGTGTGAAATAAGTAACAACGATGGTAAAATAAGTACAAAATTGAGCTTATTTAGTATCAACGGGGATAAAATAAGTTCGAAACCGGGCTTATTTAGTTTCAATGAGGGTGAAGAGCGTTTGGGGCTAGGCGTTTAGCGCCAATTAACCGAATTAAATAATAACCAATTAATCATTTTCGATTTGGAACCGGATTTCACCCATCTCCACAATTAAATAATATACCAATGAAGCACTTTACATACAGTTAACCAATTTAACCAATTAACCGATTAACCATCAATTAAGCAATATCCTGAAAATCCCCGGCAAGCTCATACAAGCCCACCGGGGATATGTTTTAATAACTAAGGTTGTGGCGGCGAAATGTTTTTCGCTTTTCGTCGGCCAGGAAAACGTTGACTAAGGTCGTCGTAAATGGCCTGCGAGCCCAATACACTGGAGCGACTTGCACCTTTTACCGTATGATAAAAAATAAGGGCAGCCTCGTAAGCTTCGCTCCCTGCTACCATTCCGGCATCTTCTACCGCTGTAATCAGAATATTTAACTGCTGAAAAATGTCATACAGGGAGGCAGCCAGTTCATAATCTTTTGTGGCTTCCTCCAGGTCCATAAAAACAGGTACCAGGCTGGGGTTGTGCCTGGCATATTCAAGCGTTTTTTCTACGAAACTGAGGGTTTTGTTACCCATTTTTAGCATTCTCCTGCGTTCTTCCGCCTCTAAGCTAATGGTTAATGCATTACTTAGGTTGGCTTTAAATGCAACTATTGCATCTGCGCTTGCTTTTAACTGTTCTGGTGTAATCACCGCCGAAATTCTGTTTTTAGAACTCATAATCCTGTTTTTTAAATGGTTATAAAATTGTTAAGGTAAACAGCATCAATAACGTTTATGCGGACAGGGCTCCGGCACAAACGTTAACAAAATCTTCAAAACCGGGATAAGCAGTTGCCTGCTGGCTTTGAAATTCAATTGTGGGATGAAAAAACAGGGATGATGGCTTTACGGTGATTCACGGTAAAACGTGATTAAAGATAAGATTTTTTTTAAATAAGAACAATTATTAGTTGATGGTCTTATTTAGTTTAGAGTTTGGATTCAGTCCGAAGTCCATAGTCTTTAGTCCTAAGTCCTGAGTCCTGAGTCGGATTCAGCAATTAACCAGTTTAAACAATTAACCGATTAACCAATAACCAATAACCAATGACCAATGAACCAATAACCAATGGAACAATAACCAATTGAACAATCAAACTATGAACTATTGACCAATGAACCAATGACCAATGAACCAATTGAACAATCAAACAATGAACTATCAACCATGAACCATTGACTAATGAACCAATGACGAATGAACTAACAAACCAAACTATAAACCAAATTCACTAACTGTTGCAGATGTAGAATAAATTACCTTTCTTTAGAAAAATAATATTAAAAAATCCGGAAATTATCCTGGTAGAGTACTAACATGGCAGAAAAGAAAAAATTTACACTCGAGTACGAAGTTAGATCGTCGCCAAGAATATTGTATAGTTTTATTAGCGAACCTAATGGCTTATCGCAATGGTTTGCAGATGATGTAAATTTCCGCGATCAGGTATATACCTTTACCTGGGATGATGAGCAATTAAAGGCAAAACTGGTTTCGGTAAAAGAAAACAAACTGGTTAAGTTTAAATGGCTGGATGATGAACCTCAATGTTATTTTGAGATGGAAATTGTACAGGATGAACTAACCAATGATGTAGCCCTCTCAATCACTGATTTTACTACTGATGAGCTCCTTGCAGAGAAAAAATTAATCTGGGACAACCAGATCGATTATCTGATTAGCGTTTTGGGTGCATAATATTACCGCCGTATTGTTTACCTTTGTAGGGTGAAAAAAATACATCTTCTATTAATAAAAGCATTTGTGAGACCCTTCATAGCAACGTTTTTTGTTATGATGTTTATCCTGTTGATGTTTTTTCTATTTAAATGGATTGATGATTTAATAGGAAAGGGCTTTGAATGGTACACCATTTTGGAGCTGATGTATTATGCTTCGGCCGCCAATGTTTCGATGGCGCTGCCCCTTTCGGTACTGCTTTCTTCCATCATGACTTTTGGAACGCTCGGCGAAAATTATGAACTGGTGGCCATTAAATCGGCCGGTATTTCATTGCAAAAAGCCATGCGCCCCTTGTTTGTGGTGATCCTGATCCTTACCGTGGCCTCCTTCTTTTTCTCCAATTACATGTTACCCAAAGCCAATTTAAAATTTGGCTCGCTGCTGTACGATATCCGGAATAAAAAACTTTCTTTCCTGATCAAACCAGGGGTTTTCAATAATGCCATTCCGGGTTATGCCATCCGTGTCGATTCTAAAGAAGAGGATGGTACTTTGCACAACATCATGATTTACGATCACCGCGAAAATAATGGTATTCCAAAAATTATCCTGGCCAAAGAAGGTAAGATGATCAAAACTTCTGACGGAAAATTCCTGCAGCTTAACCTTAAAAACGGCATCCAGTATGAGGAGCAATCCTCAAAAAATGGCATGTACAATCCGAGGCAGGTTTTTACACGGAACCGTTTTAAAGAAACCGAGCCCCGGTTTGATCTTTCTTCCTTTAATCAAAGTAGTACCGATCCCAATGCCTTTGGTAACAGTACCCCAATGCTCAACTTAAAGGGCATTGTGAAAAAACGCGATTCACTTACTAAACAGCTCGATAGTCTAAAGATGAGGACCGTTGCCAACCTCACCAGCAATTTTAAACAGTTTAATACCACTAAAGGTTATACCAAAATAAAAGCGGTACCTAAAGAAATTAATGATGTGATCCTGAAAAGTATCCCGAACGGATCGCGGAAATTGGCGCTTGATAATGCAACCAATGTGGTGGCTAATATTATGCAGCATGTACCCAACTGGGGTCCACGACAAACCGATTTAACCGGCGAAATTATTTTCACCACAGTAGAGTATCAACGCAAGTTTACACTGGCCGCTTCGTGTATCCTTCTTTTCTTTATCGGCGCACCACTGGGAGCGATTATTAGAAAAGGTGGGATGGGTTTACCCGTTGTAGTGGCCATTTCTTTCTTCCTGGTGTATCACATCATTACCACCGTGGCAGAAAAATCTGCACGCGAAGGAAACCTGAACCCGATATTCGGTATGTGGATTGCGGTAATTGTACTGTCGCCACTGGCTGCATTTTTAACCTATAAAGCCACCGTAGATTCGGCTCTTTTTGATGTAAATTACTACAAACAGCTTATCGTTAAAGTGTTTAAAAAGAAGGGAAAATAGAGGCTTTTTCCTTTACTTACAAATGATATTTTAATCCAAATAATGCGCTATAAGGTTGTACATTTGTATGGGTTTATAGTTGCGGCATAAATGGGTTTTACAACACCTTACGCAAGCTTTGCCCCATAATGCTATATAAAATGCAAACGAAATTAAACACAATAGAAGAAGCCATCGCAGATATAAAAGCTGGTAAAGTTATTATTGTTGTAGATGATGAAAATAGAGAGAACGAAGGTGATTTCTTAACGACTGCCGAAAATGCAACCCCCGAGATCATCAACTTTATGGCCACTTATGGACGTGGTTTAATCTGCGCACCCTTAACTGAAGAGCGCTGCAAAGAACTCAACCTAAACCTGATGGTGGGTAAAAATACGGCAGCTTACGAAACCAATTTCACCGTTTCGGTAGATCTTGTGGGCCATGGTTGTACTACCGGGATCTCAGCAAGCGACCGTTCTAAAACGATGCTGGCTTTGGTAGATCCTAAAACGGATCCTGAAGAACTGGGCAGACCGGGGCATATCTTTCCTTTGATTGCCAAAGATGGGGGAGTGATCCGTCGCGCTGGTCATACTGAAGCAGCTGTAGATTTGGCACGTTTGGCCGGAATGAAACCAGCAGGTTTGTTGGTGGAGATTTTAAAAGAAGATGGCGAAATGGCCAGACTTCCGGATCTGTTTAAAATTGCCGAACAACACCAATTAAAAATTATATCGATTGAAGACTTGATAGCTTACCGTTTAAGGATTGATAGCCTGATTAAACAGGAAGTAAGCATCGACCTGCCAACTGCATGGGGTGATTTTAAAATGACGGCCTATACCCAGTTGGATAACAATGCCACACACCTGGCCATTTCTAAAGGCACCTGGAATGCTGATGAGCCTATTCTGGCTCGTGTACACAGTTCGTGCGTAACAGGCGATATATTTGGCTCATGCCGCTGCGATTGCGGTCCACAGCTGCACAAAGCTTTGGAGATGATCGAGAAAGAAGGAAAAGGCATTGTGGTATATATGAACCAGGAGGGTAGAGGCATCGGACTGATTAACAAACTGCGTTCTTATAATTTACAGGATGCCGGTTTTGATACGGTTGAAGCCAATATTAAACTAGGTTTTAAAGGCGACGAACGCGATTATGGCGTAGGTGCACAGATCCTGAGATCAGAAGGTGTAACTAAAATGCGCCTGATGAGCAACAATCCAACCAAAAGAGCCGGCCTGATTGGTTATGGTTTAGAGGTTGTGGAAAACATCCCGATCGAGATTGCCAGTAACGTACACAACGAACGTTATTTAACCACCAAAAGAGATAAAATGGGTCACTCTATTATGAAAGGATAGCCCAGTTGGCAGTTAACAATTACCAGTTGGGAATTGCAAACTGAAAACTTAATAAAAAGCCAGTAATTGAACATTTGTTCTGCTACTGGCTTTTTTGCTTAATATAGGGTTAAGTGCGACTATCCTAATATAGTTTGTCATCCTGAACGTAGTGAAGGATCTTTATCTAGCGGGTTTTAAAATCATAAGCTGTGGAGTATTAGAGTCCGGTGGTTCTTCGGCTGGAGATTCTTCACTGCGTTCAGAATGACATGTTCTTCAACAGTTAACTATCATTAATTCATGCGAAATGTCACCCTGAGCGGAGTTGAAGGGTAGTTACTTTGGAGTTGTGTGTTTGGAATCGATTAACCGGTTTAACAATTAACCGGT
>NNBT01003567.1_pt1 | contig 11762 bp, 15 predicted proteins | sample 1173831 | NCBI WGS metagenome assembly NNBT01 (sample SAMN07173936, study PRJNA388173) | plant metagenome | isolation source: symbiotic tissue sample KVJ10 | place: Norway: Troms, Kvaloya island | reverse complement strand
CCGTAGAGGAATTGCTGAAGGCCAAGCTGGCGCGGGAAATCAGGAGCATCATCAAGCGCCGGCGCCTGACCCAGGCCAAGGCGGCCGGCCTTCTCGGTATGAAGCAGCCCGACATATCGGCGATCGTAACCGCGCGCACCGGAAAGTTCTCGATCGACCGCCTCGTACGCTGTCTCGACCGCCTCGATTACAAAGTCGAGGTGATTGTCCGTCACAAATCGCGCCGCGCCAGCCGGCACGAACGAGAGGCGGCCTAGCGCGTGATCAGGAAAAGTGGACACCAGTTTTCCGTCCGATCACGCGCTAAATATAAGATTCCGATCACGTTTATCACTTCAGGTCGAAAAGACCTGAAGTGATCGTGATCTAGGCTCCCCGCTTCAGTCCCTGCGCGAGGGGACACAGGACTCCCCGCCCCCAACTAGACCGCGCGATCTTTCGGAGAAATCCACCAATCAGGCGGGTCATATTCACGGGGCCGTCTACCCGCCGGTTTCGTGCCGCTCATGACGATGGCCGGGAGCACCGCCCAGTCGAGATGATCCTTGGTGATGGCGAGCCTGTTGCCGTCCGTATAGCGGGCGATATGCACGGAAAAGTTCCGGCCCGGCGGCGCGACGGTGACGAGCTGCTTTTGCGGGAAGCGATCCTGGAACGCCCGGGCGGTTGCGGCCTGGCCCGAATCCGCGGTGACCAGATAGGCCTTTTCAAAGACGCCATCCTGCGCGTCCATCATGAGCTGGAGCGCGACATTGATGTCGGTTTCCTTTTCCGTCGGCTTTTTCCAGCTCTTCCCGCATTTGTCGCAGCCCGCCTCCTCATGGACGTAATGGCCTTTGACGGTTGTCACGCCGACATTTTCCAAGGCGTTCAGATATTGCTGATGCCGCCATTTCTTGCGCTCGTCGCCCGGATAGAAGGCGGTGCAGAAGACCACTTTGACGAGCTGTTCCGTCTGCTTCGGGATGAGGCGCTCACCGAGCTCCCAGAGATTGCACCATTTCAGGTACGGCTCACCTAAGTCTTTGATTGCATGATAAAAATTGAAGCCGTCATAATAGAATGCCGCTTTCAACATGCCTTCCGTGCCTTGACATAGGAGCGCTGAAAATGTATATAACATGGCATCAACGCGATGCGGTACGCCGCTAGCAACCCCCGGGCCTCGGCTCGGGGTTTAATTTTTTATGGGCACCTTTTCCGACGCTTCGCGTGCCGGTGTCCGCCCCTCATCCCGTCGCTTCCCGCACCAGCCGCGCCGTCGCCGTCTCGATGATGACGGCAAGATCGTCGAGCATTGGGATGTGCTGCAGATCGTGCCCGACAAAGCCAATAATCAGAACGGGATGTTTTGATGACAGTGGGTGTTACGTCACAACTCGTCCGGCCACTGCCGTGCACCGTGCTGCACGAACAGAACGTCGATTTCGGAATCCTGCACACTATATGCGACTATATAGGGCGTCCCGGGGATCACGAGTTCCCGGGTACCATTGATCTCACCACGCCGGCCTATGAACGGGTTCGCTGATAGCAGTCGTCGCGTCTTGCCATGAATCGCGAGCGGCCGCTTGTGGATTACGTTCAGCAATATAGGTGGCGATTGCGGAGAGCTCGTTAAGGTAGCGTCGCGTCCACCTGATCCGCACGGCTGGTCGGGCTAAGCTTGGTTATACTTGTTCAAGACTGCCGCGATCTCTTCTTCGCTGGCAAAGTTGCCGCGCTCGGCGTCTTCGAGGCCATCCTGCACGCCGGCGATCCACTTTTCCTGCCAAGCCAAAGACCGGCCATGCGAAAGCGCATCTTCGATGATCTGGCTGCGCGTCAAGGTGGAGCGTTTCGTCAGTGTCTCAATACGACGATTGAGGTCATCGGAAATGTCGCTGCCATTGCTCATGGTCTCAGTTTGCCACAGGCTTTGGCGAAAATCCAGGCGCGGTCCTGACAGGCGATCAACCGCTCCGCCCTTCCCGCATCAACTTGGCCGTCGCCGTCTCTATCCTGTCCTGCAGCGTTTCGGAGAATTCACGCCGCTTCAGCCCCGGCGCGATGACCGGCAGGATCTCGATGACGATCTTGCCCGGATAACGGATGAATTTGCGCCGCGGCCAGAACAGGCCGGAATTGAGCGCGAGCGGCAGGCAGGGAAGCCCCAGATGCAGATAAAGCGCCGCCGCCCCCGGCTTATAGTCGGGGGCAGCACCGGGCGCCGAGCGGGTGCCTTCCGGAAAGATCACCAATTGCCGGCCCATCTGGGCCGCTTCCTTGGCGCGCGCCAGCATGGTCTTGAGGCCTTGCGCGCCGGCCGAACGCTCGATCGGGATCATGCGGAATTTCGGGATGAACCAGCCGAACAGCGGAATGAAGATGAGCTCGCGCTTGAGGATCATCGCCGGGTCGTCGAACAAAGGCAGCAGCGCGAAAGTGTCCCAGGTCGATTGATGTTTCGACGCCACCAGCACCGCACCTTGCGGGATGTTCTCGCGGCCCCTGACCTCATAGGTCGTGCCGCAGATCACCTTCAGCCACCACAGGCTGGTCGTCGCCCAGGCCTGCAGCGCCCGGATCGACCATTTGCGCGGCGTCAGATAGAAGGGCGAGCCGATGACCAGAAACAACACAAGATTCACATAGAAGACGATGTTGTAGATGAGCGAGCGGAGCCAGGTCACCGGAGACTCTTCAGGATGCGCATCAGCGTCACGCGCGACGTGATGAGGCAGATGAGCGTCGCCACCGCCGGCACCACCGCCAGCGCCAAGTAGTTCTGCACCAGGTGATTGCCCGAGAGCGAGAGGAATTCCTGCGCGATGGCGGCGAAGCTGTCGGGGGCCGCGCCCGCCGCCAGGAAGAAGGTGAGGATGCCGAGCACGAGTCCGATGATGCCGGCGGTGAGGCCGGTCCGGAGGAAGCGGCCGCCGACCTGGCGGGCGATGAAGCTGTCGCGCGCGCCGACGAGATGCAGAACCTCGACCACCTCGCGATTGGCCTCGAGCGCGGCGCGGGTGGCGAAGACGACGATGGCGATGGCGCACAGGCCGATCAGCACCAGGATGGCGTAAGCGAGCGTCGTCAACACCCGCGCCATGCGGGTGAGCTCGGCCTGCCAGCGTTTATGCGTGTCGAGGCTCACACCGGGCACTTCATTGCGCAACGCCGTTTCGAGGGCGGCGAAATCGGGTGGATTATTGGGATCGATCTCGATGGCGATGAGGCGCGGCACCGGAAGGTCCTCCAGCCCTTCGATGCCGCCGATCCACGGCTCGAGCAGCTCGATCGCCGCCTTCTCGTCGAGCACCGTGACTTTCAGCACGCCGGGCGTCGTCTTGAGGATGGCTTCCGCCTTGGCGAGATCCTCATCCATGTTACGGCCCTGGATCTCGCGGATCTGGACGGTGATCTCGCGCGCCAGGTCGCCCGTCCAGGCCTCGACCGAGCGATTGATCAGCACCAGGCCGCCGGCCGCCAGCACCGCGAGGTAGCACATCACCGCCATCGCCATGGTGAGGGTGCGTAACGGCGCCGCATCGGGCGGGATGATCGCTTCGGGACGATGCGTGGCCTGATCGGTCATGCCGCCAGTCTCAACTGGCCCTGGTCCAAGGTCATGACCGGCATCTTCGCCTGTGCAATTAATTGCACGTCATGGGTGGCGATCAGCACCGTGGTGCCGAGGCGGTTGAGCTCGAGGAAGAGCCGCAACAGCCTTTTGGCGAGCGCCGGATCGACATTGCCCGTCGGCTCGTCGGCGAGCAGCAGCTGCGGCTTGGCGATGACGGCGCGGGCGATGGCGGCGCGCTGCTTTTCACCGCCCGACAGTACCTGCGGCATCACACGCGCCTGCTCGGCGAGGCCGACCCATTTGAGGAGCTCCATGACATCGGCTCGATACTTTTCTTCCGCAAGTCCCGCGACGCGCAGCGGCAGCGCGACATTTTCGTAGGTGGTGAGATGGTCGAGCAAGCGGAATTCCTGGAACACGATGCCGATGCGGCGGCGCAGCAGTGGCAGGTCACTGCGACCGATCTGTGTCGTATCCTGGCCGAACACGCTCATGAAGCCGCGGGTCGGCGCCATCGACAGGAACAGGAGGCGTAAGAGCGACGTCTTGCCGGCGCCCGACGGCCCGGTGAGGAAGCGGAACTCCCCCGGCGCCAGGACGAAGGAGATGTCCTTCAGGATTTCCGGCCCATGCCCATAACGCAGGCCCACATTCTCGAGACGAACCATGAGGTCCCCTTCAAAACTTGCCCCCGTAACGCCGGCGCCTTAACGCCGCCTTAACCCTGTTTGCGGTTAATCTTCAAGACCATAGGGACGATTAGGTCCTGGTCTCGAATCGTTTTTTGACGGCCCGCTCCGGATGATAGTCGCCTGCCCCGCTTGCGCAACTCGCTATGACTTCCCCGCTTCGCGCTTTTCGGCCAGCGGCACCATGGTGCGTTGCGTCGAATGCGGCCACAACTGGATCGAGAGCAGCCCCGTCGAAATCATCGATATCTCGCCAAGGCCTGCGCCCTCCGCGCAGCTCCCCGTGCCGACCGGCGAGCCCCGCCCCGACGAAGACCGCGAGGTCCGCCGCCTGACCGAGGCGGCCCGCCTCGCCCAGGAGGAATTCGTTCAAAGCCGACGCCGGCGCCGGCGCCAGCTCGCCGGCTGGGGCGCCTTTGCCGCGGCGGCGCTTTCGCCCTTCATCGCCGCTTTCGCCATGCCGGAGCGGACGGTGCGGCTTTTTCCCGCCGCCATCCAGGTCTTCGACCAGGCCGGTATGAAAGTGAATATCTACGGCCTCGAAGTGCGCCGGGTCGAGCAGCAGCATGTCGTGGTCGAGGGCACCCGCGTCATTTCGATCAAAGGCGAGATCGTCAATGTCAGCGACGAGGACCGCAAGGTGCCGTCCTTGCGTTTCGTCCTGAAAGACAAGGACGCCGCCGACGTCTATGCCTGGACCCTCGATTCCGGCATCCGGCCCTTACGTCCGGGCGAAATGACGACCTTCACCACCCGCGTCGCTTCGCCGCCGGAAACCGCCGAAAATGTGCAGATTCGCTTTGCCCATGCCGATGAAATCGGCGTAAATCCCGGCCCATGAGCCACATTGAAATAGACGGCCACCGCATCGCGGTGTTGTTCTCCGAAGAGCAGATTTCCGAGCGTATCGAGACGATCGCCAAAGCCATCGCCGAGAAGCGGCCGCACCGCCTGCTGGTGGTGCCGGTGCTGAAAGGCAGCTTCGTCTTCGCCGCCGACCTCATCCGCGCCATGCATCGCGCCCGCTTGTCGCCCGAGGTCGATTTCATGATGCTGGCGAGCTATCGCGACAAGACCCGCTCCTCCGGCCAGGTCGAAATATTGCGCGATGTCGAATCGCCGATCGAAGACCGCGACATATTGCTGATCGACGACATTCTCGAATCCGGGCGCACCTTGGCCTTTGCGAAGGACCTGCTCGCCGCGCGCGGCGCCCGCAGCGTTTCGACCGCCGTCCTGCTCGAGAAGCCGGGTCATCTCGCCGCCGATATCGAAGCCGATCACCGCGGCTTCGTCTGCCCCGACAAATTCGTTGTCGGCTACGGCATGGACATGGCGCATCAGTTCCGTGAGCTGCCGTTCGTCGGCCACGTGCTCACGGCGAAATGAGACGCATCAGCCCGAAAAGTTGCAGACTTTTCGGATAAGCTGATGCGCTCTAAAAATGTGAAAGATAGCCACCATCGACCGCCAGCATATGGCCGGTGACGTAAGACGCGGCGGGTGAGGCGAGAAACACCACCGCGCCCGCCACTTCGTGGGGTTCGCCCCAGCGTCCGAGCGCGGTGCGCGCTTTGAGCCAGTCGGCGATGCGTTGATCCGCCGCTAATTCTGCATTGGTTTCCGTCGCGAAAAAGCCCGGCGCCACTGCATTGACGGTGATGCCGTGGGACCCGAACTCGGCGGCGAGCGCGCGGGTCAGCGCCAGAAGCCCGCCTTTCGCCGTCGTATAGACCGCGTCACCCTTGTTGGCGATCAACCCGGCGATCGAAGTGATGTTGATGATGCGCCCGCCTTGCGCCTTGCCGATCATGAGTTTTGCGGCGCGCCGGCCGATCTCGAAGGGCGCGATGAGATCCGCCTCGATGAGCTGGCGCACATCGGCCAGGGAAAAATCGAAGACCGCACGGCGATCGCGCAGGCCGACATTATTGACGAGGATGTCGATCTGCGCGATCCGCGCGAAGGCGTCTTCCACTTGCGTCTGATCGGTAACGTCGAAGGGAAGGATGGAAGCGGAACCGCCTTCCGACTGAATCTCGGCAACCGCCTTGATGAGTGGTCCTTCGCTGCGGCCATTGAGCAGCACATGGGCGCCCGCTTGCGCCAGCGCCTTGGCGATGGCGAGGCCCAAGCCTCTGCCCGCACCGGTGACGAGCGCCGTCTTGCCGTCGAGCGCGAAAGGATGCCGCGTCATTTGAAACGCGGCAGCTTCACGTCGAAGGAGGCGAGAGCCGGACGCAGACGCGGCAGCATGCGGCGCGAGCGTTTGCGGGTCGAGATGGCATAGACCTGCTTGACCGCCTCGACGATGATGACGCCGGAGAAAGCCGGCGACGTCTTGAGCCCGAAGCGCTCCCAGGCGGCCGCCGATTTGAGCATCAGGCCGCGTTCCGAGGGCGGCATGAACAAAGCCTGCGACCAGCCGACCGGGGAAAATTTCGCCTCTTTCAGCGACTGCTGCAATTGCGAACGCGAATAGGGCTGGCCGTAGCCGAAAGGTGTCGCGTCGGAGCGCGCCCACAGGCCGCGCCGGTTCGGCACCACCATGACGAGGCGGCCTTGCGGCGACATCACCCGCCAGATCTCCTGCAGCATCTCGGCCGGCTGGTCGGTGAGCTCGAGCCCGTGGATGACGAGGGCGAAATCGACCGTGCTTTCGAGCAGCGGCAATTCGCATTCCTCGACCAGCGCCGCGGCATTGGGCTGGCCTTCCGGCCAATGCAGCACGCCCCTTTGCGCCATCATGAAGACGAGGCTGCGTTCCGCCCCGTCGGCCGGATAATCGAGATAGGGGGCGGCAAAGCCCAAGCCCAGCACCGTGGCGCCGGTCAGATCGCCGAAGCGGTCGCGCAGGCGATGCGCGATCAGCCGGCGGGTCGCCTGGCCGAGACGGCTTGTGTAAAATTCACGTAGATCGGCTACATCCATTGTGGGAAAGATAGGTATTCCGGGGCCCAGGGTCACGCGCCAATTTCGATCAGAGGAAATACGCTATTGCCGAAACTTGAACTCCATCATTTCATCTGCCGCGACGACAATTATGGCGTCCTCGTCCATGACAGCGCAACCGGTCAAACCGCCACGATCGACGCCCCCGAGGCCCCTGCCATCGAGCGTGAGCTGGAGCGTAAAGGCTGGAAGCTGACCCATATCCTGACCACCCACCATCATATCGACCATGTCGAAGGCAATCTCGCCCTCAAGAAGAAATGGGGCGTCACCATCATCGGCCCCAAGGCGGAAGCTTCGCAGATTCCCGGCATCGACAAGCAGGTGGCGGGCGGCGAAACCTACGACTTCGCCGGGCGCGAGGTGAAGGTCATCGCAACGCCGGGCCACACGCTGGGCCACATCGTGCTGCATCTCCCCGAAGAGAAGCTGCTCTTCGCCGGCGACACGTTGTTCGCGCTCGGCTGCGGCAGGGTGATCGAAGGCACGCTCGCCGAAATGTGGACCTCGCTCGACAAATTGCGCAAGCTGCCGCGCGACACGCTCTTCCATTGCGGCCATGAATATACCGAATCCAACGCCCGCTTCGCCCTCACCATCGAGCCCGGCAACGACAAGCTCGTGACGCGCGCCGCCAAGATCAAGGCGCAGCGCGCCAACAAGGAGATGACCTTGCCCGGCACGATCGGCGAGGAGCTCGACACCAATGTCTTCCTCAGACCCGAAAGCAAGGAGATCCGCTCGGTGCTGGCCATGTCGATGGCGAGCAATTCGGATGTCTTCGCCGAGGTCAGGAAACGCAAAGACGCGTTCAGATGACGCTCACCCCCGCCGAGATCATCCGCCTGCTGGAGCTCAAACCGCATCCGGAGGGCGGCCATTATCGCGAGACCTGGCGCGCCGATGCGGCGCTGGGCGAGCGCTCCGAGGGCACCGCGATCTATTACCTCCTGTGCGAAGGCGAGATCAGCCACTGGCATCGCATCGATGCCGACGAGATCTGGCACTGGCATGCGGGCGCGCCCTTGGAGCTCGGCCTGTCGCATGACGGCCGCCATGTCGACCTGCATCACCTGGGCGGGGATCTGGCCCAGGGCCAGCGCCCGCAAGTGATCGTGCCGCGCTTCTGCTGGCAGACGGCGCGCTCGCAAGGCCCCTGGACGCTGTCGAGCTGCACCGTCTCGCCGGCCTTCGCCTTCGACGGCTTCGAGCTGGCGCCGAAGGACTGGCATCCTCATTAGTCTGCCGCATCAGCTTGTCCGAAAAGTCTGCAACTTTTCGGGCTGATGCGCGGGCATCAACGCCGTTTGAAGATCATGTCCTTCGCGGCGATCACCGCGCCCGCGGTGATGAGCAGGCAGGCGACGAAGATCGACCAGTGATAGGGCGCGAAGCCCGCCAGCATCAGCACCAATGTCGAGAGCAAGGGCGAGGCATAGGATGAGGCGCCGAGCGCCATGATGTCGCCGCGCTTGACCCCGAGATCCCAGCTGTAGAAAGCGGCGCCGACCGGAAACAGGCCGAGGCCCAGTATCGCCAGCCACTGGCTCTGGCCTTCGGGCCACACCGTCATCTCGAACAGGAGATGGCAGACGAAGGCGAGTGCCGAGGTGATCAGGCAGAAGCCCGCCACCACATCGGTCGACACTTTGCCGAAACGGCGCGACAGGACCGAATAAGCGGCCCAGATGATGGCGCAGGAAAAGCCCAGCGCATGGCCGAGGCCGAAGCCCTGCGCCAGGGCGAAACCCTGGCCGCGGGTGATGACCAGCGCCGCGCCGAGAAGTCCGACGACGACGCCCAGAATGTGATGCCATTTGAGCTTTTCACCGGGCAGCAGCGCCGAGAAAGCGACGAGAAACAGCGGCCAGAGATAGGCCAAGAGGCTCACCTCGACCGGCGGGGCGGAGCGGATGGCGGTGAAATAGACGAAGTGATAGCCGAACAGCCCGGCGATGCCGAGCGCCCACACCCGCCAATCGCGCGGCATGGAGGCGACGACGCCTGTGCGGAACGGCCAGGTGGCGATGCCGATGAGGCCACCGATCAGAAAGGTCATGGCGGCGAGCTGGAACGGCGGCACCTGGCCGCTGGCGGCGGTGAGAAACGCCAGCACCGCCCACATGAGGACGGCGGTGAAGCCGATGAGTGTGGCGGTACTGCGCGACAACAACAAACCTCGGGGATGCTGCTTAGATTTCCCTTCTCCCGCCTGCGGGAGAAGGGGGAATGTCTGGGAGAGCCGAAGCTACACCATATACTGCCCGCCATTGGCGGTGAGCACCGAGCCGGTGATGAAGCCGGAATTGTCCGACGCCAGGAACACGACGCAGCGCGCCACTTCCTCGGGCTGGCCGAGCCGGCCGACCGGAATCTGCGGGATGACCGATTTCTCGAGCACGTCTTTCGGCACCGCCATCACCATTTCGGTGGCGATATAGCCGGGGCAGATGGCGTTGACGGTGATGCCCTTGCGGGCATTCTCCTGCGCCAGCGCCTTGGTGAAGCCGATATCGCCGGCCTTGGAGGCGGAATAATTCACCTGCCCCATCTGGCCCTTCTGCCCGTTGATCGAGGAGATGTTGATGATGCGGCCGAAGCCCCGCTCGCGCATGCCTTCGATCAGCGGCCGGCACATATTGAACAGCGAGTTGAGATTGGTGTTGATCACCTGGTACCACTGATCGGACGTCATCTTGTGGAACATGCCGTCCTTGGTGATGCCGGCATTATTGACCAGGATGTCGACCGGGCCGTGCTCGGTCTCGATCGCCTTCAGATTGCTGGCGCAGGCCTCGTAATTGCCGACATCCCATTTTCTGACCGCGATGCCGGTCTCGGCCTTGAACTTGTTGGCGGCCTCGTCATTGCCGGCATAGCTCGCCACCACGACATAACCCTCGTCCTTGAGCGCCTTGGCGATGGCCGCACCGATGCCGCGGGTTCCGCCGGTTACGACAGCAACTCGTCCCATATTTCCTCACCCCTTGCTGTTGGATACTTCGTGTGTCCCGGGTCTTACGCCCGCTCGACACACATCGCGATGCCCATGCCGCCGCCGATGCACAAAGTGGCGAGGCCCTTCTTCGACTTGCGCTTGCCCATTTCATGCAGCAGCGTGACCAGAACGCGGGCACCCGAGGCGCCGACCGGATGGCCGATGGCGATGGCGCCGCCATTCACATTCACGATGTCGCCGTTCCAGCCCATGTCCTTGTTGACGGCGCAGGCCTGCGCCGCGAAGGCTTCATTGGCCTCGATGAGGTCGAGATCCTCAATCTTCCAGCCGGCTTTCTTGAGCGCCGCACGCGACGCCGGGATCGGGCCCGTTCCCATGATGGCGGGATCGACGCCGGCATTGGCCCAGGAGACGATGCGGGCGAGCGGCTCGAGTCCGCGCTTCTCGGCATCCTTGGCACTCATCAGGATGACCGCCGCGGCGCCGTCATTGATGCCGGACGCATTGCCGGCGGTGACGGTGCCGTCCTTCTGGAACACGGCGCGGAGCTTGGCGAGCTGATCGAGCGTCGCGCCATGGCGGATATATTCGTCCTGGTCGACGACGATGTCGCCTTTGCGCGAGGCGATAGTGACGGGGACGATCTCGTCCTTGAACTTGCCGGCCTTCTGGGCCGCTTCCGCCTTGTTCTGCGAGGCGACCGCGAAATTGTCCTGGGTGTCGCGGGTGATCTGCCACTGGCGCGCGACATTCTCGGCGGTGTTGCCCATGTGATAGCCATTGAAGGCGTCCCACAGGCCGTCCTTGATCATCGTGTCGATCATCTGGAAGTCGCCCATCTTCACACCATTGCGCAAATGCTGGCAGTGCGGCGCCATCGACATCGATTCCTGGCCGCCGGCGGCGACGATCCGGGCATCGCCATTGGCGATCTGCTGCAGGCCGAGCGCCACCGCCCGAAGCCCCGAGCCGCACAGCTGGTTGATGCCCCAGGCCGGGCTTTCGACCGGGATCCCGGCGCCGATCGAGGCCTGGCGGGCCGGATTCTGGCCTTGGCCCGCGGTCAGGATCTGACCCAGGATGATCTCGTCGACCTCCTTCGCCTCGACCTTGGCGCGCTCCATGGCGGCTTTCAGCGCCACGGCGCCCAGCGCATGGGCGGAAAGGCTCGACAGCGCGCCGTTGAAGGACCCGACAGGGGTCCGCGCGGCCGCGACGATGACGACGGAATTCTCGGAATTGGCCATGAAAACAGGTCTCCAATGCTGGGATCGGGAACATTAAGCCCGACTCTCGCGGGCGTTGCAATGCGCGCTTTCGGCTAACATGGATATTCTTTTTGCGCTTGCAATTGTGCACCGCACGGCGCACCCTTCGCAGGTTGCTTCCAGCCCGGCCGGCCTCCGTCCGAATGGGAGCGAGCAGCAGAATCTCCACGAGATTGCCGGCAGGCAGCACAGAGTTTGTAAGGGAGACGGAGTTTGAGCGGCGAACAGTCAGCCACCGCGAATGCGGTCGTCATCAAGAAATACGCGAACCGGCGTCTCTACAACACCGCCACCAGCACCTATGTGACACTCGACGACCTTTCCGACATGGT
>NNBT01000246.1_pt1 | contig 11768 bp, 7 predicted proteins | sample 1173831 | NCBI WGS metagenome assembly NNBT01 (sample SAMN07173936, study PRJNA388173) | plant metagenome | isolation source: symbiotic tissue sample KVJ10 | place: Norway: Troms, Kvaloya island | reverse complement strand
ATGAGAAGAAATTATACTTTCGGGAGAATTTGGAAATTGAGTTAGGAGTGAGGAGTTAGGAGTTAGGAGTTATGAAGTCAAATTTATCACTTGATTAAAATCATTACTTAGACTGACGCAATCGCGCAGCGTCTCGTAGAGAAGAAAGGAGTGAAAAATTGAGCCGTAAGATTTACTTCTAACTCCTAACTCCTAACTCCTAACTCATAACTTTTACTTGAGCGCCGTAACATCTTGTATCAATTCCAATCTGAAGGTTAAACTTCCTATTTAATCTGATCTCGCTTTTAGGAGCGTGTATAGATAGATAATTTGCAAGTTTAGCCGTAGCGGGATAGGAGTCAGTACAAATGTTAAGTCGCAAACAAATCCCTGGTATAGTTCCTAATCAGCAGTGCGATACCTACGCGTGGTTTTCGCAACGAGCTTGGGTAGAAATTGATTTAGAAGCGTTGTCGTACAATGTAAAGCAATTGGTGCAGTTTTTATCGCCGCGTACCCAGTTGATGGCAGTAGTAAAAGCTGATGCCTATGGACATGGAGCGGTGACAGTCGCCCAAATTGCCATCCAATCGGGAGCTAGTTGCTTGGGAGTGGCTACAGTTCCAGAAGCTATTCAATTGCGAGAAGGCGGGATTCAAGCGCCCATTTTGATTTTAGGGGCAACTCATACACTAGAGCAGATTCATGCGATCGCTCAATGGAAACTTCAGCCCACACTCTGTAGCCCTAAACAAGCTTTAGTCTTTTCCGATATTCTGGAATCCATGAATCATGGTTCTCCAGTGCCCGTACACATCAAATTAGACACGGGAATGTCGAGGTTGGGAACTGATTGGCGGCAAGCAGGTGAATTTGTGCAATTAGTGCAGCGATTACCACATCTATCTATTGCCAGTATTTATTCTCATTTGGCGACAGCAGACGATCTTGATACCACGGCAATGGAAGAACAGCATAAACGATTTGAGGATGCGATCGCTCAAATCAAAGCAATGGGAATTGAACCGCCTTGCTTGCACTTGGCAAACTCAGCCGCCGCACTCACAAATCCGGCATTGCACTACGACATGGTGCGTGTAGGTTTAGCCGTTTACGGACTTTATCCAGCAACCCATTTACAAAATGCGATCAATATCAAGCCCGTTTTGCAACTTAAAGCAAGAGTTACTCAAGTTAAAACAATTGCCGCAGGAACCGCTGTTAGCTACGGGCATAAATTTATTGCCCCGCGTGAACTTCGCCTCGCCGTCGTGGGAATTGGCTATGCTGACGGCGTTCCTCGCAGTCTTTCCAACAAAATGCAGGTATTAATTCGCGGTCAGCGCGTGTCGCAAATTGGGACAATTACAATGGATCAGTTGATGCTGGATGTAAGTGCCATACCCAATATCCAAGAAGGGGAAGTAGTCACCTTATTGGGAGAACAGGGAAAAGAAGAAATTTCAGCGGACGACTGGGCAAAACAATTAAACACTATTTCTTGGGAAATTCTCTGTGGATTCAAGCATCGTTTGCCTCGTGTTGCAGTCATGTAATTGGGCATGGAGAAGAGGCAGAGGGGCAGGGAGCAGGGAGCAGAGGGGAAAGATGTAATTTTGTATTCTTCCCATTGCCCCAGTAAGAATTTCTTTTTAATCTACCTCTGCCTCCCCTGTTCCCTTGCTCGCTGCTCCCCTGCTTCTTCCCCATTCCCTATTCCCAAAAATAATTTCTTATGCTACGATAATAAACTGATGCGGATGTGGCGAAATTGGCAGACGCGCTAGATTTAGGTTCTAGTTCCGAAAGGAGTGAAGGTTCAAGTCCTTTCATCCGCACTTTTGATAAATTAAATTGCTTTATCTAGGCTGGTACTTATACTTGAGTTAAAAGTTCAAGAATAGTTACCAGCCTGTTTAAATATTGCTTAAATAAAAATATGTTTCGCCAACATAGCTTCAAATACAAGAGGATATTTGAAAATTTGTTTGTGGTAGAATGCGTCTGTGAACAAGGTGGGGAAAGACTTTTAGCTTTATAAGTCTGTTCTTCAGATGATAGTAAATGTGTAAAAGTACATAATTGCTAGTGGATTTAATAACCTACAATTTTCGTCGGTAGGATGTGTTGGGGACATAATGTAGCATTCCAAGTACTTTCAGTACCCTACTCTTGGCGGTAAAAGACTCTGCAAAAAATAAGTTTTGCATTCTGTTTTATCTAAGTTCTTAAATTCAAATAACAAAAAATACATTTATTGCTTTCAATAAATAAGTATTATTACTGTGGTCAACTTGAAGTTATTCGATGCAAAGTGGCTTCATTCAGTCCTTACTTGTTTAAAAAATAGATTTCATTTAAGTGTAAATACAGAAGTTCAAAGATATTACCATCAATAAAATCAGTATTATTTCTGTGGTCAGATTGGGGTTACTCAATGGAAAGTGGCTTCATCTAGTCTTGACATTTTTATGTCTTGTTTCTCGAAAGATGTTGAGAAATCTCAGTAACACTAAGTAGATTAATCGCAATTTACGAATTTACTAAGATTTGCTCATCTGAAAATAACGCTACTCTCGTTGAGTTTCACCACAAACCTAGATGTAAACAGATGTACTTTAAAATACAAAAGTTTAATGTTTTTTACTTGATTTTGATTGTGGAATAACTTTACACGAATTTAGCTTACACGTATCGAATTTTAGCTGAAGTAAAAGCAAAATGAGCACAACTCCTATAGGTAGCTACAGGTTGTTCCAGAAACTACATCCGCTATCTCTGTTGGCACAATTAACAAGTCGGCGTGCTACGGGTTGCTTAAGCGTATTTACCGGGATAGTTTCTTGGTCAATCTATCTAGAGGACGGTAAACTTACTTATGCCTCCTATTCAGATAAACTATTTGAGCGCCTTGACAGTCACTTACGGCGCTTGAGTCAGCAAATTCCTGCTCTCAACAGCGCCACTCGCGTACAGATGCGGCTGATGTTTGAGACAAAGAATGAACATCAATCAATACCAAATGCAGATTACCAAGCTATTTGTTGGTTAGTAAATCAGGACTATATTACCTCTGTGCAAGCAGGAAGCCTGATAGACGAATTGGCAAAAGAAGTAATGGAATCATTCCTGTGTTTAAAAGAAGGTAGCTATGAATTCAGTCCAGAAAGCTCTTTGGGCGAACAACCAAAGTTCTGTCACCTGGATTTACGGTTACTTGTTGAACACTGTCAAAAGCAATTACGAAATCGGCAAAATATTCAGTCATCAATACCGGCTGGCGGGAGTTCCCAAATATTTTCTACAACACAATCGTCTCAAGTTCAGCCACAGTTGCAAATAAAGCTTGGGCAAAAATTGCCAATACCAATCAATTTTGATATTCCTGAGAATAATAAAAATACTCAGCCACCTGTTGGCAAAAAACTATATACAATTGCCTGCATTGATGATAGCCAAACAGTTTTGAATTCTATCAAACATTTTTTGGATGAAAATACATTTTCAGTTGTAACGATCAACGATCCGGTAAAAGCTTTAATGCAAATTCTACGGAGTAAGCCCGATTTGATTTTGCTAGATGTTGAAATGCCAAGTTTAGATGGCTATGAACTATGTTCCTTATTACGTAAACATTCAGCTTTTAAAAATACACCGATCGTTATGGTGACTGGTAGAACAGGATTTATCGACAGGGCAAAGGCTAAAATGGTCAGATCGTCAGGATATTTAACCAAGCCTTTTACACAATCAGAATTGCTAAAAATGGTTTTTAAGCATCTTGGTTAATTTAGGAGTCAGAATTCAGAATTCAGGAGTCAGAATTCAGGAGTTAAAATAAATGAGACAGCCAGCGAAGACATTTCAAGATTTGATAGTTTGGCAGAAAGCACATCAATTTATTTTATTAGTGTACCCATTTACTGCTCAATTTCCTAAATCAGAAATATATGGGCTTACCTCTCAATTTAGACGGGCAGCAATTTCTATACCAGCAAATATAGCGGAAGGATTTAAGAAAAAAGGTTTAGCAGATAAAGTACGTTTTTTAAATATTGCACAAGGTTCTTTGGAAGAATGCCGTTATTATATAATTCTTTCAAATGACTTAGAGTATGGTGATATTTCAGGATTAAAACTCCAAATAGAGGAAGTTAGTAAACTACTAACAAGCTATGCTAATTCCATTCTGAATTCTGATTCCTGACTCCTGAATTCTAATAAAAAATCTAATATGTTTAATTTATTTTTTTAGGAGATTTAATAGTGAGCCTGACTTTGCTTGGCACAATTTTGATTGTAGAAGATTCTCCCAGTGAATTGGAATTAATGAGCCATTATCTCAAAGAGAGTGGTTACAACGTAATTAAAGCAAGTGGTGCAAAAGAGGGTTTAGAAAAAGCTGTGTTAGAAAAACCAGATGCGATCGTTACTGATGTAGTAATGCCAGAAATGAGCGGATTTGAATTGTGTCGTTCTCTGAGAAGAAATCCAATTACTGCAAAAGTGCCAATTGTGGTTTGTAGTTCTAAAAATCAAGAAATTGACCGTTTGTGGGCAATGAGACAAGGTGCAGATGCCTATATAACTAAACCTTACACCCGCGAACATCTCCTACGTACTATTAAATCAGTGGTAATTTGAATCAATGACTAGTACAAACATTACTCTTTCTTCAAAACCAATCCCGAATAATTTAGCAGATAGTTATCTGAAGTTTCAGCTAAATCAACAAACTACTGCTGTTTTATCAATGAGGCATACGCAAGAAGCAATTCTTGTGCCTGTTGAATCTATTACGTCAATACCGAATATGCCATCCTGCATATTAGGATTAATGAATTGGCGGAGTCGGATAATTTGGGTAGTTGATTTACCAAGAATGCTCAATTTAGAATCCCTAGATTATCGACTGCGACAATACAATGTGATCGTTATCCAAGTGGAATCATTGGTGTTGGGATTAGTTGTACAAGAAATAAAAGGTACAACCAAGTTCATAGTTGATGATATTCATTCTCCTATAGGACAAGTGACATCCAGTTTAGTTCCTTATTTATGTGGGTGCGTTGTGCAACAGGAAGAAATATTACTGGTATTAGATGCACAGGCAATTGTCCAGTCTTCTATTCTCCGCAGTGATTAGGGTTTACTACTAAAAAAGCTTTTTAGTGTTCTTATTCACATATTTAGGAGAAATACTTTTATGTTTAATAAAACCAACACGAATCAAGGTAATAGCGCTCAAAATCGAGCATCACTGATTTCATCTCAAAAAGCTATTGGTACTGTAGTAAAGCTACCAACTAAGCTGACTAATGAAAGTGCTAATAGTTCTTCTTGGAATCAGGGAATTGCCTATTTTACAAGGCTGGGATTGGTTAAGAAAGCAACTATTTTAGCGATCGCAATTGGCACAATACCAGTTTTGGGCATCGGTGCGATCGCTTTTGGTTTTGCCAACAAATCCATTACTAAGCAAATTACCCAATCTCAACAAGCCGAAGCCACTGGCTTAAGTGATAAAGTTAACCGCTTTATGCTGGGACGCTACGGTGATATTCAGGTAATATCAAACTTGCTATTTTTAACAAATTCTCAAGCTAGTATTAGTACTCAGGAGAAGCAAGCAGTCTTAGATCGGGTTGTCGAAGCCTACAAAGCTTATGACAGTATTGCTGTTTTCGATCGCCAAGGTAACTTGATTGTCCAGTCCACAGGCGAACCCCTGGAAAATCAAAAAGACCGTACCTATTTTCAAGATGCTTTACAAAAAGAGACTCCTGTCATCAGCAAACCGGAAGCAGCAAAAAATACTGGTGTCGTGAGTATTTATCTCGCTGCACCTGTGAAAGAGACAAGAACGGGTCAAACTATTGGCGTGGTACAAGCACGTATGCCCGTAAAATCTTTAGAGGAAGTTACCAAAAACTACGCAGCCAACGGACAACAATACTATTTGCTCGATGCTTCAGGAACGGTTTTCTTGAGTCCCCAAAAGGAATTATTGGGGAAAGAGGCTAAGGGAGAGTATTCTAATTTACCTAAACTGCTAGCAGCCAAAAAGGTAGATAGTTTTATAGAAATTCCCAAAACTGACAAAAAACAAGAACTAGTTAGCTATGTACCAGCTAGTACGATAGATGGTTTACCTGATTTAAATTGGCAGGTACTTTTAGCTACAGATACAGCAACTGTATTTGAGCCGCAAAGACAATTGTTGTGGATTATAGCCATCGGTACAGCATTGACAGCATTGATTGTGGGTGCGATCGCATCTCGGTTAGCTAAACTGACTACATTGCCAATTCTCAATGCAACTGCGGCATTAGCAAAGTTAGGTCAAGGTAAATTTAATACCCGTCTGGAAATTGAAAGAGAAGACGAATTAGGGGTATTGAGTGCAAATATCAACCTGATGGCTGAACAATTGCAGGTCTTAGTTAAAGAACAGCAACAGGAAGTAGACGTTGAAGGGACAAAATTACTAGCAGATATTACCCTACGGATTCGGAAAGTTCTTAAAACTGAAGATATTTATCACGCAGCAGTCAAAGAAGTTCAGCAAATCCTCAAAACAGACCGGGTAATCATTTATAGTCTGAATCCAGGTACTTTAACTGGTGTTGTCGTTGCGGAATCGGTAATTGGTAATTGGCCGGAAATGCTGGGAGTGCAAATTGACGACCCTTATTTTCAGGAACATTATCTAGAAAGCGATCGCGATGGAGAGGTGCAAGCGGTTGCCAATATTCATCAAGACCAAAGCTTGAAAAATGCCGACGGTTACATCCAACTGTTGGAAAAATTTGCTGTCAAAGGTCATTTAATCGTACCGATTCTTGCCCAAGAAAAACTTTTAGGCTTATTAATTGCTCATCATTGCGAAACTCCTCGTGTTTGGGAACAGCCGGAAATTGATTTGTTTCAACAGATAGCAACTCAAGTCGGCTATGCCTTAGAACAAGCCAAGTTATTAGAAGAGATAGAAAAAGTCAGAAATGTAACTGTAAGTGCTTCAGACGAAACACTGCAACAACAACTTTTACAACTACTCAATGACGTAGAAGGTGCAGCCAGAGGCGATTTGACAGTGCGTGCAGACGTAACTGCTGGGGAAATTGGTACTGTTGCCGACTTCTTCAACTCCATTGTGGAAAGCCTCCGGGATATTGTTACCCAAGTTAAACAAGCTGCAATCCATGTAAATAGCGCCATTGGCTCTAACGAAGGAGCCATCCGCCACCTAGCAGAGGAAGCGCTCACCCAAGCTGCCGAAATCAACCGCACCCTTGATGCTGTTGACCAAATGACCCAATCCATGAAAGCTGTAGCCGAAAGTGCTGAAAAAGCTGCCTTCATTGCTAACCATGCTGCTCACACTGCAACCAAGAGCGGACACGCGATGGATTTGACAGTACAAAACATCCTCTCTTTGCGGGAAACTGTAGGTGAAACTGCCAAGAAAGTGAAACGTTTGGGAGAGTCTTCGCAACAAATTTCTCGCGTAGTTTCCTTGATTAACCAAATTGCGATTCAAACTAACCTGCTTGCTATTAATGCCGGCATCGAAGCAGCACGTGCGGGTGAAGAAGGTCAAGGTTTTGCCGTAGTGGCTGAAGAAGTCGGCGAACTAGCAGTCAGGAGTGCCGCCGCAACCCAAGAAATCGAACAAATTGTTGAAAATATCCAACGAGAAACCAGTGAAGTAGTGCAAGCAATGGAAATAGGCACTACCCAAGTGGTAGAAGGTACTCGAATTGTGGAGGAAGCTAAACAAAGTTTGAGTGAAATTTTGGATGTATCTTCTCAAATTGACTCCTTAGTGCAGTCGATTTCCAGTGCAACTGCATCTCAGGTTGAAACATCCCAAAGTGTTAGCCAATTGATGAAAGATATCGCTGCTATATCACAACGTACTAGCGATTCTTCTCGCCAAGTTTCTGAATCTCTGCAACAAACTGTGGATATTTCCCAGCAGTTGCAAGAGACTGTCGAGGCTTTCAAAGTTAGTTAAGTTTGTCATTTGTCATTTGTCCTTTGTCTTTTGCGATTTGCTAGTGATGAATGACGAATGACCATGCAAATTTTAGATTTTAGATTTTGGATTGAAATAAAAATCTAAAATCCGCAATCTAAAATCCAAAATTGATTGACCAATGACTAAGGACAAAAACCATGCTACAAGACAAAGAATTAGAAATCCAGATGCAATTTCTGGAAGAAGCAACAGATTACTTAAATACCTTAGAAGGGGTATTGCTGGAAATCGATACTAGTAACCGCATCGATTTGGATAAAATCAATGCTGCACTCCGGGCCACTCATTCTATTAAAGGTGGTGCGGGGATGATGGGATTTAAATCGCTAAGTGATTTATCTCATCGTCTGGAAGATTCCTTTAAAGTTTTAAAAACTAAAAAAAATTCTTTAGAAATTGATACTCAGTTGCAAAGTTTATTGCTATCTGGAGTTGACTGGCTGCGTCAAATTGTCGAATTGCTTGCAGAAGGGAATGTTGTCGAAGATCAGTGGTTAGCAACTTTTTGTTATCCCATCTTCGATGAGTTGCACGATCGCTTGGGCGACCCCACCCCAGAAGATGCCTCAACTATGCTATCCCCAGAGGACGGGCAAGACGTTATCCCTTTGCTATTTGCCACAGAAGTAGAAGAGTGTTTGCAGCGTCTAGAATCTACATTGGCAGATCGCGAACAAGCCGGATTGCATCAAGAAATTGCAATCCTGGCAGCTGAATTAGGCGGTTTGGGAGAAATGCTCCAGTTGCCAGCTTTTAGCAAGCTTTGTCAGTCGGTAACGCAGCATTTGGAGACTGTTAGTAGCGATGTCTTCGACAACCCCTCCAGGGAACGCATTCCCGAAATTGCCCAGTTAGCATTGCAAGCATGGCGGCGATCGCAAGCTTTGGTGCTGACGAATCAGCTAGATAACTTGCCTACAGAAATTTATTTGGGTAGTTCTACGCAATCCCTGCCGCTATTACCAGCAGAAGTGATACCACAACTTCTCCCCACAGATGTCCTCGACACAGAAGCAGTGTCAACAGGGGTTTGGCAAGCAGAGATAACTCCAGAAACTTGGGTTAAAGAAGAAGAGTTGGCGCAGCCCACCGCAGGTATCGCAGCCAATTTCACATTTGTAGATGCAGAATTTGCCGACGATGTAAATTCTGTCAATGTAACTGAACACAATACAATATTTGCTAAAGAAGAGAATCCTCCAGATGGCAAATTTAGCGAAGGCAAAGGAGAGCCAGTTGCCGTTGTTAAAGAACGAGGAGAAATTCATGAAAATAGCGTCCGAGTTCCTAGCAAACAGCTAGAGCAAATTAATGATTTATTTGGCGAACTAATTGTTCAGCGAAATGGCTTAAATTCGCAATTAGAAAGATTACGCAAACTAGTTCGTAACCTCAACCAGCGAGTCCAAATACTCGACCGCGAAAACCAGGAATTACGTATAGTTTCCGACAAAATTTCCACTCAAGCTACCTCACAGCTACAAGCTGAAAATGGCCACCAAGTACAAGGTATAAACACAGAATTTGATGCCTTAGAAATGGATCGCTATAACGAATTAAACCTGCGATCGCAGGAAGTTATGGAAACCATTGTTCAGGTACAAGAAGTTACAACAGATGTGCAACTCAGTGTAGATGATACAGACCATATTGCTCGTAAACTCAACAAAACATCGAAACAATTACAGACCAAGCTAAATCACATCCGAATGCGGCCGCTGTCCGATTTAATCGAACGTTTTCCCAGAGCTTTACGCGATTTAAATGTCGAGTATGGCAAAAATGTCCAGTTAAAAATCGAAGGTGGCAACACTTTAATTGAACGCAGCATTTTAGAAGCTTTAAACGAACCTTTAATGCACCTATTAAGGAACGCTTTCGATCATGGTATCGAAGACTCTGCCACGCGTCGCCTTTTAGGAAAACCAGAACAAGGATTAATTGAAATTACAGCTACTCACCGCAGCAATCGCACCATCATTACTATCCGTGATGATGGTTGGGGCATTTCTCTGGAGAAAATTCGCACCCGCGCCTTAGCTATGGGATTAGATGCTTCTCTACTCGCTAATGCTAGTGATGAAGAACTATTATCACTAATTTTTGAACCAGGTTTTACTACCTCCGAACAAGTCACAGCATTATCTGGCCGCGGTGTCGGTATGGATGTGGTTCGTAACAACCTCAAACTAATTCGAGGAGATGTGAAAGTTGATACGGAACCAGGAGTTGGTACTACCTTCACCTTGTCACTACCCTTTACACTTTCCGTTGCGCGAGTTCTGCTGGTAGAAATCAATAAAATTCTATTAGCATTTCCCACAGATGTCATTTCAGAAATATCTTTACTCCAAGACGAGCGAGTTTTTGAAATGGCTGGTAGCGAAGTTTTAAATTGGCAAGGAACCATGCTGCCACTGATTCGCTTAACTCGTTATTTAGAGTTTAATTGCCTACGCTACGATAGCGCAGAGTTGGAAATTCCGGCAGCCATTAGTACTAACAGCGTCTTAGTAGTCAAAGGTAATAATCAGCCAGTAGCAATTCAAATAGATCGTTGCTGGGGCGAACAAGAAGTTGCGATTCGCCAAGTTGAAGGAAATATACCTTTACCTGAAGGCTTCAGCAACTGTACAATTCTCGGAGATGGTCGAGTAGTGCCACTAGTTAATGTTAATGAGTTGCTGTATTGGATTGCTACAAATAAAAAGACACCAAGAGGTACTCAATTACCATCAGCAAGGTTAAAAACACCATTCTTGATATTTGATGAAGAGAAAATGTCAGCAGCATCTATTAAGCAGAAAGGTACAATTTTAATCGTAGATGATTCGATTAATGTACGCCGCTTTTTAGCCCTGACTCTTGAAAAAGGAGGGTATCAAGTAGAGCAAGCTAAAGATGGTCAAGATGCCTTAGAAAAACTCCATAGTGGATTGAAGGTTGAGGCAGTAATTTGCGATATTGAAATGCCTCGCCTTGATGGCTATGGCTTTTTAGGTAAGGTAAATTCAGACGTTGATACAAAAAATATTCCAGTGGCGATGTTGACTTCTCGTAGTAGTAATAAACATCGGCAACTAGCTATGCAATTGGGGGCGCGGGCTTACTTTTCTAAACCTTATAATGAGCAAGAGTTATTGCAAACACTGGAGGAAATAATTCATTCGGTTGCAGAAAAGGCAGCGTCTAATTAAAAATTGTTAATTCATATTAGGTTTTAGATATTTTTGTAGTGGCGTGGCAAGACTAAAATGTTGCAATAAATTTTCTTGTGGGGCGGGCATCTTGCCCGCCAATTAGGACGGGCTAGAAGCCCATCCCACAAGAGTTTGCTAATGCACTATTTTAGCTGTGCCACGCCAGTAGGGTGCGTTATGCCAAAGGTTAACGCACCATTTGTTTTAACTCTGGTGTCTTGGCGACTAGAAGTCATGGCTACACAGACTTGTGTTGAGCGAAGTCGAAATACAAAACCCGCACTTCGACTAGGCTCAGTGACCACCTGCGCGGGTTAAAAGACTAAGTTATATAAGTCATAATCGCCTAGCTTTTGCGTCATACTATTTGTGTCAATTGAAATAATTTCTACATAAACTCAATTTGTAGTGAATTTATGGTAACTGTAACATTGACGGCTGTTGCTACTGCGATCGCAACTACACTTTGGACTAAAGCACAGGAGAAAATCGGCGAAAACATTGGTGATGCTACATGGACGCTAGGTGGCAAGTTAATCGTATTA
>NNBT01000263.1_pt1 | contig 11788 bp, 6 predicted proteins | sample 1173831 | NCBI WGS metagenome assembly NNBT01 (sample SAMN07173936, study PRJNA388173) | plant metagenome | isolation source: symbiotic tissue sample KVJ10 | place: Norway: Troms, Kvaloya island | reverse complement strand
AGGATTAATTCTTCCCTCAATTGATGTGAAAGAATTAATCTGCCTGCATCTACCTCTTCACGATGCCGATTTTGGAATTGAAAATTGGTTCGTGCGACAACACAACTTGACGCTAGTTGTCTCGAGTTGAGAGACGCATCCATACGACTAGTTCCTTTATGTCGGGGAATCCATCCACTGTATGGTTCCCCGTTATGAGTGCAGTCAATCTAAAATCCAAAATTGATTGGTCATCTTTATTGCAAAAACAACATAATACAGGGAGTTTTTAAGTGCCAGAAGTATATAAAGCAGAACGTACCATTTCTGCTGTATTCAAAGAGCAGAAGCAAATTGATGATGTAATTCGACGTTTATTAGACAGGGGTGTGCCTAGAGATCATATTTCGGTCATGGGCAGAAACTTCCAGTCGGAAACGAGAATCGCTGGCTTCATTAGTAAGAAAGATGTGATTCTCGGAGGCTTGAGAACAGGAGCAGTTTTTGGTTCCTTGTTTGGTTCCTTTCTCAGCTTACTTACGGGTGTAGGCGTACTGTTTATTCCCTTTGTTGGGCCAATTGTGGCAGCAGGGCCTATTGGTGCAGTGCTATTGGGGGCTGCTAGTGGAGCGATCGCAGGTAGTGCAGGTGCCGGTCTAGTATCGGTTCTGACTACTTTGGGAATGCCAGAAGATAAAGCGGCTATCTACCAAACTCGCTTACAAGCTGGCGAATTTTTCGTCATGGCAGAAGTTCCGAGCGATCGCACTGGCGAATTTCAATTGCTGCTCGAAAGTGCTGGTGGCGAAGAAATTAACACGATTGAGAAAACTCTGGCTCGTTCTTGTTCTGGACAGTGCAACAGTCCAGCAGACTTGTCGCCTGAAGTTCGCGCTCATCTTTCTGATGAAGCCCAGAGTACATTTATTGAGCGCTATAATGCTGTACTCAATGAAAGAAGTGACGAGTTCACAGCCGAACAAGCTGCTTGGGAGACTATTCACCAGCAATATGATGAAGATGAAAATGGTGTCTGGTCTAAAGCTAAGGTTAAAGCGTGAAGAAGGGAGGAGGCAGAAGTCGAAACACTACTTCTGCCTATCCTGTTAAACTACTGTGCAAGACTAGATATCAGGGATTTATAACAAATAAATTATCCAATATTGTGGGGTGGGCTTTATGGCTTACCCCACAAAAAGTAAGTATATTGGCAATAATATTGGAATATTTGTAGATATTTATACGTATTATGACAAGCGATCGCACTTAGATATAAATTACCTACTTTGGGACTAGTTCGCATAACTTTGAGTACATTACCGCAAATGCGCTGATACTTAAATTTCCCCTCTTCATAAATTCCGCAAAAACACCGTTACGCTATTTCTGCTTGTGATCAAAACTTAGAGCATCCAGTTTATGAGGGCGGATTTATGACCAACCCTGTAAAGACGGTTATCCAAGTCAATCTGGAGATGGCTCTAGAAGTAGCTCAAGAATTGGAGCAAGCTCCATACACTCAACTCGGTGCTTATTGTTTGGAAATTTTACGGGAAATCGGATGTGCTGGTACTGAACTCCCAGTTAACTTACAAACTCGCGATCAGCAGCTAAACTTCATTACAGGCTTTGCATCTTATGCTTTTGGGGAGGTACAAAGTGTATAAAGCATTAATCGATGATATATTTTCTGATTCAGAAGATACAGAAGAAACTACTTTTCCTGCTACAGATCAAGATTTATTAGTCTTAACAGAAAAGTTTTTAGGGTTTGAAATTCCCTCAAAGGTTTTCTTACAAGCTATAGCCATTGCTGATTACGACGGTGCAGCTGCTTTTCGCTACGTTGATAATTATTTGATTACTCTCAAGAATAAGAATAAGCGTAAGCAGAAGAAATTACTTGTGTTAGGTTGTTCGACTAGATTTGAAAATAATTGACGTGCTTATTTCCCAGCTAACTAAAAACCAATACGATTTAGATAAGATAATTTGCACAACCGATATAGAGACGTTGTATTGCAACGTCTCTACACATATTTATCCCACAGATACAAGAAAGAACAATTAGCAATTATCTAGAAGCTAGTAGTGAGAGATTTTATGAAGACAAGCATTTTTAATGTGTGCTAATTACGAACTACGAACTACGAATTACGAATTACGAATTAGTCCCAAGACAAACTTGTTCATAGCTTTTACCAGCAATATCCCAAGTGAATTCTGTTTCTACCAGTTCTCTGCCATTGTGAGACAATTCTGAACGCAGATGTGGACGATCGAATAGTTGACTAATAGCGGTGACGTACTCTGCTGGTTTATTGGCTCGTAATGCCCGTAATGGATGACTAGCAACATCTACAGCTAATCCCTCTAAGCCGCGATCGCTAGCTACTACAGGTATACCAGCTGCCATTGCTTCTAAAGTTTTATTTTTAATACCAAACCCAGTCCGCATCGGTACAACGCAGATGGTGGCTTGATGTAAATATTCTGCCATCGAAGGTACACGCCCCAGCACATTAATTCCTGGTTTTTTATCAAGTGCTAAAACTTCTGCCACTGGGTGAGAACCGACAATATCGAAAGTTGTATCGGGATAGAATTTTTGGATTTCTGGCAAGACTTCGTTGCTGAAAAAGCAGACAGCATCAATATTTGCTAAATTATCCATTGCACCAATAAAAATTAGGCGATGTCCTCCGGGATCGGTGGTACGCCTAGGAAAAGAAACTAAATCTACGCCATTGGGAATAACTGTAATTTCACTATTGGGGTTAAATTCTTGTAGTTGAATTTTATCTTCTTGTGTTGTCGCCACAATTGCCGAAAATTTAGCGCAGTAGGTCTGCTCATAACGCCATAAAAGTGGCAGATTGATTTTGTCTCGTAGTGAATTTTCGGAAATGCCTGTTGCTAATTGGTTCTGACAGGTAGCGTAAACAGAACTATGAACATTAACTATAGTTTTTAGCTGTTTCTGAAAATGTGGCTGCACATAAATCTCATTGACGCTATGTTCGCAGGTAATGACATCACATTTTCCCGCTTCCACCCAGTTATTAACCCATGTTTGCATCTCAACTGAGTAGCGGTCAAGTACGCTTGGCGGTGTTCCCTGCTGCAAAAATCTCCCAAATCGCTGTATTTTCTTGAATATTCCGGTGTTTCTAGAATCTGGCCGACGTTCAAAAATAACTAGACGATCTACACAATCGCGTAATCCTGCTACTTCTGCGTCTGTAACATCGCTCTCGCGTTGAGTCGCGAGGGTGACAGCATGGCGTTGACTCAAGTACTTGAGTAAATTAAACGTCCTAACTTGGGTTCCTCCGCGCGTTGGTGGGTAGGGAAAGGTGGAAGATAGCATTAAAATGTTCATACAAGCGATCGCTTTGTAACTAAAGTGTTTTTACGTTCGTTTTCAAAAGTTTTTGGTTTAGGCAAAATATGACGGTGCAGCCACAGTCAATTCTAAAGGGTGCGATCGCATCGGAATTTTAATCATAAACTCTGTTCCCTGACCGGGTGCTGAAATGCACGTTATTTGACCACCATGTTTAGAAACAATAATTTCCTGGCTAATCGACAAGCCTAAACCCGTGCCTCTACCTACGGGTTTTGTCGTAAAGAAGGGGTCGAATAGGCGATCGCGTACTTCCTCTGTTATACCGGGGCCAGTATCGCCAATCCAAATAGTCACAAACTCATTGTCAGTTACTTCGGTGCGAATCCGAATCGTACTGCGGCAAAAGTAAATTTCCTGGGGCGATCGCTCTTTATCATACTCCTCCAAAGCATCAATTGCGTTCGCCAGTAGATTCATAAATACTTGGTTGAGTTGTCCTGCATAACACTCCACAAGCGGTAGATTGCCATACTCTTTTACAAGTTGAATACCTAGTTGGTTAGAACTGGCTTTAAACCGATTGTGCAAAATCAGCAGCGTGCTATCTAGCCCAGCATGAATATCCATCGGCTTCATTTGGGCTTCATCCACGCGGGAAAAAATCCGTAACGACTGAATGATTTCGCGGATGCGGTCAGCCCCAACCTTCATCGAACTCAGCAATTTGGGTAGGTCGTCACTCAGAAATTCTAAATCTATCGCCTCAGCCAGTTGTTGAATTTCAGGTAGCGGTGAGGGAGTGTACTTGGCATAGAGGTTTAAGAGATCGAGTAAGCCTTGGGTATATTCATAGGCATGAGTCAGATTCCCATAGATGAAGTTGACGGGATTGTTAATTTCATGGGCGACACCCGCCACCAATTGTCCCAGACTGGACATTTTCTCACTATGAACCAGTTGGCTTTGAGTTTCTTGAAGTTGGCGAAAGGCAAGTTCTAGCTGATTAGCTTGTTCTCGATAGCGTGCTTCTGATTTCTGCAATGCTTGCTCTGTACAAATGCGCTCTTGGATTTCCTGTTGCAACAGCTGATTGGATTGTCCAAGTGCAGCCGTTCTTTCTTCCACCCGTTCTTCTAACTCAGACGTGAGTTTTAAAAGGGCGTTCTCTGCCTTAGCCCGCTCTTGAATCTCCTGCTCTAGATGCACATTTTGCTCTTGCAGTCTTTTGGTCAGATTTCGGATGCTTAAATGGATTTTGACACGGGCTAAAACTTCTTCATGCTGAAGCGGCTTAGTGATGTAATCCACCGCCCCAAGATTCAACCCTCTAACTTTATCCACCGTCTCAGAAAGCGCCGTCATAAAAATTACGGGGATGTCTTTAGTTGATTCTTGAGCTTTCAAGTGCTGGCAAGTTTCAAACCCATCCATTCCGGGCATGAGTACATCTAACAAAATTAGATCGGGGAGAGCATATTTGACCTGTTCAATTGCATCCTCACCATCCTGCGCTACTAAAACCTGGAAGCCAGAATCAGCCAAGAAATCGAATAACACTCCTAAGTTTGTCGGGTTGTCATCAACGATTAAGATAATGCCATTTTCGATATTGGAAATACTCATTAATTTACTCCTACATTTTTTAGAATTTCACGAATTTTTTTAACTTGAAAACCTTTAGCTAATTGACGTAACTCTAGAGAAAAAGGTGCATATTTAACATCCAATTTTTCCAATTGATTAACTCGTTCTACAATACCTTTGAGATCGCCTTTCATTGCTAAATTCAATAGAATCGCAATTTCGTCTGCCGAGGGAGCTACCAATGATTGCTCAGAATTTTCTGCTTGATTACCTTTAGATACTTGAGTTTCCCCATCTTCATAAATCCATTCCAGGTCTAAGTGATACCGTAACTTTTCTAAAAGTTCTGTTATGCGGATGGGCTTAGGTAGAAAATCATTGCAACCCGCCTCTCTACTTTTGTTGAGATCGAAATCAAAAACGCTGGCAGAAGTGCCAATTATTATTACATTCTTTAGTTCAGGCGATCGCCTAATGCGACGTGTAGTTTCAAAGCCATTCATTTGAGGCATCATCAAGTCCATTAAGATACAATCTGGATTTAATTCAAATGCCTTATTGAGACAATCTTGACCATCTACTGCTTCTATCATTTCAAACCCTAAAGGCAATAGCATCTTGACCAAAATTGCTCGATTTTCTGGTCTGTCATCTGCCACGATAACTTTCCGCATCTCGCCTTTAAAACTTTGGATATTTCGTTGCTCTTTTTTGATCGCATCAGCGTATTTAGAAACTTCGGGCAAATCTAAATCAAAGAAGAAAACGCTCCCTTTTCCTAAGTTACTCTTTACCTGGATTTCGCCACCCATCATCTGAACTAATTGGCGGGTAATTGCCAGTCCCAATCCCGTTCCTTCTGCTTTACGATTGTGATCTCCTACCTGCTGGAACGGCAAAAATATCTCTTCTAATTGTTCTGGTGCCATACCAATTCCTGTATCTTCCACCTGAAACCGAATTTTACCTTCTTGATAGCCGACTTTGAAAGCCACGCCTCCAGTTTCAGTAAACTTAACGGCATTACCTAGTAAGTTAATCAAAGCTTGCCGCAACCGTTTTTCATCAGCCTTGACACCTATAGGAAGTTGAGTAATCTGTTCAAAAATTAAGCAAATACCTTTTTGTTCGGCGCGGATACGGCAGATTTCGGCAATGCCTTCGAGAAATTCTGGAAAATGAAAATCCGTTAGGTGGAGTTCCATTTTTCTTGCTTCAATTTTAGAAAGGTCTAAAATATCATTGATCAAGTTTAAGAGATGGTCGCCACACTGATGAATAGTGCCTATACTATCTTTTTGTGAGTTAGTTAAACTTTTGTCTCGTTTGAGGATTTGGGCGTAACCCAAAATGCCATTAAGTGGTGTTCTCAGTTCATGGCTCATGTTGGCGAGGAAATCGCTTTTAGCACGGTTGGCTGATTGTGCAGTTTCTTCTGCTTTTTGCAGATGCACATTTTTTTCCTGTAATTCTAAAGTTCGCTCTTGTACTTTGGCTTCTAAACTGGTGTTGGCTAATTTCAAGTCTTTATAAAGACGAGCATTTTCAATGGAAATTGCCGCTTGAGAGGATAACAGTTGTAATACTTCTAAGCGGTCTGATGTGAATGCACCAATAGTGAGATTATTTTCTAAATAAAGGATGCCACTAAGTTTTCCTTGATGGATAAGCGGTGTACATAAAACCGATTTGGGTTGATGGGTGGCGATATATATATCTGTTGTAAATGTTCCTTCATGAGTTGCATTACTGAGGACAACATTTTCTTTAGTTCGGGCTACATAGTTAATCAGTGAAATTGGTAGCTGCTGACTGGTTGATACTGAAATTCCTTGTAGCACAGTTACATCGTTTTTGTCTACTGCTCCTGATGCTTCTATTAGCAGTTCTCCTGATTTTTCTAAAATTAAGTAGCCTGTTTGAGCGCCAGCATTCTCTAGTACAATTGTCATTAATTTAGCGAGCAACTTGCCCAAAACTATTTCACCAGAAAGGGCTTGAGATGCTTTCATAACTGTGGCTAAATCCAGCGAGTCTGAAGCATTTTCACTCGTAGAGCTAATTATCCGAGTCACGTTCGTACTGACGGTTTCTCGTTTTGATATCCGAAATAGTTGGGGATATCTTTTTTCCAAGTCTTTGACTTTTGCCTTCGCTCCCCAGCAACCATATCCATAGTAGGCATCGTTGAGATAGGTATTAGCAACTTTCTCTCTGCCACAAGCGAAATAGAACTCTGCTGCTAGTTCCGAGGCTAGGGCTTCTTCTTGAATATATCCATGTTCTCTGGCTCCAGTTATAGCTCGGTCATAAAACGCGATCGCTTTGGCATCTTGTTGCAATACTCGTGCCTTTTCTGCTTCCACTAGATCGTACTTATGCTGATAGTTGGCAGGAGAATGCAACGCCCATTGCTTCATTTTTTTCTGCTGCGCTATCACTTGACTGAAATATTGTTGGCGACCACTTTTTGATGCACTGGGATACAAAGCTAGGAGAGTCAGAGAGGAGTAAAACTTGTGTTCGGCTTTATACATCAACCCTCGTCCACCTTGTTCGTATTTTTCTGCTAGCAAGGCATCCTCAGCAGCGCGATCGTAATTTTTAAATAAATAACCTAGAATCAGTTTAGAAACATAGATAGGATAAATAGCCATGAAATTATTGCTATTTATCAGAATTGGCAACATTTTATTTTCATCAAAACTTTCGCCAATTAATCGATATGGCTCCGCCGTTTTTTTAATTAAATTTAAACCTGTTTGTCGGACTATCTGAGCATAGAGAATTTGAAATTCTTGTTTGGTTCTTTGCATTAAAGCAATATAACGCGCCTGTTTCTGGAGAGCTATTTCTAGATTTTCACCGATAAAAAACAAATGCGTACAATAAAAACAAGCCGAATAAGAAGCATATTCTAAATCTCCTGTTTCTAGCCCTCTTTGGACACCCTCAATTAACGGTTCTATAGTATTAATAGCTGGCTCTTTCCAATGCCTGATAAAATAATTAAATGTTTCATAGATTTTCGCCGTCATCTCCTTAGCATTAAATTGATTTAACAGCTTTAAGCCTAGCTGACCGAATTGATAACCAGAATCCATGTCTTCAAAAGCGCCACATAGGAACATTCCATAAAGTACATACGTATAAGCTGACAGAGGAGAGTTCCCATATTTGAGACAGAGATTGGTCATTTTAAAAACGACCTGGGGATAAAGTTCGGGAGCTGCAATATAAACCGGAGGAATCAGATTGATCAAGACTCGCAGTGCAGCTAATTTATAAACATCAGTCATTTCTGGCAATTCTGTTAAATCCTCAATTCGTTTCCCTCCTAAATTCAATCTAGTCAGTCTCGTTGGGGGGTTTTCTGATAAAGGCAACCCTAGCATTTTTAGCACTTGCATTCCGGTATTTAACGCAGCTTGCATTTGGTTTTTAGCAATATAAAACTGCATTTTTGTCTCGTACACCTGGACTCGATCGAGTAGGTTTTTTGCCCGTGCTAAAACTACATCAGAAAGTATTTCTGCTCGCTCGAAATTAGTGTTGAGGAATTCTACTGCTGCTGTTTCTACATAGAGATTGAGTGTCATGTCATACTGACACTGCCAACTATCTGCTGCAAGTAGTTCCAAACCTACATTCAAATATTTAACAGATGATTCATACGCTGTTGCTGCTTTTGCTTTCTGTCCAGCTATAAGATTGAGTTGAGCTAGCCTATCTTTTTGAGGCTGTTGGGTGATGAATTCAGCACCAACATTAAGTTGGTTGACAATTTCAAAAATGTTTTCTTCAATATCTTTTTCTGAGGTATGTATTAGTAGCAATTCACCAATTTTTAGGTGAGTCTGTTTTTTCTGGTCATCTGGAATGAGAGAATAAGACGCTTGCTGTACCCGGTCGTGTAAGAACTTATAGGTAATGGGTGATGGGGGCTGGTTAATGTGCGATCGCTTGTTCTCAGTCTCCATTTGTTCTGAGTCGAAAACGAGCGGTGTTTTGTAGGAATTGTTGAGGGGTAAAACCAAACCTGATTGCAGAGCTTCCCACAAATCGGCTGCTGTTTCTGACTGAGATGTTTTATTAATAATCGCCAACATATCTAAAGTAAATTTGTCTCCAATACAGGCGGCAAACTTTAACACGTTCTGTGTTTTCTCAGATAGTTTTTGAATTTGGCTGACCATTAATTCAACGACATTATCAGTGATATTAACTCCCTGAATAAACTCAATATTCCATTGCCAAAAACCGCCTTCAAAGTCAAAATATAATAAATTATCCTGATAAAGAGATTTGAGTAACTGAGTTAAGAAAAAGGGGTTGCCTTGGGTTTTTGTAAAAACTAACTCAGCTAGCGGCTTTACCTTTAAAATCTCACTACGAAGAGTATCGGCTACTAACTGATTGACGTGAGCGATATCCAAAAGCTGGAGGATAATGTTATTGACGATCGCACCAGTCTGTTGAATCTCCTCCAAGGTCTGAATCAAAGGATGAGTGGCATTTACTTCGTTATCTCGATATGCACCAATTAGCAATAGATATTGGCTATCTGGGTCGGTCATAATTAACTGGATAAGCTTGAGGGAAGCTGAATCTGCCCACTGCAAGTCATCCAGAAACAAAACTAGCGGATGTTCGGGTTGACTAAATACATGAATGAATTGTTGAAATACCCGATTAAATCGATTTTGTGATTCTGACGCTCCTAATTGAGGAACTGCTAGCTGCGGGCCAATAATCCCTTCTAATTCGGGAATAACGTCTATAATCACTTGAGCATTCGAGCCAAGGGCATCTATTAGTTTTGATTTCCAAACGGCTATTTGCTCATCGGTTTCTGTTAGCAATTGCCGCATCAAATCTTGAAATGCTTGAATTAGGGAAGCAAAAGGAATATTCCGCTTAAACTGGTCAAATTTACCGGAGATAAAATAACCGCGCTGGCGGACAATCGGTTTGTGAACTTCGGAAACTAGGCACGATTTCCCGATGCCTGAGTAACCAGAAACTAGCATCATTTCCGTAGTACCAGAACTGACGCGATCGAATGCTTCTAACAAAGTAGCAACTTCTATTTCCCGTCCGTAGAGTTTTTGTGGGATGGAAAATTGGCTGTATGAATCTAGTTGACCGACAATAAAGTGGGAAATCTCGCCATCTCTCTGCAACTGAGTTAGACAGGTTTCTAAATCGGCTTTTAGTCCGAGAGAGCTTTGATATCTATCTTCAGCAGTTTTAGCTAACAATTTCATGACAATATCAGAAACCGCTGAAGGAATTTTGGGATTGAACTCTTGAGGCGTTATTGGTGTTTTGGCAATATGGCAATGAACAAATTCCAGAGGGTCGGCTGCATTAAAGGGCAGCGAACCTGTCAGCATTTCATAAAAAGTAACGCCTAAAGAATAGAAGTCGGTACGGTAATCAATTGACCGATTCATTCGTCCGGTTTGCTCCGGTGACATATAGGCGAGAGTGCCTTCTAATAAATTGGGATTGCTGATGCTTTGATTTTCTTTTTCTAACCGCGATGCAATACTGAAGTCGATAATTTTAACTTGCCCGGTTTTTGGGTTAATAACGATATTGTCAGGTTTAATATCTTTATGAATAATTTTGGCTTGATGCAGTTGAGTGAGAGTGGATGCTAGCTGAATCGCTATTGTGAGAAATTCGGTTAATGATAATTGGCGATCGCTAATATACTTTTTCAGAGATTCTGCACCAAAGTCTGCCAAAATTAGGGCTAGACCGTTATGATGATTTTCTAAAGCTAAAGACTTAACAATTCCTTCTATATCTACTAATGTCTGTGAGATTTTATATTCATGTCTGAGTCGGGTTAGTTCTTCGAGGCTGGGATACTCGGCTTTCAGGGCTTTAACGATCGCAAGGGTTTTGTCTAAATCCTTGGAAGCGCGATAAATAACGCTATTCACACCTTCATGCAGAGCTTCAATAAAGTTGTAACCGGGAAGGACAGGTATCATTTTTCTAAGCTTGAGTAGTGCTTTATTTAGGATTCCCAGCCAACCCAAAATTTCTCTAAGGCTAAATAAAGCTCAACATTTGGAAATATACTCTGAATTCTGTATTAGACCTCTTGCACAAATGCAAAATTCGCCCTCATCCCCCAACCCCTTCTCCCAAAATTGGGAGAAGGGGAGCCAATTTCAAAGTCCCTCTCCCAAGCTTGGGAGAGGGATTTAGGGTGAGGGCTTTTGATTCTTACAAGAAAGAAGTCTAAAGATTAAAGCATAATCAAACCCAGTCGCACACCCATAGCAACAGCCTCGGTGCGGCTAGAGACACTGAGCTTCTGAAAAATGGATGAGAGATGAAATTTGACGGTATGCTCAGAAATATGCAGGTGTTTCGCGATCGCTTTATTTCCCAACCCCGATCCAAGCATTCCTAAAACCTCTATCTCCCGTGGTGTCAAGGTTTGTACGGGATTTGTTACCACTTTTTCGCGGATAGACAGTAATTCTACAGCATCGGGGTGCAGCACCAGTAAACCAAAAGCGATCGCCTCCACAGCCGCGACAATTTCTGACTCTGTACTAGTACTGGGCAATATTCCCCGGATACCAGAACGTAACGCCGTCTCTAAGTCGATGCTGTCGAGTTCTTCAACAATGACGATCGTTGCAAATGGATATTGCTGTTCTTGAATAACTAGCAATTTTTCCCACACCGCTTGTTGAAAATTCCCGCTCAAATCTACCAGCACCACATCTGGCTGTAATTGCCCAACTTCAATCGCCAAGACATCCAAATCGGATGCACTCCCCACAACCGTCAACCGAGGATTGGTAGTTACCACAGCTGATAACCCTGCTCGCACCACAGGGGAAGTAG
>NNBT01002479.1_pt1 | contig 11796 bp, 10 predicted proteins | sample 1173831 | NCBI WGS metagenome assembly NNBT01 (sample SAMN07173936, study PRJNA388173) | plant metagenome | isolation source: symbiotic tissue sample KVJ10 | place: Norway: Troms, Kvaloya island | reverse complement strand
CAAATTTAAAAGATGTGTAATGAGCGGGTGTTTATGCACGGCCTGTTTATCGCTGCGTTCTGATATGAAGCGAATTAATAGGGTAAGATTCATCAGCTTAATGATAGTATTTTGCTTAATATAGATAACTTCTAGTAAAATTTTATCAAATTTTTTTTAATGCGTAAAGAAATCATCGATGTTTTGCCAATACAATAAATTCTTGCTAACATTAAACTAAATAATAGACTGTAAACCACACGGAATAACCACCCGTTACAGCTTATTGTATACAACACCCTAACCAAAATGAAAACTAAAGAAAAACCACAAAAACAATCCAACTCCAGAAGGGATTTTATCAAAAAATCGGCAATCGGTCTGGCCACTTTTACCATTGTTCCACGTTATGTAATGGGCGGACAAGGTTATCTTGCCCCAAGCGATAAACTGACCAAAGCCGTAATTGGCGTTGGCGGGATGGGAAGAGGACATTTCGAATATGAAGGCACACAGGTAGTGGCCATTTGCGATGTTGACCAGAACCATCTCAAACAGGCAGCAGCCATGCTGGATAAAGGGGTAAAAACATTTAGTGATTATAGAGAGCTGATCCAGTTACCCGAAGTAGATATTGTACATATTGCCACACCGCCGCACTGGCATGGTATTATGGCAGTTGATGCTGCAAATGCAGGTAAGGATATCTGGTGCGAAAAACCGATGACCCATACTATTGGTGAAGGTAAAAGGGTGGTAGAAGCCGTAAAACAACACGGCAGGATGTTCAGGTTGAATACCTGGTTCAGGTTTAAAGATACTTTTTATGGGATGGGCACTACCGTAAAACCGATTAAAAAACTGGTTGATAGTGGTATGCTGGGCTGGCCTTTAAAAGTAACCGTAAGTAAACACACGGGGTACGACTGGAAATTTTACTGGGTGGGTAAAGACCATTTAGAGCCTCAGCCTGTGCCACCAGAGCTGGATTATAATGCATGGTTAGGTCCTGCACCTTATAAGCCATATAATGCTCACCGTGTGCACCAAACTTTTAGGGGCTATTGGGATTATGATGGTGGCGGATTAAGCGATATGGGTCAGCATTATATCGATCCGATTCAATATTTCTTAGGGAAAGATGATACCAACCCGATTTCGGTTGAAGTGGATGCACCACAGCAACATACCGATGCTGTGGGTATATGGCGCCGCATTACCTATACCTATGCAGATGGCTGTCAGATTATATTGGATGGTGAGGGTAAAGATGCCAATGTACCTTATATAGAAGGGCCAAAGGGCAAATTGTATCCGGGCTTTAAATCTGATATTCCTGATCTGGAACGCAAACTGGCTCAATTTCCTGATCCGGATCCTGAAATTGTAGAATTTTCGGAATCGGTAAGAACAAGAAAGAAATTTGCCCTGAATGAAGAGAACGGGCACCGTTCGTGCAATATTGTAAATATCGGTTTGGCTGCCTTGCGACTGGGTAGATCGTTAAAATTCGATCCGGTTAAGCAAGAGTTTATTGATGATGAGGCCGCAAACAGGTTGATTAACCCCGTAATGCGTGCACCATTTTCCATTTAAAACCTCCCTTCATACGAATCATCATGAATAAAAAAATAATATTGGCGCTGTTGGCCATTGTAATGCTTTCGAATGCATTATTTACCTCAACTGTTTTTGCCCAGGATAAAAAAGACGAAAGGACTACAACCACACGTATTGCCGATCTGCTGGCACAGTTGCCTGCCCGCGATGCCGCTCAGTTAACACGCAATATGAAAGAAGTTGCCGATTTGGGCGAAGATGGATATGTAACCTTAATCAGCGGTTTAACTTCCTCCGGAAAAGGAAATAATGCTTTAATCGAATATGCTGTTGGCGGTTTTACTGCTTTTGCAACTAAAAAAGATCAGCAGGCGGCAAAAGATATGGCCGTTAAAGCTTATTGTAAAGCATTGCCAAAATTAACCGATAAACAAAATAAAGCTTTTGTTATTAGTCAGTTCGACCTGGTAGGGAATGATGCTGCCGTAAGCTGTTTAGAAAGTTACCTTACCGATGAGCAGTTGGCCGATGAGGCATCCAGGGCTTTATCTAAAATTGGTACTGCCTCAGCTACAACAGCATTAATTAATGGCCTAAATAAAGCAAGCGGCAAAGCAAAAATGGCCATTGTAGAAGCTTTAGGGCACAGCAATACCAAAGCTGCCGCTACCGCCATTGCACCTTTGGTTGCGGGTACCGATAAAGAACTAACTAAAGTGGGTTTATATGCGCTTGCCAACATCGGTGATGCTTCATCTAAAGAAATTTTGATAAAAGCTGCTGAACAGGCAGGTTATAAATACGACCAAACCAATGCTGTAGCCGCATTATTGGTTTATGCACAAAAAAATGTAACGAATAACAAAGCTGAGGTTGAAAGTATAGCCAAAACAATTTTAGAAAAAGCAACGGCTTCTGATCAGGTAAATGAGCGTATTGCAGCCTTAAAATTACTTGCTGATACACAAACTGATCAACAGGTTCTGTTATCGGCCATGGCCGATCAGCAATTTGAGTACCGAGCAGCTGCGGTTAAATTTGCTGCTGCTGGCGTAAATGATAGCAATAGCGCCGCCTGGATAAGTCAATTGAAAAAGGTTGATGCACCAACACAGGTGGCTATTTTGGATATGCTGGCCAATAGCAAGGCAAAATCTGTACTGCCTGATGTATTAAAACTGGTTAAAAGTGAAAATCAACAGGTAAAACTGGCAGCCATTAACGCAGCCGTAAAACTTGGTCAGGAGGCGGTGTTAGATGATCTGCTAAAATTAATGGGTAAAGGCGACGCTGCAAATATTACTGCTATTTCGAATGGGATTTTGAGGATTAAAGGAGAAACCGTAGCTACAAAAGTGGCTGCTTATGTTCCTAAAGCCAAACCAGAAGTACAAGTAGCCTTGATCAATATCTTAGCCGCCCGTGCAGCAACAAATCAAACTGCTGTTATTTACACTTCGTTAAACAGTAAAAATCCTGAAGTAAGGAAAGCAGCATTTCTATCTTTAAAACAAGTTTCTACGGCAGAAAACAAGGCGCAATTATTTGACCTTTTGAATAAAACAACTGATCAGGCCGAACTGGTAGCCGTTCAGGATGCCATCATAGCTTCGGTAAAAGGAAGTACAGATAACGCCGCACAAACGGATGCCATCTTAGCACAAATGGGCAATACGGCTGCCGATAAGAAATTATTGTTTTATAAAGTATTAGCTAGTTTAGGCGGACAGAAATCATTGAAAGCGGTTTCCGAAGCTTATGCCTCAGGCGATGACGCGACAAAGAAAGCGGCAATAGAAGCACTCTCATCATGGTCGGATGCAGGCTCAACCGATGCATTAATCAGCATTGCACGCACCACAACCAACCCTGATTTTTTAAACCAGGCCATTTCAGGCTACCTTAGTCTGATAAGAAAAAACAGTTATCCCGCAGAGCAGCGCTTGTTGTTATTACGTGCTGCAATGGTCGTGGCTAAAACCCCGGCGCAGCAGCAGCAGATTCTTAAAGATACTGAACAGGCCAAATGTTTTAACGCAATTGTATTCGCTGGTCAGTATTTAGACAATACAGCTTTACAACAGGCTGCGGCAAATGCGGTAATGAATATCACCACGGCTGGTACCTACAATGGCGATATTGTAAAAGGCCTGCTGAACAAAACTATCGCTGTAATTACCGGTGGCGATGCGGGTTATCAAAAGGAAGGCATGCGTAAATACATTTCAGAAATGAAGGCCGGTGAAGGTTTTGTAAAGGTATTTAACGGTCAGGATTTATCGGGCTGGAAAGGCCTGGTTGCCGATCCGATCAAAAGATCAAAAATGGATGCCAAAACCCTTGCAGATGCACAGGTGAAAGCCGATGCCGAAGCAAAGGAAAGCTGGAAAGTGATAAACGGAGAATTGCAGTTCCAAAGCCATGGCAATAACCTGGCAACGGTTAAAAAATACGGCGATTTTGAGATGCTGGTAGACTGGAAAATCATCGATGATAAAAAAGGAGAAGGTGACGCCGGTATTTACCTGCGTGGTACACCACAAGTACAGATCTGGGATCTTGCCCGTACAAAAGTGGGTGCCCAGGTTGGTTCTGGTGGTTTATACAATAACCAAACCAACGAAAGCAAGCCCCTTAAAGTGGCCGATAATAAATTAGATGAATGGAATACATTCAGGATTTTAATGAAAGGCGATCGCGTTACCGTTTACCTGAACGGACAATTGGTGACCGATAACGTAATTTTAGAAAATTACTGGGACAGAAGCCTGCCAATTTTTGCCGAAGAACAGATCGAATTACAGGCACACGGATCGCCAGTGGCTTACCGCGATATTTACATCAAAGAAATCCCTCGTCCGAAACCTTTCGAACTCAGCGCTCAGGAAAAAAAAGAAGGTTATAAAATTCTTTTCGATGGGACCAACATGCACAGCTGGACCGGTAATACAACTGATTATGTGATTGAAGATGGCAACATCGCCATCCGTCCAAAGCCGGGAAAAGGATCTGGGGGTAATTTATTCACTAAAGAAGAGTTCGGCGATTTTGTTTATCGTTTCGAGTTTCAGTTAACCCCGGGTGCCAATAATGGTTTAGGCATCAGGGCTCCATTGGAAGGTGATGCCGCTTATGCGGGCATGGAATTACAGATTTTGGATAATGATGCGCCCATTTATAAAGACCTTAAAGTGTACCAGTACCATGGCTCTGTTTACGGAACCATTCCGGCCAAAAGAGGCTTTTTGAAACCTACCGGAGAGTGGAACTACGAAGAAGTAATTGCCAAAGGATCAAAGATCAAAGTTATCCTAAATGGCACCGTGATTTTAGACGGAGATATCGAACCTTTCAAAAAAGGAGGAACGCCTGATCACCAGGAACACCCAGGTTTGTCGCGTACGAGTGGTCATATCGGTTTCCTTGGTCATGGCTCGCCGGTTCAGTTTCGCAACATCAGGATTAAAGACCTCAGCAAAAAAGAAACAGCTACTAAAAAGAAATAAATTAAATTAGCATTATAACCTGAAATAATAATGGAAGATAAGGCAAATTCGAATACTGAAAATTCGAGACGGAACTTTATTAAAACAACCGCTCTTGCTGCAGCGGGATTTATGATTGTACCCCGCCATGTGTTGGGTGGGCAAGGTTTTCTGGCGCCGAGCGATCGCCTGCAACTGGCAGGTATTGGTGCAGGTGGGAAAGGAGAGGGTGATATTGCCAGTATTGTTAGGGGGGGTAAAACAGATGTAGCTTTTTTATGCGATGTGGATGATAGAAGAGCTGCAAATTCACTGAAAAATTTCCCCAAGGCAAAATATTATAAAGATTACCGCGAGTTGTTGGATAAGGAAGGCAAAAATATTGATGCCGTTACCGTATCCACACCTGATCATACCCACGCACAGATTGCCATGGCTGCCATGCAGTTAGGTAAACATGTGTATGTGCAGAAACCTTTAACGCACGATATTTATGAAGCCAGGATGTTAACCGAAGCTGCAAACCGCTATAAAGTGGTTACGCAGATGGGTAATCAGGGTGCATCGGGTGATGGCGTAAGGCGACTGCAGGAATGGTATGATGCCGGCCGGATCGGTAAAGTACATACGGTTTACTGCTGGACTAACCGACCAGTATGGCCGCAGGGAATCTCCTGGCCAACCACAAAAGAGGCCGTGCCAAAAGAACTCGATTGGGATCTATGGTTAGGCAGTGCCCCATATAAAGATTATATCAATAAACTTGTTCCCTTCAATTGGCGTGGCTGGTGGGATTATGGTACAGGAGCTATAGGCGATATGGGCTGCCATTTGGTAGAACCACCATTCAGGGTATTGGGATTGGATACGCCGATCAGCGTTGAATGCAGCGTGGGCAGTGTGTATGTTGATGAATTTAAACGCGCTTATTTGCCGGAGAGCTGTCCGCCATCAAGCCATGTGATCATGACCTTTGCCAAAACCCCAAAAACCAAACACGAAGTACAGGTACATTGGATGGATGGGGGAATCAAGCCCGAACGTCCGGAAGAATTAGGCGCAAACGAAAGCTTTGGCGACAATGGGGTATTGTTTATCGGTACAAAAGGAAAAATGATCTGCGAAACTTATGGTAAAAATCCAAGGCTGTTGCCCTTGTCCCGCAACGAATCGGATAAAACAAAAATCACCATTCCACGTATAGTTAATCAGGAAGAAGGTCATTATACCCAGTTTGCCGAAGCCGCAATTGCGGGATACGGAAAAATGCAGCTCAGCTCACCTTTTGAAATTGCCGGGCCACTTACCGAAACTTTATTAATTGCCAATTTAGCCATCCGTGGAACTGATGTGCAGCGTAGAGATGCTACAGGCAAAATCAGTTATCCTGGCAGAGATATCAAAATGTTATGGGATAAGGTAAATATGAAAGTGACCAATTTTGACGAAGTAAACCAGTTTGTGAAACGCGAATACCGAAAAGGCTGGTCTTTGGGTGTTTAACTTTAAAACTTTCTAACTTTTACAAATGACAGAAAATAAGAATTTAAGGGTTTTAGTGGTGGGCTGTGGCAATATGGGAGCTTCCCATGCCACAGCTTATCATACTTTGCCTGGTTTTGAAATATGCGGATTAGTCTCAACCGGAAAAAGTAAGGAAATCCTCAGCCAAAAACTAGGTGGCCAATACGATCTGTACACCGATTTTTACGAAGCCTTAGCGATTACGAAACCTGATGCCGTTTGCATTTCTACCTATCCCGATACACACGAAGCTTACGCAATTAAATCTTTCGAAAGCGGTTGTCATGTATTTATCGAAAAGCCATTGGCCGATACCGTAGAAGGTGCAATAAAAGTAGCTGAAGCAGCTAAAAAGGCCAGTAAAAAATTATTGGTGGGTTATATTCTTCGTTATCACCCTTCCTGGGAGAAATTTACCGAGCTCGCGCAGGAAATGGGAAAACCACTGGTGATGCGAATGAACCTGAACCAACAAAGCCATGGGCCAAAGTGGACCGTACACCGCAACCTGATGAAAAGTTTAAGTCCTATCGTAGATTGCGCCGTACATTACATTGATATCATGTGCCAGATGACACGATCAAAACCTGTGCAGGTGAGTGCCATTGGCGCAAGGCTTACCGACGATATTCCAGATTGGAACTATAATTATGGTCAGTTGCAGATCCGTTTCGAAGATGGTTCTGTTGGATGGTACGAAGCAGGATGGGGGCCTATGGTAAGCGATAACGCCTTTTTTATTAAAGATGTTTTTGGTCCGAAAGGTTCCGTATCCATCATGGCCAAAAAAGCCGGCGCCGCCGGAAACTCCGATAATGTTGATGCGCATACCAAAACCGAATCCATTAAAGTGCACCATGCCGGTTTAAACGTACAGGATGAATTTAGCAAAACCGATGAATGGATCGACCTAACCGACGAACCTGATCACCAGGAACTTTGCAACCGCGAACAACGGTATTTCTTAAAAGCGATAACAGAAGATCTTGATTTAACCAATGCCACACAGGATGCTATAAATAGTTTGAGAATCGCTTTTGCCTGCGATGAATCAGTCAAAACAGGTGAAATGATCCGGTTAGGTTAAAATTTTCATCATTTCTTCTGTAGCGAAACGAAATGCTTGCCTTACAGGCGGGAATAATTTTTTAACAACCAATTTTTGTTATTATTGTTCATCGAAATGCTTCCCTAAGTTAACTATGAACGATAACGATACCAAAAGACTTTCGCGCCTCACCGCAATTTTAACTCAATTGCAAACGAAACGTCTTTTAACGGCACCGGAACTCGCGCGAAAATTTTCGGTGAGTGTACGAACCATTTACCGCGACATTAAAGCTTTAGAACAGGCAGGTGTTCCGGTTTTTACAGAAGAAGGAAAAGGGTATAGGTTAATGGAAGGTTACAAAATTCCTCCCGTAATGTTTACCGAAAGCCAGGCCAATGCATTAATCCTTGCCGAACAATTGGTGCTGAAAAACAAGGATACTTCTTTTATTAAAGATTATTTAGAAGCCATCGACAAGATCAAAGCGGTATTGGGACATCAGGTAAAAGACAATGTAAATCTTCTCTCCGAACGCACGCGTTTTACCCAAAACTTTAACAACGAGAGAAACAGTAATAACCTGTCTGATCTGCAATTTGCCCTCACTAATTTTTACGTTACCAAGATCGAATATGCCAATGAAGCAAACCAGACAAGCAACCGCTTAATTGAACCTTTCGCACTGTTAAGTACGCAGGAAAACTGGCTATTGGTGGCCTGGTGCCGTTTAAGAACCGAATTTCGCTTCTTCCGCTTAGATCGGATCAAAAAACTCGAAATGCTCAGTGAGAAATTCAGTCCCCACAAAATGACCCTGCAAGAATATTTCGATAAAAATCATTAAGGCATTTATACCCCTGACATAGGGCTGTCATTTGCCTGCATTAGTTTTGTGCTATAACATAAAATTAATGAACATGCACAATTTATTTAATCCTTCCGATACTGCCGCCATTTTAGCACGAATTGAAAAACTAACGCCAGCTGCCCAAAAGCAATGGGGCAAAATGAACGTTAGCCAGATGCTCGCACATTGTAATGCATCGCTCGAAACGGCTATGGGATTGCACAATCCAGATAGATTGGGTTTTTTAGGACGTTTTTTTGGTAAATTAATGAAACCAAAATTTTTTAGCGAAATGCCGTTTCCTAAAAACAGTGCCACGGATAAAAGTTACATCATCAAAGGTAATCCCGATTTCGAAGCTGAAAAAGCAAAAGTAATCAAACAGATCAAAGCCTTTTTTGAAGGTGGCCCGGCTAAATGCACCACACATCCACAAGCCTTTTTTGGGCCATTAACACCCGAAGAATGGGCATTGATGCAGTGGAAACATTTCGATCATCATTTAAGACAGTTCGGATTTTAATTGAAAATGAAAAAGGAAGAAAAAGAAATCGAAACTTTTTGTCCGGCAAGCCAGGGGGATTGGAGAGCATGGTTGGCAGAAAACCATAGCTCAAAACAATCTGTTTGGCTTGTTTACCATAAAATAAAATCTGGTGTACCATCAATTTCATGGAGCCAGGCTGTAGACGAAGCGCTGTGTTTTGGCTGGATTGACAGTACCGCAAGATCGATAGATGATAAAACCTTTATGCAGTTTTTCTGCAGGCGTAAACCAAACAGTGTATGGTCTAAAATTAACAAGGCAAAAGTGGAGCGTTTGATCAGAGAAGGCTTAATGGAAACCGCTGGTTTTGACAGCATCGAAAAAGCAAAACAGAATGGCTCATGGATCATCCTCGATAAAGTGGAAGAACTGAAAATCCCGAAAGATTTAACTGCTGCATTTAAAGTTCATCGCGGATCGAGACCCTTTTTTTTGAGTTTAAGCAAATCTGTTCAAAAAAGCATATTGCAATGGCTTGTACTGGCTAAAAAGCCTGAAACCAGACAGAAAAGAATAAACGAAATAGCTACTTTGGCGGGCCAGAAGCTTAAACCAGTACAGTTTAGGTAGGCTTGTATCTTTTTTTTCTAATTAATCAGGCAAAATTACCTTGTTCAGATTAAAAGTCATTTTAAGTGGACGTTAAAATTGCGCCCACTTAAATAATATCAAGGGATTTACCATGGACTAATTCCCGTTTCAGGGGCATTATCATCGCTGAAAAACTGTCCTGTTGGCCCATCTGCTCCTAATGTGGCAACTTTTACTACTCTTGCTGCGGCATCAGGTACAGTTCCCGGGCCCGAGTGATGGTTAAAATCGGTCGCCGTATAACCCGGATCAACAGCATTAACTTTAAAAGAAGTATCTCTTAAGTGATGTGCCAGTACAATGGTATAGGCATTAAGCGCAGCCTTTGATGAAACATAAGCTGCAGGTTTTACCCCATAATATTTCCAGGTTGGGTCGTTATGCAACGCAAGCGATCCTAAACCCGATGTAACGTTAACAATCCTGGGTTCTGTCGATTGCTTCAATAAATCGATAAATGCCTGTGTAACTTCTATTACACCAAAAAAATTAGTTTCAAACACTTCTTTAAATACATTAATATCGGTTTCTAATGCCGCTTGCATGGTACCGGCAATACCTGCATTATTAATCAATACATCAAGTGTTTTGGTTTTTTGAGTAAGCAGTTCGGCTGCTGTTTTAATTGATCCGGCATTGTTAACGTCAATTTCAATGGGTTCTACCTCATTTAATCCTTCTGATTTTAGCTGATTAACCGCCAGTTCTCCCTTTTTAATGTCTCTACATCCCAGATATACATAATATCCTTGCTGTAATAACTGTTTGGCTGTTTCAAAACCAATACTTTTATTTGCTCCTGTAATGAGTACTGTTTTCATATTTAAATTTTTTATGGTACAAATGTATACTGCGATGCTAACCGGGGTAGAACACATCCATCGGTATTAATGGTACATTTTGCGGATGCTGGCACGGTATGCTGAAGGTGTCAGGCCAGTTTCGCGTTTAAAAAAGCGGTTAAAATAAGAAGTATCAGAAAAACCAAGATCAAATGCAATTTCTTTCAACGAATGATCGGTATGAAAAAGCAAACGCTGTGCCTCGAGTATCAGGCGCTCGTGAATATGTTTAATGGCAGGTTTGCCACTCTGTATTTTCACTACTTCGCTTAAATGTCCGGGAGAAATATTCAATAAAGAAGCATAATCGCCCACTTCGCGCAGTTCTCGGTAGGATTCATTAATCTTCGACAGGAAATCTTTTAACAACAGTTTCTCTGCAGAGCGGTCGTTATCTTTAAACTGCTCAGTATATAGCCTGCTCAGGTAGGTGAGGAGTAGGGTGAGGTAGGCCGTAAGCATGCGTTGCTGCCACTCACTTTGGTGCTGGTATTCTACATTTATTTTTGCGAGCATATCCTCAACAAAATCAAAATCAGCTACGCTAAGGGCCAGTTCATGCCCGTCGTGTGGGTTTTGGATTAGTGGAAGTTTACTTAATGAAGCGTTTTCCTGAAACGACAGAAACTCTTTGGTAAAGGCAATACCGGTACTCCATAACTGCTTAAAACCTTCTTTAACAATGATGTGATTCGGTCCGGAAAAATAAACGGTATTATTTTTAAGCTTATAGGGCGTCATATCGATCCACTGGCGGCTATCTGCTTTTCTAATCAAAACAATCAGGTAATGATTTTTCCTGTGGGGAATAAGTAGTTCCGATTGGTTTGGTAAAGTTCCTTCAAATTGATAAAGCCTGAAGTTTTTATTACCCGCAATTTCATCAGGTTCTAGTCTGTAAATGGGTAATTGTTGATTGTGGTTAAGTGTCTGCATGGCTTACTTACAAATGAAAGAAAAACCTCATGGGTACATGAATAATATACGTTGATTTTTTGTAAAAAGAATTAGATGTCAACGTTCTTAAAACAGCATTCTAAAAATGTGACGATTATCAATAGTTTAAGTGTGTATTATATTTATTACTTTATTGTAGTTAATAAATGTATTTATGTGTAATTTTTAATGATATTGTATGTATGTATTTTTTATTAAAAATAAAGTCCGTATCTATGTATAACTCAAAGCCATCTCATCATTCCAAAACTTAAACCGCTCATCAAAATGCAACACGCTCTTTCATCAGTTATTTCGATTACTATCCTTTAATTTCATTTTTTAACTGTATATTATTATATATCAGTTATTTGTGTTTTTTATTTTACTAACTATATTAAAGATTTTGCCAAATAATCTGATATGGTAATAAC
>NNBT01000632.1_pt1 | contig 11798 bp, 10 predicted proteins | sample 1173831 | NCBI WGS metagenome assembly NNBT01 (sample SAMN07173936, study PRJNA388173) | plant metagenome | isolation source: symbiotic tissue sample KVJ10 | place: Norway: Troms, Kvaloya island | reverse complement strand
GGGCCAATCTTCTTACCCTCGCTTAACTAGAAGCCTAAGTGCTGTTGAAAGTTGGGGCTTTGGTTTGACAGCTCATATTTCTTGGACAGCATTGGTTCCAGCGATTCATGCTGCTCTAGGTTCTCAAGCTATTTTTGTCTGGATACCTGCGGTGATTTTTGGAATGCTGCTTAATTATCAGGTAAAACGCTTAGGTATGCATTTCATCAATGTAGCTGGAGGAACACCTAACTATGCTACCAAGCTACTGCAAAACTACCCAGGACTAGCTCGTTATGCAGCAATTGGATACCTCCTCAATTGGGTTTCTTACCTGTCAGTGAATACAATCGTACTCAGAGATTTAATTAAAGTAAATTTGGAGGCGCTGGGTATTGCCTGTCCAGACATATTTCTGGATATTAGCTTTACACTGTTACCCTTTATCGTGGCGTTTAGTGGGACTCGCGCCCTGAGTATTTTACATTTGTTTTTTGTCATTCCAGCTTTTGGATTGCTAATGACCTTCTGCGTGCAAGGTCTTGGCTGGCTAGCGTTTTCTCCCGTTAGTCCTGGGTTTTTTCCTAGCAGTTGGTCATCTTTGAGCTTCGTGGATTGGGCAAAGTGGTTTTTTTTCGTCACTTACGCAACCTACAGCTGTGAAACAGCTTCTTCATTTGTTGCCGATAGCCGCAACCCCACTCAAACGCTGCGGTTTCTAAACATTGCCGCCTGGATGATGCCGCCCATCTTTTTGGGGGGTTCTTGGGTAGTAATGCGGTTGGCGACAAATCCCAACCTGAAAGACAATGCTTTCCTAAATCTTGTGGCAGCTTCCCAGCCATTTTGGGGAAGATTTGCTGGTATCAGTATTTCTTTTTTGCTAGTAGCTGCTTGTCTACTCGGTTCGGCAACGGTGGTTTCTAATTGCCCGCGCATTTTGTATCAGCTGGCCTTAGATAACCACATTTCACCAGTATTTTCTGTTGTCTCGCGTCGAGGTGTGTTTGTCCCAGCATTGACGTTGACACTGGTGTTGTGCTTAATTTATCTGATTTGGGGAGATGTGGCGCGAATCGTCGCTGTTGGTAACATAGGTTGGTTTGTTTCCTTTATGTTACTGCATTTGGGGCTTTGGCTCCGGCGCGATCGCCCAGAAGTTTTGTTTCCTCGCATATCTCTGGGCATTCTGCTGTTAGAAGTTGTAGTGCTGTTCGTGGGCGGATTTGCCTGGGGTTGGCTCAACTTGCTAATTGGGCTATTATTTCCCATTGGTGTCCTGGGAATAGATGCAGTGATTCGCCGTGTGAATTTCCCCCCATTCCATCCCAATTGGTGGATGCGGCGATATCGCACGCGCCCTGTGGTAATTATCAAAGATTCAGTAATTCTTCAGGTGAGTATCCTGATTTTTTTACTGTGCAGCGCCGTGGCAGTTGGCTGGTTATTTGGCGTCAAACTTAATAAAGTGGCAACTGCGGGCGGTGAGAATATATTTGTGGTGCTGCTGATGAGCGTGGCATTTGTGGGAGTAGCGATCGCTTGTTGGACAAGTTTACCGCAAGTAGTTGCGATCGCAGAAGCCAGAGAATCTGCCGAACATCTGTTTACTGTCGCCCAGGATGGTATTTTAGTTGTAGATAATCAAGGCATTATCCAGCAAGCTAACCCAGCCACTGAATCGTTTTTTGGTGTCAACCCATCTGAGTTACCAGGAAATCACCTCAACAAATGGCTACCTGCATTAGTCTACTATCCAGAGCAGTGGACAAAGCGTAGCGAACAAATTCTAATTGGCAATGGAAAAAACAGAACTCTGGAAGTTTCCATCTCAGATAGACCTCATCGGGATTTTCAGGAATATGTCGTGATTCTCCACGACATTACCCAGCGCAAACAAGCAGAGCAGATATTGCGATACTCAGAAGCACAACTGCGCCAAGAGGCCAAGCAGCTAGTATCTCAACTGGTGCATAGTGAAAAAATGTCCAGTTTGGGACAGTTAGTAGCAGGTGTAGCGCACGAAATCAATAACCCAATCAATTTTATTTCTGGCAATGTCGGCTACGCCAATCAATATATCCAAGATTTATTAAGATTGCTGCAACTATACCAGAAAAACTATCCTAATCCAGTAAAGGAAATTCAACAAGAAACAGAAGCGATCGACTTAGATTTTTTGATTGCAGACTTGCCTAACTTGCTAACTTCTATGACAGTTGGTGCGGAACGAATCACAGAAATTGTCTTATCTCTGCGAAACTTTTCCCGGTTAGATGACGCAGAGATGAAAGCTGTGAATATCCATGAGGGTATAGATAATACCTTGATGATTCTGGAACATCGCCTCAAACCTAAATCTAACAATCAAACAATTGAGGTGATTAAAGAATACGGCGACCTGCCATTAGTAGAATGTTATGCTGGACAACTGAATCAAGTATTTATGAATCTTTTAGCAAATGCGATCGATGCTTTAGAAGAAGCAGTAGAAAATGGTGAGTGGGGAGTAGGGGAAAAAACGCTTGTTACTCCCCAGATAAGCATTCAGACTAAACTCACTAGTGAGAATCAGGTAGTTATTTGCATTGGCGACAATGGTATAGGCATTCCCGAAAAGGTACAAAAACAATTATTTGAACCATTTTTTACGACTAAACCAGTTAATAAAGGTACTGGGTTAGGTTTATCTATTAGTCATCAGATTATCACCCAAAAACATCAAGGAAAATTAGAATGTATTTCTGCTCCTGGAAAGGGAACAGAATTTGTAATTGTAATTCCGTTAAATCAGCAAGCTATCTAATTGTCAACATCTTGAAAGCAAAAATAAAAATTGTGATGAGTATGCGTGTCCCATTTTCGGGTGTGGTAAATGATTGTGTTTAGTTGCTGCTTGTTACCAATCTTGGGTATTTATCTCTGAGGTCATTTTGATTAAACTTTTTTTGATAACTGCCAAAGTTGGATTTCATAACGCAGATGGCTCTCAAAAATTGTCCGTGCTGCTAAACCCTCCGTAATCGGTTTTTCCAACCAACGCTTAAATGCTAAACGACCAAGTGCGTGTAACGGAGGGACAGCGATCGCCACAACATCAGCAATATATTTAACTGTTGTCAGTCCAAAAGTACGAAAGTTATCAACACACAAATCAATCGTTGGCGCAATATGGGTTGAAATGTCTTCAGTCTTGATTAAATTAAATCCAGATTGTTCCAACGCTATCTGGAGTTCACTGGCGATATGACAATTAGAAAAAATACCTTCTTGGTATTCGGCATCGAAACGCATCATGTCTGCAAGCAGCAGGTAGCCACCACTATCCAGTAAACGAGCTGCACCCTGAGCTAAATCGAGAGCAGCAATATACTGACTGCTTTCGCTAAATAAGATCAAGTCATAGGAGTATGATTTGCGAAAATCTTCAAATCTCGTTAAGTAAAAAGGTACTTGACCGTTGGTATTTTGAATAAATCTTTCTTGCTGAAGTGCATCGGGTGCTAGTCCCTCAACAGTGAAACCGCGTGAGCACAAATATGCTGCGTTACCTCCAATCCCACAGCCTACATCAAGCACAGTTTTTGTCCCCTCTGGGATAAAACTCAAAAGTTTGGCTGTATATGCAACTTGCGCCACACGCAGACGAGTTAGAGTTAATTCTTCATCCTGAGTAGGTAGTGGCTTCCAATACCCGTAATGGAGATAGTCGGAATTTGTGAGTCCAATGTAATAATCTATCGCTGCATTTTGGTAGCGAGTTGGTTTCGGAATCTTGCTTGATTTTGGCTTGAGCATTGAGGAATAAAGTAAGTTTTAGGGCATTAAGCTTGGTTTAAATTCTGACCATCGCTTACAAACTTGTTCATAGCAATCGGCTGGAGTAATTTTTAGTTGGTGTAAAAAATTAACCTCAATCTGAGGATCAGCTTTTAGCACTAGAAGAATATCTTGATGGGGATTGTATGTTGCCAATGCTGGAAAAATTGATGAAATCATGGATGAGCAGATTGATTGCGATATAGTTCCACAATCCTGAAACGAGCGCAAGTAGAACCTAATCAGATCGGAGGGTAGAAATTGCAGGGTGAAGGGAACTGTATCAAGACTTGTAATTGTAGGGTGAATAACTTTAGTATCCACATCACAAATGACAACTCCCCGCCCAAATGACTGAAATCCCTGCCATCCTGTGTAGCCGATTACCAGCAGATTATTATGGATAAAGTTGTTTTGCCAGTAGCCAAAATTTCCTTGCCAGACACTATTGGAGGGTCGCATTCACTTCCTCCCATAAGACTTTTGTTTCTTCACTTCCCGGTTTTCACCAATGCAGGGATCGCCTAACCTTGCTGTTTTTATTTGCATTACTTTCTATTCCTTTTAAGATTAATGATTTAAGTACTAGAGATTATAAACTGAAAAATTTTACCCAATCATCAATTAACAACAACTTATATTTAATTTTGCCCACTTATTTAGTGGTGGAATCTTTGCCAAAATACCCTTCTTCAAAATTTCCGGTCGTTCTGACCAAGGCAATGAACCATCGAGTTTAGCATAATATTGACTAGCACATTGCAAAACATCAGATGCACTAGTGTCAACTGGTAAATCGCCAAAGAGATAAGTTGATTTACCTTCTGCTGTAAAAGCAATAACACAAGAATGGTTACAAGCACTCATGCATTCAACTCCCTGAATGAGGAATTTATTTCGCAATTCCCAATCTTGTGCAAGTTCATGAAGGTGTAGTAATAGTTGCTCACCTTTACTTTCACCAACTCGTTTACCATCTTGCCAGACGCTGGCGCAGGTCGTGCAAACAAATAAACTATGTTGTTTGTCGAGCATTAATTTTGAAGTGTGTAGGATTAAGTCCGAAGCGCAGATATGACATGTTGTCGCAGTCGTGCAACTGCAACATAGCTATTGAGTAAATTTGGCACAAATGATGTTGCAAAAGCTTTCACGCTAGAGAAAAAATAGCGTAAATGGTTACACCAAAGCACAATTGTAACTATCAATAAACTGCCTATAATTTCATAGCCATGAGTAGTCCGTGGCGTATCTCTGGCACTATAAGAGCGTGAAACTGATGTATCTTTGAAATATTTATGGCAATATTCACCTGTACCTCGCAGATGGATGATAAGTTTGTCTGTTACTTTCGGCGGGCATTCTGACTTTGAGGCATAAGCTTCATTACAGCTGCGGGACAGCGCCGGATTTACACCGAACTTTCCCCCTTGCGTCTGATGGCTGATCTCCACCAGAACCGATTTGATCTTGGTTTTATAATAGCATGATTATAAATGAATTTAAGAATACTTAAACTTACTAGTTGCAATAGTTACAATTTATCAGACGCGATGCCTGGGTTCGATGTAGCGATGTCTACGATGGGCTACGCCTACGCTAACCCGTCTCACTGGCTGAAAAATCAAAACTTAAAATTGAAGAAGTATAAACACTCCAAATTCTATTGTTATGCTACCTCTATAGTGTCGAGTAAACAGAGTAATGTTGAAGTTTTTTGCTGACCGTGGTGGTACATTCACAGATATTGTTGCTGTTACTAATAATCAAGAAATTATCGATGGAGTTTCAAAACATCCCGAACGTTTTTTAATTGTCCCTCTGCCTAATCAGCAATGGATTATAGTCTACAAACTACTTTCAGAAAATCCCGAACTATATCAAGATGCAGCCATTCAAGGTATTCGAGATATCATAGGTATTGCTAGCAACGAACCCATTCCTACTGAAGCGATAGAAGTGGTAAAAATGGGGACAACAGTAGCAACAAACGCGCTGTTAGAAAGGAAAGGCGATCGCGTCGTTCTTCTCATCACTAAAGGGTTTAAAGATGCGCTACGAATTGGCTACCAAAATCGACCTAACATCTTTGCCCGTCATATAATTTTACCAACGATGCTTTATGAGCAGGTGATTGAGATAGATGAAAGATATGATGCTAACGGCAATAAATTAATACCTATAAATATTGAACAAGTCAAAAGTGACTTACAAGCAGTTTACCATACAGGAATTCGGAGTTGTGCTATTGTTTTTATGCACAGCGATCGCTATCCTGAACACGAACAAGAAATAGCCCAGCTTGCCCAAGAAATCGGCTTTACCCAAATATCCATATCCCATCAAGTTAGTCCCTTAATGAAGTTAGTTAGCCGAGGAGATACAACAGTAGTCGATGCTTATTTAACTCCTATTCTGCGTCGCTACGTTAACCAAGTAGCGAATCAGTTACCCAGCGTCAAATTAATGTTCATGAAATCTGATGGCGGTTTAGTCGCAGCCGAACAATTTCAAGGCAAAGATAGTATTTTAAGCGGCCCGGCTGGCGGTATTGTCGGTGCAGTACAAACTAGTAAAAGAGCAGGCTTTGAGTTAGTTATTACCTTTGATATGGGAGGGACAAGTACAGATGTTGCCCACTTTAAAGGAGAGTATGAACGACAACTAGATTCGGAAATTGCTGGGGCGCGGATGCGAGTTCCTGTATTAGCAATTAATACTATTGCTGCTGGTGGTGGTTCAGTTATCTTTTTTGATGGTTCTAGTTATCGTGTCGGCCCTAAATCTGCTAGTTCAAATCCTGGGCCTGCTTGTTATCGACGTGGCGGGCCATTAACGGTTACTGATGCCAATGTGATATTAGCTAAAATTCACCCACAATATTTTCCCTCAGTTTTTGGCATTGATGGCAATTTACCTTTAGATAAAGATATTGTTATTCAAAAATTTATACAATTAACCAAAGACATTCAAGCCGCTACATTAAATGATTCTACCCCCGAACAAGTAGCCGCAGGGTTTATTGCGATCGCAGTGGAAAATATGGCGAACGCAATTAAAAAAATCAGTCTGCAACGGGGTTATGATGTCAGCCAATATGTGCTTTGTTGTTTTGGTGGTGCAGGTGGGCAAGTTGCTTGTTTAATTGCCGATACTTTGGGAATAAAAACAATATTTTTACATCCTTATGCGGGAGTTCTCTCTGCTTACGGAATGGGATTAGCTGATGTGCGGGCAATTAGAGAAGGAGGAGTTGAACAACCTTTAACTCAAGCATTAATCCCTAAATTACAGCAGTTAATGGAATATTTAGAAACTCAAGCTAGAAGTGAAATAGATGAAATACCAAGTCAAGTAGAAGTAATCCGAAAAATCAACTTAAAATCTGAGGGGACTAACTCCACATTAACCGTTAATTTCGCCAAGGATGTGGTAGTTATGCAACAAGCATTTGAGACTGAACATCAATCTCGCTATGGTTTCATTCAATTAGAGAAAATTTTAATTGTCGAATCCGCTTCAGTAGAAGTAATTCAGAAGATGGATACTCCAGAAGAACCCTTAATTATTCGTACTCGCCCTTTAGATGAAGCCCCCGTATCTGTTGAGACAGTAAGTATGTTTACTGCTAATAGATGGCACGATACTCCTGTTTATAGACGGGAAGATTTACAACCAGAAGATAGTATTAATGGGCCTACAATTATTATCGAAAAAATTAGTACAATTGTAGTTGAGCCAAACTGGCAAGCGAGATTAACTGCATACAATCATCTAATTTTACACCGTAAATATTAATCAATTCATCAGGATTAGTCTGTAATTTAAAGGATAATCAATATCAAGTACCTTGTAGTCAACCTAAATAGAAGTTAAATGTCACCTTACGTTTATCCGGTTATTAAAACCGCAGAAATAGAAACTACATTCTCAGAATTAGCAGAACAATGGCGACGTGAGACAGGAATGCTGTCAGTTGCTTCAAAAATATCAATGCATCCCGCTTATCAAAGAATAATCGGGATGGGACAACCTGTGGTTCCTTTAATTATGCGTGAACTTGAGCGCGAACCAGACCATTGGTTTTGGGCCTTAAGTGCAATTACAGGAGCAAACCCTGTCAAAGCCGAACAGCGTGGTAGACTTCAGCAAATGGCTGTAGCTTGGATTGAATGGGGGAAAGCAAATGGATATAGATGGTAAGTTGGAAAGCTACAGAGAAAATAAATTTCCCAACTTATACCATACTGAATATTCTGTAACCAGCAAGCAAAGCACATCATATAATTGTTTTGCTTGGGCTGCGGGTGAGGATGAACGCTGGTGGAGTCCAATAGACCCAGATAATATGTATTACTGGGTAGAAGGTGTAACAGCAGAATTAACTATGTCAGCTTTTATCCAAGCATACAAAAGCTTAGGGTACAAACTTTGCGATAATTCCGAGCTTGAAGTGGGTTTTGAAAAAATAGCAATATACGCTACTTCTGATGGTGAACCAACCCACGCCGCCAGACAATTATCTAACGGAAAATGGACGAGTAAACTTGGACGTTGGGAAGATATAGAGCATGAACTTGAAGGTTTAACAAGCGAAATGTATGGTTCTGTCCAGCAGATTTTAAAACGTCAGACTTATTAATTCAAAATAAAAACTCAAGTGACTATGGAAATGAAGCTAACTAGGTTGAGCCAAGAGGATTACTTCAGTATGATTAACTTAGCTTTTATAAAGTTCCAACAAACAAATCATATTGAAGATGAGCCGATTTTACATTACTGCAAAATGGCTTTTAGAGATAAAGTAGATTGGAAAACTAATTTAGATGATTTAACTTATAAAGAAAAAGTAGTTTTTCAATATTTAATTGATGTGGGGCTAGTCGAGAAGCCAGAAAAATCTAAACAAGCAAAACAGCAAGAGTTAGTTAATAGGCTGCTAAAAATTACTTTTATTCTCGGTATTTTTGGCTTGGGGTTTGCTACACCATCTATAGCTAATTTTGTAAAGGAGTCTGAGGCTATATCCGACTACAAAAGCGAAATATCAAATTTAGAATTGCAAATCGACAATTATAAAAAAGATATTCAAGACCTAACATCCGAAAATCAAGAGTTACAAAAAATCGCTAAACCAGAAGTGATTCAAGAGCTTGAGCAAAAATTAGATAATGCTGAAAGAGCTAGACAAAATCTTAATGAAGAGCTAGCTAAGGAGAAAAGTAGGAAATGTCTAATTAGACTTCCTTAAATGAATATTTTTTTTATAGGGCAAATCTAGCTATAAAATCATCTATATAAATAAAATCCCAAAATGTATATAACATCTAAATCCGATCCCATCCGTTTAGAAATCTTTAAAAATCTCTATCAATTTATCGCCGAACAAATGGGAATTGTGTTACAAAACACAGCCACATCAGTGAATATCAAAGAAAGGCTAGATTTCTCCTGCGCTATTTTTGACTCTTCTGGATTACTAGTAGCAAATGCCCCTCATATTCCCGTACATTTAGGCTCAATGAGTGAAAGTATCCGCAGTTTAATTAACGATAAAGGCGACACCCTAAAACCGGGAAATGTCTATCTATCTAATAACCCCTATAACGGCGGCACACACCTTCCTGATGTCACTGCAATTACCCCTGTTTTTTTGGAAAGTAGTAAAAATACTCTATTCCCTACCCCCCTATTTTTTGTTGCTTCTCGCGGACACCAAGCAGATATTGGTGGAATTACTCCCGGTTCAATGCCTCCACACAGTACCACAGTAGAAGAAGAAGGAATTCTTTTTGATAATTTCCTCTTGGTTGAAGAGGGAAATTTTCGAGAATCCGCAGTAAGACAACACCTCTCAAATCATACTTACCCTGCTCGTAATCCTAACCAAAATCTAGCCGATTTCAAAGCCCAAATTGCTGCAAACGAACGGGGAGTTCAAGAAATTTGTAAAATGGTTTTACAATACGGGATTGATACTGTTCAAGCTTATATGACATTTGTGCAAGCTAATGCTGAGGAGTCTGTTAGACGTGCGATCGCAGTTCTCAAGGATGGCTCATTTACTTATAAAATGGATGATGGGGCACAAATTCAAGTTAAAGTAACGATTCACCCAGAAAACCGCAGTGCTACCATTGATTTTACTGGAACTTCTTGGCAACTAAATAGTAATTTTAATGCTCCTAAAGCTGTAACTCAAGCCGCAGTCTTATATGTCTTCCGTACTTTAGTTGATGATAATATTCCTCTCAATGCTGGGTGTCTTAATCCTTTAGAAATTATTATCCCAGTTGGCTGTATGCTCAACCCAACCTATCCAGCCGCAGTAGTCGCGGGTAATGTCGAAACTTCTCAAACTATTGTTGATGCTTTATATGGTGCTTTGGGTATTATGGCTGCTTCTCAAGGAACGATGAATAATTTTACTTTTGGTAATGAGCAATATCAATATTATGAAACTATCTGCGGCGGCTCTGGCGCAGGAAGTGATTTTGATGGCACTGATGGTGTTCATTCTCACATGACTAACTCTCGTTTGACCGATCCAGAAGTTTTAGAAACCCGTTATCCTGTACTTTTAGAAAGCTTTAGTCTTCGTCCCGATAGCGGTGGCAAAGGAAAATATTCGGGTGGTAATGGAGTTGTCCGCCGCATTCGATTTCTTGAACCGATGACAGCTAATATTCTCTCTGGTCATCGGGTTGTTCCTCCCTTTGGACTCAATGGTGGGGAGGCAGGAAAAGTAGGGCGAAACTGGATACAACGTCAGAATGGAATTGAAGAGAATTTAGACAGCACAGCAACAGTAGAAATGAAAACTGGAGATGTTTTTGTAATAGAAACTCCTGGCGGTGGTGGATTTGGTAAAATCTCTTAGTTAGTATTATTTGAGATTCTCGAAACAGGGTTTTAGGAAGTAATCTAAAATCCAAAATCTAAAATCCAAAATTGCTATAAGCTGGCTTCAATTTCCCCAGAAAATTGAGCATAGCTGAAACTACAGCATCCGGAGACTCAATCAAGAAGCCGTGACCACCACGTTCGATGACTACAAGTTCAGCATTGGGAATACCTTGAGCAAGTTGTTGGGAAAACTTTAGGGGAGTGAGAATATCTTGTTTACCAACCATAACTAAGGTAGGACAATGAATTTCTTGGAGGCGGTCTATTGTGTCACTACTAAGGATGGCTTGGCTGTGATGATAAAGTGAATGAGTTGCAGGTGGAAAAGGATATCTGATCGCAAATTCAATCAGACCTTCGATCGTGTCAGGAATTGAATAGAAGGCATCTGTAAATATCCAGGGCAATATGACTTTTTCATAAAGTTTTAGGTCTACATTACTAGGAAGTTCGCCCCAAGTCTCAATAATGCTGTTGAATAAGGCATCACCTTTTGCTAAAGATGAGAGTAGCATCAGACTTTTTACCTTTTCAGGGCGTGCTAACACTAACTCTTGGGCTATCTGACTACCCATTGAATGACCTGCTAGATGCACCCGATCGATGCCGATGCGATCGAGCAATGCCGCAACGTCACTAGCCATTTGTTTCAGACTATAAGGGTTTTCGGGAGCAGAACTTCTCCCCATACCTCGGTTATCCAAGCGAATGACTTGATACTGCGAAACCAGCGATGGCATAATTAGCGACCAATAAGCATGATCGCAAAGAAAGCCAGCTATTAATAGCAAAGGCTCACCCGTTCCCTTAATATCGTAGAACAAATCAATCCCGTTAATCTGAACCTTGGGCATAGTAAATAATTCTGCTAAACCTTATTTTTAAGCAGGGATAGACAAAGCTAAACTCCTACGTCTTGAATTTCTCGTCCACCGGAATTTGATAGCCATTGGCGAGGCGATTGGTCATATTGGCAGTAGCTGCGATCGCCATTAGCTCCCCGAACATAGTATCATTCATACCCTTGGCACGCGCTGCCGCTGTGTGCGAGGCGATGCAATACTCACAGCCATTCGTTGCACTCACAGCAATAT
>NNBT01000269.1_pt1 | contig 11860 bp, 11 predicted proteins | sample 1173831 | NCBI WGS metagenome assembly NNBT01 (sample SAMN07173936, study PRJNA388173) | plant metagenome | isolation source: symbiotic tissue sample KVJ10 | place: Norway: Troms, Kvaloya island | reverse complement strand
TTTAAAAGTATTAATGAGATATCTGGTGAAATTAAATTAATTATGCGTTGCCCGAAATCCTTGGTAGGCAAAATTTATGTAGTCAAAGGCTTCCCGTACCACTAGGTGGGAGCAAGCTATGCGCGTAGCATCTCCGTGCTTCTTTTGCAGTTTAAATCTGATAAGTATCTAAGCATAAATAAATTTATTGTTTGTAGTAAGGACTTTAGTCCTGATAATCCTTGCTCTGAGCGATAAATCGCTCACTACAAACTAGGAGTTTATTTTATATTTAATTATGTCTACCTACTTACCAAATTTCTGATTTAGTATGGTGCAATCAGTGTAGGTCTTTCTGTTGTGCGTCTCTGAAAGACAAGCCTACACCGCTCATTGCAACCTCCTACCTACTGCCTTCTTCACTGCATACCGCTTTGCTGAAACATTCCCATCAATTTACGTTTACGAGCGTGGGTTTGCATCAAGTTTTCCCGATAGCTTAACCAGTCAGCTTTCTTTCCAGATGCCAAGTAGGCATTACGCGCCTTTTTCAACCATTCAACCGCGTAATAATAGTATTCGGCTTTACCTGCATCCATAATCTTTTCAGCACGGCGACGAGCATTAGCAATCACCCAACCAGGATTATGAGGGATAGCAGCATCCATGACTCGGTGAATTAACTCTGAACGATCGGAACTTAGGTCACTAGCGATCGCAATTGCATCATCAATTAGCCCCTCATACAAGAATATATCCACCTTGGCTGATTCTGTTCCCCAACCACTATAAGTACGGACAATTCTCAGCAGGTCTGTTTTGACACTCTCCCAGTTTTCCCCAGCTAATTCTGCCATCCTTTGGTAATCCACAAAGGAGGGCTTCATTTGAAAAGCTGCCTTGATTGCTAATAAAGCCGCTTCACTATTACCCAACTCACTAGCTAAATCACTTGTCCAAATTCCCAATTCATACTGACAATTACCTGGTAAATTTAATCCACTCTGGGCTATATCTAATGCTTGCTGTAATGCTCCCTGAACGCTGAGTGTTTTCGCCAGGGCAAAGGCTTCTTCCATTGAGTTCATCTGGGTTTGAGCAGCATCAATTGCTTCTTCCACCCTGCCTAAACGCCCCAACATTGTCAGATATTGCTGAGTTTGCCCTTCCGCTTCTGCTAAATACAGGTATTCTTGATAACGTTCTTGACGTTCGAGAATTTTCAGGCGAATTAATGCCAAATCATCAGCATAATCTGGTACGTCTTCTTCCCAAGCTCCCCTTTCAGTAATATTGCCTTGGAGAACTTGTACCAGCGGCGGATAGTCCCAACCTTGGCGTAAAGCCTCCATAACTAGACCAAAATCAGCATTCCACTCATCTTGCCAAGCTTCCAAATTTATTTGAATATCAACTTTTTCTTCTGGAGTAAGTTCGGCAATCAGAACTGCTTCACACCAAGCATTATTTAATTCCCCGACAACTTCATCATTTTCAGCCCCGTATTCGGCAACATCATCCCAATTTTCCGCACAGGTAGAGGTAATCGCTTCTAAAATAGCGATCGCATTTTCACCTTCTCCCCGTTCGCTAAAATCAACCGCAGTCTGCACTACACTCAGCAAATCTTCGCCAATCGGGTCTTCTTCGTATCCCTCCTCAAAGTAGCGCACGGTATCCTTGAGAATCTGCCGTACTTGCCGCCGAAAGGGAGCCGGATCGATAGTATTGCGGCGCACGGATTTTATGGCTGTTTGGTTCTCAGCAGGATTCGTCATCCAACTTACATGACGGTCAATTGCCTCAATTAGGGGGGGGTATTCTGCTACCAACTCTTGCAGCAGCCTTTGGGTTTCGATATAATTCAGGCGATTTAGTAGTTCCTCAAGGGTGGGGCGCTGCTCGATATTTTCGGAGTTACGCGCACAAACGAGCATCGTCGCGACAATGTGTTTGCACCACCCTTCATAGTCGTAGGCACAGGTGCATTTTACTGAGGTTAACCCACTGCTATCGAAATTCAGGTTGACATGATAAGGTCTAGCTTCAGTGCCTGTAACCTCTGCCTGAACCAGATGACCGCGTTGGATAACGGCATTGACAGCACCAGCGTTATAATATGCCTCGCCCCGCTGGAAAGATTTGGCGTTGGCATGACGGCGGATAGTAAATTCACTAATTTGGGGAATAGACATCGAGCGATCGCCTGCGTAAATCTTCTGGATCAATCCTAAATCCAGCTTAGTGTTACGCTAACGCGCTGTAAAGGAGAAAGGTGTGGAGATTCTGAATGAGACTGCAATTTCTATTCATTAACTAGCTCAGAACTGGGAATCAGCTTCATTACCCTGCAAATACTCACTTAATTTCTTGTCGCTTTTCTGGGAAAACCAACCCATATAATGAAAATATCCATATTTTCGCCAGAAGTGAGTGAATCATAATTTTAGTTAGCAATACCCAAACCTGAAATCAGTGAACAGTCAACAGTAAACAGTCAGGGTAATGTAAGGTAAGGGATTTAGAGTTCAGCGATAAAACTGATAACTGATAACTGTTAAAAGGGTTGCGCTGATTGTCGGTCAAGTTGAGAATAAATAGGCGAAGCAGACGGGGAAACTAACGTGAGTCAAGGATATGATTACGATTTAGTAATTATCGGCGCTGGTGTAGGCGGACATGGCGCAGCCTTACACGCCGTAAGTTGTGGTTTGAAAACAGCAATTATTGAAGCTGCTGATATGGGAGGAACCTGTGTTAATCGGGGCTGTATTCCTTCTAAAGCACTGCTGGCAGCATCTGGACGCGTGCGGGAGTTACGCAATGCTCACCACCTCAAGTCACTAGGAATTCAAATTGGTAGCGTAGAATTCGATCGCCAAGCGATCGCTAATCATGCTAACGATCTCGTCTCGAAAATTCAAGGCGACTTAACCAACAGCCTCAAACGTCTAAAAGTCGATATTATCAACGGTTGGGGAAAAATCGCTGGGGCGCAAAAAGTCTCTGTTACCGGAGACGGTGGTGAAAAAACCATCACAGCCAAAGACATTATTCTTTCCCCTGGTTCAATTCCTTTTGTGCCTCCAGGGATTGAAGTAGACGGTAAAACTGTCTTTACCAGCGATCAAGGTGTCAAATTAGAGTCGTTACCAGACTGGGTGGCAATTATTGGTAGTGGTTATATCGGCTTAGAATTTTCTGATATTTACTCAGCTTTGGGTTGTGAAATCACCTTGATTGAAGCCCTAGATCAGTTAATGCCAGGATTTGACCGCGATATTGCCAAACTTGCCGAACGGGTGCTAATTACTCCCCGCGATATTGAAACGAAAGTCGGGATATACGCCAAAAAAGTTATCCCCGGTTCACCTGTGGTGATTGAGTTAGCAGATTTCAAAACCAAAGAAGATGTAGATGTCATCGAAGTAGATGCCTGCTTGGTGGCTACGGGACGCATCCCGGCGACCAAAAATCTTGGTTTAGAGTCTGTGGGTGTAGAACTCGATCGACGGAATTTTATTCCAGTAGACGATCGCATGGCAGTACTCTCAGCAGGTGAAGTCGTACCGCATTTGTGGGCAATTGGCGACGCTAATGGGAAGATGATGTTAGCACATGCGGCTTCTGCTCAAGGCATCATCGCGGTAGAAAATATAGTTGGGAGGGAAAGAATAGTAGACTATCGCAGCATCCCCGCAGCCGCATTTACCCACCCAGAAGTCAGCTATGTAGGCTTAACTGAAACAGCAGCTAAGGAGTTGGGACAAGCCGAAGGATTTGAAATCGCCACAAGTAGGAGTTACTTCAAAGGAAATTCCAAAGCGTTGGCAGAAAATGAAGCCGACGGTATTGCCAAGGTGATATATCGCAAAGACACCGGAGAAGTTCTAGGAGTCCACATTTTCGGACTGCACGCCTCAGATTTAATTCATGAAGCGTCAGCAGCGATCGCCAACCGTCAATCTGTCCACAATCTTGCACATCTAGTTCACGCCCACCCGACACTTTCCGAAGTCCTAGACGAAGCTTATAAACGAGCCATTTAGTCATTTATCCTCTGTCATTTGTCCTTTGCTAATAAACAAGGACAAATGACTAATGACAAATGACTAATGAACAATGACCAATGACTAATGACAAATTATGCAAATCCGTCGTCGTTCCCCTAACCCAGCTATTGATGTATCGATATTACGTTATCAGGCTATCGTGCCTGATGCAGCGCCAAACAACATTTTGGAGGAAATTGTCTGGCAGAAAGAAGTAGAATATGACCAAATGCGGGAAAAGGTTCCTTTACAGCAATTGCTTAAGCAGGTACTCACTGCACCGCCAACCCTTGATTTTGTTGCCGCTTTGCGCCAAGGGAAGACAAAGCCAGCATTGATTGCCGAAGTCAAAAAAGCTTCTCCCAGTAAAGGCGTTTTCCGAGAAGATTTTGACCCAGTAGCGATCGCCAAATCTTATCAGCAAGGTGGTGCTAGTTGTCTTTCTGTACTCACAGATACCAAGTTCTTTCAAGGTAGTTTTGATAACTTAGCCAAGATTCGCGCTGCGGTAGACTTGCCCTTACTATGTAAAGAGTTTGTCGTTTATGCTTACCAAATATACTTGGCGCGAGTTCAGGGTGCAGATGCTATTTTGTTGATTGCAGCTATCCTGAGCGATCAAGATTTGAAATACTTCCTCAAAATTGCTAACAACCTGAAAATGGCAACCTTGGTTGAAGTCCATAGTTTGGCAGAACTTGACCGTGTGTTAGCCTTAGATGGAGTCTCCTTGGTAGGAATCAATAATCGCAATTTGGAAGATTTCTCTGTCGATCTGCAAACTACTTGCCAACTTTTGGCTGCAAGAGGTAGACAATTGCAAGAGAAAAATATCCTTGTTGTCAGCGAGTCAGGACTACACAACCCAGAAGATTTGAGTTTGGTGCTGACAGCAGGTGCATCTGCTGTACTCATTGGAGAATCTTTGGTAAAACAACCAGATCCCGGTGCTGCGATCGCTCGTATATTACCGAGGAATTTTTGAAAGAAACACCCCAACTGCCCTAAAAGGCGCAGGGCAACTGCACATAATAGTTGAGCAATTGGGCACACTATGCGTATACACCCAGCACTTTGCTATCAAATATTATCAATATCTTTGCCAAATCTTCATTGCTAATCAAATCAAAGCCATAAGCAACTAGTTATTTATTATGTAACAATTTATTAACAAGAAACAAACTGTGACTAATACAAAATCCCAAATATGAAATCAAAAGTTAACTTCATGGAGCAAATTCCTCTACCTTCGCCTATTCACTACGAACTTATACTTCAACTCTTAGAAAGACAAACTATGTTAGCGGTCAATGATAACCCAGATTTACGGCATCAGGTGAATCAGCTAATTATTACTCTCCGTAAAGCTGCTGTACAGCAAAAGCGACTAGAAGAAATTTGCGAGTTTTCCTCTGTAACTATCGATCACCGTTGGTCAATCAACCATCATAATGGTAGCAAAGTTGTTGCCCCCGATTGAAGTTGATAACCTAAATATTTCAACCTCAAAATTGACATCTTTGTTAAGTTAGCTTCCCATCATCAGAAAGTGTCTTTGTTTATTCAAGTGTCAGTGTTAAAAAAACTACTGCATTTAGTTAACTCAAATGCGCGGTTTAGAGTGTAATTTCAAAGAATTTACATAGATTCTGCTGACAAAACTTTCTCTACTTTGCAAAAATATCTAGAAATAGTAGGTGAAGATTTTAAATCGACAGTCTCAATGCTCAGACTTTAATTAATATAAATCTTAATTTCTTGAGCTACTGTCCTCAAGTTATACATAATTATTTTTTCTATAACTACTAACTTATAGCATTTCCTAATAATATTCAGGTACATTCATAGTCCCCTCTTTGCTTGCAGAGAGGGATTCCGGTTCTTGCATCACTCAAGCGAGAATCGCTATGGCTTTCAAAAATTTATACAAAAATACTATTAATGCTGTAGATAAAAATTGTCATCTTTAGAAGATTTTAGTTCTGAGAAAGTTCATCTTGATTTAGACAAAACTGTAGATCGGTTAAAATAAAATATTGATGAGATTCTCTCTCGAATTTGATGAAAGATGAAATACAACAGCATTGATGAACTCCTCAGAAATAATCAAGCTTGGGTTGCCGAAAAGCTAGCTCTAGAACCAACTTACTTTCAAGAATTATCTAATGGACAAACACCACCTTTTCTATACATTGGGTGTTCTGATAGTCGTCTGGCGTTAACAAAGTTTACCCGTACAGAACCAGGAGAGTTATTTGTACATCGTAATATTGCTAATCAAGTTTCTCTAACGGATATAAACTTTTTAGCCGTTTTAGAATACGCAATTTTACACCTGAAAGTGGAACACATTATCGTTTGTGGTCACTACGATTGCGGAGGAATTAAGGCAGCTTTAGAAGGGAGAACTATCGGAATTCTTGATAACTGGGTCAATCCAATTCGGGAACTGTATTTAGAGAAACAAGAAGAGATTGATGCCTTGTCAACAAGAGAAGAACGTCTGAATCGTTTGGCGGAAATGAATGTTGTGGCGCAAGTGAAAAATCTTTACCAAACTTCCATCATGCGTCAAGTACTCCATGAACGAAAAGCGCCTATGGTTCACGGCTGGGTACTAGATATACGCACTGGCCTAATTAAAGATTTAAACGTTTCAACTGTGCAATGGCAATTGCACATCTGCCCCTTGCTTCTAGAATTTAGACTCTATGCCATGTTAAAAAATTAGACTTAATTCGGTATTTACCGCCACACAAAAGCTGACATTAAAGACTTGATAAATATTGTTTTTACAACTTTTATTTAGATATGGGGCTTTCTTGGGTAGTATTTAGTATATTTAAAAAATTAAAGTAGTATTCTTAGAGATTTTTGTTTAATTAAAGTTACGAATACAAAGTATTTAATTTAATGAAACTTTTTTTATAGAGGCAATTCATAAATTGCCTCTACAAGAATCATTAACACAGATATTGGTACACTTAAGCTACTTCTACAAAAAATTATTTCTTAGCAATTATCCATATTGCATGAATAATTCCAGGAATGTAACCAAACAGCGTCAAAAGTATATTAATCCAAAAGTCTACACCAAAACCTACTTGTAAAAAAACTCCCAAAGGCGGTAGGAAAATGGCACACAGAATCCGAACTAAATCCATTTAAACCTCCTATTAATCTCAGAAAAGACAGCTTGTTGGCAAACTAATTTACCACTATTCAAGCATATTTGTACCTTTCAAAGATAACATCTCCTCTCTTAATCTAGATTGCGGTTAAGATACGGTAAACCGCACTCAAGATTAGCCACCGCTAATTTTGGCTTTGTAACCTAGCTTGGTCAAAATCTCGACAATTTTCTGTTTGTGTTCGCCCTGAATTTCAATTTCGTTGTCTTTAAGTGTCCCACCTGTGCCACACTGGGTTTTCAACTGCTTCACCAAATCTGCTAATGTTTCGGGTTTGGCTTGAAAACCGCTAACGACTGTGACGGTTTTGCCTTTGCGTCCTTTGCGGGAAGCTTGTACTTTCAGATTTTGTTGTTGTGGGGGTAGTTCTGGAATCGGTCTTTCTGTGGCTGCGGAGTTGTCATTGCCAAATTCGCGGTAGACAAAGCTTTTGTCAGAAGATTGAGACTTGGAAGAAGACATAAAATGAATGTTTAAGAAAAATTTCAAAGGCAGTGGAAACTTCTACGCAACCATTCTGCTAGGATACAATTTCTAGGCTAACATTACACATCCATACATCATAACCAAACTGACGTAATACTTGAACTAATTCAGGAAAATGGCTTATCTATATCTAGAATTAAACCTAATCTTACCTAAACCATCTCAAACTCTAATTGATGACTCTTGAGAAAATCATGGGTGAAATGATCCACCATATTTGTATCAGCTAGTTCCAAATTATAAAAATCCACAGCTTCATGGTCAAAATGGGGGCCAGCGTGCCAAGTACCCTCATGTAGCTTGATAAAACAATTCCCCGGAATGCGGAAAGCAGCAATCTCTTCTAATGCTGGTTCATTCACATCATTATGAGGAGGACAAACTGCAATTAACCAATCCTTCCCTTCCAAAGAACCCAGACATTGAGTGCATTGCACATGGCGAGTAATTTTGTAGAACTTTCGCCCTATATTCTCCAAACGCATAATATAAAATCGTGGAATCCCATTTTGCAGGTTTAACTGGGCATCTTCCCCATCGTAAGTTTTGCCATCAAGACTTGCAAAAATAACCTGTCCATAAGGCCGAAAGTTTTCAGAAGTCACCCATTCTACCTGCAATTGTTGCACTGTCTTTGGTGTACTCATATCAAATCTTTGAGAGAGATTATTTAGATTTATTTTCCCCCAGAATGACTGAATTTTATACAGCCATTATGGTGACTTCCTGAGTTTCAATGCCTTAAATTATGAAAAAATAACTTTAGCTAGCTAGATAACTACGTACTTGTTCCTTTTGGCGTCGGAGAAGACTGAGAGCTTTTTGTTCTATTTGACGCACCCGTTCTCGACTAATACCCATGCGATCGCCAATCTGTGCTAAAGAAAGTTCATACCCATCCGTTAGACCAAAGCGCAGGGTTAATATTTCTCGCTGCTGAGGAGACAGCTTTGCCAATAAGTCTTGTAAATCTTGGTGAAGAGATTCTTCAACGGCATAATCTTCAGGAGAAGGGCCATCATCCTCCAGTATGTCTTGCAATTCTGTATCTTGTTGTTCGCCAACTCTCGCCTCTAGAGAGAAGGGTTGACGAGCTAAGTACAAACACTCTCGAACTTGGCTAGCTGTCAAAGATAAGGCAGTGGCAATTTCAGCAGTAGTAGGAACGCGACCTAACTGTTGAGATAATTCTCGCTGTACCCGTTTAATTTTGTTCAGTTTTTCAAAGACGTGGATAGGTAAACGAATTGTACGTCCTTGTTGAGCGATCGCTCGTGTGATTCCTTGACGAATCCACCAGTAAGCATAAGTAGAAAACTTGTAACCAAGAGCGGGATCAAATTTATCCACCCCTCGTTCTAAACCTAAAGTACCTTCTTGAATTAAATCCATAAATTCAAGGTTCCGGTGCTGGTATTTCTTTGCCACAGCTACCACTAACCGGAGATTAGCCTGAATCATTTTCTGCTTGGACTGGTGCCCTAAATTTAGCTGTTGCTCTAGCACCTCTACACCCAACTCCACCCGATCTGCCCATTCTTGCAGCGTGGGTTCATGGTTTAATTTCACAGCCAATTCTTCCTTAGCAGCTAATAAATTCATCATCTGCTGCACTTGTTGGGCAAAAATAACCTCTTGTTCGCGAGTCAACAAATCTACACGCCCGATCTCTTGCAGATAACTACGCACAATATCATCTGTCGCTCGAGGCTTTTTATCTGCGGCTAAACTTTTTTTCTTCGTTTTTTGAACTTCGGTATGTAAAGATGTTAAGTTGCTCATGGTTATTTGCTCCTCTGTAACCTCATCAATTTATTGGTATCAAGTCTAGATATTCAGACCCACAGCCATTTCACACTGCTAATCAATAGATATCTTGCAAAAGTACTTAACACCCCATTCCTTAATTTCCTTCCCGCTTTCGGGGAGGGGTGACAAAGCTACGCTTTGGTGGGGTGGGGTTCTTAATTTGTAATTTATGCAAGAGGTCTAATCAATTTGCAACACGGATGAATTCTGGTCTATGATACATTACAAGTTAATTCTTGGAGATAATAAACCCAAAATCAACCCACCCCTTAATAATAACATCATCACCAGTCACAAATCAATTACCTAAAGTATCATTAGCATATCCTTTGAAGTAATTACATTCTTTTATCATTGATTTTTGCATATTCTAAAATACAATAGCAATTAAATTTAGTATAATGATCCAATGCAGTTTCTGGAAAAAGTAAAAAATATCGAGTAGCGATTTAATTATCTAAAAGATAAATTATTAATAGCAACTCTGAAAATATCACAAAAAATTAATTTATTGAAGTGCTCATAGTCTGCTTATCAATAGATGCAATCTTATTAAATAAAAACTTATTAAATATAAAATATCCATTTTTAATGTCATTTTTTTTGTAAGAAAATCTAAGCATATCAAGTCAGGTACATAGTGGGCGATCGTTAAACATTAAAGAAAGAACTTTTCCTGTTCCCCTTATTTAACTCTCTTCCGTCAGTCTTAGAAAATTAACGAATTTTCGTCGTTTCAGCCAATGAAAATTTAAGGCTTTACCCCAGAGTGACGGAAGAGGGTTAATAACAGCTTTCTTGAAGAATCTGGTCAAATAAACCATGTCTACCTTGACAACCGTAGTTTTTTGGAATTAGGTTAAAGCTCAGAAATGAAGCCACAAACGAATAATACACTCTCCTTAAAAACTCCAGGTTTCAAAATGAACGGGGTTTACTTAGTAATTAGGCATCTAGTGAAATTAATTATGCGGTATCCAGAACACTTGCACAGACGTAGCACTCCTACATCTGCGTTTGCGGGAAGTATACAAAAATGTCAAAGCACCTTTAGTTTATGACTTGCCCTATAACATTACCTTACTAGAAGGCGAAGGATGGGTAACACGCAAGGGCGGTTGTCCTGCCAATACAGGACAACCAGTGATTATCCCTGGTTCAATGGGTGCTTATTCTTATCTGATGGTGGGTAAAGGGAATTCAGCATTTTGTAATTCGGCGTCACATGGGGCGGGAAGAATTCGTTCTCGCTTCGACCTCAGTCGCAGAGGTGCATCTTAAAGTGAGACATAACTGGGACTAACTGGAGTAGACTGTATTACCCTGCGTGAAGAACGCCGAATTGAGGAAGCACCTGCTGCCTACAAACCGATTCAGTCTGTGATTGATGTGCAAGTTAAGGCAGAAATGGTAGACGTTGTGGCGCGATTGAGTCCGGTGTTGACGTTTAAGGCGTAGATGGCCAAATAAAAAGCCCCTGGTGTTTACCAGGGGTTATCCATCTTTATTCCCTCATCTAGAATGGCATCTGTGAAGCGATAGTAAATCCGTATTAATGCGATAAACGCATATCAATGATGATTATTTTGCAATCGGCTAGCTTAGATAGGAATTTACTTAGTTTTATGGATGAGAGCGATGTCTACAACGGATGGGCTACGCCTACGCTTTTTTGCCAAATTAGGCAATAGTTCTAATTGTTTGTATAACTTCTGAGTGCAATCTCCATTCAAAACATGGGATTGTGTTCATTATCCCAACACTTGCGATCGCTCCAATGTCTGCCAGTATGTTCGCATTCAGATGCATTATCTATCCAAGGAATCGATGTAGAGTGGTACGAGTTTCCAATGGCAGCAAATAAGCTAGCACTGAATAAGGGTAATAATAAGGATAAAATTATTAATGTACAAATTGGTAGAGTGATTAAATATCCAGTGAGCAGTACAATGTTGCTATGAGTCAAAATAAATGTACCTGTATTCTTGTTTTTTTGACGAGTTTTTAAGCTGGTTCTTGAATTCGAGAAATGCATAATGCAACCCTATTAATACCAGTTTATATAACAATCAAATTTGATTTCTAAAAGCCAAGCTAACTAAGAGCAAGCCCGATTGGGTTTTGCTCTCAGTCTATTTAGCAAAAATCAAATATGAGTCTTATACAAGTATGGATTTTTACGTAAGAACATTATTCAGGCTATACACTCTGATGTCAAAGCTACAAGTGATGACTTCTTAGAACTTTTAATTTGTGGGCGTAAAAAAATGTTTTACGTGAAAATATCTTGAAGTTTTGGCACTCGCTTTTGTGTAAATACTGACAAACTTCACTCACAGCCTT
>NNBT01000039.1_pt1 | contig 11860 bp, 9 predicted proteins | sample 1173831 | NCBI WGS metagenome assembly NNBT01 (sample SAMN07173936, study PRJNA388173) | plant metagenome | isolation source: symbiotic tissue sample KVJ10 | place: Norway: Troms, Kvaloya island | reverse complement strand
ACTAAAAGGGGGACTGTATTCAATCAGACACCCCTTTTTTTCTTGATCATTCCCGATCTAATCTCTATCTGATAATGATAATTAAATAGGGGGAGGTGGGAGAGAAACGAGCGATGCTCGTTTCTCTCCCACCCTTTTCATGATTATCATTATTGTATTATTTTCTGAGCAGGTATACTACACAATAATTGTTAAAGGTCAGGATGCTTTAAGGCTGACAAGATAATATTTTTAACCTCTAATTCCTTTTGATTTGCGTTCTCTCATATCGCTTTTAGTCTAAACTCCAGTTAGGACATATGTATTTTATCGCCGTCCAGTCTTTGTCAGACATCGCTTCATTGCAGAAAACTGCATAATTAACGAATATTCGCTTGTTTATCGTTCAAAAATGCAGTTTTATTAGATACTCAAATAATCTATATAAATAGCACCCAATGACGATCAAATACGTATTAAACAGGTGTTTGCAGTTCGGATTGGCAGGGTTCCTCGGCTGCTTAAGTGTAAGTCTCCTCACTAGCAAAACCCTGGCACAGCAAAGTAATATCGTACCCGACAACACGCTCGGTGCTGAGTCCTCTCAAGTTATAGGTAACTTTCAGGGACAACCGAGGGAAGTAATTACAGGCGGTGCGATTCGCCAAATCAATCTTTTTCACAGCTTTAGAGAATTTAATATCAGCGAGGGACGGGGGGCGTATTTCTTGAGTCCTAGTGCAGATATCCAGAATATTTTGGCACGGGTTACAGGTAATAACCCTTCAGAAATTTTGGGGAGATTCGGCACATTTGGTAGTTCTAATCCTAATGTATTTTTGATAAATCCTAATGGGATTTTGCTTGGAAAAGATGCCAGTTTAGATGTGCAAGGTTCATTTGTGGGCACAACTGCGAACGGAATTCAGTTTGGCAATCAAGGTGTTTTTAGTGCGACAAATCCCCAAGCAGCGCCATTATTGACTATTAATCCTTCGGCGTTGTTGTTTAATCAGATTAATCAGAATGCGACGATCGCTAGTCAATCTAGACTAGAAAATGGGGGGAGACTTTTTGCCTCTCTAGGTAAAAGCTTGTTGTTAGTTGGAGGCAATGTAATACTCGATGGCACAGAGATGGGTGTTAGAGGGGGTAGCATTGAAATAGGAAGTGTATCGGGTAGTGGAAGCGTAGAATTAATTTCCAATGAGAATGGATTACAGTTAGGTTTTTCAGATTCTGTACCACGATCTGATGTAGTGTTACAAAATAATGCACAAATAGTTGCGATCGCTGATGGTGATTTCGGTGGTGGTAATATTGCGATTTATGCTCGCAATTTAGATGTTGCAGGAAACAGCCAAATTGAAGGAGGTATCCTGGCAGGATTACGAACAAAAGCTGAGACTCAAGCTGGAGATATTATATTCAATGCAACAGGAACAGTGCGAGTAAGAGAAGAAAGCCGGATTGCAAATGTTGTATATCCTGGTGCTTTAGGTAATGCTGGAGATATTAAGATTACTGCTGGTTCGCTATTTCTATCTAATAATGCACGATTGAACACAACTACCTTTGGACAAGGTAATGGGGGTGATCTACTAATAGAAGCAGTTGATCGCGTCTCTTTCGATAGTAATGCGAGAATATTCGCTGAGGTTAGAGGAACTGGTAATGGTGGCAATATTCGCATTAATACAAGTTCGTTTTCTGCAACAAATGAGGCTGGGCTATCCAATAGTATTTACGGTAAAGGAAATGCTGGGGATATTGTTATAAATGCAGGCGATCGCATTTCTTTAGGTCAAAATGTCCACATTAATAACGGCATTCAAGATACTGGTGATGGCATTGGAGGCAATATTAGCTTCAATACAGGTTCTTTATTTATGACTGATAATGCTGCGGTAAATACTTTTACTTTTAGCAAGGGGAACGCAGGAGATATTATTATTAATGCTCGTGACTTAGTTTCTTTAGATACCAATGCACAGATAAATAGTTTCGCAGTAGATAGCAATGGTGGCAACGTTCGTATTAATACGGGAACCCTATCCGCCAAGAATGACGCTTTACTGGAGGTTAGTACCTTTGGACGGGGAAATGCAGGCAATGTGCAAATTGAAGCCAAAGATAGCATCTCTTTCGACGATGCAATAATATTAAACATCGCACAAGGAACTACAGTAAATGCAGGCAATATCTTTCTGGCAGCAGGCAATTTAATTTCTTTAAATAACAGAGCTGTTATTGCAAATCAGGTGAGACAAGGGAGTGACGGTGCAGGTGGAGACATTCGCATTAATACTGGTTCGCTAACATTAACTAATATCAGCGCAATACAAGCAATAACTGGTGGACGAGGAAATGCAGGTAATGTGGTTATTAACGCTCGCGATCGCATTTTGGTTAGAGATGGTATTAGTGATGAAGAACGCAGTGGAATTTTTAGTAGTGCAGCCTTTGGTTCTATAGCTAATGCTGGCAATATTGAAATTACGACAGGCTCATTAGAAGTAACTAATCGCGCTCTCATCAATACTATTGTTTTGGGGCAAGGTAATGCAGGTAATATCACCATTAATGCTGAAAATATCTGGTTTGACGATACAGCAGCCCTAACTCGTGTAGGAAAAGATGTAGTAGGCAATAGTGGAAATATCGAAGTCAAAACTGGAACGCTGAGGTTAACTAATGGCGGACAAATAGATACCAGTACTTTTGGAAAGGGAAATTCAGGTAATCTCACTGTCAATGCCCGCGATATCTTAATAGATGGTATTAGCGCTGATGCTACAAGACCTAGTTCCCTATTTACTGAGGTAGTTGCTGGTGCAGAGAGCAATGGTGGCGACCTCCGCATTTCTACAGGTACTCTCACTGTCACCAACGGAGGTAAGTTAGAAGCAAGTTCTCGTGATAAAGGGAACGCAGGGAATATTTTTGTAACTGCTGACCGCATATTATTTGATGGTCGCAACCCTACTAACTCTAGCGGTGCATTTACTTCCATTGAACCTAGAGGTTTTGGTAAAGGTGGCAACATTCAAATTGACACAAACTCCCTTGCTGTTACCAACGGGGCACAAATAGGGGCTAACACAGAAGGGCAAGGTGATGCCGGTAACGTCATTATCAATGCGAAAAATTCAGTTTTGTTTGCTATCGGGGGTGTAGCTTTGAGTAATGTAGCACCCGGAGCAGTTGGAAATGGAGGCAATATTGTTATTAATACAGGGTTTCTAGATGTATTGAGTGGAGGACAACTCGTTACTTCTACTTTCGGACGCGGGAATGCGGGAAATATAATTATCAATGCTCGTGAAAAAGTCACATTTGATGGTACAAACCCAAATGATGACAAGTTTCCCAGTTTTGCTTTTGCAGCCAGCAGTGTAATTAAAGGTGAAGGTGAAGATGGCATTGGGAATGCTGGGAATGTCAACATAACTGCAAAATCAGTCTCACTAACAAACAGGGCAATTATCTCATCTGAAACTCAACGACAAGGAAATGCAGGTAGTGTGGTTATTAACGCCAGCGATCGCATTTTAGTTGATAACAGCGCTGTTCAGAGTCGCGTTGGCGCAAACGGAGTCGGAAATGGCGGAAATATCGAAGTTAAAACTGGAACCCTAGATTTGACAAATGAGGCAATACTGAGTGCTAATACCTTTAACAAAGGGGATGCTGGAGATATTGTTATTGATGCTCGTGATAGCATTTTAGTTGACAACAGTGCTGTTCAGAGTCGCGTTGGCGCAAACGGATTCGGAAATGGGGGAAACATCAAAGTTAAAACTAGAACCCTAGATTTGACAAATGGGGCAACACTGAATGCTGATACTTTTAAAGAAGGGGATGCTGGAGATATTTTTATTGATGCTAGCGATCACGTCAATTTAAACATGAGTGGAGTTTCCAGCCGTGTAGCATCATCAGCTAAAGGAAATGGCGGTGATATCCTTATTACCACAAGAGAATTATCTATTATCGACAATAGCTTTGTTAACACCAGTACCTCTGGACAAGGTAATGCCGGAAATCTGATTATAGATGTATCCAAACGTGTTTTTCTCGATGCCATAACTAACGAACCTGAATTTTTAGGTACTGCATTAAGTAGTACTGTTGGACAAAGAGGTAGGGGAAGAGGTGGAGATATTCGCATTAATACAGGAGAACTATTTATTGCCAATGGCGCTCAAATTGATGCCACCACGTTTGGACAAGGGGATGCAGGAAACATTCAAATTAATGCACAAGATTCAGTAACTGTATCAGGAACTGACCCCCTCAGAGGCTTTACGAGTGCTTTATTTACGTCTACAGAAACTAATTTCACAGGTAAAGGCGGAAATATTACTGTAGACACCAATCTTTTCCGCGTCATAGATGGTGCAACTGTAGATGCACGTACTTTAAAAAATAGTAGCGATGCAGGTAATATTACAATTAATGCAGGCTTGGTTGAAGTGCTAAACGGCGGACAAATTATTAGCACTTCTTCAGGCAGTGGAAGCGCAGGTAAAATAACAGTCAATGCTACTGACAGAGTGCTTGTCAACGGTACTGATGCAGAGTTTAATGAACGCCTTGACAAATTTCCGCCAAGATTTACTAATTTTGGCTCTGCTAGTGGCTTTTTTGTCCTTGCTTCCAGTTCCGGTATTGCAGGTGATATCGAAGTAACTTCACCCACAATTACCTTAGACAACAAAGGAAAATTTATCGCTGAATCTTTTTCAGGAAATGGCGGCAATATTAACTTACAAGCAAGAGACTTGTTATTACTACGCCGTGGTAGTCAAATCTCCACCAGCGCGGGTATTGATAAAAAAGGTGGTGATGGCGGTAACATCAATATCAACTCAAAATTCATCATTGCCATTCCCAAAGAAAACAGCGACATTAGCGCCAATGCTTTTGAAGGGCGCGGTGGAAATGTCGAAATTAACTCGCAAGGTATCTTCGGTATCGAGTCGCGGACAAAGCCAACCGAAAAAAGTGATATTACAGCCAGTTCTGAACAAGGCGTTTCAGGTGTAATCAACATTAATACACCCGATACCAGTTCCATTCAAAACAGCTTCACCGAATTACCTCCAGTCATCGACGCTAACGCACTCATCGCCAATAGTTGCATTTCACGCGGCACAAAGCGACAAAATAACTCTTTTACTATTACAGGTTCTGGTGCTTTGACTACTAATCGTCCTGGGGTTTTGGTTTCTAACTACACAACTGGTGAGGTGAGAGGTGTCGAAACTACATACCATCCCTGGAAAAAAGGCGATCCGATTATCGAACCTACTGGTGTATATCGGCTGAATAATGGGCAGTTGCTATTGAGTCGAGAATGTTCTTAATTTTGGATCAAGTCGAGCTAAAATCATGACGGGAAGAAGCCCATAACTCCTAAATATGTGTCTCTATGCAAGATGCATACATGGTTCACACAAATGATAAAAATTACAAGTTTTAACAGTGCTGGTAAACTGACCGCTATTTTGTTTTTGATAACTCTCTTTCTCACACCTTGTGTGATTGTAAATGCAGGAGAACGTGGTGTATTAATGAAATTTGGCGAAGTACAAAACCAGATATTAGGAGAAGGACTTCACTTAATTATTCCTGTAGTCAATACTGTGAAAAAGTTGAGTATTAGAGTCCAAAAACAGGAAATTCCTGCTGAGGCTTCTTCCAAAGATTTACAAAATGTTTTCGCCGATGTAGCTCTCAATTGGCATATTATTCCCGAGGAAGCAAATGTCATTTTTCAAGAAATTGGAGATGAACAAAATGTAGTTATTCGGATTATTAACCCAGCAGTTGAAGAAGTACTCAAAGCGGTAATAGCAAAGTATACTGCTGAAGAAATTATTACTAAACGAGGAGAAGTCAAAAGTGGAGTAGATGATGCCTTGTCCACAAGATTGGGTAGCTATCACGTTGCAGTTGATGATATTTCTCTAGTTCATGTCCATTTTTCAGAACTATTTGGTGAGGCGGTGGAGGCAAAGCAGATTGCTGAACAAGAAGCAAAACGAGCAGAATTTATTGCATTGAAAGCAACAAAAGAGGCTGAAGCAAAAGTGAATTTAGCCAAAGGAGAGGCTGAGACGCACCGATTATTACGTGATGGTTTAACTCCAGAAATTCTGCAAAGGCAAGCAATAGAAAAATGGAATGGTAAGTTGCCATTAATTGTAAGTAAGGAGGCTCCAAAATTGTTGAATTTAAGTGAATTTTTAAAGTTTGATTAGAATTGATCTTCTTGTTCGCTGATTTACTCTCCATTCAGAGACTCAAAACCCCGATTTTTTGAAATAGTATGGACGTATAGAGGTGCGCCCATACTATCGATTCCTTTGTAGAAAAGTGATAAACTAAATTAACTGTTGGAAAATAAAATGGGAGAATCGAGAATCTTCAACTGGATCAATAGCATAATCAACAGTGTATAAACTGTTGAAGAAATTAGACCTGTGAACAATTCTTTTTTAAGGTTATGCTCTTGAGGTTCTTTTTTAAAAATGTCCTTAGAACCGAATTGCATCAAGAGAATTCCCACAATATTAGAGAGCCAGTATCCGATAATTGAGCAAGGTAGAAGTAATTTTGGGGAAAGTAAACTACATGCATACCCAAAACCATAAGCTATGGGCAAATTGAATAGTAAGTCATTCCACCAACATAGTGGTGACAACAAATATCCCAGTACCAGAAAAAATCCACCTCTGAGTTTTTTGAAAATGTCTTTTTTGAATTCTACTGGAGTAGACTGTTTTAATTGCTCTAGTGCTGTGTCTCCTGTTACATTCAACTCTTGACTAACGTTTTGGACGCTTTCCATAAAAACCCACTATTCCTATCGTCTTAGTGTATTTTAATATAGAAACTAAATTAACGTCTAGTACACGAGTGATAACATTTTGGCTTTTGGATGCTGAAAGTTTTACCACAATATAGTTTCAGCAAAATAGTAAAAAGCAAAATTGAGGTTTAAATCAGCTGCCACTTAAAAATATCTGATTTATATCCAGAGACATATCACTTAGGTCGCTGCTTACAAAATATGGGTTTTTGTTTCGCGATCTGAGCAAAACAGAGCAATTTATACACAATTAACGCTATTTCTCGCTCAACAAGTCTCAAAGTCAAAATATCTCTTTCTAAATTATAGCCTAAATAGCCAGAGCCTTATTAGTTTGAGGTGGATGTTGAGTTGTCAAATTTTTATGTTTTTGCATTTAGCAGATGCAGAAATTTTAGCTAATAATAGCTACAATAAAAGTGCTGAGGCATCTTGATCGAAAAATGACAGATTTAACTCCAAATAGCACCTTTCTAATAGCAGGGATTGTTTTTATAACGATTGCTGTAATTGGACAATCTAAATTAGCTTTTATTGAAATCAATCCTGGTTGTTTTGGGAGAATTTTGGCTTTATTTATTGGTGTTTCTAGCCTATTATATGCTTTAGGAATACTAAACTTCTCCGCAGAAAATCTGGACTTATTAAGAAATTCTCTGACAGAAGAAATAAAACAGAGAATCAGTCAAATTAATGAGATTTTACAAGGATCGTAAAAAATCAAATTAGCTATTGCTTTAACTTTGCCAAAACTGCCGTAGAATCTCTCCTGGCTTTCTATCCCAGGTGTCGATATGCTCGTATATCAAATTATCTTGATTGAGTTTATATGTCGAATAGCCATTAAAAAGTAACCCTGCTTTCCAGGGAACGCGCAATACTCCCCGCACTGTCCATTTTGCTAAAATTGTATCTTCATCTGACTGACAAACCTCATGTACATCAAAGAAAATTTGGGTAAAAAACAGCCGAGCGTGAAATCGTAAAGTCCAAAATATAATACGATAGTTAAATTTGTATTTGAATGTATTTACCGGATCTTTAAAATAGATGTCCCGTGTATAGATATCATAAGAAATATCTTTTTCAAAAAGTGTCGGCAAATCTTCTTTTAAAGTATTAATTACCTTTTCCACTGGCAATTTATATTCCACGCGTCTTTTCCCTTAAAAAATCTTTTTTAACAAATTTCCCACTCCTGACCAAATAGAAGATGTCTTCTTGTTACTCACACCAGCTGCATTTAAATCTGACAAAGTGGGAAATGATGCAGACTTAGCATAAGGCCCATTGCGCAAAATTTTAGCAAGGATATTGTTATTCTCGCGCAAACCTTCGTAAAAGAAGAATACCTCTCCTTGAATACCAAGTTGACGATTGTATTCAATTGCCTGCACCAGATATTCTGGGCTAATACAGTAAGAGCCAAGCTTCATCAGTATTCCCGGTGCTAACTTCGGCAGTGTCCCATCTGTGAACTGCTGGTTTACCAGTTTATCAGCGATCGCACAATAACTCCTAAAGTCACGGCGATAAATCTGGGGCTGAATCATATCAACTATTCCCCGCTTCAGCCATGCGGGCGAGTCTTGCAGATATTCCTGGAATGCCCAATCATGGATATTGGGTGCGATCGCTACTAATAAATTAGGATTTACCACTTTCACCTCCCGGTAGAGACGCGCCAAAAACTCAGTGAGAATATCTGCACGCCACTGTAACCATTGCCTATCCTTGGGATTCTCTGGTGGATTGCGATCGAATTCTTGGCGATAGCAGCTGACAGTTTCCACATCATAGCCACCTTCAGAGGGGAATGCTGGCAAGCGATCGTCTCCTTGAACACCATCCACATCATAATTCTTTACAACTTCCAGTACCAAGCTCAACAAGAATTCTTGCACCTGTGCATCGAGAGCATTCAACCACTCAAAGCCGTTTTTCTTCAGTAAGTTGCCGTTGCGATCGCGTGCAGCCCATTCCGGTTTTTTCTGTAAAAGCACACCACCATTCAAATTGTAGGAACTGGCAAAACCATATTCAAACCAAGGAATAACTTTCAACCCAACTCGCCGCGCCTCAACTACCACCTCTTCTAAAGGGTCACGGCCTAAAGACATCGGGTCAATTTCGACTCCAAAAGTCTGCTGTATTATTTGGCTAGGATATAAAGTTACTGCCTTATTCCAAACAACTGGAAACACCACATTAAATCCTGTCTCGGCCAGGAAATCCATTGCTGAGGCAATGCGTTCCTTTGACCTGAGAACCTTACTATCAGTAATAGTCAGCCAAATACCACGAGTTTCTATTATTGCCATTTCTATAAATTGAAATTTTTGGCACTGCACCATCTAAACATTGACTAGCCGACGATACCGCGCCTGTACTATTGTGTAAATGGCATAGGCAACTAAACCTAGTGCCACAATACCCAAAAGCCATGCTCCGTTAGGCTGTTGGGCTAGCGTCTGTAATACTTCATCCAAACCTTCTGCTGTAGCGGCGTCCGACTGTTTTGCTGCTTCAATTAAAAACCAACCGATAATACAAAATACTATACCCCGTGCCGCTAAACCAAATCTGGAAATCCTCATTACCCATTGGGCTTCTGTGTTGCTTAATTCAGTTAAATTGAGTTCTTTACGAAATTTGCCACTAAAAGCTTGATAAAACTGATAGAAACCTAGAGCAATTACAAACGCCCCCACAGTTCCAACTAACCATTCACCAAAGGGTTGAGAAAGCAAACGTGCTGTCGAATCTTCAGTAGAATCACTACTATTTTTACCGCTGCCTGTACCCATAACGATTTGCACAGCACTTAAGGCTAAACTTGCATAAATCAAGCCATTAACTGCGTAACCAATTCGCACTGCCAAACCTTTGGCATCATTACCTTTATTTTCTGGGTCTTTAATTGCCTGTACAAAACGCCAGATTACATATCCAATCAAGCCAATTGCAATTAAAGCCAGCAAAAATTTACCAAATGGCTGGTTAACGATTGTTTGAAGAGCGCCTTGGGTATCAGTTGTTTTACCACCGTTGCCACAAGCCGCCTGTGCTGCCAGTAGTCCAACTATACCGTAAACTACTCCCTTGGAAACATAGCCAAATCGTCCCAGTCGCTCAACCCACAATGAAGCATGGTTTGTCAACTGTTGTGTCATGGTAGTTGGAGAGAATTATTATATTTACTTTTTACCAAAATTTACTCACGAATCACATCTACCTCAAGACAAATTGTCTAATATTTTTACAAAAAATCACTATCGCAATATAGATGTGAGACCGATCAAAATAATATTACAGTTGCTAAGTACAGTACGATCATTTAGTTTTTTTAATGCTGAATTGGGATTAATTATGTCTCTAATAGAAAGTTCTTGGAAACACGAATATATAACTTCCAATGGGGTAAAACTACACTACGTTACCCAAGGTGAAGGCCATTTAATGTTGATGTTGCATGGGTTTCCTGAGTTTTGGTATTCTTGGCGGCATCAAATACCAGAATTTGCCCAAAATTTTCAAGTCGTTGCCCTTGACTTGCGCGGCTACAACGATAGTGATAAACCAAATGAGCAATCAGCTTATGTAATGGATGAGTTTATTAAAGATGTTGAGGGAGTAATTAAAGGATTAGGATACCAAAAATGTGTATTAGTTGGACATGATTGGGGTGGTGCGATCGCTTGGGCTTTTGCATACACTTATCCCGAAATGGTAGAGCGATTAATTATTCTTAATCTGCCTCATCCTGCCAAATTTGCCCAAGGCTTACGCACTCCCCAACAGTTGCAGCGAAGTTACTATATTTTCCTCTTTCAACTACCTTGGATACCAGAATTAGTCTTACAATTTTCAGACTACCAAGCAATTGAAACAATTTTTAAAGGTACAGCAGTTAACAAGAGTGCTTTCACTAAAGCGGATATTGACGCATATAAAGATGCTGCTGCAAAACGAGGTGCTCTCACAGCAATGTTGAACTACTACCGCAATGTTTTTCAGCAGAGAATGCTAAATCCAAATTGGGGCATTCTGGAAGTGGCAACACTGATGATTTGGGGAGAAAATGACACCGCACTTGGCAAAGAACTAACCTACGACACCGCAGCTTATGTCAGGAATTTGCAAATCAAATACATTCCTAATTGTGGCCATTGGGTGCAGCAAGAACAGCCGGAATTGGTTAATCAGTATATGCGAAAATTTCTGAGGACTTAAGCTAAACCATCAATTGATAAGTATAAATACTTCTCTAACTAGTTATAACAAGTAGCACCAGTTTTTACTTTTAATAAGATTTAATAGTGATTTAATACTGGCATTTTTTCAGTAATTTTTGGTAAAAATCGCCAAAAAATCGAAATTAATGGCATTATTGACATCAATTTTATCTGTGTTTCAGATCGCAATTAACTTGTCAAAAGATAGATTGTCACAAGATACATTGACCTCACGAAGTTTAGTGAGATAATAGAACTGTGAGGGACAGAACGGACGCAACTCGATTATTAAGGGGGAAAATTTATGAAACTCCAGCTATTAGCGGCCATGGCCTTAGCAACACCCCTATTTTTCGCTAGCTCGGTTAGAGCCGAGAATCCACAGGATTTACAAAAGCTGCTTTCAACTGGGGAATGTGTTAAGTGCGAACTATCAGGAGCTAACCTTAGTGGCGCTCATTTAATTGGTGCTGACTTGAGAGGCTCGAAGCTCCAAGGAGCTAACCTTGTAGGAGCTAACCTCGAAGGTGCTGACTTAACTGGTGCAAACTTGGCAGGTGCTAACCTAACATCTGCTTATGTAACCAATGTCAATTTGAAGCAAGTTAATCTCAACGGAGTAAATTTTACTCGCGCTACGATTCACGATTCTAATGTGTATCAAGCATCAATGAACGATCTAAATCTTACTGATGCGGAAATATTTAACACTGGAATCGGGATTGGGGGAGAAGACGCTGAAATTCCCGATTGGAAATAGACTCAACTG
>NNBT01004110.1_pt1 | contig 11904 bp, 13 predicted proteins | sample 1173831 | NCBI WGS metagenome assembly NNBT01 (sample SAMN07173936, study PRJNA388173) | plant metagenome | isolation source: symbiotic tissue sample KVJ10 | place: Norway: Troms, Kvaloya island | reverse complement strand
ATAAGGCATAGAGGAGTCCCGCCGCGGCGACTGGTATCACCATCAGCAAAGCGGGGATCGCATGCTCCTTGCCACGCAAAAAGAGGCTTCCGGCCAGGATGATGAAACCCGCCACGAGAATCGCGAGCCACAGGCCGATATTGAAGGACGAAACCGAGCCGTCGGCGAGGCCGGCAAAGAAGAAAAGAAGCACAATGGCGGCGATCGCCGCGTTGACCGACCACAAAATCCAGAATATCGCGCGCACGCTTCAGTCCCCGACCGTCATCGCAGGCCCCACGGCCGCATTCTGGAGGCCAAGGCGGGCCTTACGTCAAGAGCGGCCGGCGATGTCGTGCGGTCAATGCGAGGTGACGATCTCTAACGCCGCAGCGGAATGAGCGCGCTCACTTTGTCGTCACGGAGATAAAGCCCGCCCCAGACCAGCGCGCCGAGGCTAATGGGCAAGAGGAACCAGGGATTTTCGAGACGCAATATGGCAGCGGTGGCGCCGCCCAGATGGCCGGTCAGCAGGATGGCGCCGAGCACCGCGCTGCGCGGAAAGACATAGAGAATAACGCCGGCGAGCTCGACGAGGCCTACGGGCATGACCAGGCTCTCGGGGTAGCCCAGGCGCTCGAAGCCGCCGACCGCCGCATCGAGCTTGAGCACCCGTATGAAGCCGTCGAAGAGCAGATAGGCGACCACCAGACCGGTGATGATACGTCCGGCCCAGACCTTGCGCGAAACTACAGTGTCTTCCGTCATGTTGACCCCCTCGGTTACATGTCTGCGTCCTCACCCATCGGGAGATTGGGACTTCGCGAACCACAAGATGGCGGCGCCGATCACCGCCGACAGGATCGAGGCGGCGAAGACGGCGATCTTTGCGGCAGCAAAGTCATCCGGATCGAGAAAGGCCTGGCCGGCGATGAACAGCGACATGGTGAAGCCGATGCCGGCAAGGCAGCCGGCGCCCAAGAGCTGCACCCAGGAATATTCGGCGGGCTTCACCGCGACGCCCAGCCGCACCGCGAGCGCGGTGGCGACGAGCATGCCCAAGGGCTTGCCGGCGACCAGCCCCGCGACGATGGCGGCGACCAGCATCTCGCGGCCGCTCAGGACCTCGGCGCTCAGGACGACACCGGCATTGGCGAGCGCGAAGAGCGGCAGCACCAGATAACTCGAGCGCGCGCCGGCGTGGCGCAGCAAGCGGTCGGCCGGGGATTCGAGACGGTCATGGATGGCATCGAGCGCGCGCATGGCCGGCAATGACGGGCCGTGGCGCAGCACCTCGCCGCTATGGGCGGCCTCGGCGGTGATGATGGTGTTGGCCTGCAGCATGAGCGCGGTGAGATTGGCGGGCTGACGTGTCGGAATGAACAGCGCCAGCACAACACCCGCCAGCGTGGCATGAAGCCCGCCGGCATAGACGCAGGCCCAGAGCACGATGCCGAGGAGCACATAGGGTGTCACCCGATAGACATGGGCACGATTGAGGGCAGCAAGCGCCGCCGTCACGACGAGCGCGCCGCCGAGATAATAGAAGTTCAGTTCCCCCGAATAGAACAGCGCGACGACGATGATGGCGCCGATATCGTCGACGATGGCGGCGGCGGTGAGGAAGATGCGCAGCTCCACCGGCACGCGCGCGCCCATCATCACGATGATGGCGATGGCGAAGGCGGTGTCGGTCGCCATCGGCACGCCCCAGCCATGCGCCCAGGGACCGGAGGGGAGGATCGCCAGATAAAAAAGTGCCGGAAACAGCATGCCGCCGATGGCGCCGGCAATGGGGAGCGCGGCGGAGCGCCGGCTGGCCAGATGACCGACGGTGAACTCCCGTTTTATCTCGAGGCCGACGACCAGGAAGAAGATGGTGAGCAGCCCGTCATTCACCCAGTGCTGCAGCGACATCTTGAAGGCATTATCGCCGAGTGTGAGGCCCAGATATTGATGCCAGAAGGCCTCGAAGGCGGGACCGAGCGCCGTATTGGTGAGCGCGACGGCGAGCACCGTCGCGAGAAGCAGCAGGATGCCGGCCGACGGTCCCCAATTGGCGAAGTCGAGCGCGGCGGCGCGGACGCGATGGCCGAGCGTGCCCAGCATCGCGTCGAGGAACGAGCTCTCGTCCCACGGGCCGTCATATTGGCGGTTGTTGATATAGAAGGTCGGCGTGTAGAGGACGCCGCTGGCGCGGGCGCTCGCCATATCGGCATCGACACGGGCCACAGCCTTCTCGGCTTCGGCCTGCTCCTGCTCGGCGCTCAAACCCATAAGACCGAAATCGGCGGCGACGGCGGCGAGATCGTCCTCGGTCAAAATCTCGGAGCGGGTCATCAGCTTCACATGCGCGTCCCAGAAAGCTTCCGGGCTCGGCGCGCGTTCGGCAAGCTCGGCGGCACGGCGCGCGAGATCGCTGCCGGTCACCGGGCGGTGGCGGAAGGCATAACGCACACGCTCGCCGAGCTGGTCGCGGATCTCGGCGACACGCTCATTGGCAGCGCGGCAATGCGGACAGGCATAGCTGCCATATTCGACGAGGCTGATCGGCGCGCGCGATGCGCCCAGGACGTGATCACGGTCCGCATCGACAGGCCGATCGAGCCGGTTGGCGAATGCCCCCTGCGACATGAATGCATGCTCCCCGGTCAGCCGGACCGAAGCCGGCGGGAAGACTATATCGTCCCCCGCCGGAAAGGGCCACCCGGTCGGGCGTGCTCAGCGTGGAAGGAAGTCGCCTATCGCCGACGCGATCTCGGCGGCATGGGTCTCCAGAGCGAAATGGCCGGTGTCGAAGAAACGCACCACGGCGTCCGGCAGGTCGCGCTTGAAGGCCTCGGCGCCAGGCGGCAGGAAATACGGATCGTTCCCGCCCCAGACCGCGAGGAAGGGCGGCCGGTATTTGCGGAAATAAGTGTGGAAGGCCGGATAAAGCGCAAGGTTGCTGTTGTAGTCGCCGAGGAGATCGAGCTGGATCTCGTCAGCGCCGGGGCGGGCCAGATAGAAATTGTCGAGCGTGTAGCCGTCGGGCGACAGACGCGCCGCGTCCGCGACGCCATGCGTATACTGCCAGATCGTCGTTTCGGGCTTGAGGATGACGCGCAAAGCGTCGCGATTGGCGGGCGATGGATCGCGCCAGTAGGTGCGCACCGGACTCCAGCCGTCGCTCAGCCCCTCTTCATAGGCGTTGCCGTTCTGCGAGACGATGGCGGTGATGCGGTCGGGATGTTTGACGGCGAGACGGAAGCCGACCGGCGCACCGTAATCGAAGACATAGATCGCGAAACGCTTCAGGCCGATCGCTTGAGTGAAGCGGTCGATGACATCGGCGAGATGGTCGAAGGTGTAGGCGAAATTTTCCCGCGCCGGCATGTCCGATTGCCCGAAGCCCGGCAGATCGGGCGCCACCAGATGGAAGCGGTCGGCGAGCAGAGGAATGAGGTCGCGGAACATATGGCCGGCGCTCGGGAAGCCATGCAGGAGCAAGAGAGTCGGCGCCTCCGGCGACCCGGCCTCACGGTAGAAGATGTTGATGCCGTCAACGGCGACAGAGCGATAGCTGATGTGAGACATGTGTATTCCTTCTCGATGCCCGATCAATAACCTCTCAACTTCTATTTGATCGGTTACTATATAACTTGTCAACGGGCTTCTGAGCGGTTACATTCACGATCCTGTGCTCGGGGCATCAACCCGCCGGGCCTGATGGAGCTCAGATGGTCCCCTCTCCCGCGCTTCTGGTCGGTGACGCGACCGGCCTGGACTTCCTGAACACGCTGGCGCATCCGGCGACTGATGCGCCGATCGACTGGATCGCTGATGGCGCCGGACTGCTCGCCTGGCTTGAGCAGACACGGCTCGCGCCGGCGGCGGTGCTGACGAAACTGCGCAACGAGACGCGTCCCGGCGCCTTCGACCAGGTGGCGGATGAGGCGCGGCGCTTACGCGAATGGTTCAGGGCATTCGTCAGGGAACATATGGGGCGCCCGCTCTCGGCGCGGAATCTCGCGACGCTCGAGCCCTTGAATCTCATCCTCGCCCGCGATGAATGTTTCAGCCATCTGACCGGAGACACCAGCGGCCTGAGCCTCGCCACCGAGCGCCGGTGGACATCACCGGAGACACTGCTGCTCCCGATCGCGGAAGCCCTGGCCCGCCTCGTCAGCGAGGAGGACTTCACCTTTGTGAAGGCCTGCGAAGGGCCGGCCTGCACGCTGCTCTTCGTCGACCACACGCGTGGCCGCGGGCGGCGGTGGTGCAGCATGGCGCTGTGCGGCAACCGCGCCAAGCAAGCGGCGCATCGCCATCGGGTGAGGGCGCAACGGCACGATTGAGAGGCAGCCTCGTTACCTTCGGTTTACGCTCGTGGGCTACGACCAGGGGTGTTGAGGGAATCACCATGACCAAAGCACTTCAGACCGCCCTTCTCGTCGCGCTCCTGACCGCCGCGCTCGCCGCGTTGAGCCTGTTCGCCAGCCGGCAGGGTTATCCGCAAGGCGCGATGGGCTTGCGCCGGCTCGATGACCTGGCGACGGCGGCGACCTTTCTTCCACTGGCGGCGATCTACTTCTTCTCGGCTACGCTGCTCATGATCCTGCCGATGCGCGCGGCGGCCTTCGTCTTCTATAACGCGACCGAGGCGCTGTTCTGGGCCACCGTCGCGCTGTTCGCGACGATCGTCGGCGTGCTGATCGCCCGGGCCGCCTTCGGCCAGACTTCCGTCCTGTGGGCGCTCGCCGACTGGCGCTTCATTTTCCCCCTCGCCGTGGCCGGCTGTCACTTCTTCCTGAACGAGCTTGGGCGCAGCACGCTCCTGCGCGTGATCGGCTTCGCCGCCTTCCTCGCCGCGACGCTGGCCTGCCTCTTCTGGACGTTCCGGTTCTAGCATTCCGACGCGGAACACTTGCGCGGGCGCGACGTTGACGTGGATCATGGTTTCGTCAACGTCCGTTACGCACCGGCATATCGACATCGGCGGGATCGGCATCTTCTATCGTGAGGCCGGGTCAAGGAACGCACCTGCCCTTCTGCTGCCCCACGGATACCCCTGCTCCTCCTACGAATTCCGCAATTTCATGCCCCTGCTCGCCGACCGCTGGCGGTTGCTGGCCCCCGATTTTCCGGGTTGCGGCTATAGCGATACGCCGGAGAACTTCGACTATGACTTCGATGGTTATGCCGCGTTTCTCGGGCGCTTCGCCGATCGTCTACGGCTCGACCGCTTCGCTCTCTATCTGCATGACTTCGGGTCGCAGATCGGTTTGCGCCTGGCGATCGAGCAACCGGAGCGCATCACTGGGCTGATCATCCAGAATGGCGACATCTATGAGGACGCGCTGGGCCCGAAATATGAACCTCTGAAGGCGTACTTCGCCAATCCCACGCCGGAGGGCCGCGCCAAGCTCGGTGAAGCGGTGAGCGAGGACGGCTACAGGGACGAGTTCCTGAATGATGTGGGGACTGAGCTCGCGAAACGCATCCCACCCGATCTCTGGAAGCTGCATTGGGCGCTGACGACACCGCGGCGGCGCCAGATCGCCATCGACGTGATTGCCGGGCTCAAGGAAAACCTTGCCTGGTTTCCGCATTATCAGGCCTATCTGCGCAACCATCAGCCACCGACGCTCATCGTCTGGGGACCGCAGGACGGCTACATGCCGGAGGCCTCGGCGCGCGCTTATCTGCGCGACCTGCCGAAAGCAGAACTGCACCTGCTTGATGGCGGTCACTGGCTGCTCGAGACCAATCTCGATGAGGTGGCGCGTCTCACCCGGGACTTTCTCGCACGCGTCTATGAGCAGACGAAGGAGCCGGTCAGACACCGGCCCTCAGTCGTCACCAGGTGACGTAATAATCCTGGCCGTTGAGCGAGCCTAATCCCTGCCGCACACCTTTCGCGGTCTGGGCGTCATAGAAGCCGCGGTCGATCGTGTCCCAGCCGGCGCTGCCGATGCGGTCGCCGCCCTTGAACATGTCATACTGGATGGTCTCGTAACCCAGGCCCGCCACGTCGGCGGCGCGTTCGATCTTTACCGTGCCGTTGGCGAGCGMCTCATCGAACCCTTCAAGCCCGGACCAGTTCTCCGTGATGTGGAGAAGGACTGCGGACTGGAAGTCGCGATCGCTCATGACGGGCTTGGCGACACGCTGGCCCGAATCGGCGCCGAAGCTCTTGAGCTTGTCGGCGTGATCGGATGGCAGGTCGGACAGCTTTGCCGCGGCGCGCGCGGTGTCGGCGATCTTGGTCAGCGCGTCGAACACCCCGGCCGAAAGCCTCGGCCTGATGCCGGCCGGCGCGGTTGCCGCCGCCGGTGCCCTGGCTGGAGCGTGCGTCTCGGTTGCGGGCGTCAATATCCTGAGGATCGACAATGCCGCGGAGGCGCTTGTGTTTACAGTTACCATTCCTGTCCACTCCGCGACGTCCGCAGCATCGCGATAATTCTTGTGCGCCCCGCGGCCACCATCGCGTCGGACCCTTTAAAACGGGATTAAATGCCGCGCGCGAGAACGATATTCAGAACGCGGGATGGCGATCGTGCTTGACGAAGTATGAATCTAGGCGCCGGACCGCCCGGCCGCGATCAACCGCCGATACCAGTGGGCGCTGGCCTTGAGCGCGCGGCGCTGTGTTGGAAAGTCAACATGCACGATGCCCCAGCGCTTGGTGTACCCCAGGTCCCATTCGAAATGGTCGAGGAACGACCAGATGAAATAGCCGTCGATGTGGATGCCGGACTTGAGTGCTTCGGCGAGCACAGTCAGATGGCCGGCCAAGAAGCCGATACGCAGCCGATCGTCGACACTGCCGTCCGCCGTCATTTCATCAGCGAGCGAGCAGCCATTTTCGGTGACAACCAGAGGCGGCAGCCTGTCGCCATAACGGGCGCGGAGATCGCTGAGGATATCGCCGAGGCCCGACGGCACGATCGGCCAGCCCATGGTGGTCTGCGCCTCGCCGCCGGTCGCGACGGGATCGAAGGGTTCAAGGGCCGCAGCTTCCGGGCTCTTGGGAACCCCGGTCGCGAAAGGATGGAAATAAGTGAGGCCAAGCCAGTCGACCGGCGTCGTGATGATGTCGAAGTCGCCGGCGCGGATGGATGACCAGTCGGCGCCCGGCAGCGACTCCAGTTCCTTCGGATATTGGCCGAGCAGGATGGCGTCGGTGACGATGTGGTTGCGCAAGGCGTCGAACCAGGCATTCGCCGCGACATCGGCCGGCGCCAGCGAAGCCGGCCGTGTCGGCGAGGAATGGTTGGTGAGGCCGACCTTTGCTTGCGCATGGCTGCGGATCGCGGCGGTGGCGAGGCCGTGGCCGAGCAGCAGATGATGGATGACGGGCAGCGCCGCGCCGGTGGCGAGCCGCAGTCCCGGCGCATTGTCGCCCAGCACATAGCTGTGGCGCATGACTGTGTAAGGCTCGGCGATGGTGAACCAGCTTTTCACCCGATCACCCAGCCGGCGCGCGACGATCTCGGCGAAATCAGCGAAATGCCGGCTGGTATCGCGGGCCAGCCAGCCGCCGTCATCCTGCAAAGCCGCCGGCATGTCGGAATGCAGCAGCGTGACGACGGGATCGATGCCGCGCTCCAACAGGCCATCGACGAGCCGGTCGTAGAAGGCGAGGCCGGCCTCGTTGGCGGCGCCCCTGCCCGGTGGCTGGATGCGCGACCAGGACAGAGAGAAACGATAGGCGCCCAGGCCCAGGTCCGACATGAGGGCAATGTCCTCGCGCCAGCGATGATAATGATCGGCGGCGACCGATCCGTCGCTGCCATCGACGACGCGGCCGGGCGCGCGCAAATAGCGATCCCAGATCGACTCGCCGCGCCCGTCTTCACCGAGCGCGCCTTCGATCTGATAGGCAGCGGTCGCGACGCCCCAAAGGAAATCGCGCGGGAAAGCGGTGCCGAGCGCCGCGGGATCGAGGGACATGAGACCTGCCTGGAGATGGTGTTGGTTGGTGGACACATCTCTGTGTCGTAAGTCCTGAAGGGTTTCCACCGGAAATCGCGATTATCGACAAAATAGCCGGCGCAGCGCGCCTCTATCGGGTCGACGACCTCAATCCCACCAGAAATACCACCAGTCATTCGCCATCAGATAGGCGGCGAGCGCGCTGTAGGACGGGAAGCCCTGGTCGATGATGTCGGCACAGTAGACATAGTGCTCGCGGGCGAGCGCCAGCGCCTCCTCGCGCGTCTTGGGCCGGCTGGCAACCCGCAAATTGATCGTACTGGCGCTCATGCCGACGAGCTCGGCGCCATAACGGTCGCGCCAGCCTCTCATGACGGCGACATGGAATTCTGCGGCCGGACATTCGTTCCAGCCACCCCAGCGGAGATAGGCCGGAATGGTCGTCCAATCATCGGTCGGCGCGATGCCGACATGGACCTTCGGCAATGGCGCGCCAGTGAGGATGTTTCGGGCGACGGAAAGCCCGATGGATGGCTCCGGCTTGGCCGGCCATTCACCGAGCGGTGGCTCGTCGGGCGCATTCTCCATCGCGGCGAAGATTTCCTCCTGCGAGAGCGTCCGCGTATTCACGCCATCGGTCTCGACGACACGCGGCAGAGACATTTCGGATTTTCCGGGGAAGTCAGCCTTGAACTGTTGGAGAAAGAATTCCGCCTCGGCCTTCCGCTGTTTGATCAGGTCTTCAGGGAATTTGATGCCGGCCGCCCGACGAAGCGTTTCCTCGACGGTGGGTGGTGGCGGGTCCGCCGGCAGATCAGGACCAAAGGGCGAGAGCAGATTGCCAAGTGAGCCCGTCTCGTCGTCGCCGGCCAGAACAACCGGCGACCCGCGGCCAGCCGCTTTCAGCTCCTGCCACTTCGCCAGCGCCTTCTCGCCGGTCGTCTCGATCAACTCAAGGGGAAAATTCCGGAGGGCCTTCTCTTCATAGTCCCGCATGCTTTTCTTCATTTCCTCCGCTGTCATTGACCGCGCCCCTCGCGGGAGGCCCGCGAGGAATGATCCGACCAGCAGTCCTGTCAGAATTTCGCGTCGTCGCATCACGCCGGCGCCAGGATCACGACCTTGGCGCCGAGCTCGACACGTTCATAGAGGTGGATGATGTCGATATTGATCAGGCTGATGCAGCCGGCCGTGGTCTTCTTGCCGATCAGCGTCGGTTTGACCGCGCCATGGATGCGGATCACCGTGTCGACATCGCCCTGATAAAGATAAAGCGCCCGGGCGCCCATCGGGTTGTCGCGGCCGCCCGGCATGCCGTGGATATATTTGGCCATGTCAGGGAATTCGGCGAGATGCTCCGGCGTCGGCACCCAGACCGGCCATTTCTCCTTGCGCCCGATCGTCGCCTCGCCATGCCAGGTGCGGCCAGCCTTGCCGACGCCGACGCCGTAGCGCGTCGCCTGGCCGTTGCCTTCGACGTGATAGAGGAATTTCGGCCCCGTTTCGACGATGATCGTGCCCGGCGCCTCATTGGTCGCATAATCCACGCTGCGCCGCCGGAACTTGTAAGGGATTTCCTTAGCGTCGGATTCGAAGACCGGGAACGGTTCGCCGGCCAGCGCCAAGGCCTCGCGGCCGCCGGCGAGAAGCCCCGAAGCGAGCGCGGATGTCACGAAAGCGCGGCGTGAAATCGCCATGGATGTTTCCCCTGTGGCCCTGCTGATTTTTAACGTCCCGTGATGAGCAGATCAATGCTCATGCACGAGCCTGATGGCTTTTCACGTGATCGACAAGCGCCCTGAGCTTGGGCGCGATGTTTCTCCGGCTCGGAAAGTAAAGAAAGAAGCCGGGGAATGGCGGCAGGAATTCTTCGAGCAGCGGCACGAGCACGCCTTGCGCGATGTAAGGCCGGAAGGTCTCCTCCATGCCGAAGGTAATGCCGCCGCCGGCGCAGGCCATGCGGATCATCAGCCCCATGTCGTTGGTGGTCACATGCGGCTCCACCGCGACATCGAATTCGCGGCCGTCTTCCTCGAACTCCCAGCGATAGGGCGCGACCTCCGGCGCCGGACGCCAGCCGATGCAGCGATGGCGGGTGAGATCGCGCGGATGCGCCGGCGCGCCATGTATTTCGAGATAACGGGGCGAGGCCACTGTCACCTGCCGCTGATCACCCGTGACGGCGACGGCGACCATGTCGAGCTCGACCACCTCTCCCAGGCGCACGCCGGCGTCATAGCCCGCCGCGACGATGTCGAACTCGTCATCGGTGATCGTCACGTCGAGTTGGACCTGCGGATAGGCTTCACAGAAGGCGGCGAGAAGCTCGCCCGAGATGAAACGTTCGGCGATGGACGATACCGCGAGGCGCAGCAGCCCGCTCGGGGCGGCGGCGCGTTCCGACGTCGCCGTGACCGCCGCCCTGATATCGAGGATCGCCGGAGAGACCTCGTCACAAAGCTGCTGACCGGCCTCGGTCAGGCTGACGCTGCGCGTCGTGCGCCGCAGCAGCGCGACGCCCATGCCGTTTTCCAGCCGCCGGATGGCCTGGCTGACGGCCGAGCGGGTGACACCCAGCCGGTCGGCCGCGGCCCGGAAATTCCGGGTCTCGGCGACGGTCACAAAGAGGTCGAGCGTGTTGAGGTCCATTGGTTAACAGTACTTACCAGAGCATTCAAAAATCAGCAAATTGTCCACTCATTTTCGCCGACCTACCTTCCCCGTCATGCAGAACAACGGAGTTTGGACATGGACAAGGTGGTTTTGGTTACGGGCGCCTCGAGCGGCATCGGCGCCGGGATCGCGCGCGAGCTGGCGGCGGCGGGCGCCAGGCTGATGCTCGGCGCGCGGCGGACGGAGCGGCTGGAGGCGCTGCAGGCGGAGCTCCGACCCTTTGATGCCGATATCCGCGTCCGGCGGCTGGACGTCACCGAGCGCGCCGATGTCCGGGCCTTTGCGGAAGCGGCGCGCGCCGCCTGGGGCCGTGTCGATGTGATCGTCAACAATGCCGGGGTGATGCCGCTCTCGGCCATGGCGGCGATGAAGGTCGATGAATGGGACCGCATGGTCGATGTGAATATCAAAGGCGTGCTCAACGGCATCGCCGCGGTGCTGCCGGAGATGCTGGCGCAAGGCTCGGGCCACATCGTCAATATCGGATCGATTGGCGCCTTGAACGCCGTGCCCACCGCGGCGGTCTATTGCGCGACCAAATTCGCGGTGCGGGCGATCTCGGACGGTCTCAGGCAGGAGAATGACCGGCTGCGCGTGACCTGCATTCATCCCGGCGTGGTGGCGAGCGAGCTCGCCGACAGCATCACCGACGGCGCGGCGGCCGAGATGATGAAAACCTGGCGCGCCATCGCGCTCGAACCCGACGCGATCGCCCGCGCGGTGCGTTACGCGATCGAGCAGCCGGCCGATGTCGATGTCAACGAGATCGTCGTCCGTCCGACGCGGTCGGCGCATTGAAGAAAGAGAAAAGATCATGATGCTCAGAAATGCACTGATGGCCGGTGCGGTCGCGGCAGCGCTCGCGTTCAGCCTGCCGGCCTCGGCAACATCACCCGACGGCGGCGCCGAAGCGGCGAACAAGCAGCTCATCGTCCAGGCCTTCGACAAATGGGCGGCGGGCGGCACGACCTTCTTCCAGGATGTCCTGCATGACGACGTCGTGTGGAAGATCGAAGGATCGGGCCCGAGCGCCGGCGAATTCCGCGGCCGAGCCATGTTCATCGACAAGGCGGTGCGGCCTTTCGTGGCGCGGCTCAAGGCGCCGGTGCGGCCGCGCGAGGTCCAGGTCTGGGCCGACGGCCGGCATGTGGTCGCCTTCTGGAAGGGCGATGCGGTGGCGCGCGACGGACGGGATTACCGCAACAGCTATGCCTGGATCTTCCGGATGCGCGACGGCAAGGCGGAAGCGGTCAATGCGTTTCTGGACCTGGCTCCCTATGACGACGTCCTCCGGCGCGTGACGGCGCCCGAGTAGTCCCCCTCCAGAATTTCCCC
>NNBT01003273.1_pt1 | contig 11956 bp, 10 predicted proteins | sample 1173831 | NCBI WGS metagenome assembly NNBT01 (sample SAMN07173936, study PRJNA388173) | plant metagenome | isolation source: symbiotic tissue sample KVJ10 | place: Norway: Troms, Kvaloya island | reverse complement strand
AGGGTGATGCCGGCATGGGTACGTTCGAACTGTCGGTSKAKMTCGKGCYCGATCCGCTGCTCKGCCGCRATCTGGCGRTGGWCGAGACGACGCGCGCCGCCGTGGCGGGCGRCGTGACCATGGTCCRRTKGCGCGACAAGGAAGGCGGCACCGCCCGCATGATCGAAACGGGGCTGGCGCTCAAGACGGTATTGGCCGGCACCGGCGTGCCGCTCATCGTCAATGACGATGTCGAGGCCGCCATCGCCATTGCGGCCGACGGCCTGCATGTGGGCCAGGAAGACATGCAGGCGGCGGAAGCGCGCCGGCGCATCGGCCCCGACATGATGCTCGGCCTCTCGATCGAGACGCCGCAGGCGGCGCGCGCGATGGAGGCTGCCCTTGTCGACTATGTCGGCCTCGGCCCGGTCTTCGCCACGCCGACCAAGGCGGATCACAAGCCGCCCATCGGTTTCGCCGGCCTGGCGGAGCTCGTGAAGCTCTGCAACCTCCCGGCAGTGGCGATCGGCGGATTGAAAGTCGAACATGTCGCACCCGTAATCGCGACCGGGGCGGACGGGCTGGCCGTGATCTCAGCGATTTGCGGCCAGCCCGATCCGCGCGCCGAAGCGGCGCGCCTCGCCGATGCGGTCAGGAACGCCAGAGCGCGTGGAAATGATGTAGCGGCCCGTGGCCATGCCCGACGCTGAGCTCACCGCTCCGGGCGAGCGCGCCTGACAGATAGTCCTTGGCGCGGCGCACGCTCTCTTCCATTCCGTGGCGAGGCAGCAAAGCGGCGATGGCCGCCGAAAGCGTGCAGCCGGTGCCATGATCGTTCTTGGTGGTGATGCGCGGCGCCGAGAAGTCGACGCTGCCGCCGCTGCCGAGAAGAATATCGGTGCTTTCGGCCGAGCCTTCGAGATGGCCGCCTTTGAGCAGCACCCATTCGGGTCCGAGCTTCAGGAGGTCCTTGGCGCGCGCCTGCATCTCAGCGCGGCTCCACTGCGGCTCGGTGCCGAGCAGCACCGCGGCCTCCGGCAGGTTCGGCGTGATCAGTGTCGACAACGGCACCAGCACGTCGCGAATGGCCGTGACCGCATCGGGGCGCAGGAGATGATGCCCGCTCTTTGCGACCATGACCGGGTCGAGCACGATCCGTTGGGCGCCGTGATGCTTGAGGCGTCGGGCGATCGCTTCGGCGATGGCCGCTGTCGCCACCATGCCGATCTTGACCGCATCGACCCGCACATCCTCGAACACCGCATCGATCTGGTCGGCGATGAAATTGGGCTCGAGCGTCACGAAAGAGCGGACACCTTGCGTATTCTGCGCGACGACCGCGGTGACAACCGCCATGCCATAGGCGCCTTGGGCCGAGAAGGTCTTGAGGTCGGCCTGGATGCCGGCGCCGCCGGTCGGGTCGGTGCCGGCGATGCTGAGGACATTCGGGATCATGGAATGGCGATCGGCAGGCGGAGCCCCGGCCTGACGGCTACGACCTTCTCGCCATCGACGCGCAGTGCATCCGCCGCCACCAGAGCCAACGCACGTGGATAGATCTTGTGCTCCGCGTCGAGCACGCGCGCGCCCAACGTATCGGGCGTGTCCGCCTTGAGCACCGGTACCGAGGCCTGCGCGATCAGCGGACCATCATCGACGTCGCTCCTCACGAAATGCACGCTGCAGCCATGGCGCGTGACCTTGTCGGCGAGCGCTCGCTCATGCGTGTGGAGTCCCTTATAAGCGGGCAGCAGCGAGGGATGGATGTTGATCATGCGGTCGCGCCAACGCCGGACGAAACCTTCCGTCATGATCCGCATGAAGCCGGCGCAGGCGACGAGCTCGACGCCATGGCGCTCGAGCGCCGCATGAAGCGCGTCGTCGAAGGCCTCGCGTGAGCCAAATTGCTTGTGGTCGACGACTTCGGTGGCGATGCCTTCGCCTTGGGCGAAAGCGAGACCCGGAGCGGAAGGACGATTGGAGATGACCACCGTGATCTCGGCCGGGTAGGCGGGATCGCGCGCCGCTTTCACCAGGGCTTGCATGTTCGAGCCCCGGCCGGAAATGAGAATGCCGGTTTTCCTGCGCGCGCCCATCAGAGCGCGAGCCGTCCGCGCGGCTTGACCTGCTCTTCGCTTCCCTGCCGTTCGGCGATGGTGCCCACCCGCACGACCTGTTCGCCCTGAGCCTGGAGGAGCTGCTTCACCTCATCGGCGCTCTCCGCCGTCGTGACGCAGATCATGCCGATGCCGCAGTTGAAGGTGCGCAGCATCTCGCGTTCGCTGATATTGCCGACCTGCTGCAGCCAGCCGAACACCTTGGGGCAGGGGATCTGCGCAAGGTCGATCTCGGCCACGGTATGGGCCGGGAGCACGCGCGGAATGTTCTCGAGGAAGCCGCCGCCAGTGATATGGGCGAGCGCCTTGATGCCGGTCGAGGCCTTCAACGCCGCGAGAACCGGTTTCACATAGATGCGGGTCGGCGTGAGCAGCGCTTCTCCGAGAGTCTTGTCCGGCGCGAAGGGCGCCTTGTCGGTGTATTTGAGCCCGCTGATTTCGGCGAGGCGCCTGATCAGCGAATAGCCGTTCGAATGTGGGCCCGACGAGGCGAGGCCCAATATGACGTCACCCGGCCCGACATCGGGCTTGGGCAGGATATTCTCGCGCTCGACCGCGCCCACGGCGAAGCCGGCGAGATCATAATCATTGCCGTGATACATGCCCGGCATTTCGGCGGTTTCACCGCCGATGAGGGCGCAGCCCGCCTGCCGGCAGCCTTCGGCGATGCCGGCGATGACGTCGCGCGCCTCGTTCACCTGGAGCTTGCCGGTGGCGAAATAGTCGAGGAAGAACAAGGGCTCGGCGCCCTGCACGACGAGATCGTTTACCGACATGGCGACGAGGTCGATGCCGACCGTGCCATGCAGGCCGGAATCGATGGCGATACGCAATTTCGTGCCGACGCCGTCATTGGCGGCGACCAGGACCGGGTCCTTGAAGCCGCAGGCCTTGAGGTCGAAAAGGCCGCCGAAGCCGCCGAGCGCCGAATCGGTGCCGGTCCGGGCGGTTGCCTTGGCGAGGGGCTTGATTGCCTCGACCAGCGCGTTTCCGGCCGAAATATCAACGCCTGCGTCGGCGTAGGAAATGCCATTATGGCCGTCTTGTTTGCCTGCGCCCATGCCGCTAGTTTGCCTCAATGATCTAGGAATTCTGCTGTGATCCGGGGTGTCGGGGCTGAATAGCCCGAACGGTGCCTCAGATAAAGCGCTCAATTGGCCTCAGCTGAGCGTGGGCAGGCAGATGGAGTTTAGTGAATGACGTGCCGATCCAGGGGCCTCTTCGGGGCCTTCCTGACCTTCCTTATTCTCGCCGCGCCGTTGAAGGCCTGGGCCGTCGGCCCAGTCGAAACCGGCCTGTTTTCGGTCACCGGCGTCGAGGTGGACGTCACCGACAAGGACGCCGCCACCGCGCGAACCCGCGCCATCATCGAGGCCCAGGTCAAGGCCTTCTACCAACTGGCCGAAAGGCTGGGGTCGCCCGAGGCGGCCAAACGCCTCCAGGGCATGGATGCCCGCGATATCGGCCGTATGCTGCGTTCCCTGAGCATCGAGGAGGAACGTTCCGGGCCGGGCCGTTATATCGGCAAGCTTACCGTGCGCTTCCTGCCCGGCAAGATCCGGGAGCTGCTTGGACGCTATGGTATCGACGTGGTCGAGGAGCAGGCCCCGCCGCTGGTCGTTCTGCCGCTGTGGAAAGGCCCGAACGGGCTGGTCCTGTGGGAAGACAATCTGTGGCGCAAAGCCTGGCTCGACCTCAAGGCCGAGCAGTCGCTGGTGCCGATCATCGTGCCTCTGGGCGACCTCCAGGATACCTCCGCCATCAGCCCGGAAGAGGTGGCCGCCGGCGACGCGATCAAGCTCGAAAGCCTGATGATCCGCTACGAGGCCAAAGCCGTCCTCGTTGCCATCGCCGAGCCGGACCCTTCGGGCGGCATCCGCGCTGTGATGCAGGGTGATTCGCCGCTCGGTAAGATCAATTTCGACAAGACCTACACCGCCGAGGACGGCACGCTTGAATCGGCCGCCGCCGCCGCCGCGCGGCGTTTCGACGATGTCATGCTGGAGAAATGGCGCTCGGTGCGCCTGAAGGTGGCCGCCGAGGCTCAAGCCCGCGCCGCAGCCGAGCAGCAGGAATCGCGCGCCTCGCGCTCCATGCCGGTCGCCGTGCCGTTTTCGGGCATCTATCAATGGAACGGCATCCGCGCCCGGCTGCTCGCGACTCCGGGCGTCGTCGGCGTCGATGTCTCGACGATCGCCGAGAACGGTGCCGTCATCCAGCTGGCTTTCGTCGACTCGGTCCAGGATCTGCAGCAGGCTCTGTCGGGAAGCGGCCTCAGACTGGTGCAGGCGGGCGGGACATGGGTATTGCAGCCGTTGTAAGATGACACCAGCAACCATCATCTTCTTCGCCGCATGAATTTACCGAATATCATCTCCATCGGCCGAATCCTGCTGGTGCCGGTCACCATCTGGCTGATCGTCGCCGGCCAGTTCGGCCTCGCCTTCCTGTTCTTCATCATGGCTGGCGTCAGCGACGGGATCGACGGCTATATCGCGCGCCGCTACCAGATGAAGACGCAGCTCGGCGCCTATCTCGACCCGCTCGCCGACAAGCTCCTGCTGGTGTCGATCTATGTCTCGCTGGGCTTCCTGCAGCATATGCCGGCCTGGCTCGTCATCCTGGTTGCGTCGCGCGATGTGCTGATCGTCGGCGCGGTGATCCTTTCGTGGATCCTGGACAAGCCGCTCAAGATGCAGCCGTTGATCACCAGCAAGGTCAACACCGCGGCGCAGATCATCCTGGCCGGCGGCCAGCTGGCGGTGCTCGCCTGGATGTCGGACGCCACCTGGTTCCTCAATATCGGCAGCGCCGTCGTGGCTTTCCTGACCGTCGCCTCGGCCGCTCTTTACATGCGGGCATGGGCCCGCCATATGGCCAACGGATCGAGCACGAGGGACGCGCCATGACATTGCAGCGGCAATTCACCTTCTGGGCCGTGGCGCTGGCCGTGGTCATCCTTGCCTTGTGGTTCCTCGGCGATATCATGCTGCCCTTCATCGCCGGCCTGGTGCTCGCTTATTTCCTCGATCCCGTCGCCGATGCGCTCGAAAGGCTGGGCCTGCCGCGGCTCGCCGCGACGTTGCTCATCCTCATTTCCTGCATCGTCGCCTTCGTCGTCCTGCTTTTGCTGCTGCTCCCGGTGCTGGGCGACCAGATCGCCCGTTTCACCTCCAACCTGCCGGGCTACATGCAGTCGCTGGTGACCCTGTTCAACGAGCTGGCGCCGCAATGGCTGAAGGACATGCTGGCCTCCTCGGGGACCAATCTTCCGGCCTCGCTCTCCGATCTCGCCGGCAAGGCCGCCGGCTGGCTCGCCGCCATCCTGACCTCGATCCTTTCGGGCAGCCTGGCGCTCGTCAATGTCCTCTCGCTCCTGATCGTCACCCCGATCGTCGCCTTCTACATGCTGAACGACTGGGACCGCATGGTGGGCAAGGTCGATGGCTGGCTGCCGCGCGATCACCTGACGACCATCCGCAGCCTCGCCACCCAGATCGATGAAGCCATGGCGGGCTTCATCCGCGGCCAGGGCACCGTCTGCCTTCTGCTCGGCGTCTTTTACGCCGTGGCGCTGTCCTTCGCCGGGCTCAATTTCGGCCTGCTGATCGGCCTCGGCGCGGGACTCCTGAGCTTCATTCCTTATGTCGGCTCGATCATCGGCGGCGTGCTCGCCATCGGCATGGCGCTGATCCAGTTCTGGCCGGACTGGGCGCAGATCCTCATCATCATCGCCATCTTCGCCGGCGGCCAGTTCATCGAGGGCAATTTCCTGTCGCCGAACCTGGTCGGCAACCGCATCGGCCTGCACCCTGTCTGGCTGATGTTCGCGCTCTTCGCCTTCGGCTATCTCTTCGGCTTCGTCGGGCTGCTGCTCGCCGTGCCGCTGGCCGCCGCCGTCGGCGTGCTGGTCCGTTTCGCCATCGAGCAATATCTGAAGAGTCCGCTCTATCTCGGCATTCCGACTCAGAAAAAGCTTCCTGAGACCGGCGAGCCCAAGCCGCGGCGGAGCCCGCCCAAATAATGGGCACCGAAGGCCGCCAGCTTGCATTCGACCTGCCGCATCGCCCCGCCACCGGACGCGACGATTTCCTGGTTACGCCCTCCAATGAGAAGGCGGTGGCGCTCATCGACCTGTGGCCCAACTGGCCGTCGCATGCCCTGATCCTGCTCGGACCACCGGGCAGCGGCAAATCCCATCTCGCCGCCGTCTGGCGGGAGATGACCGGGGCGCGGATCATCGCCCCGCCCGAAATCCACAAGGAAACCGTGCCGGACCTCCTCCGGAAGGGGGCTCTGGTGATCGAGGACGCGCCGGGCGTCAGGCTGGACGAGGCCGGCTTGTTCCACCTTCTCAACCTTGCCCGCGAGCAGAAGGCCTCGATCCTCGTCACCGCGCGCCAGGCCCCGCCTGGCTGGGGGGTAGCCCTGCCGGATCTCATTTCGAGGCTCAAAGCGGCGCCGGTGGCCCAATTGGGGGCTCCCGACGACGAATTGCTGCGCGGCGTCCTGGTCAAGCTCTTCGCCGACCGCCAGATCGCCGTCGACGAGGCCACGGTGAGCTATCTCCTGGCCCGGATGCCGCGCGAGCTCGAAGCCGCCCGCAACCTGGTGGCCGAGATCGACCGCCGGGCGCTCGAGGAGCGGGCCGAGGTCACACGGAATTTTGCCGCCCGGGTGCTTGGGGATATAACCTCTCCAGGGCTCTTCGCTGAGGATGAGGGGTAACGAAACTCCTTCATCGTTCGGTCATACGGGCCCGCTAGAGGCATAAAATCTGGGGTTTCCGGCAGGATCGCGCGATGAACGAGATTTCTCTCACCATAGAACCGAAGGCCACGACCGGTTTGACCGATCCGGGTCGTTTCATCAATCGCGAATTGTCCTGGCTGGGCTTCAACATGCGGGTCCTGGAAGAGGCCCGCAACGCCAATCATCCGCTCCTCGAGCGGCTGCGCTTCCTCTCGATTTCCGGCAACAATCTGGACGAGTTCTTCATGGTGCGCGTCGCCGGCCTTGTCGGCCAGATGCGCGCCAGGCTCGCCGAGCTGAGCCAGGACGGCATGACCCCCGCCGAGCAGCTCGACCAGGTGCGCAAGCTCGCCCAGGAGCTGATGAGCGAGCAGGATACACGCTGGCTGCAATTGCGCGACGAGCTGAGCCAGAACGGCATCCACATCACCGATGGCGCCGACATCAACGAGGAGGAGCGCGCCTGGCTTGACGAGCGCTTCCTGAGCCACATCCTGCCGGTGGTGACGCCGATCGCCATCGACCCCGCCCATCCATTTCCCTTCATTCCCAATCGCGGCTTCATCATCGCGCTCCAGCTCAAGCGCCGGCGCGACGGCGGCATGATGAACGCGCTGCTGCCCATTCCCCAGCAGCTCGACCGTTTCATCAGGCTGCCCGGCACCGCGCCCGGCGTCGCCCGTTTCATCTCGCTCGAGAACATGCTCTCGCTGTTCGTGCCCAAGGTTTTTCCCGGTTATGAGGTGCTGGGGCAGGGGCTGATCCGGCTGATCCGCGACAGCGACATCGAAATCGAGGAAGAGGCAGAAGACCTGGTGCTGCTCTTCGAGAGCGCCCTCAAGCGCCGCCGCCGCGGCTCGGTGATCCGTATGGAGGTCGACGCCGCCTGTCCCTCCAACTTGCGCGACTTCATCGCCGACGAGCTCGACGTCTCGGCCGACGTCATGGTCACCTGCGCCGGCCTCATCGGCTATTCCGACACCAAGCAGCTCATTCTCGACGAGCGCCCGGATCTCAAATTCAAGCCCTTCGTGGCGCGTTTCCCGGAGCGCATCCGCGACCATGGCGGCGACTGCTTCGCCGCCATCCGCCAGAAGGACATCATCGTCCATCACCCCTACGAATCCTTCGACGTCGTCGTCCAGTTCGTCCGCCAGGCGGCCCAGGATCCCGATGTCGTGGCCATCAAGCAGACGCTCTACCGTACCTCGAATGACAGCCCGATCGTGGCGGCGCTGGTCAAGGCCGCGGAAGCGGGCAAGTCGGTCATGGCTCTGGTCGAGCTCAAAGCCCGCTTCGACGAGGAAGCCAACATCGCCTGGGCGCGCAATCTCGAACGCGCCGGCGCCCAGGTCGTCTTCGGCTTCATCGAGCTCAAGACACACGCCAAGGTGTCGATGGTGGTGCGCCGCGAGGGCGGCAACATGCGCAGCTATGTGCATTTCGGCACCGGCAACTACCACCCGGTGACGGCCAAGATCTATACCGACCTGTCCTTCTTCACCTGCGACCCGGCGCTGGCGCGCGACGCCTCGAGGCTCTTCAACTATATCTCCGGTTATGCCGAGCCCGAGGATCTCGAAAAGATCTCGCTGTCGCCCATCGGCATGAAGGCGCAGCTCCTCGAGGACATCGAGGACGAGATCGAGCATGTGAAGGAGGGCCGGCCCGGCCAGATCTGGGCCAAGCTCAATTCGCTGGTCGATCCCGGCATCATCGATGCGCTTTATGCGGCTAGCCAGGCGGGCGTTCAGATCGATCTCGTGGTGCGCGGCATCTGCTGCCTGCGGCCCGGCGTCCCAGGCCTGTCGGAAAACATCCGCGTCAAGAGCATCATCGGCCGCTTCCTCGAGCACAGCCGCATCATCTGCTTCGGCGCCGGCCACGGCCTGCCGCATCAGAGCGCCAAAGTCTATATCGCTTCCGCCGACTGGATGCCGCGCAACCTGCATCGCCGCGTCGAGACGCTGATCCCGATCGAGAATCCGACCGTGCATGAGCAGGTGATGGGCCAGATCATGATGGCCAATATGCGCGACAACGAGCAGAGCTGGGAATTGCTCTCGGACGGATCATCGCGCCGCATAGCACCCGGGCCCGATGAGGAGCCCTTCAATGCCCACACCTATTTCATGAAGAATCCATCTCTCTCTGGACGCGGCAGATCGCTTAAAGGTAGTCTGCCGCCACCGATCACGGCGCGCGTGAGCAGGAAGTCCAGAGCCAAGAAGTGAAGCGTAAAAGACTAGGCAGCGGGTCGACGAAATACCGTCCGGTATCGGTCGTCGACATCGGATCGAACTCGGTGCGGCTCGTCGTCTATGACGGTCTGCGGCGGGCGCCGACGCCTGTCTTCAACGAAAAGCTCCTCTGCGGCCTGGGCCGCGGTGTCGCGACCACACGGCAGCTTCACCCGCAGGGCATGGAGCGCGCGCTGGCGGCGCTACGCCGCTTCAAGGCACTGTCGCGTCAGATCGGCGCCCGCGAGGTCTATGCGGTGGCGACCGCGGCGGCGCGCGAGGCCGAGAACGGCCCGCAATTCGTCGACATGGCGGAAGAGGCGCTGGGCGCCCATATCGACGTGCTCTCGGGCAAAGAGGAGGCGCGGCTCGCCGCCATGGGAGTCATGGCGGGCGTCACCGGCGCCGACGGGCTGATCGGCGATCTGGGCGGCGGCAGCCTCGAGCTCATCGATGTGAGCGAAGGCCGCATCCGCGACGGCATCACCTTTCCGCTCGGGCCTTTGCGGCTCATCGACATGTCGGGTGGCTCGACCGCCAAGGCGCGCGACATCATCGACAAATATCTCGATTCATCGCCGCTCCTCAGCAAGCTCAAGGGCCGCACGCTATATGCCGTCGGCGGCACCTGGCGCAACATCGCGCGCATCCATATGGGCCAGACGCGTTATCCGCTTCATGTGCTGCACAATTATACGATCGGGCGCGAGCAGGCGCGTTCGGTGGCCGATCTCGTCTCGCATCTCTCATCCTCCTCGCTGAAGGACATCAAGACCGTCTCCAAGAGCCGCATCGACACCTTGCCTTTCGGCGCCCTGGTGCTCGAGCGTCTGCTTGCCAAGTCCAAGGTGAAGCAGATGGTCGTCTCGATCTACGGCGTGCGCGAGGGCCTGCTTTATTCGAAGCTGCCGAAGCGCAAGCGCGACACCGATGCGCTGCTGTCCTCGTGCTGGGATTTCTGCTGCCGTTATGCGCGCTCGCCCGAGCACGAGCTCGAGCTGTGCGACTGGACCGACAAGCTCTTCGCCCATAAGAGCTTCGAGGAAACCGAGCCCGAGCGGCGCTTGCGTCAGGCCGCCTGCCTTTTGGCCGACATCGGCTGGCGCGCCCATCCCGACTACCGCGCCCAGCGTTCGCTCGGCATGATCTCCCAGGCGGCGTTCGTCGACATCGACCATGCCGGCCGCGTCTTCCTGGCCCTCACCATCTATTATCGCTACGAAGGCGAGGAGGAGGGGATGACCAACAGCCTTGCCCGTCTCGTCGACGACAAGACGCTGGAGCGCGCCAGGCTGTTGAGCGAAGTGTTCCGCCTCGCTTACATCCTCACCGCCGCCATGCCCGGCGTCCTGCCCAAGATCAGCATGGAAGTGGAAGGCACCCGCAATCTGCTGCTGCGGGTGCCGCGGAAATTCGCCGACCTCATGGGTGAGCGCGTCGAGAAGCGCCTCGACGCGCTGGCCGGCCAAATGGGCCGCATCGCCAAGATCGAGATATTCTGATCCTACTTCACCTTGGCCAGCACCTTCGCCATGTCGTCGGCGGTGAAGGCGGGCAGCGTCTCGGTGCGCACATTGCCGGCCATGCCGAGGGTGAGGCCGAGGGCGGTGATGCTCGTCACATCCGGCGCCTCGACGACCGAGACGACGTCGTATTTGCCCAAGGTCCAGTAGAGTTCTTTAACGGTGGCGCCGTTCTGCTTGGCAAGCTCGCGGAATTTTTCGGCGCGCTTGACCGTGTCCTTGACGGCGCGGATTCCCTGATCTGTGAAATTTGTAAGGAGAATAAAGGCAGGCATGGTTCAACCTCCCTGCTGGATCCCCCGGACGGGAGAGCTTAGCACAGGTGCCGGCGTCAGGGCAGGGAGGCTATTCCGCGGCGGCGGCGGTGGGCTTGAAGGGCGCGGCGCTCGGCATGATCTCGGCCCGGCCATTGCGGAAGCCGATGACGGCGCGGCCATGTTTGAGATCGAGGGCGATCGCGCCGAACATCTGGCGGCGCCAGCCATGCATCAGCGGCACGTCGGCTTCGTCGTCCTGCGCCACCGCGTCGATATCGGAGGCGCTGGCGAGGAGGCGGGGCGCCAGGCCTTCGCGCTCGGCCACGATCTTGAGCGCGAGCTTGAGGATTTCGGCGGCGGCCTGCGTGCTCTCGGGCATCTTCTCGTGCCCGCCCGGAAGCGGCGGCAGGAGCTTGGCGTCGGTCTCGAGCCCGTCCTTGACGGCGACGAGGATCGCCTCGCCGGCGCGCGAATTGCCGAAGCCGCGCGGCAGGGCCCGCGACGCGTTCAGCGCCTCGCGGGTCTGCGGCATCTGGGTGGCGACCTCGATCAGGGCATCGTCCTTGATGATGCGCTGGCGCGGCACGTTCTTTTCCTGGGCCTCGCGCTCGCGCCAGGCGGCGAGCGCGATCAGGACGCCCAGCTGCTTCTTCGAGCGCAGGCGCGTCTTGAGCCGCTTCCAGGCGTCTTCCGGCGCCATATTGTAGGTCTTGGGCGAGGTCAGGACTTCCATTTCCTGCGCCAGCCAGGGTTCGCGGCCGGTCTTGTCGAGCTCTTCTTTCAGCTTCTCATAGACGGTGCGCAGATGGGTGACGTCGGACAGAGCGTAATTGAGCTGCTTCTCGGTGAGGGGGCGCCTCGACCAGTCGGTGAAGCGCGAGGACTTGTCGATCTGGGCGCGCGCCAGCTGGCGCACGATCGATTCATAGGAGACCTGGTCGCCGAAGCCGCAGACCATCGCCGCGATCTGCGTGTCGAACACCGGATGCGGCACCCGGCCCGACAGATGCACGAAAATCTCGATATCCTGGCGCGCCGCATGGAAGACCTTGAGGGCATTCTCAGTGGTCATCAGCGAATGAAAGGGC
>NNBT01003795.1_pt1 | contig 11962 bp, 9 predicted proteins | sample 1173831 | NCBI WGS metagenome assembly NNBT01 (sample SAMN07173936, study PRJNA388173) | plant metagenome | isolation source: symbiotic tissue sample KVJ10 | place: Norway: Troms, Kvaloya island | reverse complement strand
GCCTTGTAGGCTCATAGGGATGCTGGAGGAGCAGGTTATAGGACAATTGGATGGCGTCGAACCGGCCGGTCTCGATCAGAGCATAGGTATTCTCGTTCATGTCCTCGACGGAAAAACCGATATGATCGAAGAGCCCCTCGCCACGCAGCGCTTCCAACTGTTCGAGCGCGCCGCCGCTCGCCAATATCGCTGCGGTCTGCTCCTTCGTGTAGCTCATGCCGTGGATCTGGACGAGGTCGACCTTCTTCCGGCGCAAGCGTTCGAGGCTGGCCTCGACGGAGGCGCGAACGCCTTGCGGTGTGTCGGCGAAGACCTTGGTGGCGATGAAGAGCGGTGTGTCCACTCCGGCGAGCGCCTCCCCCATCAGCTCCTCGGACAAACCATCGCCATAGATGGGCGCGGTGTCGAAATAATTCACCCCGAGCGCGGCGGCGCGCCGGATGGCGGCGATCGCGGTGGCCCGGTTCTCCGAGCTGCGCGCGTCGTACTTGCCCATGTAGTTGGTGAGGCCGATGGCGGCGCCACCGAAGCCCAGCTTGCTCAGTTCGAAGTCCTTGGGGGTAACGCGCGCCATGTTGCTCTCCACTGGAAGGAGACGAATCTCCGTGAGACGTCCGGATGTCTAAAAATCCGATCAGATCGGATATTTCTATCATCACCTCCAAATTGGATCAATGCTTGATGCAATATAATATATCCGATACGATCGGATTTTTCAGAAACCAGGCGGTGGAGCTCCATGACTATCGTTAAGCCGCGGCTCATCGACGCCTATCAGCACATCGGCACCCCGCGCTTCCAGTCGGTCGAGACCGCCCTCGATATCCTTGATGCGAACGGCATCGCCAAAGCGCTCGTCTGCCCTTACGATTCCTGTCCTGATCTGGCCGAGGTCCATCGGGCCTATGTTCTGGCCCCTGACCGCTTCCGGATATTCGGCTTGGCGCTGGGGAGAGACGCGAAGGAAGTCGAAGACGGGCTGGCGGCGCAGTTCGCAGCCGGCTTTGAGGGCATGCGGCTGACCGCCGAGCGCGTGGCGCTGCTGCCGGGCATCCTCGATGTGATCGGCCACCACAAGGGCATTGCGATGGTCGGCGGAGAAAACGCGCTTTCGGCGATTGCCGGCCGGCTCGTGGCATTCCTTGACGGGTATGAAGACAGCCTGGTCGTCAGCCCTCATTTTGCCGGGCCGACAGAGCCTGCGATCTTCGAGCGGGACAAATCCGTGCGGGCCCTGTTCCGCCACCCCCGCTTCTATGTGGTGATGTCGCGGCAGGGAATGTTTCCCGTTTCCCGCATCGTTCCCTGGGCCGCCGCCCTGGTGCGGGAAGTCGGCTATGAGCGGATACTGTGGGGCAGCGAAGCGCCGGTCCTGCACTGGCGTGACGAGAGCATCGCTGCGAGCGCATCCTGGTTCGATCAGTTCGATCTGACGGCCGCGCAGAGGGCGCAGCTTTTCGAGCAAAACGCCGACCGCAGCATCTTCCAGAGACCAGCGCGGGTCTGCGCTCCCTTGCGGCTGCCCTATGACCCTCGCCTTCTCGGGACTGAAAGCCCGGCTCCGCTGTTTCCCTACGGATTCAACGCGGATACCAGAATACCATCCCGGTTGCTCGCCGCCTGGCAGCGCGCCGGTGGCGCGGACAAGGAACCGCTGAGCGACTTCGTCAGCGGACTGCTGCTCGGATTGCTCGAGCCTACTGAAAATAAGCGCTGAAACGGGATTGCGACTGCTTTATGTGCCGTCGCATCGTGGCCGCCGCTGCCTTTCCATCGCGCCGCATGATGGCATCGATTATCTCCTGATGCTCGACCACGGCGTCCGCCGCGGCGCTCGCATGATGGAACAGGCGAAAGAGATGTGTGTGGATATGCAGGCTGGCCAAGGTCTGCCGGATCAGCTCATTGCCGCTTCCGGCGGCTATGAGATCATGAAACCTGGCATCAAGCCGCGCAAACTGATCATAGGCCAGCTTGCTTTCGCCACCACGGGGAGCGCGCATCTCACCGGCCAGCGTACGCAGCGCTTTGATTTCGGAATCCGCCATGTGCTCGCAAGCCTTTTCGGCGGCGAAGGGCTCAAGCAGCAAGCGGATTTCGTAGATCTGAGCGAACCGCGCGCCGTCCATTTGGCCGGCGGCGCTGTATCCGATCAGATGCGCCTTGACGACCAGCCCCTGGGCTTCCAGGCGCGAAAGGGCCTCACGGATGGGCGTTTGCGACACGCCGAAATCCCGAACGAGACGATCGACGGAAATACGGTCTCCAGGGGAAATCTCGTGACTCATGAGCCTGGAATACAAGGCGCCATAGACCTCCTCGGCAAGCCGTTGAGGCCTTTTGAGCTTGGTTGGCGACTCCGCCGGCGCGGTCCGGGCGTTTTTCGACGATTTCGGCATTTGTCGTTCCGACATGCGAATGATGGCGGAAAGATAACAAACGCCAGCCTGGAATCAAATCCGATTTGATGTCGGAAATGCCCCGGAAGGAATAGCTTACTTCAACCCCGCCTGCCGCCGCGCCTCATCGAGATAGATGTCGCGCAGCTTGCGCACCACGGGGCCGGGCTGGCCACCGCCGATGCGTTTGCCGTCGATCTCGACGATCGGCAGCACGAAATTGGAGGCGCTGGTGAGGAAGGCTTCGTCCGCCGCATAGGCCTCTTCCGGCGTGAACAGGCGCTCTTCGATGACGACGCCCTCTTCCTTGGCCATGCGGAACAGCGAGCGGCGGGTGCAGCCGGCGAGAATGCTGTTCGACAGCGGCCGGGTGATGACCTTGCCATCCTTCACGATATAGGCGTTGGAGGACGTGCCTTCGGTGACCTTGCCGTCTTCGACCATCCAGCCCTCGAAGGCGCCTTCTTCATAGGCGCGCTGCTTGCCGAGCACCGGCGCCAGCAGCATCACCGATTTGATGTCGCGACGCGCCCAGCGGATATCCGGAATGGTGACGACCTTGACGCCCGCCGGCGCATTCGGATTTTCGAGCAACTTCTGCACCTGGGTGAAGCCGATAAGCGTCGACTTCGCTTCCTTGGGGAATTTGAAGTCGCGATCGGCCGAACCACGCGTCACCTGGATATAGATGATGCCTTCATCGAGCTTATTGCGCTTTATGAGCTCCTCATGCATCTGGCGGAGCTCGGCCTTGCTGCACGGCCACACCATGCGGATCTCGTTCAGCGAGCGTTCCAGCCGTTCGGCATGCGGCTCGTAGTCCACAAGCTTGCCGTTGATCACGGCGGTCACTTCATAAATGCCGTCGGCGAACAGGAAGCCGCGGTCGAAGATCGACACCTTGCCCTCATTTTCCGGCACATAGCTTCCATTCACATAGACGATGCGGCTCATCACTCTGTCCCTCTTGGCGTGGAGGCTGTGTAAAACCAGATTTTGGGGTGAAAATCCAGCACAACCTATTGAGCGAGCGCCGCGTCGAAACCCGCCGACAGCTCCCGGAAATAGGCATCGTAGCCGGTGCCGTTCGTCGACTTATAGGCGTTCCAAGCCACCCTAAGCTGGTCCCTGCCGGCGACGAATATCGCGTTGTCGTCAGTACGCTTGCCAAGCGCAAGATAAGCCTGACCCATTTTATACTGGGCATACGCCCAACTTTGCAGATTACCCGCGGGCGTCAATTCGCGGAGCGCGACCTGATAGGCGGCAATCGACTTGATGAGGGCATCCGGGGAGTCCTCGCGCTCGCCGAGAGCGCGCAGAACAGCACCCAGATTCATGTGGATTGACGCCCACTGCCGTGGAGCGCGTTCACGATTGGATCGAATGCTGGCGGCCTCAAAGGCCGCGCGTGCCTTGTTCAACGTCTCGATCCCAGCACCTCCCTCGCCGAGAGCAAGAAGCGCTGAGCCTCGGTTTTCCTGTGTATGAGGCCACGCAACGGGCTCACTCTCCGGCGTCATCACCGACAACGCGGCATCGTAGGCCTGGACAGCCATTTCAAATTGCCCTGGACGGCCCTCACGCTTAGCGATACCGAGAAGAGCATCGCCAATGCCACTTTGGGCAATCGCCCAATCACCCGGGGCGCGCTCGCGCGTCTTCTCCGCAATCGCCGCCTCGAAGGCAGCGATCGCCTTGACAAGATTCTTTATGTCGGGCTCCCAATTGCCCAATTGCAGCCGGGTCCTGCCAAGAGCAAACTGAATTTCGGCCCATCGCGCAGGCGCATGCTCGCGCGCGCACGTCTCGAGAGCGGCATTGAGAATAGCAATCGCCCTCTTCAAATGCACTTTCGCCTTCTCCTCGCGCCCCAGCAGCCAAAGGGCACTGCCCAGATTTTTCTGGGTTAGACACCAGATGTCGAGTTCACTTTCCCGCTTGACCACATCGGTCGTCGACTCGAATACGGTGACGGCATATCTCAACATCATGGGGTCACGGGCACGCTCTCCCAGCACAAGAAGCATGTTGCCCATATCGTTTGTGGTCTCAATCCAACCGTCACGATTCTTCGCGCGCACGGCCATTTCCAGCGCATCCCTGTAAGGCTCCAGCGATCCTTGCAAAGCGGCAGGATCATCGTTTTTGTACCCTTGCGCGGAAAGCGCGTCGGCCTGCCGAAGCCGATACTGAAATGCCAGCACATCATCCCCGCCTTTGACAAGCTCGTATGCCTTGCGATAATTTTCCGCCGCCGTCGCGAAGTCCGACGCGCTCATTGCCGACTTGGCGGCACGTTCATAATCCGCAGGATTGTCGGCTTTCGCCACGGACGCCGGCATGACCAGCAGGACAAACACCAGCAGCAGCCGGCGCGCGGCTTCACGGCAAAAGACTGCAAGCATGATCGCCCCTCCATTACTTCGGGCGGCGTTGCAATCGCGTTCAAAGCAACACCGCCTCCGGTCGCCGCATGCGGACACACCATCACATATCCAGTGATGACGCAAACCAGGGGGTTGTGTTCGCCCCCTGAGCCCGGCTAGGTAAGTGCCGCGGACCAACAACTTTAAAGGATATCATGGCCTCCCGGATCACGGACGCCTCGGTCGAGGCGATGCTGACGCGTGAAAGAGCTCACTTTCTCCAGCGCAACCCGAAATCCAGGACTTTGGCCGAAGACTCCTCCAAACATTGGCTGCGCGGCGTGCCGATGCATTGGATGGCCGATTGGGAAACGCCTTTTCCTCTTTTTATTCAACGGGCTAACGGCGTCGATCTGACCGACGCCGACGGCAACAGCTACATTGATTTCTGCCTCGGCGACACCGGCGCCATGTTCGGCCACAGCCCCAAGGCGCTGGCCGAAACCTTGCGTCAGGCGAGCTTCGACGGCTTCACCACCATGCTGCCCTCGCCGGATGCCGCCATTGTCGGAAGACTTCTCTCCGAACGTTTCGGCCTCCCCGTATGGCAGGTGACGGCGACCGCGTCCGACGCCAATCGCGCGGTGTTGCGCTGGTGCCGCGCCATCACCGGGCGCAAGAAAATCCTCGTCTTCAACGGCTGCTATCACGGCGCCGTGGATGAAACCTTCGTCACGCTCGCAGACGACAAGGAAGTCGCCGATCCGGCGCTCGTCGGCGAGCCGCGCGACATCACGCAATTCACCAAGGTCGTCGAGTTCAACGACATTCCGGCGCTCGAGGCGGCATTGGCGCCGGGCGATGTCGCCTGCGTGCTGGCCGAGCCCCTGATGACCAATATCGGCATGGTGCTGCCCGATGATGGTTATCATGAAGCCCTGCGCCAGATCACCCGGCGCACCGGCACGCTGCTCGTCATGGACGAGACGCATTGCATGTCGTCGGGCCCGGGCGGCTATTCCGGCGCCCACGGGCTCGAACCCGACGCCATCGTGCTCGGCAAGCCGATCGCCGGCGGCGTGCCCGCCGCGGTCTATGGTTTCTCGGAAGAAACCGCCGGGCGCATCAGAAAATATCTCGAACACCGTGAGCCGGGCCGGTCCGGCATCGGCACCACCCTTTCAGGCTCGAAGTTGCAGCTGGCGCTCATGCGCACCATGCTCGAGACCTATTTTACCAGGGAGGCTTTCGCCCCTTTGATCGAGCTCGCCAGAAGGCTCGAAAAAGGTATCGCGAATGTCATCATCAAATATGGGGCACCATGGCATGTCGTGCGCGTCGGCGCGCGTGTCGAATTCATGTGCAGCCCGGACCGTCCGCGTAACGGCGGCGAAGCGGGACGCATCATTCACCGCCCGATCGACATGGCCATTCACCATTATCTTCTGAACCGCGGCGTGGTGATCACGCCGTTCCATAATATGATGTTGATATGCCCCGCGACGACGCAAGCGCATGTCGAGAGCCTCATCGATGGCCTCGACCACTGCCTTGCCGAGCTCGTCTGAGGGATGGAGCCTTTTTATCATGACCGTCATCACCCCGCAGCGCCAGAGTGAAGCTCAGGCCTTTCTCGACGCCAATCCGGGTATCGAGAGTTTTCATCTGATCTGGACCGATCTGTGCGGCATCCAGCGCGGCAAGATCCTGCGCCGCGACGAGCTGGTGCCCGGCTGGCGCGACGGCCGCTTCCTGCCGATCTCGGCGCTCGTCCTCGACGCGACCGGCCAGGACGTTCCCGAGACCGGCCTCGTTTTCGACGAAGGCGACCGCGACCTGCTGCTCTGGCCCATCCAAGGCAGCATGACGACCATTCCCTGGGCCTCGTCGCCGTCGGCGCAATATATCGCCACCGCGCATGATCTCGACGGCGTTCCCCATTATGCCGATCCGCGCAACGCGCTGGAGAAGATCGTCGGCCGTTTCGCCGAGTTCAACATGACGCCGGTCGGCGCGGTCGAAGTGGAGTTCTTCCTGATGGACCGCGAGTCGGCTTTCGCCGGCGTGCCCAAGGCGCCCAAGGCGCTCACCAATGGAGCCCGCCCGCAGCACTACCAAGCCTATCACCTGCAGGACCTCGATGATTTCGCGCCCTTCTTCCAGGACCTCTATGCCTATGCCGACATCCAGGGCCTGCCGGCCAAGACGCTGATCTCGGAATATGCGCCGGGCCAGATGGAGATCGTGCTGCGCCACCGCGCCGACGTGCTCAAGGCCTGCGATGAAGGCATCATGCTGAAGCGGCTGATCAAGGCGGCCGCCGACAAGCACGGCCTCGTCGCCACCTTTATGGCCAAGCCTTATGCCGAATGGACGGGCTCGGGCATGCATATCCATATCAGCCTGGGTGACGAGGACGGCAAGAATCTCTTCGCCGCCGCCGATCCGACCGAGAACCAGCTGCTCTTGAACGCGTTGGGCGGCCTCAAGGCGTCGATGGCCGAATCCATGCTGATCTTCGCGCCCAACGCCAATTCCTATCGCCGCTTCCGCCGCAATTCCTATGCGCCGGTCTCGGCGAGCTGGGGTATCAACAACCGCACCGTCTCGCTGCGCATCCCGGCGGGGGCCCCCGAGACCTGCCATATCGAGCATCGCCCGGCGGGCGCCGACGCCAATCCCTATCTGGTGATGGCGGCCATCCTTGCCGGCATGCATTACGGCATCTCGGAGAAGCTCGATCCGGGCGCCCCCGTCACCGGCAACGGCTATGAGAAGCGCGCCAAATACATCCCCGGCAACTGGTTCGAGGCGATCGACGCCTTCTGGCGCGCCTCGATCCTCAAGGAGTATTTCGGCAAGGACTTCGTCGACACCTTCTGCACCCTGAAGGAAGTCGAGGCCGACCGCTTCTTCTCCGAGCCGACGGCGCGCGATTACGAGTGGTATCTGCGCACAATCTAACTATGTTATGGGTCAGCTAACTCATCCAGGGAGCTGACCCATGACCGCCATTATCGGCTGGGCGCATTCGAAATTCGGCAAGCTCGAAGCCGAGACGCTCGAAAGCCTGATCGCCGGTGCCGCTACGGAAGCGATGGCCGATGCGGGACTGGCGCCGGCCGATATCGATGCCATCTATGTCGGCAATTTCGGCGGCTTCGAGAAGCAGTCCTTCCCGGCCGCCTTCGCGCTCAATGCCTCACCGGCCCTGCGCTTCAAGCCGGCGACGCGAGTGGAGAATGCCTGCGCCACCGGCTCTGCCGCTATTCATGCCGCCCACACGTCGATCGCCGCGCGCGCCGCCCGTTTCGTGCTGGTGGTGGGGGCCGAAAAGATGACGACGGCGCCGGGCGACCAGATCGGCGACATCCTGCTCAACGCGTCCTATCGCGCCGAGGAAGGTGACACGCCGGGTGGTTTCGCCGGCATCTTCGGGCGCATTGCCGAACTCTATTTCCAGCGCTACGGCGACCAGTCGGAAGCGCTGGCCCGCATCGCCGCCAAGAATCACAAAAACGGCGTCGCCAATCCTTATGCGCAATTGCGCAAGGAATTGTCGGTCGAGTTCTGCAATACCGTAACGGACAAGAACCCGATCGTCGCCGGCCCGTTGCGGCGCACCGATTGCTCTCTGGTGTCGGACGGCGCCGCGGCCATCGTGATGTGCGATACTGAAACCGCATTGCGTTTCCCCAAGGCGGTGCATCTGCGTGGCCTCGCTCATGTCCAGGACTATCTGCCGATGTCGGCGCGCGACATCGTCAATTTCGAAGGCTGCGAGGTCGCCTGGAAGAAGGCGCATGAAAGCGCCGGTACGAGCCTCGCCGATCTCTCCTTCGTCGAGACGCATGACTGTTTCACCATCGCCGAGCTTCTGGAATATGAGGCGATGGGCCTGGCGCCGCGCGGCCAGGGCGCCCGCGCCGTCGCCGAGGGCTGGACCGCCAAGGACGGCAAATTGCCGGTCAATCCCTCGGGCGGCCTCAAATCCAAGGGCCATCCGATCGGCGCCACCGGCGTGTCAATGCATGTGATGGCGGCGCTGCAGCTCGAAGGCAAGGCCGAGGGCATGCAGGTCAAGGACCCGAAGCTCGCCGGGATCTTCAACATGGGGGGCGCCGCGGTCGCCAATTATGTTTCGATCCTGGAGCGGTTGAGGTAAAAAAATCCCGCGAACAATCCCAGTCAAGACAAGGTCGGCACTCGCTGAACCCGAAGGAAAGGTCCATCTCGATATGCCGATCGTACAGGGTGCAAGGCGCGGCTTCCCACTTCTGGGTCTCCTCCTCCCCCTCCTCTGGCCAGCCCAGGCCCAAGCCGCGGAGCTGAACGGCGCCGAGCTGATCCTGCCCTGGGCCATACCATTTGTCGGCATCCTCCTGTCGATCGCGCTTTTACCCCTGCTCGCACATCATTTCTGGGAACATCACCAGGGTAAGATCGCCGCCTTCTGGGCCGCGCTCATCGTCGTCCCGCTGTTCGCGCTGTTCGATACGGGTACCGCCATCGCCTCGATGGGCCACGCCATCATCCTCGAATACATTCCTTTCATCCTGCTGCTCTTGGCGCTCTTCACCGTTGCCGGCGGCGTCGTTTTGCGCGGCAATCTGCATGGCTCGCCCGCCGTCAATACCGGGCTCCTCGCCATTGGCTCGGTGCTGGCGAGCTTCACCGGCACCACCGGCGCGGCCATGGTCATGATCCGCCCGCTGTTGCGCGCCAATGACGACCGCAAGCGCAACGCCCATGTCGTGATCTTCTTCATTTTCCTGGTCGCCAATATCGGCGGCTCGCTCACGCCCCTCGGCGACCCGCCATTGTTCCTAGGCTTCCTGCGCGGCGTCGATTTCTTCTGGACCACCGAACATCTGCTGCCCGAGACGCTGTTCCTGGTCGCCGTCCTCCTCGTGCTGTTCTACGCCCTCGACAGCGTCATCTACCGCCAGGACGGCCATTCGAAGCCCGACCCCACGCCCGATGACGAGCCGCTGCGCCTGTCGGGAGGCCTCAACATCATCCTGCTCGGTGTCATCATCGGCGCCATCCTGCTCAGCGCCTCGACCTCGCTCGGCACCGTCCGCATCATGGGTGTCGACGCCGAGATCGAGAACATCCTGCGTGATCTGGTCATGGTCGCCGTGACGCTCGTTTCGCTCGCGGTGACGCCTAAGGCCGACCGCGAGGCCAATGCCTTTTCCTGGGAGCCGATCAAGGAAGTGGCGAAGCTCTTCGCCGGCATCTTCATCACCATCATCCCGGTGCTCGCCATGCTGAAGGCCGGCGAAAACGGCATCTTCGCGCCGCTGGTGGCGCTGGTGACGGGCGCCGACGGCGAGGCCAATCCGGTGGCCTATTTCTGGCTGACCGGCATGCTGTCGGCCTTCCTCGACAATGCGCCCACCTATCTGGTGTTCTTCGAGCTGGCGGGCGGCGATCCGCAAACGCTGATGACCGAAGGCGCGATGACCTTGACCGCGATCTCGGCCGGCGCCGTCTTCATGGGCGCCCTCACCTATATCGGCAATGCGCCCAATTTCATGGTCTATTCGATCGCCCGGCGATCCGGCGTCCGGATGCCGGGCTTCTTCGGCTACATGTTGTGGTCGATGGCGATCCTGCTGCCGCTCTTCGCGGTGCTGACCTTCATCTTCTACATGTAACGGGAACGCGCCTACTCGTCTGTTTTCTTGGTGCCCGTCATAACCTTGTCGATGATGGCGAGGAAGATCGCCGAGACGACGAAGGCCATGTGCACGATGGTCAGCCACATGATCTGATCGGACGTATATTGCGCCGAATTGAGAAACACCTGCAGCAGATGGATGGAGGAGATCGCGACAATCGTCGAGGCGACCTTCACCTTGAGCGAGCCGGCATCGATCTTGCCCAGCCAATGCACTTCGCCGTCGGCATTGTCGAAGCGGCTGACGAAATTCTCATAGCCCGAGATGATCACCATGACGACGAGGCTCGCGACCAGTGCGGCGTCGATGAGGCCCAGCATCTTGAGGATCGTGTCAGTGTCCTCGAGCACCATGACGACGCTGACGAATTCGACGAGCTTCTTGGCGAAGGAGAAGGCATAGATGGCGAGTGCCACCGCGAGCCCCAGATAGAACACCACGAGCAGCCAGCGCGATGCCAGGATGATCGATTCGATGAAATGTTCGATGGATTTCATGGGGCCCTTCCGTTGTGTCCGGCGTTCTCATAACCTATCAATTCGGGCAAACAAGAGGCAGAAATCATGCGGAGCCGCAAGGCGATCCAGATCGTCGGCTGCCATGCCGAGGGCGAGGTCGGCGATGTCATCGTGGGTGGCGTGGCATCCCCGCCCGGCGCCACTCTGTGGGACCAGTCGCGTTTCATAGCGAGCGACGGGACGCTGCGCAATTTCGTGCTCAATGAGCCCCGGGGCGGCGTCTTCCGCCATGTCAATCTGCTGGTCCCGCCAAAGCATCCGGACGCCCAGATGGGCTTCATCATCATGGAGCCCGAGGACACCCCGCCGATGTCGGGCTCGAATTGCATCTGCGTCGCGACCGTGCTGCTCGACACCGGCATCCTGCCGATGCAGGAGCCGGAGACCGATCTGGTGCTCGAGGCGCCGGCCGGCCTCATCCATATCCGCGCCTCATGCCGCAATGGCAAAGCCGAGCGCATCAGCCTGCGTAACGTGCCGTCCTTCGCCGACAAGCTCGATGTGAAGCTCGACATACCGGGTCTCGGTTCCGTCACTGTCGACATTGCCTTCGGCGGCGACAGTTTCGTCGTCGCCAGAGCCCGGGATTTCGGTTTCGCCATGAAGCCGGAAGAAGCGCGCGACATCGCCGTCATGGGCCGTAGGCTCGTCACCGCCGCCAATGAGCAAGTTGGCTTCCGTCATCCGGTGCTCACCGGCTGGGACCATATCTCTTTCTGCTTCATGACGGGCGAGCTCGAGCAAGTCGACGGCGAGCTGTCCAGCCGCAACTCCTGCGTCGTCAATCCGGGCAAGCTCGACCGCTCGCCGACCGGCACCGGTTGCTCGGCGCTGATGGCGGTGCTGCATGCGAAAGGCCTGCTCAAGAAGGGCGAGCGTTTCATCGGCCGCTCGATCATCGAATCGCGCTTCGACGGGCGCATCGAGGAGGAGACCGAGATCGCCGGGCGCCGGGCGATCATTCCCTCGATCGCCGGACGGGCCTGGAT
>NNBT01000730.1_pt1 | contig 12026 bp, 7 predicted proteins | sample 1173831 | NCBI WGS metagenome assembly NNBT01 (sample SAMN07173936, study PRJNA388173) | plant metagenome | isolation source: symbiotic tissue sample KVJ10 | place: Norway: Troms, Kvaloya island | reverse complement strand
TCACAACGCCATTTTTTCAACCATCGGTGGGATGAGCTTTTCGATGCCCAGATGTCCCCACGCGGTATGTCACACCATCTACACCCAGTAATCAGAATGTACAACAGGCTATTTAAAACATGACGATATGGTGCATGAGGCATTCCTTTACCACGCTTAGATGCCTGCTTAGGAAATATATCCTCAAATAACTTCCATTCCAGGTCGCTCAAGCCCTCAAAACGTCCAGCCATCAACGGATACACCCAACTCAAGTCAAAAATAGATTACCACAATCTGACATTAGTGGGATAGGTTCATGTGGTTGAGCTTATAAAAATAATGTAGAGACGTAGCACTGCTACGTCTCTACAAAGGTTCTGGATAACGCATATTTAATTTGTAGAGATATCTATGAATAGAATTCAAGGGAATTAAACCCCATCTCAAACGCAAACAAAGCCTGCGTAGACAGGCTTTGTTTGCTAGCGCCAGACTATAAATCTGTGGACGCTTTGATATTTTTGCAACAGATTAAAAGACTAATTTCAATCAACGTTTCTGACTGCTCCCTTCACTGCATCGCCTGCATCTTCAGCTGTGCGCTTGACATTTTTACCAGCATCTTCAGCCCCACGCTTCACATTTTTTGTCACGTCTTCGGTAGCATTCTGGGTATTACCCTTGATATTTTCAATTCCTCGCTGAGTCCCCTTTACAAGACCTTCGCGCAATTCATCAGCGGAACTGCCGATATCTTCACCCAGGTTTTTTACTCTTTCACCAAGGGGTGTCCCTTGCTGAAAATTCCGGCCATATTGCTCTCGACTGTCAACTCCCTTCTGCTCAATATTCTTTTGAGCATTTTTTACTAGCGCCTTAGCTCTGTCATTAGCTGCCTTTTCATCTATCGCTCTAGGATCTACATCACTGAAGTTATTCATCCCACCAGCAGGAGAATTTAGAGGATAATCTTTAGTGGAATCAGAACGCTCGACATTAGGTGCTTGATAACCAGGCTGTGGTGGTTGTGCTGCTACTCCTGGAGCACCACAAGCCTGAGTCAAAAATAGGAATATCCCTGCTAAAAAAACAGTTAAAACTTTCAAAGGACGAATATTTTTCAGCCAAGTCATTGCTTTTTTCATAGTTCTAACTCCTTGCATTTTTGTGATTAGTTAAATTTCAACCAAGATGGCATTTGGAATTACTTTTGTATCCCAAGCATTCAGAAAAATAATAACTTCCATTAATCATATTAATAATTAAATAAGTTTTGCCTCTAGCGCAAGTCACATTTTAACTAGTACAAAAGGAATAATTTTATCTAACTCTAGGGAGATATAAACTAAAATAATATGGTTGTTGGAAAAGAGCTACATCAACCTGTTTGATACTTCAAAAGCTTTGGATATATAGCTGATGTCCCATAGTATTTGAGTATTTAGCCTTTGTTGCTACACCATTAAATGACTAAATTCATGAAGCAATTTTTACGCTGGATAATTTTGGGAGGGACGCTGTTTTTTTTAGGAAAAGCTCTGAAGGATAATTGGATTGAAGTAACTGCTATCCATATTGATGGGGTAGGATGGGCAATTATGGCGATCGCTACAGGGGTAACTTTACTAGCTCATACTTGGGCAGGCTGGATCTGGACTTGGATTCTTCAAGAGTTAAATCAACCTGTATCATCTCCCCAATTCATCCAAGTTTACCTAAAAACGAACATCGCTAAATATTTACCAGGTAATATCTGGCATCACTATGGGCGAATTATCGCCGCCAAAAATGCCAATATTCCTACTGGTGCAGCCACCTTAAGCGTTTTACTAGAACCCCTACTTATGCTAGCGGCTGCTTTAATCATCATTGTCCTATGCAGTAGCCAGTTTGCAGCAGCGAATACCACCCTTATTATACAAGTACTACAATTTCTCAGTTTAGCTGTAGTCCTTGGTGCGATTCATCCCTGGTTTTTGAACCCGGTTATTCGTTTTTTGTATAAATTAAAAGCAAAAAAGTCTGCTGCTACCACTGAACCAATTGTTCCCTTCAGTGTTAAAAGTTACCCTTTACGCCCTTTGTTAGGAGAAGTGGGCTTTATGGGACTACGCGCCACTGGATTTATACTAACTATGTTTGCCTTGGGTTCGTTGAATGCGAATCAAATTCCTTTGTTATTAGGGGCTTTTAGTTGCGCTTGGTTGTTGGGATTCGTTATACCGGGTGCGCCTGGGGGATTAGGTGTGTTTGAAGCGACTGCGTATGAACTTTTACGACACCACTTTCCAGCTGCCTTAGTATTTAGTGCGATCGCTCTATATCGCCTCATTAGTATTCTAGCTGAAACTGTGGGTGCTGCTCTTGCTTGGTTAGATGAACGCCTTGCAAAATAATGAATCACGAAAAACTCATTTTTGTCTATCTACTTTCATCTGTGAAAACACACGATAACTATCCAGATTTAATTGCTGATTACTGCTTGGCTCCTCTTCTTCCATCTTAATCAAGTTATATTCTACATTTTCTGCATAAATAGCGAATGTGATATTAAAAATCTCGATAAAATTTATTACCCCTTTGCATTCCTCTTCGGAATAGTTTTCGTAAAAACGAATCAAATGAGCAATCCGAGTTTCCAAATGTCTCCGGGAATTTCTACAAATCAAAATAATCTTTAATAACATAATTACCAAAGTTAGAGCATGACCTTGATTAATTAATAAGATAAATAATTGTGAAGGCTCTTTAGCATTTTCTGTTGTAAAGTAATCAATCACTCGATTACAGGTTCTCAAGAAAAATTCTTTAGTGATAATTTCTTGATTATGATCCGTCTTCCATAAGGATAAACTATGTGCAAACTGCTGCCGCCAAGTCTCGACTGATTTTTGGTTTTCTACAGAAAGAAATAGATATTTTTCTAGGTTTATTTTAAATTCTTTCAGAGTTTGATTTTCAGTCTGCTTAATAAATATATGGGCAATATTATCATGACTAAATACGCCTCTTTTTAACACAATTGCTTTTATTAAGCGCAGAGCTTGGTCTCCTAAAATACTAGGATTTTTATAGCGTGTTGTGCTTGAGACGGCAGATTGAGAACGAGCAATATACATTGCGAGTTCAAACTTAAATTTCTCTTTTATCTGTTTAGAAAGCCTCCTAGCAGCCTCTTGTTGCTCTTTAGGGTTTTTATTATTAACAGATTGATCGATCAATAAATAGGAAGTGTAGCGATTAGCCCAATGACCTTTAGATGATTCTTCGTACTTAGTAGCAAATAATTTCAGATCCTTGTAATCTTTGCTATTGGCAAAATTCTCTAACCAGATTTTACAAGTTTTTACTACTGGAGGATTATTATCCTTAATTTTCAGATTTTCATTAACAAATAAATTAACTAAGTTTTGGATATATTTGTCTTTTCGATTAGTTTTCCAATTATTAACTATGATGTAGCAGCACCGCTTAAGTGTATTATATAATTCTTGTTCATGGTCATCTAAAAAAACACTATATATTCCAGGTATGTAATCGGAATATTCGGAATCAAGACCGTCTATAAATAAACCTTTGAATTCACGTAAAACATCCTCTGGTGGCAATTTCTTGACAATTTCCACAAAGAAGCTATAAACCTCTTCTTGGGCAGTTTGCACATCTAGTTGACTAGAGTTAGACGTAGCACAATGGGGATTTTCCTGAGTAATCGATAAACGATTAGCGGTCATTTCAGTTATCAGGACAAAAAGGCTTCCTGTTCATATTATTACCAGCTTAACCTTGGTGAACAGGAGCATCAATCTATTCTTCAGAAATTCAGTCATCTTTTTACATAAATTTGATTAAATAGGACTATAAATAAAGTATTAAAGATAAATTGTTTAATACTTCATCAAATAGTTCAGTGAAATTACTTATTTATAACCAGAAAAGACCATACATAATATGAGTGGGTTTATCTATAGATTTAGATACAACCCGCCCATACCTTCTATCGATGTGACTTTACCCATAACTTTGCCGCACCTGGAAGCATAACTTTGCCGGTGAACAATAGCCTAAACTGGATTACCAGTCTAACCAAAGTACTGGCGATGACAGTGAGGACAATTTTGCACAAGAAGATGTTGATGTAGTAAACTACCCCAACTTACCGAGTACGGTTGAAGTTGGAGCTTCTGTAGTAGCCGATCTGGAGGGGTTAGGTGCATTTGATCCCATGCCATTTCAGATCATCGCTAGTGGTGTCGGTTCACTCCCCAGGATTATCGCCGCAGCTTCGAGCACTTGAGTGTTGTTCATCGCTTCGCTTAGGTTTTTCAATGCCATACCCATTAGCCGCAGACATTCTTGGGCATTTTCTTTTGGGGGTTCGACAGCTTGCGATCGCAAATCAATAGTTTTGTTTTCTCCAGGGCAGTTTTACCTGCTTGTTCAACGCTCTGTAGCCCAATCCTCAATTCCCGATCCAGTCGCTCTAACTCTTGCTGGTGTTGTTCTTTGAGTGCTGCGATCGCTTCCGTATATTCTGCGGGATATGTTCTTTCTTTGGGGAATGGGACACTAGGGGCATCTAAATCAGTATTTAAGAACTTCTACATTGAGAAAGATAGAGAACTAAATTTTCCTTAACTAAAAAATATCTGCTGGATCTGCCGAGCGTAGTTTATTCATAGCTAACAGTCCGGAAACTGTAGACATTAAAATTGTTGAGATTAAAATAATTAATATATTATTGAACCTCATTCTCATTGGTAAATTGGTACTTTTTACTATGAAGCTGTAGATACATGAAGAAATAATAAAACCTGGAATGTAACCCAATAATGCTAATATTAAAGCCTGTTTAAATACTACATTTAGTAAATATTTATTAGTATATCCAATAGCTTTTAAAGTAGCATAGGCAGTTATTTGAGTTGAAATATTACTATAAAGAATTTGATAGACAATGACTATACCAATAATAAAACACATTACGAGCATAATGTTAAATATAAAACCAATAGGTGTTCTTGTAGCCCAATACTTTTTCTCAAAGTTTTGAAACTCTTGTTTGGTAAATATTAAGACATCATTACCTAAATTGTTTCGTAGATTGGTCAAAACTTCTTGTGGCTCGACACCAGAATCCAGAATTATCACACCTACATCGATCATTTCTGAAGTTCGGTTATTTTGAAATATTCTGAGGAAAGTTGAGTCACTGACAATTAAATTACCATCTACTCCAAAAGAAGGCCCCAAGCTGAATAAACCACCGATTTTAACTCGATAACCTTTAACTGCGTTAAAAGCAAATATTTCGACTATTTGCTCAGTATTTTCTGATTGAAATTTTTCAGCAACTGGGCCAAATTCTGGTCGAGATTTTTGGTCAAATAGTACCACATCAGGAATTTTAATTTTATCTAAATTACTCTCAAGTTCTGGTAAATTAAGAGCTATTCTCCCTGGTTCAACACCAATCAGATAAATAGAGTATTTTTCCCCGTTTACTGGATTCTTAAATTTAGCAAAACCCAAATACATCGGACTGATTGACTTGACACCATTAAATCCTAAAGCTTGATATAAACGAGTACGAGAAAAGCTTTGATTGGAAGTCAAGGATTTATATTGAGAACTAACTAAAAATAAATCTCCTTGGAGACTATGATGTACACGGATAGCACTTGAATAAAGAGCATCTTGGAAACCAAGTTGTGTAAACATCAAAATTATAATAAAAGTAATGCCAGCCACAGCTGCTAAAAAACGAACTTTGTTTTGGGCTAGTTGTAGCCAAGCTAAAGGAATTTTAAAATTCATAAATCCCGGTTGTAATTATTTTAACTAACCTGAGGATGGCAATTATATTTGAATGGCTACATCTACTTGTAAGTTGGTTAAACTTGCAACCTGTTGATTGTCCTCTGGATTATCTATGCGGATTTTCACCTCAATTACTCTCCGGTCTGTGTCTACCCCTGGATTAAGACTTAAAACACTCTGTTTGCTAACTTGTAAACCAATCTCGCTCACTACTCCCCGTAATTTTCCAGTAAATGTAGTACTGCTGATGCTGGCTTTTTGACCTACACGCACTTTTTTAATATCAGTTTGATAAACTTCCGCCACGGCATACATGTGAGATGTTTCACCTATATCAACAATTCCTGAATTGCCAATCGTTTCTCCTGTTTTGGTATGAATTTTTAAAATTCTTCCATTTATAGGAGATTTAACATAAGTTAAATCTCGTTCTACTTTTGCTTGTGTAATTGCAGTCATGGCACTTTCGACTTCGGCTTGTGCCACCTGAACATCTACATCACGCACTTCGCTAAGACTTACCAATCTGGCTTTTGCTTCTTTTATCTGGTCGTTAAGAGTATTCATACTCTTGTTTAAGTTTTCTTTAGCTTCTGTTAGTTGTTGTTGTACTGTCTGAAGTTCTAAATGCTTGCTATCTGCAATAGAAGCTGAAATAGCACCTTCTGTATATAACTGCTGATAACGATTATTCTCGGTTTGAGCGTTGTTGAATTGAGCTTGTAAGCGGGCAATTGTTGCTTGTTGAGTGGTAACTTCTCCTTTTAATTGAGTTTCTAAACGGGTCACTACTGCTTTTTGAGCCTCAATGTCTGCCGATTTTGCTCCGGCTTTAACTTGCGCTAGTTTAGCTCTAGCAACTTTAACTTTGTCTTGTGCCTGTTGCAGTGCCGCTGTCGCTTTAGCATAATCTTGGAGGAATGCCACTATTTGCCCTGCCCGAACTCTGCTTCCTTCTTTTACCAGCAGTTTTTCTACTCTGTTACCTGAGAGTGAACTGGGGGCAGATAATTGAGTCACTTCGCCTTGAGGCTCTAGATGTCCCAGGGCAGTAATCGCAACTATGACAGGAGCTGCTTTATCGGATTTTAATGGGTGAGTCTGAATATTAGACCGATATTGTGAAAAAACGTAGACAGATGAGAGTCCTATGGCTAATGCGATGAAAGCTGCCGAAATTATTCGCCATCGACCTGAAGATTTTTCAAGTAATCGGCTTTCTGTGTCTGCTGCCATATTTTTGTCCCAATCTTACTACGCTAATGCGGGTGCAACCGGGCTTATAAATGTCTCTATAAGCATTAATCCTCAAAATACCACCAACTAGTCCTAGTTTTTTTTCAACACAACTACTCCGAACATTACCCATTACCCCATGACTTAAGAACCGAAACTGACAAGAAGTTGCCGCTTACCTCGAAACGGCCAGCGTCCATGTCCAAATCGGAAGTTATCAAGAAACAAAACATCTCCTTGCTGCCAGTTAACGACTATAGTTTCAGGGATGACAGCATCCCATATTGCTTCAATATCCTTGCGTGTAAAAGGAGTACCATTGCCAAGGGTACAATCTATAGAAATCTTCCCAGCACTATATAACTTTTCCAAAAATAGAAGTACTGGGAGCATCTTGCTGCTTAATCTTAGTAGTAATGGGCTAGAAGCTCCAACTATAAGCTTAAGGATTGAAGATCCTCTCCTTTTCTCTGACTTAACAGATAATACTAAATCACCCAAAAATTCCTGTGGTGTAATGCGTATTATGTGTTCATTTCTTAAGGAGTGAAAGCTAGTAATTAGATTAAACCAAACCTCTTCCCGTGTGTGTGGATGGCGACGAATACCCTCTACGTTGCTAATCATCACCATGATATCGCCTTCCCAAGTACAGTTCCAACCCCCTGCCTTGCATCTTTCTTCGGCAATACTAGGATTTTCAGTTTCAAAAGTTTCAATCCAACCTCTTAAGTAATCATTACTTTCTTTTGGTATGCGTCGGATATAGCGAACACCGTGAGTACGTATGGTATCCACAAGTTGATTTGGGAGGCGTTGCAAAACACGCCGACAGTCGCAGATTAGTGTTTGTCCCCCTACCTCTGCTTTTTCTAAACAGAAAAAAAGTATTCGTTCAGGAGACTTATGAGAGGACGCAGCTTCATTGTGAATAGGAAGGCTGACTGCTGGAGGGTATTCACTTGCAGTGTATACTAAGTCTTTCACTGGCTTGCGAACTACAAAGCTACCTATATGATCCCTTGGGGTAGTGATTAAATGTGCTGCGACATCTGCAAAATCTTCAGCAGTTTTCAACGGAAAACCCCGCAGTAAAACCGCTCCATGCTCTGCAAATCTTGAGTTGATTTGATTGACAGCATCTTTGTTTAAGAAATCCTCGCCAATCTCTTCAAAATTTAGTTGAAATGGAATATTAGTGGTTGTCATGTCTATATTGGTGGTTTTTACAAGGTAATCTTTTATTCCAAAGATTTAAGAGGTTGTTTGAAAAGTCCTCTTCTCGGTAAAAAAACGTTCTAAATCCCCCTAAATCCACGCCAGTTGCTCATGGGGGAAACCCCCAAGACCGCACTGGCTCCCCTTAAGAAGGGGGACTTTAATTCCAGTTCCCCCCTTTTTAAGCTACGGTGTATACACAAGTCTTTGAGAGTTGCCTCACAGCGTTTAGATCCCCCCTAACCCCCCTTAAAAAAGGGGGGAACCAGAGTCAAAGTCCCCCTTTTTAAGGGGGATTTAGGGGGATCTTCAACGATTTTGGTTTTACACAAAGATGTGTGTACACCGTAGCCTTTTTAAGGGGGGTTAGGGGGGATCAATAAGTGCCTAAAATCACAGCTAACTACTTTTCAAACAACCTCTAAGAAAAGGAATTAACCCAGTCTGGCAGAAATTTTCTACCAGTTCCAAAAACCATTATTGCTAATACTACCCATTACCCCATGACTTAAGAACCTAAACTGACAAGAACTTTCCGCTTACCTCGAAACGGCTTGCGTCCATGTCCAAATCGGAAGTTATCAAGAAACAAAACATCTCCTTGCTGCCAGTTGAACACAATAGTTTCAGCGATGACAGCATCCCATATTGCTTCAATATCCTTGCGTGTAAAAGGAGTACCATTGCCAAGAGTACAATTCCAATGGATATTACCGGGAGTGTACCACTTTTGGAAAAATAAAAGTAATGGAAGTATCTTGTTCCCTAATTTTATTACTAATGGACTAGAAGTTCTCGCTATAAACCTAAGAATTGGAGATGCTTCCATTTTATCTGAATTGACAGATGCTACTATATCACCAAGAAATTCCTGTGGTGTAATCCGCAGTGAGTGTTCATGTCTTGAAGAGTGATAGCTAGAAATTTGATTAACCCAAAGTTCTTCCCCTGTGTGTGGATGGCGACGAATACCTTCTACAGTGTTAGTAATCACCATGATATCGCCTTCCCAAGTACAGTTAAAATTCATTGCCTTGCACCTTTCTTCGGCAATACGGGTATCTTCAGTTTTGAAAGCTTGACTCCAACCTTTTAAGTAACTTCCACTTTCTTTTGGTAAGCGTCGGATATAGCGAACGCCGTGAGTACGTATGGCATCCACAAGTTGATTTGGTAGCCGTTTCAAAACACCCCGACAGTCACAGATTGGTGTCTGTCCCCCTACCTCTGCTTTTTCTAAACAGAAAAAAAGTATGCGCTCAGGAGGGTTATCGGTATATCCCATTTCGTTGTGAATAGGAAAGGTGATTGCTGGAGGAAATTCACTTGAATTGTATACTAAGCCTTTTATTGGTTCGCGAGCTATAGTACCACCCATGTAATCCGTTGGCGTAGTGACCAGCTGTGCTGCAACATCTGCAAAATCTTCAGCAGTTTTTAACGGAAAACCCCGCAGTAAAACGGCTCCATACTCTGCAAATCTTGAGTTGATTTTACTGACAGTATCTTTATTTAAGAAATCCTTGCCAATCTCTTCAAAATCTAGTTGTAATGGAATAGTAATGCTTGTCATGTGTATATTTGTGGTTTTTACAAGGTAATCTTTTATTCCAAATATCTCAGGGAAAGAACTAGTGCTGCGAGGCAGAGATTTTCCACTAAGTAAGTCGGTGAGAATAAATTAAACTAGATTAAGTAATGATGTAAAAAATATTGAGATTAGTCCTCATTTGAGGAGTAAAGTCCTCACTACAAACCTTGAATTATTCACGCCGCTCTACTTAGTTGGAAAGTTGAAAAAAGGTAAAAAGCTGATTTTAAAAACAATATTTTTTCTACCACCTGCCTTTTTTTACTAGTGTAATGTTCTCCTATAACTCTTTTTAGAAAGAGTCTTGTGTCAACTAATTGACAAAGAAAGAAGTGATGATATCTCCTCAGATATTGCTTGTAAAAGCAGCTGTTGAGAGCTGTGTAAGAATAAATGATTGCCGCTTAACATTTGCAGCTGAAACTTGCTGCGAGTTTGTTCGCGCCAAGCCGAAAGTAAATCTTCAGTTATCACCTTGTCTTGCATTCCTCCAAACACAGAAATAGGACAATTTAGTGGCTCTTCCTCTGTGTAGCTGTATTTTTCAGCCAACAAAGTTACTTCTTTTAAAATCAGTGGTAACAATTCCAACAGTTCTGTATTGTCACGATACAGTTGGGGTAAATCGTTGATAGATACTCCTTTGACTGACTCAAATTCAGGGAGCTTCTCAACAGAAGGATGTAAATAGGGTATCTGAGGAGCTTGTGAAGCACCAACGAACAAGTGAGCAGGAGTTTTACTATTTTCGCGGCGCAACTGACGGGCGAGTTCAAAGCTGACCAATGCTCCTAGACTGTGACCATAGAAAGCGAATGGTTTGTCTAGATAAGGAACCAGAACTTCTACCAAGATTTTGACAACAGAGGTTAGCTCGTCGAATGACTGTTTGCCCAAAAAGTCTTTACTTCCGGGAAGCTTAACGGCACAAACTTCTACACTTGAGGGTAAGCAATCTGACCAAGGAAGAAATTCTGAGGTACTCCCCCCAAGGTATGGGAAGCAGAACAGACGCAAGCGGGCATCTGGATTTGGTTCGGGGAAAACGAGCCAATCACTTGAAACTGCGGTAACTGAAGAAGGTAATTCTGTCTCGGAAGTTCCCATCAGTTGGTCAACTAGCTCTGCTGCTAGTTGCGAAATACTAGGGCCCTGCACTAGTTTCATTGTGGGTACACTCACACCCAAAACGCTCTCAATTCGGTTACTCAGTTCTACTCCCATTAAGGAGTCAAGTCCCAGATTTGTCAGCGGTTTTTGACTATCTAATTTAGCAGGAGAAGTTCCCAATACCAGAGCTACGAGTTCTCGCAGGTGAGATTCCAAAATTTGCAAGCGCTCTGTTGGTTCGGCTGTCATCAGGTCGTCTAAGAGCAAATCTCCTTTGCTGTTGCGCCTGTCCGCCTTTGGTAGAAGAGCTGCTTCGTTGACTAGCTGAGAAAATCGCGCTGATGCGCCGGCTGGGTAAATCTCGCTCAACCTCTGCCAGTTAAAAGGTGTTACTCCTGTCTGCACTGCCTCAACACGGAGTAATTGTCCTAATATCTGTAGTGCTTGGTGCGATCGCAAACCTTTCATTCCCATCTGGTCTAAATACTGACCGATTACAGTGTTATCAGCGACATAACCAACATCAGCGATCGCACCCCAGTTGACGGTCAAGGCTGGCAGTCCTAAAGCGCGGCGGTGATGTGCCAGGGTATCAAGAAAAGTATTAGCGGCTACATAATTCCCCTGTCCGGCATTTCCAATAATGGAACTAAAGGAGGAAAATGACACGAAGAAATCTAAGGTTGCGTTCAAGGTATGGGTGTGCAAGTTCCAAGCTCCCATAGCCTTGGGTGCGATCGCTTTTGCTAAACGTTCCTGGTTGAGATCGAGCAGGAGAGCATCGTCCAGAACCATTGCTGCATGAATAATGCCTCGCAACGGCGGCATAGACTGGCTAATGTTTGCCAAAACACTCTTCACTTCCTCCTCGTGTGACACGTCTGCTTTAGCGACTACCACACGAGCATCTGCTGACTCCAATGTTTTTACCGCTTCCTTTGCTACTGACGAGTCAGCACCACTACGACCCATCAGCACTAAGTGCCGCGCTCCTCCTTTCACCAACCACTGAGCCACTGCTAAACCAAACCCACCTAGTCCACCAGTAATTAAGTAAGTTGCGTCAGGG
>NNBT01000297.1_pt1 | contig 12062 bp, 9 predicted proteins | sample 1173831 | NCBI WGS metagenome assembly NNBT01 (sample SAMN07173936, study PRJNA388173) | plant metagenome | isolation source: symbiotic tissue sample KVJ10 | place: Norway: Troms, Kvaloya island | reverse complement strand
TAGCGTCGTAGTCGGCACTAGTAGGCTTGAAAAATTTAACTGGCTTATTCTTCTGTTTAGCGGTCTTGCGATTAGCTCCCACTCTGGCACAAGCTCTGACCGTCAAATTAGCAGACAACAAAAACTTCGAGCGCAAGTCTTGGTAAACCAGATTTTGAATAGTTGTTTTGCTTGTTATTTGGGGTTTGACTTGCTCATTGGCATAATTGCAAGCATCCGCAAACGCCTTCAATGTTGCCTCGATTTGGGCAACTTGTTGAGGGGTCGGGTTAAGCTTGCAAACCATTGTCAGTACTTGTTCCATAAGATAAATTACATCACATGTGACGGCTATTTAAAAATAGCCGAGTCATGTTTCCTTCGCGACTTGAAAGTGCGCGGCTTCCACACTCCCGTAAGCTAATGCGTGAACCTGTTGTAAGTCCTAAAGATTGGTTGCCAACAATCATTGTTTGGACAACTGCTGCCCTAGTTACTGGTATCTTCCTTTGGATACTCAGCGATATCCTTTGGCATGGGATAGGACACTTGACGTGGGAATTTCTGACAACTGAACCAGAAAATGCTGGTAGAGAAGGGGGAATTTCTAGTATTCTTGTTTCCACTTTTCTGATTATGGCAGTGTGTATGGCGGTCTCCATCCCCATTGGTGTTGGTACAGCCGTTTTACTGGCAGAATTCACCCCCGTGGATAGTTGGTTTGGTGGGTTGGTGCGGCGTAGTTTAGATGTACTGGCAGGAGTTCCCTCTATCGTTTTTGGGTTGTTTGGCAACGTCTTCTTTTGCCAAGTTTTGGGGCTGGGATTTTCTATTTTGTCGGGAGGATTGACCTTGGGATGTATGGTGTTACCAATCTTGATTCGCTCTACAGAAGAAGGATTTCGCGCTGTTCCCAATGAGTATAGATTAGGAGCCGCAGCCCTTGGTTTTTCCCGCACAACAACGCTATTTCAACTGTTGTTACCTGCTGCTGTCCCTGGTTTGGTTGTGGGATTAGTGCTGGGTATTGGTCGAGCGATCGCAGAGACGGCGGCTTTAATTTTTACTAGTGGTTACGTAGATAGAATGCCAGAATCACTGCTAGATTCCGGGCGTGCCCTCTCGATTCATATTTTTGATTTATCAATGAACGTCTCTGGCGGAGATGCCAATGCTTACGCCTCAGCATTAGTCTTGCTGGTATCACTGCTGGTGATTAATGGTACAGCGGCATGGATTGCAGATCGTTGGTTGCACAGGAGAATTTTTTCTGGATGAAATCGGCAAATATCACTACTGGAATTGTTGAACCGTTGATTGAAACGGAGAACTTAACTCTGCAATACGGTCAAAAAACCGCGTTTGCTAATGTCAATTTGAGTGTGAATCTGGGGGAAATTTTAGCATTGGTGGGGCCTTCTGGTTGTGGAAAAACTAGCTTTTTGAGTTGCTTAAATCGCTTGACAGACATGATTCCCCAGTGTCGAGTCAAAGGGCGGATTCGCATCGGTACTTTAGACGTGCTAAATACCAAAACAAATGCCAACGCGCTGCGGCGGCAAGTTGGGATGATTTTTCAAAAGCCTAATCCTTTTCCTTTATCAATTTGGAAGAATCTAGAATTACCTTTGCGAGAACATGGTATCCGTAAAGAACAAATCGATGCGATCGTCGAGACAAGCCTGAAAGATGTTGGACTTTGGGATGAAGTCAAAGACCGACTGCAAACCTCTGCCTTAGCACTTTCTGGCGGACAACAGCAGAGGTTGTGCATAGCTAGAGCTTTGGCTTTGCAACCAGAAATCCTGTTATTAGATGAACCTTGTAGCGCCCTCGACCCAATTGCCAGTAGAATAGTTGAAGACTTAATTACTAGTTTGCGTCAGCGTTATACCTTGCTGATTGTGACGCATAACCTAGCGCAAGCTAGGCGCATCGCGGATCGAGTTGCTCTGTTTTGGGTGCAGTCAGGTGTTGGGCAATTGATTGAGTCAGGTTCAGTGCAGCAAATTTTTGAGTACCCCCAACATCCCTTAACAGCAGCTTATGTCACGGGTGCAAGGGGTTGATTTGAAAAATATAGAAATATGTATTGCCTTACGGAGTGGTAGTTGGGGTGCTCGTTGAACTTCCGGGATTAACAAGGGAACGAACCTGTTGTAGGTGTTCTTGGAGGATTGGTAGAGTTTGACCGGCAAATGCTTTCACTTCTGGATCTTGTCCCTGTTCAGCTTCAGTTTGAAATGCAGAGACATCTTTTTCATGATCTTGAAGCATCTGATTCAAATACTGGCGATCGAAGTTAGCACCAGAAAGTTTGGATAAGCTTTGCAGGACTTGCTTATTTTTGCTGTCGAGACTAGTTGGCAGCGTTACACCTTTTTGAGTCGCCAACTGTTTGAGTTGATTGTTTACCAGGGTATGATCTTGAACCATGCGCTGTCCATACTGTTTTGCCGCATTGCTAGCTCCACGTTGTGATGCTAGTTGTCCTAGTTGGACTTCTGCTAAACCACCTTGAGCAGCTTCAGTCATAAACTCTTTGTCTGAAGAACTGGGGGTATTTTGCCCTGGTGTAGTTGGTGACGCTGTTGGGGATGGACTCTCTGTCGTTTGCACAGATTGAGCAGGTGGAACCTCAGATATATTGTCGTCATGGGGCGTAGTTGGTGTGCAACCAGTTGCCAGGGACAAGGCGATCGCTACTAAACCAGTAGAGAGTATTTTGAAATTGGACATAATTAGTGTTCTCCTTGGATAAAGCTATATTTTGAAACGTTGAATTAAAAACAAGCGCGATCGCACAGTTGAGTAAGCTACAAACAAAGCCGATTAATGTGAAGCAGATGCCGCTGGTGCAAATTGCACAAATAGATTCAAGATTTCTCGATTGAATGCAGGGATATCATCTAGTTGAGTTCTGTTTGGGCGAGGAGCGGTTGCAAAAATCCTTCCGAAACTGTAATGCTGCCACTAATCCCGAAGCAGAAGCAGTTTTTAACAAGCTGCGTCTACTGATTTCCATAATTGTCTCCTACAAGCACCAACAGCAATGAGCCGTATATTATCACTGCTATCTAGCACAGAGACTCTAGCTAAGGTGTGCTTTCAAATATATTCCGCAAGATGCATTCATAATGCAAGCCGATGCATTCTTAATGCAAGTTGATGCATTCACAATGCAAGTTGATGTATTCCTACGTGAATTCGACAGACCTCACCCACCCAGTCTCCCTCTTTCCTGTGAGGATCTACGGTGTACACACAAGTCCTAAAAACCTAGCTTGATAAGACTTTCCTCGTTCCCAGTCTCCGGCTGGGAATGCATTCATTGAGTCTCTGACTCAATGCCAGATTGGAGGCTCTGCCTAGGCTGTTAACTCTGTACCCTTTAGCCCACAAGACTTCATGCAGAAATTGTGTTTTTTATTTTGGCGTAAAGATGGCTGTTGCGGGCGCTTTCACACAAGCAAAAACCAGCACAAATAATTTTTCGGTAATTCCCCAAAAAATAGCCAAAGTCAACAGCCTAGGCAGAGCCTCCACGAGGAGCATTTCCATGTTCTACATGGGAACGAGATAAACGAGAGGTTTAAAGAGCGCAATTGCGATCGCGCTACTTCTTAATTAGTGTCATCTTACGGTTTTGTAATTGCATCGGTCTGTTATGCCAATACATCGGTTTGTTATGCCAATACATCGGTCTGTTATGCCAATACATCGACTTGTTATGTTAATACATCGGTCTGTTATGCCAATACATTGACCTGTTATGCCAATACATCGACTTGTTATGTTAATACATCGGTCTGTTATGCCAATACATTGACCTGTTATGCCAATACATTGGTCTGTTATCTTAAACTATCCTTTCTAACCTTGTCCTATCTGAAAATTTCATTTTATTGATAACTTTTTTGTTGTAATGGGCACATTAAATGTACAACTTACTAAGTATAGATGTATGCCTCCGCAAAATACAACAAACCGTTTGCGCCCTCAACTGATTAGTCAAGATATTGACTCATTCCACGGTTTACAAACCGTCAGCACTTACAACACAACTCGTGCTGATGCCTCAGCTGCTAATTTACAGGAAGCTTATCAAGCAATGTTGATTTCTCAACAAACCGAAACCGAGAAACTAGCTTTATACCGTGCGGCTGCTGATGCTGCCCGATTAGCAGAGTGGGAATTTCATAATGCTGTATTAGCGATGAAAGAAGTTGTACGCGGGCAATATGGCTCAGATAGCGATCAAGCCCAAGCGGTGGGACTGAAGAAAAAATCAGACCGCAAACGTCCTTCGCGGAAAAAGACAGTTGCGATCGCAAGTTAATTAACTTAATTGAGTTGAAAAATTGGCGATGCCTACGGCTGGCTACGCCTACGCTTTTGCAGTATTCGGCATTGCAGTTGATGAGAGATGCGATCGCGTCATTCTTTAAAACTCGCGTGACACAAATAACTTTTGCAACTCAATGACCACCTCACTTCCGGTACAGCAATTTATTATGCCGCTCGCAACAAATAGTGTTAAGGACTTTGGCTCAACTCTTGGATTATAGCTTCTGCACCTTTATTCATTTGTTCTTCATCCTTGCGTCTCAAGCGAGAGTAGAGCCAGTCAAAAATTAATGGACTGCGACGACGGTTATCATAAATTTGAGCTTGTAAGCTGTATGATTCTCTCTCAAGGTCTTGAGGAGTAAATCTTCCATTAATTACTTCTTGTAAAAGAGCCTCAGCATTTTCTCTAAGCCTATCAAGTCTGTTTGCAGCTTCGTTATGCTCAATATATTGACGCAACCAAAAAACAAACGCCGGTGTCAATGGAGCTAGAACAGCCAACAAAAACTTTTCAAGAGTTAAACCTCCAATTAAACCAATCAGAAAGACAATAATACTTAAAGTAACCAATATGGAAATCACCCACTTAGAATAGCGACGACGCAGTTGAGCATCCCACCAGATATTAGAACGTTGGCAAATAATTCGTGCTTGATAAATTGGCAATTTCCCAACACTAACTGCATACCAATTTTTAAGAGTTGAATAGTTTGGATCTTTACATTTAAACCTAGTGGAAGCGTCAATAATAGTTTCTGGATCAATGCGAATTCCACAGTTCAAATTTAACCAATTAAATTCGAGGACTTCACAATCAAAAAGTTGTTGAATTTTTGCAGCTTTCTCTTGAGAAGAATTTTGTAACCGAGAAAAAATAAGAAGTTCTAAGAAAGTGACACTAATCCCCCATAAACCAGCATAAACTGCCATTCTAGGAAATATTGCAACCAAAATAGACCAGGCAATTACCAGTGGAACGCTAATAACTACACTAATAATTTGTAAGGCTTTTGCATCAGAATAAAGTTGGCGTTGTGCAGCCAATTTATCTAGCTGCCGCTGAGTGTTTTGTTCTTGGGGAATATTGTTCATAAATAGTTTTGATGAAGTAACTTGAAAATTCAGATACAAAAAAGATTGTCTATTTAAACTTAGATAGTGTATTAAATATAATTAGGAAAGTTAAACCCAAATATAGTACCCCATTTTGCAATTGATAATTTTTGATCGCCTTTACTCTCCAATTCCGTAGCTTCTAGAGCTTTTTTATAATCAATATACGCTCTAGTAAAAATCTTAGTTCGCTCCTCACTATTCAGTTTATTAATATTACCTTGAATACCTTTAGTATCGTTTACTGGATAAAAAATTTTGTCTTGAATATATTGCAGCACTTTGGGAACTTCTAAATCTACATATACAGAGGCTTTTGTATAGCTTTGCGTAGAATAGAAATCTAGTATCATATTCTCGATCAAGTACGAAGACATTGAGGGCATAATTGGTCTCTCATTCCAATATTTCATCAATTTTATTACATTTAAGACATTGCCATCATTAAGCTGATTAACCTCAGTTACTCGATTCCTATCAATTCTTGGATCTGTTTTTTTCCAATGTCCCTTACCATCTGGAATAAGATAGTAATCTTTGTTTAGCCAGTCTTTTTGTGTAAAAAAGCAAGGTACAAGATCGAAAGTCCAAGGATAACTTTTTAAATTAAGAGTGGCGGCTTCCATATTACGTTTTTTATTAGCCTTGTCATACTGTGGAACTCGATCAAGTAGGCTTACAAGTTTATTGATAAATCTTCGGGAATTGAGTGTATGTGTGTTGTCATAACAGAGAGGTTTTAGTTTGTAAGCATAATCAGAGACATATATTTCAATCCTATCGATGTATTCTTGGTAATAACCTCCTTCAGCAATGAAGGCAATCATTATATCAATGTCATCAAGTTCTCTCTTTTTGGTGCGTCTAGCAAAAGAACCAAAAGATATATCTTTTTCTGAGTACAACTTTGGAAAAGTTATCTCCCTACTAGGGAACAAGCGTATTTGGTCTAAAAGCCAATCTCGACTACTTCTTGCTAACTGAGTTTCATCTGGGTCTAAGTTGACATAATCTTTTAAAAAAATGTTGAAAGCTTCGCTAACTGTTCTAACCATGTTCGTTTAGGCGTACTAAGATTCAGAAAGTAACCCCATGTTTAGCGTATTATTTCAGTGGTGAACGCTAAACCTGGGATTTCTTGAGATTTTAGCTTATCAATTCGTACATATGTACTAATTAATATGTAGAGATAACCGTACTTGGATTTAGTTTCAACCAATCCAAAATCTAAAATATAAAATGGCGTAACCGCCTGCTGGAAGCGATCGCAAATTAATCAACTTGATTGAGTTTGAAAATTTGCGATGCCTACCGCTGGCTACACCTACGCATTTGCAGTATTCGGCATTGCAGTTTATGAGAGATGCGATCGCCAGCAATTAATCTATTATTTCATATCTTGCATTTGCTGATTGCTCGAACGCTCCAACTCCAAATCGTCCCAAGAAACTGGATCTTCTACAGGTTCCAAATGAGTCGTAACGTGGGTTGAAGGTAGCACCCCAAGAATAGCAAGCTCAATTGCCTCGCACAAATCATGCCCTTGTTGCACTGTCCAAGATCCAGGCACAAGAACATGAAAGGAAACAAAGCGACGGGTTCCAGCAGTGCGGGTTCGCAAGGCATGAAACTGGATGTCCTCACGTTTGTACTCGTTAAGAATACTCTTAATTACGTCAATTTCTTTTTTAGGCAAAGCTGCATCCAGTAAAGCGCTACTGGTTTCCCGCAGCAAACGAAATCCTGTCCAAGTAATATTTGCTGCTACTATCAGGGCGACAATTGGATCGAGTACGAGAGTGCCTGTTAGCTTGACGAGTAAGATTCCAACTATCACACCACCCGAAGTCACCACATCGGTAAACAGATGGTGAGCATCAGCCCTGAGTGTAATGGAACGCAACCGTCGTCCTGCCCGTAGCAAGATAAAGGCAACAACGCCGTTAATTGCGGTTGCAAATAGGGAGAGTGCCAACCCTAATCCCAGTTGTGTTAACGGTTCTGGATGCAACAAGCGTCCCCATGCTTCAACAGCAATGCTAATGGCTGCTACTATAATCAACGCACCTTCTGCACCACTAGAGAAGTATTCGGCTTTAGAATGCCCAAAGGCGTGTTCGGCATCGGCTGGTTTCTCAGCATAGGTCAATGCCCATAAAGCAACCAATGCAGCTACGAGATTTACAATTGATTCAATAGCATCTGAAAGCAAACCTACTGACCCTGTTAGCTGGTAAGCGCCAAATTTTATGCCAATAGTGACGATTGCCGCTGCAATCGACAAGAAAGCGTAGGAGCGGGCTGTTCGACGACTCATCTCGGTCACGGATGTAATTACAGTGATTCCGAGTTTAAGAGTACCAAATTTTACTTGAGTTGATCGTCAGCCTTGAAACTTCTAGTGATTGGCAATACGCTTGGGTTAGGGGTTATTAGACATATCCAGAAATTAAATATGTGTTATCCAGAATCCTTTCGCGCCTATTCGGTGGTACAACTAAATATTATCAAGTGGGGAATTTACTCCCATTCCCCAAGAAAAGTGGCGACGCATTTAAATTCGTTTTACGCGCTTGGGTGAAGTGCGAGAAGTAAAGTAAATAATCCATTTCCTACTGCTGGAATACTAATCACTAATCGAAGTCTTCCAATCAGAAAAAACTAAGATTTACTCTTACCTGATTCTTTCTGTGCCGCTTCACTGTATTTTTTATAAAGTTGAGTACGAATCTTAGCTTCTTGATAACGGCTGTGAGTTTTTGGTACCGTACTCATTAAATCTGAAGCTCGTTGCCATTTAGCAGCGATCTCTAACCACTGAGTTGAGGTTGTAGCTGTTTTACCAGATGCAGAAGCTTGGTTGGCAATTCGCACAGATATTTGAAATGGATCGTCAGAAGGCTCAGAAAAGCTATTGTTAGGAGCGCGAGATGGTGTTTGGGCTTTCCTATCGTTAGTATTTTCTGTAGTTAAAGATTTGGAAGTTTCTGGTTGTATTAGGTTTTTAAATTTATTACCTAGCTGGGCATAAACAACCCAACTAAGCAATAACAGCGAACATAAACTAGCTGCTGCTAATATCTTTGTTTTAGGTTTATTTTTGTATTTTTCTTTGTTAATGAGTACTAAAGGGCGAGAGACTTGAGTTTTAGGATAATTTGGTTTTCCTAGTTCAGCTTGAGCTTCTGTGAAATCTTTAATTAATTGCTTTACAATATTTGGCTGAATTAATGTAATTTCCTGTGACCAAAGCAATTGGTTTTCGCGATCGCTATCTATTTCTTTTAACCACAGCAATTGTTGTTCTCGAACAATTCGACTGTTAATTTTAACACGGCGAATGTGACGTGGGGCGATAGACTCAAGAATTTGCTGGATTTGTTCTACCAGGGGAGATTGCTCAAGTTGCTCTACTTTAGCTGCCTCGCACAGAATTTGTAAGACACCATCAGAAAAAATGGCTCTCGTTCTTACACACGACTGGGCTAGCTTTTCGTTCAATAGCTGAATAATCGCCGCAACGCTTCCTTGGTGAGCTTGCCAAGCTATATCGTTTATCCGGTCTACCATCTGAAATTTAGTGATAGCTCTTCCACCCTGACTGATTAACGTATTCATTAATTTAGGGACTCTTTTCTACTGACCTTGATCTTGTCTTCGATTTTACGAGTAAAAAGATGAGTTGCCAAATAATATCATAAATATAGAAATATAGAGCCTTCCTTTGCGGTTTGTAAGGAAGCTCGCTGATGCTCAGTTAATTTGTACGCTTCCACGCCTTGAAAATGTGGAATTCTTCGGTTGAAACTGCGCTTTTTAGGTAACGCCCATGCTGACGGACGAGTTACCTGTTTGACATACTACATTATCGTGTCTTTTTGCGACAGTGCGAAACACCCGCCACATGCGATCGCAAATGTATAGCTAGATAGTATCAGGGTCAACGCCAAGCGATCGCAGTTGTTCCTTCAACCTTTCCACCTGCGACTCTGCTTGTTCCCTCGCCAATCTTTCCTGTTTCAGTGCCTCTGCCAACTCCTCTGGAATCAGCAACTTTTCTCCAGTGTCTTCTCGATAAAAACCAATCAGTTGCCCCTCTATTTGCAAGCGCAGCTGCAAAGGTTCACATCGACTATCTGTAATTGGCTCATACACCTCACCTCTGAGCCGATAGCCTTGTAATTGCTCCTCAATCCACTCTCCTTTGGGATCAAATAACCAGTACTCTATTACCCCTAACTGTTCATAGAGGGTCTTCTTGAAACCCGTGTCCTGGTTTTTAGTACCCTCGGAGGTCATTTCAAAGATTACTACAGGCACTTGTCCCTCTTCCCATATCTTGTAATTATCCCGTCCTCCAGGAGCGACATTAAAAATCACCATTACATCAGGAGCTACCCGTAACCTCGGAAAACCCTGAGCATAATAGAGAAACTGGTTACTCAAAACCGTTGCTTGCCGATCCAGCAAATATTGCCTCAATACTTCTAAAGTTGCCAGTAAAGCACATAGATGAGCATAACTTTCTGCCAAAGGTTCACCATCCGAGCTTGGATAAAAAACTTCTGTTGATTGAGAATTGGGTAAGAGGCTAGTCATAATTAGCCACCTGATTAAGAGAATGGGTGCATTTATATTATCTTAGAGATTTTCCCTAACATTTCTAAAACTGCCGAGTAAACAAAGGGAGCAGAGGGGAGGATTTCCTGCTCAGTTCCCAGTCTCCGACAATATTAGACCTCTTGCAAAAATATATTTTTGCACTCTTAGGGAAAAGGGAAAAGGTTAAAGGGAAAGGATTTTGAGTTTTTTTCCCCTTTTCCCCTTCCCCTTTACCCCGACTTTTGCAAGAAGTCTATTGTTCAAACACCAAACAAAATAGTCATATCGGGATACTTTTGTGAGGAATTATCGTTTTTTTTACCTTTTTGCCACAATGGCAATAATAAATAGCACAGCGATCGTTACATTAGAAGATATATAAATAAAAATCATTGTTGATTTTTTTTCGTTCGCAGTTCACACAAAATCATGAGTGCAAGTACCATTATTTCCGATAATCCCTTACTCCAAGGCACTGGTTTACCTACCTTTACAGAGATTAAACCAGAACGAGTAGTACCCGCCTTCAATCAGTTGCTAGCAGAACTTCACCAGCAACTTGCCACCTTAGAGGCTAATGTACAGCCTACTTGGAGTGGTTTAGTAGAACCCTTAGAAAAGCTGACGGAACGGCTTACCTGGAGTTGGGGGACGGTAAATCATTTAATGGGTGTTAAAAATAGCCCAGAACTGCGCGAAGCTCATGAAATCGTACAGCCACTAGTTGTACAATTTATCAACAAACTCGGTCAAAGCCAACCCATCTACAATGCTTTTAAGGCACTCCGTAGTAGTGATAGTTGGGCAACTTTAGAATTAGCCCAACAGCGCATTGTGGAAGCCGCCATTCGAGATGCAGAACTTTCTGGTGTTGGCTTAAAAGGAGAGGTAAGAGACCGTTTCAACGCCATTCAGATGGAGTTGGCAGAACTTTCTACTAAATTCTCTAACCATGTACTTGATGCCACGAAAGCCTTTAGCTTAACCCTGACAACAAAAGCGGAAATTGACGGTTTACCACCAAGTTTGGTGAGTTTAGCCGCTCAAGCTGCACGAGCCGCAAAAGAAGAGAACGCCACACCAGAAAATGGCCCTTGGCGCATCACTTTAGACTTCCCCAGTTACGGCCCTTTCATGCAGCACAGCACCCGTAGAGATTTGCGTGAACAGCTCTACAAAGCTCATATCACTCGCGCTTCTAGTGGCGATTTAGATAATAACCCGTTAATTGTGCGTATTTTGGAGTTACGGCAAGAACTCGCAGATATACTTGGCTTTAAGAGTTTTGCCGAGTTGAGCCTTGCAAGTAAAATGGCTCCTAATGTTGAAGCAGTCGAAGCACTATTAGAAGAACTACGCCAGGCCAGTTATGATGCTGCTGTCAAAGACTTAAAAGAACTCCAAGCTTTTGCTGCATCACATGGAGAAGAATATCAGGATTTAAAACATTGGGACATCAGCTTTTGGGCAGAACGCCAACGAGAAGCCAAATTTGCTTTTACCGCTGAAGAATTGCGTCCCTACTTTCCCCTTCCCCAAGTTCTAGATGGCTTGTTTGGACTTGTTAAGCGGCTGTTTGGTGTTACAGTAACCCCTGCCGATGGTAAAGCCCCAATATGGCATGAAGATGTCCGTTATTTCCAAATAGCCGATGAAACTGGTTCTCCCATAGCCTACTTTTACTTAGACCCCTATAGCCGTCCAGCAGAAAAACGCGGCGGTGCTTGGATGGATGTATGCATTAATCGTGCCAAAACTGAAAATGGTGCAACTGCTATCCGTTTGCCTGTGGCTTATTTGATATGCAACCAAACTCCCCCAGTAGATGGCAAGCCGAGTTTAATGACTTTCTATGAAGTAGAGACTTTGTTCCACGAGTTTGGTCATGGATTGCACCACATGCTCACCAAGGTTGACTATGCGGGAGCCGCAGGTATCAATAATGTGGAATGGGATGCAGTGGAACTACCCAGTCAGTTTATGGAAAACTGGTGTTATGAGCGACCCACTTTGTTTGG
>NNBT01002959.1_pt1 | contig 12070 bp, 16 predicted proteins | sample 1173831 | NCBI WGS metagenome assembly NNBT01 (sample SAMN07173936, study PRJNA388173) | plant metagenome | isolation source: symbiotic tissue sample KVJ10 | place: Norway: Troms, Kvaloya island | reverse complement strand
GCCAGCAGCAGAGGCGCCGGACAAGAAATGAGACGGCAGGGCAAAAGAATGGGACGAGTTGCAAACACCGGGCGGCAACGGCACGCTGCGACMTGSGAGATAGGAAGCGGAGRGCCTCKATGGAGCCGCCGGCGACGCAAAGGCGCGGGCAGCATGCCGGCGCCACTGCGCCTGAGCCTGTCGGTCGCGCCCGGGAACGCGCGCGAGTCTTGATATTCGGCCCGAAATCCCGGGCATAAACTTATCTGATCATCGCAGCGCACACATTGGGATCAGAGCATTCTAAGGCAGCACCGGGGTCGTGAGCGGTCTGTCCACTCTTGGTTGTCAAAGATCAAATAGCTGCCAATGATAATGCTCGCCTAACCAGTAGAGAGCTACTTGGTGTAGTGTTGCCAAGCGCCTCGAAACTGCAACCCACCGGAATAATTCGCCTAACGGTCCATATCGCTACACTCGTATGAAATTCGTTCTCCCTCCTGTCATTCGTGAGCTGATCGTCGCCCGCAACAGGGTGCGCGATCACTACGCCAGCTCTGGCCTTTCTTTCACACTCGATGGCAATCTTATCGGTGACTTGGGCGAAGCCCTCGCTGCCGACATTTTTGGCATCAAGCTAATTGTCCGCAACGGCGCGGGCATTGACGGATATGCCCCTGATGGCAGATCGGTCCAAGTCAAAGCGAGCGGCACAAAGCGCGGCCCGGCTTTCCGGATGGTCGAAACCCGAGCGCAGCACCTACTATTCTTCCACCTAGACATAGACGCCTGCACTGCTGAGCTGCTGTTCAACGGACCGGAGAAAATCGCGCTTGAGGCACTAAAGGTGCCGTGGACGGGCCAACGGATGATATCGGTCCTGCAAATCCGCGCAGCTAACGCGCGGGTGTTGGAAGAGCTGCGGCTTCAACCCGTATTCAACCTCAATAAGTCCGAAGGAAAATTGCCGGTATGATCGACTTCACGGAAATTCTCGACGGTGATGCATGGGAAGCGTTTTGTCGTGATTATCTTATTGCCTTGGGGCTGGTGGTCGAAATTCCACCAGCGAAAGGGCCTGATGGCGGCCTAGACCTTCTAGTGCGGGAGCAACTTACCGGAGCACTCGCCTCTCGGTCGTTCACCTGGCTGGTTAGCTGTAAGCATTACGCGATGAGTGGAAAGGCCGTTGGCAACACCGACGAGGTCAACATCGTTGACCGCCTAGAACAGCATAAGGCTGATGGCTTCATCGGTTTTTATTCGACGATGGCCAGTGCCTCACTCATCACCAAGCTGAAGGAATTTCGGGATAGCGGGAGGATCGAGGCCTACGAAATCTATGACGGCACGCGAATTGAGAATGGTTTTCATGACGTTGGACTGTCAGGTGTCCTACTGCAGCATCTGCCAGTCAGCCACACGTCACTGCGGCCGATCCATCCGTTACTCGGGAAATATGAGCCTCTTCACTGTGAAATTTGTGGGAAGGACTTACTCACAGCGAGTGTCATTGGGAAGACGAAGGGGAACATAATCCTCGCAACCCGTAGGGGCAGTGGCGATGAATCCATCGTTGAAAGCGTCCATTTCGTCTGCAAGGGCGCTTGCGACCGTACTCTAGAAGATACTCTCCATAAGAAAGGTCTCCTTGGAGGTTGGGACGATATCTCTGACTACTGCAATCCTCTGATCTTTATGCGACGTATTACTGGCTACATCAATCAGATGCGAAACGCACCGGCATCTTATTCCAAGACTGCAAATAATCGGCTCATCGAGTTCTATATCACGGTCAGCCAGCGCACATTGCGACAGACAAACGCCGAGGACCGTCAAGCGCTGAGAGATGTCATGGAAATAGACGAGTTCGGTTTCTAAGGCGAAGGGGTGTCTGCATCCGCTTTGCCGACATTCCAGCCGTGGTACTGGCGAGCCCCATAGTATATTAGGTAGTTCTCTAGCACATTGGCGGCTGTTGGAATGTGATGATGCTAACCAACCGATGATACGGCGCTAGAGAGCAGCGGAAACTGGGTGAAGCACAACTCCGAAAGGACCTCCACATTGGGCAATCCCCTACACTACGGGATCGAGCTTCCTCAGAGATGCTTAACACTGATAGAAAAACTTTGGGCGACCGCCTCTCAAATTCACGGCGGTGACCGTCCCGATTTGGGGCCATTAACGACTACGTTTCTAGTCTCCATGTCGATGCCAATCATCAATTTGCCTGTGGAACGAATTGAACGCCAGATCGGCTTGGGAGATTCCGAGGGTTATGTTGATGATCGCCATATAAGCGCGCAAGCGGTCAGTGCGTTCCGCGATGTCATCCAGCGTGGCAACCTAAGACATGCGCCGTTTTACCAACACGGAGCATGGCGTTTCGCTGAATACCAAGCAGCGCGCATAAATCTCTCGCGTGGTTTACCAGAGGACATTGCCTCTGCTCTTGATAAACAAAGTGCCGCCGAAGATGCCGGGGCTATGAATGCCAACCAATGGATGAGCATTCTCCGGAATGCGCTGGCGCATGGGGGGATCGTTTACCTCGATGAGTTCGGACGGAGCTCTTATGACAAGCCTGTCAGAATGCTTGCCTTTGCTAGTGGCAAATTCGCTGATGGCTCTTGTCCTTATGCCGAGAACGAAAACTGCCGGGGAATCCGTGGTGATCTCGCAGCTCTGCGGATATTGCGGATCAGTGAGGACGGTTACAGAGACTTTCTTCGAGAATGGGTTGCGTGGCTCGGGCGTACGGGTATTGCCAGAGCGGCAGCCTAGCGCTCCCGCCAACGGCAGCTTTCATTTCGGATGTGATGGACGACGCTCGCCACATCACCGAAATCGCCGTAGGGGTCGTCTACCCGGATATCCAGCCAAAGTCAGACTTGCACTTGGGACAGGCAAAAGTCTCTTGATGCTTAGTCGTTATGCACGCGAGATTGATCAGAAACCCCTTCTCTTCGAGGCAAATAGGGCAGAAAGGATATCCGGTTCGCTGGCCGTCAGGGGGCTTCGCATACAAAAAGCCGTAGTGTTCTGTTAATTCCTCATAGCGCTTAACTGCGGCGAGAATACGCGTAATTTCCTTGTCCTTCGCGGCAATCTCTTCCTTCGCCTCTTGCAACGACATTTTTGCATCGCTGGATCGGCACGTATCTCGGATGGAGTGTGGCTTCAGATCGCTCCGTGTTGCTGTTCATCACCGTGCCGGGCGGCATCATCATCGTGAGCTCTGCCATCGGTCTTGCGAGCGCTCTTGCTGCGGGCCTCAGCAAGTCTGTGAAGCGGCTGTTTGATCGCAAGTAATACTGGTAACGAGGCTTAGTCCGTAACATTGGCTTCCGGCACGATCCGTGAAGCGTGTCTCTTTTCTTTGTCTATCCGCCTCCATATCTCAGGATATTCCTCTTCGTGGATGTCGCTGATGATAAGCTTCTTCTGGATGTCTTGACGTGATGGTGCGAATTCGTGCTTGTGGAAGTCGCCACGTGCAAATCCAAAGAGGTTTTCGGCGCGAGCATATATCTCGACTGCGTCCAGAATGTAGATATCAAGCTCTCTCTTGGGTAATTCTATTATGGGATGAGGGGACCGATGTTTCTCGTCGCTCATCGATAACATCCGACCGTGCTGAATCTGCAGGGAAGCACTCAGCGCGGAGATGGTTTTGGCAGTATTCGTATCCGCTGCTTCCACGCATTCGCTGAGAATTGATACGACGGAAGATGGGATTATCGGAAAGTCATTCAGCATTTCTTTAGGGACCGTGACTCTTTCGGTTCTTTCTGGGTACATGATCTGTACCTTAGTTTTGTAGTCGCGAAGAGCCATCAGTTTTCGGATGCAGGCTTGGGCGTAAACGCAAAGTTCATCGAGTGCCAAGGGCAAGGCAGTCCGAGCGGCGTCGTTTCGACGGCGTCGGCGTTCTCTCTCTCCTGTTCAGACTGCTCCCTTATTTGTCGCCGGGTCTCACGAACTGAAAAGAAGGCTGCGACGACGGCTAAGATACCTGTAAGTAGCGTCTGATACTGGTAGAGCAGGTTCTCAGGAGGGCCGGGCAGAAACCACGACAGCGCCCCCTCCATCAAGGCAAATAAGGTGAGAGTCGCCGCGCCCATTACAGCGCCGAACCAGAAGGAGCCCAGCGAAGTCAGCCACTTGCGCATAGTTGAGATATCGGCTTTTGGATCGTGATTCGACAAGCCCCAGCCTTAACTAATGAAACGTTCACTGCCGCATGACGATTGAACGGGTATGTTTCGGCAATCCGCACGCATTTTCGTTGCATCTTGGCATCCGAGAACGCAAGGAGACGAGCATGGGCAGGAACTTCACTCCACGTGTGATCGAGCCGCCGAAAGGCAAAGGTTACGACTTCGCTGTCGCGTTGGAGTTCGACGAGAAGATCAAGAGCTTGAACGGCGACATGGTCACTATTGACCTGCAAGAGGGGACAACGGTCCAACAGGCCGATGAGCTCGCCGCCATGTTGCGGAGACATGGAGAGCGGGTAAGGGTCTCCAATCCCAAGTGACGACTGCCGTGAAGCAGCCGGTCGACCACAAAGCGGACGCGAAGGATCTTTTCGATGATCTTCATGCCTTTCTCTTTTTGGAGATCAATCGGGAAAGTCATCGGCAGCTTGTCGAACGGATGGAGTTGGTGCAGCCGTCAATAGACAAGATTTTCGCTGAGGCCTCCCAGGAGCTAAAGCGCGAGGGCTCTCGCCCCCGATTTTTTCAGCACAAGTTCGCGGCGTTGCTTAAGCGCCTCGGGTCCTTGAACCTCAGCGATGTTGATCTTGCGTCCGCTGAACCGAAGAAGCGTAAGGCGATGGCTACTCGGCTCAGGCTTTGCACGGTGCAGGCACGCCGCCTCAAGAAGCGATACGACAAAGTGCGCATGGGAAAGGCGAGGATTGGTATACCCCCTGCATTGCATAAGGTCCCGACCGCGCAATTAGGCGAATCGAGGACATGGCCTAGGCCGCCGAAGCCGACATTGGCCCTTCGTCGGCCGGGAAAAAGGTGGATCGTGCCGGCCGTTCGCGAAGGGTCAGACAGCGAATAAGAGAGTGTACCGTTCATTTCACCGTTCAAAAAACGGCGTCGAATAACCAATTGATTTATTTGATGAAATGGCGCGCCCGAAAGGATTCGAACCTCTGACCCCCAGATTCGTAGGTGGGATAGCGGCATATTCATAGGACTGCAAGGCCATACATTTTCATACATGATTTCAGATAAAGCATTGATTTAGATAGGTAAATGTCCTTCTTTTGCAGTGACCTGCCTTCGGGACCTTTGTAATTGATCGGTGTGCATTCCGTTCATTTCACCGTTCAAAAACAAGAGGACCTGCCCATGCGCGCTTCCCTCACCGATGCATTCATTCGAAAGCTGCCGCCTGCCGATACGCCCTACATCGTCCGCGACGAGGACGTAAAGGGCTTCTACGTCATCGTCAGCAAGGGCCGTGTCGCCTACTTCATCCAGAAAGATACCAATCACCAGGGCCGACGCCGCACGATCAAGAAGCGCATCGGCATATTCGGGAAGACGACTACGTCTGACGCCCGCAAGGTCGCCAAGGCCGAGCTTTCGAAGATCGAGAACCGCGCGGTCGTGCCCCTGGCCGGCAGCGTGACCCTTCGCCAGGCCTGGGAGCGCTATCGTGAGCGGCATTTGAAGCGCAAGGAGAAGACGCCGCGCACCCTCGATTGGTATCGGGATCAAATCGAGCGCGTTCATGCCGACTGGCTCGACGTGGCGCTGGCGAAGCTGGGCGACGATCCGGAGCGCGTCATGGCGCGGCATGAGGAACTGGCCAAAAAGCGCGTTGCCGAGATCGCCTTCGGTGACAAGAAATTCGAGCGCGAAGTCGGCGGGAAGTCGGCGGCCAATCAGGCCATGCGCGCATTCCGAGCCGTGTATCGCTTTGCACGCGATTCCGACCGTACCTTGCCGGAGCTGCGGCGCTTCAACTTTCTGTTCCGTGAGAAGCGGCGCTCGACGGCCATCAAGGACTTGGCCGCGTGGTGGCGGCAGCTTTACGCGATGGATGAAGGCAAGGACGTCCGGCGCTGCTTCCATGCGCTCTTGCTGCTGTCAGGGTCGAGGCCGACGGCCTTGGCCGAAGCGCGCTGGGGCGACCTCAACGTTCCGGAGCGCCGCCTGCATATTCGCAATCCAAAGGGCGGGGAGGGGCGCGCCTTCGATATCCCGCTGTCATTCTGCATGTTGCGCTGGCTGGTGAAGGCGCGGCGCGCGGCGATCAAGGAAGCGAAGGGCGAGCAGACGTCATGGATATTCCCCTCGTCACTGTCCGAAAGCGGCCATATCGAAGAACACAAGGAGAGGCGCAGTGTCCTTGCACATTGGGGCGGCGATCTGCGGCAAACTTATCGGACGGTCGCTGACGGACGAGCAACACAGTTGCAAGTAAAGCTGTTGCTCAATCACACGCTCAACGACGACGTCACCGATGGCTACGCCGACAAAGGCCTAATGTGGAGCGCGTTGGTTGATGCGCAGCGAAGGATATCTGCCGCGTTAACCACGTAGTATGCGCAAAACAGCGAAATTTACCGTAGATACAATCTATGACGCTTTTTTCCTTGCGATGCGCAAGGGCGCGCGCAATATTCAGGGCATAAGTCGGCTTCGGCGAGCGTCCAATGCTCGTCCGGCACATGACCTTCCAACAGTCATTGCTCCGAACGCCTAATGGCATAATCAGGTCGCCCCTCCATTGGCGATGTCTGTTACCCGGGCCGAGACCACGTGCCTCTTAGCGTGGACATGATCAGCACAGAAATCTGCATGATCGCCCGGTCTCGGCTTCTTATCCGACAAGATACCTCCGCGCGACATGCACAAACGAAGGGTTTGTGTCCATGGATGCGTCCATCATTGCTTTATCAAACGAGATCGCTGCACTCGTCATCAAGCAGCTAGCCGAAAAGCCGGTCATGCCGCGCGTGTGGTTCGACCACAAGGAAGCGGCCACTTACACTCGACGCTCGCCGCGTTCGCTTGAACAGGCGAATGCCGAAGGCGTCGGCCCCAAGATGCATCGCGCCAGCGGCGGCAAGCGCCTCTATCACATTGCCGACCTTGACGCCTGGATTCGCGGTGTTGCGTCATGATGACGAAGCCCGATCCTGTTTGGCTCTATGCGTTCCGTCAACTTAGCGAGGCTACGCGTGCGGAGATCGAGCGTCTCGACGAGTTTGCCTGGACGAGCAACTACGTCGAGGACGAATATCCGGGTTGGTGGCCGAAGGCGATATCAGTCACGAATAGGGCCGCCGCGGATATCGATGCTGTACACGCCTATTTTGGCTTTCTCCGCTACTGGCCGGATGTGCCGCATCGCCCGCGCTCAATTTGGTCACCGGAATCTCCACCCATCCTGTACGTCGCCGGTGCGCAAGCCTTAGGCGCACTCTACCTCGGCCGCTGGGTTTGCCGGATGCCGTCACTAGTCAAGATCGAGCTCGCCCAATGACGCAGTTCGAAGACTTCTCAAATGCCAGCGTCGACGACGAAATTACGGTTCAGGCTCTCGCCAAGCTGACGGCCGACCTCGTCCGCAAAGCAGCCGCGGCGAAGTCGTCGAACCTCCGTGCGTTGGCGGAATATGCATTGAGATCGCTCGCGTATGAGCTTCGGCACCCGAGCGAGGTTCCTACGGACCTGCTGGAGCACAATCGCAACGTCAATAGCCGTGTCGTTGCAAGAGCCAAATTTTATCGCCGCAGAATACTGCGGGGGAGCGTAGCATGAGTAACGTCAAGCAGATGGTATCGCCCGATGCCGAAAGATTCAAAGCGCTATTCGATGGGTTCTCAAAAGCGCATGGCAGATACAAGATAACTGATCGGGTTCGTGAGAAGGACGGAAAGCGCGATGGCGAGGCCAGAACCGTCCGCGGGCCGGTGCCGCCTGTCGCATGGAATCAGCATTTGCTTGGCAGCGCCGATGGCATAGGCATTATTCCTTTGCGCGATGATAACACAGTCAAGTTCGCCGTTATCGATATCGACAAGTATGACGCTGACCTGCTTGATTGGGCAAAGCGGCTCGCCAAGAACCCTGCTGTTCTGTGTCGCTCCAAATCAGGTGGTGGCCATCTCTACGTATTCTTCCAAGAGGCGCTGCCGAGTGAGCTTGTCTTCGACAAGCTGAGGATGCTTGCGACAAATGTGGGCTTTCCTAACGCCGAGATATTTCCCAAACAGATCAAACGGTCTTTCGATGACGATGCCGGGAACTGGATCAATCTGCCGTACTACGGCGATACGAGAAGGGCGATCCATCCTGACGGCCATGACATGCCGCTCGAAGAATTCTTTGAGTATGCCGAGAAGCGTCAGGTCTCGCGCGAGAGCCTGGATGCACTCAAGCCTGACGTCCGCTTGTTCGAGAGCAGGAAGGCCAAGGCCGAACCAGAACATTCAGAGCTTGCCGACGGTCCGCCGTGTCTCGCCTCGATTCTCAACAGTGCCGTGGATGGCACACTGGATCAGAGAAACATCTTCTTGCATCAAGTGTCGCGTTACGTCCGCAAGAAGCATGGCGTTGAAGAGGCCGGAGAGCGTGAGTTCAAGCGCATCGCCGGCTATCTCAAGGACCCGCTACCTGCGTCTGAGATCACCAGCATTTGGAAATCGGCAAAGCGCAAGGAATATCCGCGCTATTCATGCAATGAGAATCTGCTGAATCCGCTTTGCAAGGCGGACGTGTGCGCCAAGCGCGCATACGGCATGACGCGCAACAAGGGCGGTCGGCCGCGCAAAGAGAAGATCGAGCTCGATGCGGTGACGCTGGCTGATTTCAACAAGCGTCATGCCGTCATCGACGATGGTGGCGACACAAAGGTTCTGACTGAGCGCCGGGACGGGCGCTTGCTCGACTACAAGCTCAGCACAGTTGCGAGCTTTATCAACATGCGCCTCAATAGGAAGCGAGAGGTTGAGGCTTGGCTGGCACACGACAAGGCTCGCCGCTATCCACACGGATTCAAATATGCGCCATATCCGTATGCTATCGGCGCTCCTTGGTCGCCGGATGACGGCGTGCCGCCCGGCTATTACAACTTGTGGCGCGGCTTCGCTGTAGCTCCCCGGCACGACATTCAGCCGACCCGAATTCTCTATCATATCCGCGACCGGTGGTGCCGGGGCAATGCCGAGCATTTCGAGTACGTCGTCAATTGGCTCGCATGGGGCATTCAGAACCCGGCGAGGCCAGCGGAGGCCGCACTTGTCCTGCAAGGCGGCGAAGGCACAGGCAAAGGCATTATCGTGCGCGCCTATGGCTCGCTATGGGCACCACACTTTGTTCACGCGTTTTCTGCTGAGGACATTGTCGGCAAGTTCAATGGCGACTTCGGAGAGTCGAGCTTCACCTTCTTCGATGAGGCGTTCTTTGCCGGTGAAAAGCGGCATTCCTCAATGCTTCGCGGATTGATCTCTGAGCCGACCCTTCGCGTGGAAAAGAAGTTCGAGAACCGGCGGACAGAGGTCAACACACAGAAGTACATCTTTGCGGCGAACGACAAGCATGCAGTGGATGCCGCATATGACTCTCGTCGCTATTTCGCCCTTGAGGTGCTGCCCAAGAAGCCCGATGACGGACCGTACTTCGATGCTTTGAATGCCGCCATCGAGGGCGGCGAGCGTGAAGCGCTTTTCGGGTTCCTGCTGTCGAGAAAGCTCGATGATTTTCATCCGAGCAAGATGCCAGCGCCGACAGAAGCGCTGCAGTTGAACCGAGAGCTGAGCGAGAATCCAGCGCGCCGGTTCATCAGGTCCGTTCTTGAGCTAGGGCAAAATCCCGGCACCAGCGACGCCTACAAGTATCCGAGGCTCGATGATCTGAATGTAGAGCAAGCGGTCGAACATATCCGCAAGACCGGCGGTCGCTTTGTCACCCACAAGACATTGCTGGCGGAGCTTCGCGCGCTCCCGGGCAAGCACACCAATAACGGCCGGGTCTTCACCGGCATGGACAACCAGAACAGTCCGACCTTTCGGCGCGTCTCGTGCTGGTCATGGGGCGATCTTGCCGAGGCTCGGCGCGCATTCGATCCCAACGCTCAGTGGGATGAGACGGTCACAGCTTGGCGGCCGGAAAACATCAAGGATGAAGATGGAGGGACCGATGAACAAGTCCCGTTCTGATTATTGTAAGGCAGGTGAGGTACGCGGGGGTTTTAAGAATCGCCTGGGAAAAACTATTGTACCTTGCACATTGTGCGGGGCACAGGGTTTTGCAAGGAAGGATTTAACACACACTTACAACCCTTACCTGCTTCACAACCGCTTGGCGGACTTGAGCCTTTCGAGTTTTCGTTGGCTTACACGCTCACTACCTGCCTTACCTTATCGCCGTGGTTCGCACAGGACGCTGCACGCTGGCGCGCTGATCGTCGGCGGCCACGCACGCGGTTTCGCCAGGATCGCCGGGGAAACGCGGGATTTCGCGCCCTGCGTGGCATTTGCGCAGCCCCATAAAACCCCGGCCCCTTCGCGCTTCCCGATCTCAAAAAAGGCCGGCCAGAACCGGCATTTTCCGACCTTTTCAGCGCGAAAAACCGACCTGAAGAACGACCCCATGACCAGCAGTCTGGCGGTCGCCGTCAAAACCACAAACGAAATCATGGTGATGCATGCGCACTAAGGAAAACAACCGGTCAGCCAAACGGTCGAACCGGCAAAAACCGTCAGGCGAGGGCCGCTCCCCCGCGTCTGACCGCGACGGTGGCTCCGTCGCAGGCGGCCAGGGACCTACAGCCTCCCAGGTCGTCCTTGGCGGGGGCGCGTTTGATCCACGCGTCCCCGTCATTTCTCGCGCCGACGATGGTACCGGCAAGGTGACGGTCTCGCCCAACGGCCTGCTCCTGATCGAAGCCATGGCGCGCGACGGCTATTCGATGGTGAGCATCGCCAAGGCGTTGCGCATCGATCAGGTCACGCTTCGCCAGATACGCCGCCGTGATCCCGCAGTGCAGGAAGCGCTCGACCTCGGCCTGGCAGCGAACGAGCGCGAGCTTGTCAACCTGCTGATGACGCAAGCGCGCGACGGCCAGGTGGTGCCCGCCATCTTCCTGCTCAAGGCAAAGCACGGCTTCCGTGAAGGCGAGCAGCGCGAGCCGCCCATGCCGAACATCACCATCAACCTGCCCGGCGCGATGAACCCCGAAGACTACATGAATGCCATCACGATCAGGCCGAACAAGGAGGGCGACCAATGAGCTACGCACCAACGCCTTATCAGGACAACGTTCTGCGCGTGCCCGAGCAATACAATCTGATGCTCGCTGGCGGTCGTGGCGGTGGCAAGTCAGTCGCCGCTCAACTGCTCATCCTTCGGCACGTCGAACAGCATGGGGCCGCCGCTCGCCCGCTCGTGGTGCGCGAGACTTACAAGGCGCTGTCGGAATTCGAGGACAGCCTGGAGTCACTGCTCATCGACGTCTATGGCAGCGTGCAGCACAATCGAGCCGAGCACATCTTCCGCTTGAAGAACGGCGCTGTCATCGAGTTGGGCCAACTCGACTCCGCGAACGCATACAAGAAGTATCAGGGCCGCTCGTACACGCTGCTGATCTGCGAAGAAGTCGGCAACGTGAAGGAGATGCGCTGGCTCGAAATGCTCAAGTCGAACCTGCGCAGCGCCGAAGGCATCCCGCTCCGCAGCGTCTTCACGGCCAACCCCGGCGGCATTCAGCACGCGCACCTGCACCAGCGCTATATTTCGCGAGCGCCGGCCTTTCATCCTTTCACCGTGAGCGATGAGACTTGGGTCTGCTGCCCGAGCACGCTGCGCGACAATCCCTATCTAGATCACGCGAATTACGAGATTCGCTTGCGCGCTGCCTGCGGCCACGATCAGGAATTGGCGCGGGCGTGGATCGAGGGCGACTGGAACATCGCTCGCGGCGCAATGTTCAGTGACGTCATCGACCAAGCCAAGCAGATGCTACCTCAGGCTTGGCCGCATCCGCTCGTTAAGCCGTGGCGGTCGTTCATTTCACTCGATTTGGTCACTGCCGCGCCTTGCGTCGCTTATATTTG
>NNBT01003055.1_pt1 | contig 12087 bp, 9 predicted proteins | sample 1173831 | NCBI WGS metagenome assembly NNBT01 (sample SAMN07173936, study PRJNA388173) | plant metagenome | isolation source: symbiotic tissue sample KVJ10 | place: Norway: Troms, Kvaloya island | reverse complement strand
GTCTGGCATACCGACAAAGGCAATCACTTTTTCGATGAGCTGGGTCAACGGGTGCACCGCCATCTGGGGCGCGAGTCGATCCGCCATGAGCTCGAGCAGAGTCTCGGACGCTTGAAGACCGATTACATCGATCTCTACATCACCCATTGGCAGGATCCGACGACACCTATCGCCGAAACCATGGCGACGCTGCTCGACCTCAAGAAGGAGGGCAAGATCCGCGCCATCGGTGTCAGCAATGTCAGCCCGGAAGACTTGAAGGCCTATGTGGCGGCGGGCCAGGTCGACGCCATCCAGGAACGCTACAGCATGCTCGATCGCGAGATCGAAAGCAGCCTCCTGCCGATCTGCCGGCAGCATGACATTGCGTGCCTGAGCTATTCGTCGCTGGCGCTGGGCCTCCTTTCCGGCAAGATCGGGCCCAACCGGGTTTTCGAAGGCGACGATCTGCGCAAGGGCAATCCGCGCTTCGCTCCCGACAATCTCAAACGTGTCGCCGCCTTCATGGCGGAGATCGATCCCATCGCCGCGGCGCACCGGGCAAGCCTGGCGCAGCTCGTCATCGCCTGGACGATCGCGCAGCCGGGCATCACCTATGCGCTGTGCGGCGCCCGCGACAGCGGCCAGGCGATCGACAATGCCGGGGCGACCGGAATCGTACTCACATCCGACGACCTCAAGCGTATCGACAGAGCGATCGCCCAGCATCTGGCGCCGGTCGCGGCCGCCGCCTGAACCAGCAACGTTCGACCATCATGACCCAGGATCGCCTTCGCAGGCTGGAGAAGCTGTGCCGCCAGGAGCGCCCCGACGTCCTCGTCGTGGGCGCCGGCATCAACGGCATCAGCATCTTCCGCGAGCTGGCGCTGCAGGGCGTCGATGTCGTGCTGGTCGATCGCGGCGATTTCATGAGCGGGGCGAGTGCGGCGCCCTCGCGCATGATCCATGGCGGATTGCGTTATATGGAGAATGGCGAGTTCGGGCTCGTCCGGGAATCGCTCGCCGAGCGCAACGCGCTGCTCGCCAATGCGCCGCATTATGTGCGCCCGCTGCCGACCTTGATCCCGATCGGCGATCACTTTTCCGGCGTGGCGTCGGCGGTGCGGCGGTTCTTCGGCGGCAAGGCGCAGCCGGGCAAACGTGGGTCGCTGATCGTGCGGCTCGGCCTGACACTCTATGATCTCTACGCCGGCGCGGGCCGTGTCCTGCCGCGGCATTTCTTTCTCGGCCGCCAAGCCTTGCGCGCGCGCTGGCCGGCGCTGCGGTCCGATGTCCTCTGCGGCGCCGTCTATCACGATGCCCGCATCACTTATCCGGAACGGCTCGGCATCGAGCTCATCCTCGACACGGAAGCCGCGGCGCCGCAGGCGCTCGCCGTCAACCATGTCGGCCTCGTCGCGCAAAAGGACGGCCGCGTCGTCCTGAAGGACAATCTGACGGGGGCGGATTTCACGCTTGCGCCGCGGATCGTCGTCAATGCCACCGGCGCCTGGATCGACATGACCAATGGCGCGCTGGCACCCAGGCCGCCCCGGCTGATCGGCGGCACCAAGGGCTCGCATCTCGTCATCGCCAATGAGGCGCTCAAACACGCGCTCGGCGATACGATGATCTATTATGCCAATCACGATGGCCGGGTGTGTATCGTCTTCCGGCATCTCGGTCACGTGCTGGCGGGCTCGACCGACATCCGCGTCGACACGCCCGACAATGTGCGCTGCGACGAGGCGGAAAGCGCTTATATCCTCGCCGCCTTGCGCGAGATTTTTCCGGCGATCGCGATCAGTGAAGCCGATATCATCTATCGTTTCGCCGGCGTGCGGCCTTTGCCGGCGAGCGCCACGGCGGTGAATGCCGAGATCTCGCGCGACCATCGCTGCGAGTGGCTCGCCGACGACGCCGGCGCCGCGATACCGGTCCTCAATCTGATCGGCGGAAAATGGACGACCTTCCGGGCCTTTGGCGCCGAAGCGGCGGACGCCGTCCTGGCGCGACTCGGCAGGATACGCCGGCAAGGCACGGAGAAACTCGCGATCGGCGGGGGCAGGAATTTTCCCAAGGACGAAGGCGCCTGGGTCGCACGCGTTGCCGCAGCGAGCGGCCAGCCGCCGGAGCGGGCGGCGTGTCTTCTCGAACGGTATGGCACCCGCGCCGACGAGCTGTGCGCTGCGCCCGACGAGGCCTTGCGGGCGCTGCCGAGCTATAGTCGGCGCGAAATCGAATGGCTGATCGAAAACGAGCAGGTAACGCGGCTCGCCGATTTGGTCCTGCGCCGCATGGCCGTCGCCATGACGGGCGAGCTTTCCCTGGCGGGGCTGGAGGAGCTTGCCGCCATCACCGCCGCGACGCTGGGCTGGGACGGGCAGCGCCGCGCCAGCGAGCTGGCCGGCCTGCGCAGCCTGCTCGCGCGCGATCACGGCCTCACTGCGGAGATGCTCCGCCGACGCAATCTGGAAGAAGGACTATCCGATGTACGACAGCAAGAAATTGCGCATGAACCGGCTGTTTCAAGCCGGTAAGTGCCTCGATGTGGCGATCGACCATGGCGTGTGCAACGAGCCCTCGTTTCTCGACGGGCTCGAGGATATGGAGCGTGTGGTCCAGATGCTGGCGGCGGCGGGGCCCGATGCGATCCAGATGAATACCGGCCAGGCCGACCTGCTGCAGCAGATTCCAGGCAAGGCCAAGCCGGCGCTGGTGCTGCGCATCGACATGGGCAATCCCTATAACCGGCTGCGCCACCGCGAAATGTGGGCCCTCCTGCAGAATGCGCAGGATCCGGTGCTGCCGGCGGTGAAGCTCGATGCCGCCTGCGTCGTCGTCAACCTGTTCATGCTGCCGGACGAGCCGGGCCTCTTCCGCCAATGTGTCGAGAATATCGCCAGGGTCCGGCTCGATTGCGAGAAATATGCGATGCCCCTGATGATCGAGCCGCTGGTCATGCAGCCCAACAGCGAGCGTGGCGGTTATCTGGTCGATGGCGACGCCGAGAAGATCGTGACCCTGGTGCGGCTTGCCCGCGAGATGGGGGCTGATATCATCAAGGCCGATCCGACCAGCGATCCGCGCGATTTCCACCGGGTCATCCAGGCGGCGCGCTGTCCGGTGCTGGTGCGGGGCGGCGGCAAGGCCGATCTGCGCGAGGTCTTCGCCAATTCCTACGAGCTCATGAAGCAGGGGGCGCATGGCATGGTCTATGGCCGCAACATCTATCAGCATGACGCGCCGGCGCGCGTGGTGAAGGCGCTGATGGCGATGATCCATGATGGCGCCAGCGCGGGCGAAGCCTGGCGCCTCTATGAGGCGGCGGCATGAGCGAGCTGCTGCTCGGCATCGATGCCGGCAATACGGTCGTCAAGGCGGTTCTGTTCGACCGCCGCGGCCAGGTCCAGGCCAAGGCGGCGCGCGACGGCCGGTCGCGCGAGCCCGAGCCCGGCTTTGTCGAGCGCGATATCGCCGAGCTGTGGCGCCATGCGGCCGCTGTCGTCAAGGAGTGCCTGGCGCAAGCGGGTGCGACGGGCGCGGATATCGCCGCGGTCGGCCTGTCCGGCCACGGCAACGGACTTTATCTGCTCGACCGGGACAACCGGCCGCTGCTCGGCATCCAGTCGCTCGACAATCGCGCCGCCGGCCTCGTCGAGGAATTCAGCCGGCAGGATGTCGCGCAAAAGGCCTATCTGCTGTGCCTGCAGAAACCATGGCCGGCGCAGACCGCGACCTTGCTCGCCTGGGTGAAACGCCATCGCCCCGAGATCTATGGCGCGATCGGCACCGCCTTTCTGTGCAAGGACACGCTCGCTTTCATGCTGACGGGCGAACGGAGCACCGATTATTCCGACATGAGCGGCAGCGGTCTCATGCATATCGCGGCGCGGGCCTATGATGACGAGCTGCTCGCGGCCTATGGGCTCGCGGACGCCAGGGCCTTCCTGCCGCGCCTCGTGCAATCCGACCGGATCGCAGGGCGCATCAGCGCCGAGGCTGCCGGCGTCACGCAGCTTGGCGTCGGCACGCCCGTCGCCGCCGGCTTCTTCGACATCATTGCCAGCGCGCTCGGCGCCGGCGCGGCGATGCCCGGACAGGCGGCGATCGTCGCCGGCAGCTGGGGCATCAACCAGATCATCCTCGACAAGCCGCTGGTCGATGAGCGCATCTTCCATGCCGCGACCTGGCGGCCCGACCGTTATGTCGCGGTCGAATCGAGCGCCACTTCGGCGGTCAATCTCGAATGGTTCGCGCGCGAGATCATGGGCGGCCATGACGCGGAAGTCTTCGCGCGCTGTAACGCGCTGGTGTCGCAGGTTGCGGCCGATCCCGATCTGCCGCTGTTTCACCCGTTCCTTTATGGCTCGGCGACGGCGCCCGATGCGAGAGGCGCCTTTCTGGGCCTGAGCGGCTGGCACGGCAAGGCGCATCTGCTCCATGCGCTTTACGAAGGCGTCGTCTTCGAACATCGCCGGCATATCGACCGCTTGCGCGCGGCCGGGGCGCGCTTCGAAGCGGCGACCTTGTCGGGCGGTGGCGCGCGCAGCACCGTCTGGTGCCAGATGTTCGCCGACGGTCTTGGCGTGCCGGTCACCGTTGCCGAGTGTGAAGAGACGGGCGCGCTCGGCGCCGCCATCGCGGCCGGCGTCGCGGGCGGGATGTTCGACAATCTGGAAGCGGGTGTTGCCGCCATGGTGCGCCCGAAGACGCGGTATGAGCCGCGCCCGGATACTGGCGGCCTCGGCAAAGCGCGCTATAGTCTCTATCTTGATCTGGCCGACATGCTGCCCCGGCGCTGGAAAGCCTACCGATCGGAGATTAAGTGAGCGAACGGCGCCATCTCGGAACCTGGGACTATGTGATCATCGGCGCCGGTTCGGCGGGCTGCGTGCTCGCCAACCGCTTGAGCGCGCGCTCGGGCAATCGCGTGCTGCTCCTCGAAGCCGGCGGTTCCGACAACTACCACTGGATCCACATTCCTATCGGCTATCTCTATTGCATGGGCAATCCGCGCACCGACTGGGGCTACAGGACGGTGGCGGAAGCGGGCCTCAATGGGCGCGCGCTGGCTTACCCGCGCGGCAAGGTGATGGGCGGCTGCTCCTCCATCAACGGCATGATCTATATGCGCGGGCAAGCGGCCGACTACGATCACTGGCAGCAGCTCGGCAATCCCGGCTGGAGCTGGGATGACGTGCTGCCGCTGTTCCGCAAGTCGGAACATCATCATGCCCTGGCCGGGCCCTTTCACGGCCAGGACGGCGAATTGCGGGTCGAGCGGCAGCGGCTCTCCTGGCCGATCCTCGATGCGGTGCGGGAAGCGGCGGAAGAATTGGGCGTGCCGAGGATCGATGATTTCAACGGCGGCGACAATTTCGGCTCGTCCTATTTCGAGGTCAACCAGAAGTCGGGCTTCCGCTTCAATGCGGTGCGCGCCTTTCTGTCGCCGGTGCGGCATCGGCCCAATCTCACCGTGATGAGCCATGCGCAGGCCGAACGCATATTGTTCGATGGCAAACGCGCCAACGGGCTCGAGCTGAAGCTCAAAGGCGAAAGCGTCCGCCTCGGCGTCGGCAAGGAGCTCATCCTGTCGGCGGGCGCCATCGGCTCGCCGCAGCTCCTGCAAGTGTCCGGCATCGGTCCGTCGGCGCTGCTCGGCCGGCATGGCATTCCGGTGCGGCATGCGCTTTCAGGCGTGGGCGAAAATCTGCAGGATCATCTGCAGATCCGCACCGCTTTCAAGATCACCGGCGCCGCCACCTTGAATGAAAGACAGGCGCGGCTTTCGGGCAAGCTCGGCATTGCGCTCGAATATGCTTTCCGGCGCTCGGGGCCGATGGCGATGGCGCCGAGCCAGCTCGGCATCTTCATGCGCTCGGATCCGCGCTTCGCGACACCCAATATCGAGTTCCATGTCCAGCCACTGTCGCTCGAGCGTTTCGGCGAGCCCTTGCATGCTTTCCCGGCGATCACCGTGTCGGTGTGCAATCTGAGGCCCGAATCGCGCGGGTCGGTGCGCATCACATCGGCCGATCCCTTCGCCCATCCCGAGATTGCGCCCAACTATCTTTCGACCGAAGGCGACCGTGACGTCGCGGCGCAATCGATCACCATTGCCCGGCAACTGATGCAGACGAAGCGCCTCGCCCGCTATCAGCCGGTCGAGTTCAAGCCGGGGCCTGACATTCAAGCGCCGGAAGAGCTGGCGCGCGCGGCGGGTGATATCGCGACGACGATCTTCCATCCCGTCGGCACGGCGAAAATGGGGACCGATGCGCAAAGCGTCGTCGATCCGGCGTTGCGCGTTCACGGTATCGGCGCTTTACGCGTCGCCGACGCCTCGATCATGCCGACCATCGTCTCCGGCAATACCCATGCGCCGGCGGTGATGATCGCCGAAAAGGCGGCTCAGCTCATCGGCAGTTGAAGCCGTTCTTATTCCTTGACGACGTGCCAGACGCCGCCTTTGCCGTCCCCCACGGTGTCGCCGGCCTTCTTGTCGTCGATGTAGTAATAAAGCGGATGGCCGTCATAGGTCCATTGCATGGCGCCGTCCTTGCGCTTCGACTTGGCCCAGTCCTTGCCCATCTTGTCGCCCTTGTGGACGAGATAAGGCGGCCAGTTCATGGCGCAGTCGCCGTAGCAGGAGGACATTTTGCCCTTGTCCTTGTCGAAAGTGTAAAGCGTCATGCCATTGGAATCGGTCAGCATGCCGGCGCCATAGGCCGCCGTCGCCGACAGCAGCGCGGCAAGGGTCACTGCGGAGATAGCGAGCTTGCTCATGAGGAGTCTCCATGAAGGGAATGCCTGTCCTGATTTCCTTTACGCCATCTCGTTCGGCGCTATTCCCCGCCTTCACATTGCCAAAGCGTAATCAATCGGCTTAAGTCGGCCCTTCCCTCCCTTCACACGGCAAGGTCCGATGCCCCTTCTCAACAATGTTTCCGAAACCCATCCCGAGATCACCGGCTGGCGGCGCCAGCTGCACAGCCGGCCGGAGCTCATGTTCGACGTCCATGAGACGGCGAAATTCGTCGCCGCGAAATTGCGCGACTTCGGCTGCGACGAGGTGGTGACCGGCATCGGCCGCACCGGCGTCGTCGGCTTGATCCGCGGCCGCCATGGCGAGGGACCGGTGATCGGGCTCAGATCCGACATGGATGCGCTGCCGATCACCGAAGTGACCGGGCTGCCTTACGCGTCGGAGGTCACCGGTGTGATGCATGCCTGCGGCCATGACGGCCACACCGCCATGCTGCTCGGCGCCGCCCGCCATCTCTGCGAGACGCGCAACTTCAAGGGCGCCGTGGCGGTCATCTTCCAGCCGGCCGAGGAGGGCGGTGGCGGCGGGCGTGAAATGGTCGAGGACGGCATGATGGAGCGCTTCGCCATCACCCAGGTCTTCGGCATGCACAACGAGCCGGGCGTCGATGTCGGCCGCTTCTCGATCCGCGCCGGCGCGTTCATGGCCGCCTCCGACGAGATCATCATCACCGTCACCGGGCGTGGCGGCCATGCCGCCATGCCGCATCAGACGATCGATCCGATCTTCATCGGGGCTCAGATCATCACGGCGCTGCAGGGCATCGTGGCGCGCAACACCGATCCGCTCGATTCGCTCGTCGTCTCGATCACGAGGTTCCATGCCGGCGATGCGATGAATGTGATCCCGTCCTCGGCCGAGCTCGCCGGCACGGTGCGCACATTGTCGAAGGAGATGCGTGAGGCGGCCGAGACACGTATCCGCGAGACGGCGGAAGGTGTGGCGAAAGCGCTGGGCGGCCAGGCGACGCTGTCCTATATCCGCAAATATCCGGTGACCGTCAATCACTCTGCCGAAACACAGATCGCCATCGCCGCGGCGCGCGACGTCATGGGGCATGATGCGATCGAGACGGAAGCGAAGCCGATCATGGGCGCGGAGGATTTCGCCTTCATGCTGGAGGCGCGGCCGGGCGCCATGATCTTCCTCGGCAATGGTGACACGGCCTGGTGCCACAACCCCGCTTACGACTTCAATGACGAGGCGATCCCGGTCGGCGTCAGCTACTGGGTCAGGCTCACGGAGATGGTGCTCAAGCCTTGATGAGAATCATCCAGAGAGCTTGCGCAGTCTTTCGACCAGGACAAGCAGAAGAACGGAAATGACCATCAGCACCGTCGCCGCGGCGGTGACCGTGGGGGTGATACTCTCGCGGGTGCCGGAAAAGATCTCGACCGGCAAGGTGTGAAGCTGCGGTGTGGCCTGGAACAGCGCCACGATGACCTCGTCGAAGGAGACCGCAAAGGCAAAAATCGCACCCGTCAGGATGCCCGGCATGACGACCGGAACGGTGACGGTACGAAATGCGGCGAAGGGTGAGGCGCCAAGGCTTTCAGCGGCGCGCACGAGATTGCGGTTGAAGCCGCGCAAGGTGGCCGTGACCGCAATGGTGACGAAGGGCAGGCCCAAAGCCGCGTGAGCCAGGATAAGGCCGAGCCGCGTGCTTGCGAGCCCATACTGGCTGTAGGTGATGAAGGAGGCGACGGCGACCACCACGATGGGTACCCCCATCGGCAGGACCAGCCATGCGGTGGCGACATTCGCCCAACGCGATTTTGCTTCGGAAAGTCCCCATGCCGCAATAAGGCCTACCGCTGTCGCGACAAAACTCGCGCCGAGCCCGACGATCAGGCTGTTGAACGCGGCCTCGCGCCATTTGGGAGCGCTCATGAGATCGACGTACCAGCGCAGCGACACGCCGCTTGGCGGGAATACGAAGAACCGCGAGGGACTGAAGGACAAGGCGATCACGATGATCAGCGGCAGCACGAGAAAAGCGAGGACGAGGCCGACATAGACGGGAAGGATCATGCCGCTCTTCTTCATGACCTTTGCCCCGTGAGGCCGCGGATGGCGACGAACAGGATCGCGGCGATGACCAGCAGCCAGACCGACAAGGCCGCCGCCATGTTCCAGTTGACCAGCTCATTGGTGAAATAGGCGATGAAATAGCTGATCAACTGATCATTGGGAGATCCGAGCAAGGCGGGTGTCAGATAGAAGCCGAGCGACAGGATGGTCACGATCAAGAAGCCGGCGCCGATGCCCGGCACGGATTGCGGCAGATAGACGGTGAAGAAGGCCTGCAGAGGAGAGGCGCCAAGCGACATCGCGGCGCGCGTATAGGAAGCCGGGATGCCCCGCATCACCGCATAGATGGGCAGGATCATGAAGGGCAGCATGACATGGACCATGCCGATGATCACCGCCGTTCGGCTGTAGAGCAGGCTTGTCGCGCCGAATCCCGATAGGGCAAGGATGCCGGAAGCGAGACCACCTTTCTGGAAGATGACGATCCACGCCAGGGTGCGTACGAGAAGCGACGTCCAGAAGGGCAACAGCACCGCATACATGCCCCAGAGAGCGAAGCGGGATTGCGAGTTGGCGAGGAAATAGGCCACCGGATAACCCAGCACCGCACATGCGCCGGCGATCAGCAGGCTCATCCACACGGTGCGCAGGAAAACGGCGCGATAGAGCGCGCGATCAGGATCGGTCGAGCGGATCGCGCCGTCACTGATCTCCAGATCGAGCGCATTCAGCAGGAAGAAGCTGGTCGTGGCCCCCGATTCACGATGCAGGACCTGCCAGATATCCCGTTGACCCCATACAGGATCGGCGGCGGTGATCAATACACGCGGCGAAGCGCCAGCTGCCGCAGCACTCACCGCTTCGGAAGCTTTCAGAATTGCGCTGCGGTAGCCGGTCTGGTGATAGTTGAGGCGGCGCGCCAGCTGGAAGAGAGGCGGCTCACCGGCGATCGCGCGAAGGTCCCGGGCCAATGCGTCATAATGACGGTCTTCCGGCATGGACGTGGCCGTCCAATCGGCGAGCTGTGTCAGAGTAGTGGGCAGATTGTCGCGAATCTCGCTGTTGTCGATGGCCCGATAGAGGAACAGGCTGATCGGAAGCGCGATGGTGATCAGGACGAAAAGTACCGCCGGCGCGATCCGCAGCGGAATGCGCGCGCGCCGGCGAAGCTCGGCCTTGTCGAGGCCGCGGCGGGCAGAATGGCGCGGCAGCGCCGCGCCATTTGCGGCTGTCATTCCGTCACCCATTTCTCGAAGCGCTCGGTCAAGGCTTCACGGTGCTCGAGGAAGAAGGCGGGATCGACGAGAAGCGCGTTCTTCAGATGAGCTTCCGTGGTCGGCAGGTCCTTCTTTTCTTCCTCCGAAAGGAGGGCATAGGCCTTCTGGTTGACCTGGCCATAGGGAATCAGGCGCATGAAGGCCGCCTGCTGCTCCGGCTGAAGGGCGAATTTCATGAAGTCGAGGGCTTGCTGCTTGTTCGGGCTGCCTTTGAGAATGACCCATCTGTCGCCATTGAGCACCTGGCCCGCATCCCAGGCGATGGCGAGCTTGGAGCCTTCTTCCTTGTTGGCGGTGGTGATGCGTCCGTTCCAGGCCATTGCGAGATCATATTCGCCGGTCAGCAGCCCCTGGATCTGCTCGGTGCCCGATGTCCACCAGACAATGTGAGGCTTCAATTCATCGAGCTTGCGGAAGGCGCGATCCTGCCCCTCCTTGGTGGCGAGTACCTTGTAGATCTCCCCATTGGGCACGCCATCCGCCATCAGCGCCATGGGCAGGGTTTCGGTAATCGCGCGCCGCATGCCGCGCTTGCCGGGATATTTCGTGACGTCCCAGAATTCGGACCAGGATTTGGGCGGATCGCTGATCTTCTCACTGTTATAGGCGAGCACGGTACCGCCGAGGATCGTCATCACACCGCATTCCGAGATGGCGCCTTTGATGAGGTCGGTGCCGTCGAACTGCGACACGTCGATCTTCTCGAACAGGCCTTCGCGGCAACCCTGCTCGACCTCCGGCCATTCGGGATCGGCGACGTCCCATTGCAGGTTCCCGGCTTCGACCTGCGATTTGATCTTACCAAATTCGCCGCTATAGAGGTCCTCGACGAGCTTCACGCCGCTCTGTTTCATATAGGGTTCCCACATCGCGGCGCGGTAGGCATCGCTCACGGCGCCACCCCAGGACACGATACGGAGCTCCTGCGCGTTCGCGGCGCCGGCGATCAATACGCCGGCAAGCGATATGACGAGATGTCGTCCTCTTATCCTGAACATTGGCTTCTCCCTGTTTCGTTTATTGTGATTTGGCTTGTTCATTCCTTGGCAAAGGCGTGACAATGGGCGCGCGACCAGCTCAACTTGATGGTCCTTCCCACCTCCGCTCCGGACGGCATGTCGCCGGCCGGAAGCTTGACAAGGAATTCCGTCGAGCCGGCGACGCGCAGCCTGATTCGAGTGGCGTCACCGAAATAGACATGTTCGAGAACCGAACCTTCGGCATGGTTATGTTCGCTCAAGGCGACGGCTCCCGGCCGCACGCGTTCCGGCCTGACGCTGATGAGCGCCGCGCTGCCCACCGCGCCGCAATCGACATTGCGGGCCGTTATTCTGAGACCGCCCTCGCATTCGACGAGAATCTCATCGCCGCGTATTGCGGCGACATGGCCCGCGAGGAAATTACTGTCGCCGATAAAGCGGGCGACGAAGGCATTGGCAGGTGTTTCATAGAGGTCCTGTGGACTGCCGATCTGCTGCAAGGTCCCGTCATTGAAGACAGCGATCCGGTCAGACATGGTCAGCGCTTCGCCCTGATCATGGGTGACGGATATGAAGCTTATGCCGAGACGTTTGTGCAGATGTTTGATTTCCATCTGCATGCGCTCGCGCAACTGCCGGTCGAGCGCGCCCAGAGGCTCGTCCATCAAGACAAGATGCGGATCGAAAATGAGAGCGCGGCCGAGCGCCACGCGCTGCTGCTGGCCGCCGGAAAGTTGGCGCGGATAACGATCGCGGAACTGGTCGAGTTGCAGCATGCTCAGGGCCTTGCCGACACGCTCCTCGGTCTCGGCGCGCCCGGTCGCGCGAAAGCGCAAGGGATAGGCCAGGTTCTCGGCGACGGTCAGGTGCGGAAACAGCGCGTAGTCCTGGAATACCACGCCGAAATTGCGCTGATGCGGCGGCAGGGTATTGAGAGCTTTGCCCAGGAAAATGATCTCCCCCTGACTCGGCGCTTCGAAACCCGCCAGCA
>NNBT01004797.1_pt1 | contig 12103 bp, 8 predicted proteins | sample 1173831 | NCBI WGS metagenome assembly NNBT01 (sample SAMN07173936, study PRJNA388173) | plant metagenome | isolation source: symbiotic tissue sample KVJ10 | place: Norway: Troms, Kvaloya island | reverse complement strand
AGGACGAAGGTGGCGAGCGCGTCGAGAGTGTCGCGAGCCGAAGCTGCCGCGAAGAGCACGGCCATACTCACCATGGATGACTGGGCGGGGTCCGACCCGCGGCTGATGGATCAGGTCAGCATATTGCGTCGGCTGCAGGCAACGCGTCTGCCGGTGCTCATTCTGGGAGAGACCGGAGTCGGCAAGGACACTCTTGCCAAGGCTTACCATGCGGAAATGGCGGGCCGCGAGAAGCCCTTCGTCGCCTTGAATTGCGCCGCCGTTCCCGAATCGCTCATCGAAAGCGAGCTGTTCGGCTATTCCGGCGGCGCCTTCACCGGTGCGCGCAAGGAAGGGGCCCCGGGGCGGTTCGTACAAGCCGACGGTGGCACGCTTTTCCTCGATGAAATCGGCGACATGCCGGTTCATCTGCAGACGCGGCTGCTGCGCGTGCTGGAATCGGGCGAAGTCTCGCCGCTCGGGTCGGGAAAGACGCAAAAAGTCGACATCCAGTTCATGGCGGCGACCAATCAGAATCTGGAGCTTCGGGTTCAGCAGGGGCATTTCAGGCAGGATCTGTATCATCGGCTTGCCGGCGTCGTCATCGACGTGCCCCCGCTGCGCTTGCGGCATGACCGGCAGCAGATCATCGACAGGAGCCTGGCGCGCCTGGCCGACCGTCATGGGACCGCGATTTCCGCGGCGGCGCGGCGTGTCCTCTATGATCATGCCTGGCCCGGGAATCTGCGCGAGCTGTATCTGGTGGTCAGCCGCGCGACCGCGCTGGCGCGCAATGGCGTGATCGAGGTCGAAGATCTTCTCCTGCGCGAGGCGCCGAAAGTGAGCGCAGACTCATCGCCGATGAGTGCGGGTGGCGGGCTTGCCGGCGTCGAGAAGGCCGAGAAGGCGGCAATCGAAGGTGCGCTCAAGCAATATCCAGGCGACATCGTGGGCGCCGCCCAGTCATTGGGCATGAGCCGCGCCACCTTCTATCGCCGGATCAGGAAGCACGGTCTCGGCGGGCATATCTGAGCATCTCCAAGAATAAGTTGCGTCGGGTCGACCGCGCCGCCGCGTGCGTTGTCGCAGTTGAAGGGAATGTCTGATGTTTGACTATATAGTCGTCGGCGGCGGTTCGGCCGGTTGCGTCGTGGCGTCCCGGCTGAGCGAGAATCCCGACGTTACCGTCTTGCTGCTGGAGGAAGGGCCGCGCGACCGCAATCCTTACATTCACTTGCCGGTCGGCTTCTATAAGACCAGCCAGGGCAAGCTGGTCGAGAGATATCCATGGCAGCCGCCGGCGGACTACATCGGCGCTCCCGCGCCTTCGATGGTGCAAGCGCGGGTACTGGGTGGCGGCGGATCGGTCAATGCGATGGTCTATTTGCGCGGTCAGCCCGCCGACTTCGACGGCTGGGCGGCCTCGGGTGCTGCGGGCTGGGGATACAAGGACGTGCTGCCTTTCTTCAAGCGCTGTGAGCACAATAATCGCTTCTGTAATGAGGTTCACGGCATTGACGGACCCTTGGGGGTCTCAGATCAGGATCACACTCATCAGCTGACCAGGATCTGGCTGCAGGCGTGCCAGCAGGCCGGACTGCCATATAATGCGGATTTCAATTCCGGTGTGCAGGACGGCTGCGGGCTCTATCAGATCAATACCCGCAACGGCCGCCGCTCAAGCACGTCCGTGGCGTATCTTGGTCCCGCCCGCCGGCGCAAGAACCTGACGGTCAAGACCGGTTGCCGCGTCCTGCGCCTCCTGATCGAGAATCATCGCGCCGTGGGCGTGGATTATATCGAGGGCAAGCACAGGAAGACGGTGCGGGCCGGAAGGGAGATCGTCATTTCCGCCGGATCGATCAACAGCCCGAAACTCCTCATGCTCTCGGGCCTCGGCCCCGCCGACCACCTTGCCGAAATGGGCATTCCCGTCATTCAGGATCTTCCCGGCGTCGGCCAGAATCTCCAGGATCATATCGAGGTGTCGTTGATCAACGAGCTGCATGGCTCGTTCAGCTATGACAAATACAAGCGGCTGCACTGGCGGCTTATCGCCGGTCTGCAATATGCCATGTTCCGCAGCGGACCGGTGGCCTCGAACATTGTCGAGGGTGGCGCCTTCTGGCGAAGCTCGCTGGCCGAAGGACGGCCGGACGCGCAATACTGCTTTCTGCCGGGGGCCGGTGTCGAGGAAGGCGTCGATACGGTGCCGGGCGGAAGCGGCTGCACCCTGAATGTCTGTCAGACCCGGCCCAAATCCGTCGGCTTCCTGAAGCTCACGAGCGCCGATCCGCTGGCCCTCCCTTATATTCAGCCGAATTATCTGCAACAGGAATTCGATCTGGACTGCATGGCGGAGGCAGTCGAATTCGGACGGGCCATCATGGCGCAACCGGTCATGGCAAAATATGTGAAGCGCGAATACCGGCCTGATCGGCCGCTCCGAACGCGGGCCGATTACAGGGCGTTCGTGCGCCGCGAAGCGCATGCCGCCCTACATCCGGTCGGGACATGCCGAATGGGCGTGGACGCCATGGCGGTCGTGGATCCCGACCTCAGGGTTCACGGCGTCGCGGGGCTGCGCGTGGCCGACAATTCGATCGCGCCGAGCCTATCCTCCAGCAATACCCACGCCATCGCGGTCATGATCGGCGAGAAGGCCGCGGATCACATCGGCAGGGGTGGATGATGCCGCTCAGCGCTGGCTCGACCGCCAATCCGGATTGATCCACGGCTCCTGGTTGGAGGCGGGCAGCGGCTCGCGGCCGAGGATATGATCGGAGGCTTTCTCGCCGATCATGATCGAGGGGGCGTTGAGATTGCCATTGGCGATCTGCGGCATGATCGATGAATCGGCGACGCGCAGATTTTCCATGCCGATGACACGGCATTCGGGATCGACCACCGCTTGCGGGTCCGACGCGTCGCCCATGCGGCAGGTGCCGCAAGGGTGGAAGGCGCTCTCGCAATGGTCGCGGATGAAGCCGTCGAGCTCGTCGTCGCTCTGGAGATGGTCGCCCGGCTGGATCTCACGGCCCTTATAGGGCTTGAGCGCGTCCTGCTCGAAGATCTCACGCGTCAGACGCATGGCGGCGCGGAATTCCGTCCAGTCGTCGGGGTGCGACATGTAGTTGAATTTGATGGTCGGCGCCTCGCGGGGCTCAGGTGATTTCGCCTTGACGAAGCCGCGCGACTTCGAGCGCATCGGCCCGACATGGACCTGGAAGGAATGGCCCTTGGCCGCCGCCTTGCCGTCATAACGAATGGCGATCGGCAGGAAGTGATATTCGATGTCGGGATATTCGATGCCGGCCGACGAGCGGATGAAGCCGCAGCTTTCGAAATGATTGGTGGCGCCGAGGCCGGTCTTGAACAGCAGCCATTCGAGCCCGATCAGGCCTTTCGAGAAGAGATTGAGGCTCGGCAGCAGGGACACGGGTTTCAGCGATTCCAGCTGGAAATAGACTTCGAGATGGTCCTGCAGATTCTGTCCCACCCCCGGAAGGGCATGAACCGGCGTGACGCCGATCGACTGGAGATGCGCCGGGTCGCCGATGCCGGAGATCTGCAGGAGCTTGGGCGAGTTGATCGAGCTCGCGGCCAGGATCACCTCGCGGCGTGCCTGCGCGGTCTGAACTTCGCCGCCCCTCTCATATTCGACGCCGGTGACACGTTTGCCGTCGATCAAGAGGCGGCGCACGAAAGCGCGGGTGACGAGCTTGACATTCGCCCGCTTGAGAGCGGGGCGCAGATAGGCATTGGCGGCCGACCAGCGCCGGCCCTGCCAGACGGTGCGCTCCATGGCGCCGAAGCCTTCCTGCTGGCGGCCATTGTAATCTTCGGTGACGGGGTAGCCGGCCTGGCGGCCCGCTTCGACGAAGGCCTGGTAGAGCGGATTCTTGCGGGCGCCGCGCGTCACATGCAGCGGCCCGTCGGTGCCGCGCCAGCCGTCCTCGCCGCCATGCGACGTCTCGAGCCGCTTGTAATAGGGCAGCACATGGCGGAAGCCCCAGCCCCTGGCGCCCATCGCCTCCCAGGCGTCGAAGTCGCGCGCATGGCCCCTCACATAGACCATGCCGTTGATGGAGGAGGAGCCGCCGATCACCTTGCCGCGCGGCGTCACCAGGCGACGCCCGCCCAGCGCCGGCTCAGGCTCGGCGACGAACCCCCAGTCATAAGTCTGCATGTTCATCGGATAGGACAATGCCGACGGCATCTGGATCAGCGGGCCCATGTCGGTGCCGCCATATTCGAGCACCAGCACGCTGTTCCGGCCGTCTTCCGACAGGCGATAGGCCATGGCCGATCCGGCCGAGCCCGACCCGATGATGATGAAGTCGAACGACTCCATTGGATATCCCCTTTTAGGCGCTTATCCTTGCGCGCTCTTCTTGAGGGTAGTGGATCGCATAGCGGCGGGCGTTGCGCAATACGTCATGAATTGCGGCGTAACCGTCCCGTGATGCCTTCCAGCTCGCGGATGCGCTCCTCGGTCTCGGGCCAGCGGCGGTCGACGATGTCGGCGATAAGCGCCTCGATCATGAAAAGTGTCGCCACGTTCGAATCCCAGCCCGAGGGGGCGTCGATGCGCAAAGGGAAGGCATGCGCCGCGACGCCGGCTATGGGCGACATCCATTGATCGGTGAACAGCACGATCCTAATCTTGCGCTCATAAGCGAGGTTCGCGAATTCAGCGAGGCGGGGATCGTAGCGGCGCACGTCGAAGGCGATGAGCACGTCGCCGCGCTTCATATTGAGGAGATATTGCGGCCAGGCGGCGGGCTGTCCCGGCACCAGGGACGCGCCTGGCCGGATCATATGCAGATGGGTGTGGAAATATTCGGCGAGCGGCATAGTGATGCGCCCGCCGACGATGTGGACGGCATGGCTCAGATCGGCGATCAGATCGGCGATGCGGTCGAAGCTCCGGTGGTCGACGAGCTTCAGGGAGCCGCGCAGATTCTCCATGACCGCCTCGGCGAAGCGGTTGAGCACATGGGTATCGGGCGCATCCTTCGACCAGCGCTGATGACGGGCGATCGGATCCTGCAACTGCGCCTTGACCTCACCGCGCAAGGCGGCCTGGAAGGCGGGGAAACCGGTGAAGCCGAGCTTCTTGGCGAGCCTGAGGGCGGTCGGGGTCGATACCCGCGCCGTCTTGGCGAATTCGGTGATGCTGGACAGGCCCGCCACCGGATAATTGGCGAGCAGCGCATGCGCGAGCTTGTGCTCAGCGGGCGTCAGCTTGGGGGTGCCGAGCCTGATGCGCTCGGCGACAGTCTCGGGCAGGGGAAGCGTCTTGCGGGTCGTCATATCTGGTCTTGTAACGAATTTGACAGGCGCTGGCGATTCTGAAATGATCGTTCCAGGTGGGACGAGGGAGAGAAGATTTCTCCATGAGTGGGTTGCTTCGCCCGGATGAGGGCGATCCGGTCATTTCGGTCAATGAGAACGGGCGGTCGCCCGTCGTGCTCGTCTGCGAGCATGCCGGCAAGGTGATCCCGCAAGCGCTTGGCGATCTGGGGCTTTCGTCCGACGACCTGACGCGTCACATCGCCTGGGACATCGGCGCCGAGGTGGTGGCGCGCGGGATTGCCGATGCGCTCGACGCGCCGTTGTTGCTGCAGCGCTATTCGCGGCTGGCTTATGACTGCAACCGGCCGCCCGAATCGCCCGATGCGATGCCGAAGGTGAGCGAGACGACGCGCATACCGGGCAATGAGAAGCTCGGCGCCGAGGACCGTCTGGCGCGCACGCGCGAGATTTACCGGCCTTTTCACGACCGGGTGGCGCGCCTCCTCGATGAACGGGCGGCGCGCGGCATGACATCGCTTTTCGTCACCATCCACAGCTTCACCCCGATCTACAAAGGGGTGCGGCGCAATCTCGATCTCGGCATCCTGCACGACCACGATGCGCGGCTCGCCGATGATCTTCTTGCCGCCTTCGGTGGTGCGCGGGACATCGTGGTCCGGCGCAACGAGCCCTATGGGCCCAAGGACGGCGTCTGTCATACACTCAATCTGCATGCGGCGCCTCGCGGGTTGCCTTATGCGATGCTCGAAATCCGTAACGACCTGATCGCCCGGTCGGCGGGACAAGAACAATGGGCGAAACGCCTGAGCGAGGTTTTGGGTGCGCTGCCGGTGACGCAATCCCGGCGCGTGGCCTCGTGAGGAAACGTGCCTGAACATTCATTGGAGGGATCAATGTCTCAAGACAGTGGCGGCGTCAGCTATACGAGAGCTGATGCCAGTTATTTCGAGAAGCGGCATCTCCAGCGTTATGCGGGGATCTGGTCGCTGTGGGCGCTGGGTGTCGGCGCCGTCATTTCCGGACACTTCTCCGGCTGGAATTTCGGTTTCGCGACCGGCGGTTGGGGCGGCATGCTGGTGGCGGGCGCTATCATCGGCATCATGTATATCGGCCTTGTGTTCTGCATCGCCGAAATGTCGCCGGCGCTGCCGCATACGGGAGCGGCCTATTCCTTCGGCCGTACCGCCATGGGCCCCTGGGGCGGCTTCATCACCGGTCTGTGCGAAAATGTCGAATATGTCGTGACACCGGCGGTGATCGTGACCTTCATCACGGCTTATGTGAACAGCATATTCGGCTTCGACCCGGCCTATTCACCACTCATCTGGATCATCACCTATCTGATCTTCCTGGGACTCAACATCTTCGGCGTGGCCTTGTCGTTCCGGGTAACGCTGATCGTGACGCTGCTCTCGCTGGCGGTCCTCATCATCTTCTGGATCAGCGCCATTCCCAATATGGACTTCAGCCGCTGGGCGCTCAATATCGCGCCGGATGGCACCGAGCTTCCGGAAGGCAACGGCTCGTTCTTCCCGATGGGCTTCTCGGGCGTTCTCGCCACATTGCCTTTCGCGGTGTGGCTGTTCCTCGCCATCGAGCAATTGCCGCTCGCGGCGGAAGAATCGGTCGATCCCAAGCGCGACATGCCGAAGGGCATCCTGCTGGGGATGTTGACGCTGGTCATCTCGGCCTTCATGATCGTGCTGCTCAATCCGTCAGTTATGGGTGTCGGTTCGCACAAGCTCGGTTCATCGCTCGAGCCGCTGCTTGACGGCTTCCGTGCCATCTATGGCGACATGGGTGTCACCGTGCTCGGCATCATGGCATTGACCGGCCTCATCGCAAGCTTCCACACCATCCTGTTCGCGCAGGGGCGGCAGATCTACTCGCTGTCGCGAGCCGGCTACTTCCCGAAGGGCCTGTCGATCACACATCAGACCTACAGGACGCCGCATGTGGCGATGTTGGTCGGCTCGATCGTTGGCCTGCTGATCATGCTGGTGATCTGGTTCTCGCTCGGCGCCGAGAAGGGCGGCTCGATTATCGGCAGCGTGCTGCTCAATATGGCCGTGTTCGGGGCGATGTTCTCCTACATCCTGCAGGCGATTTCCTTCATTCTGCTCAGGAGGAACCAGCCCGACATGAATCGGCCGTATCGGAGCCCGCTCGGCATCGGCGGCGCGGTGGTGACGATCATCATCGCCGTGGTCACGCTCTACTACCAGGTCCAGGACCCCAATTTCTTCTATGGCGTGTTCTGGGTCGGCGTGTGGTTCGTCGTGGCGATCATCTATTTTGCCCTGGTCGGCCGTCACAAACTCATCCTCTCGCCCGAGGAAGAGTTCGCGATGGAGCATCGCGCCAAGGCATAAACGACGACGGCGGCGCGGGTGAACTCCCGCGCCGCTATCTTTTTGGTTTTCCCCTCGAGAAAGAGAAACAGATGGTTCAAGGCATGCTGACGCTCGCCCAGCTCAAGAAAGAAGTTGCGGCCGGCACAATCGATACGGTCGTCGCGGCGTTTCCCGACATGCAGGGGCGCCTGATCGGCAAGCGCTTCCACGCCCAGTTCTTCGTCGACGGCGCCTATGAGGAGACGCATGGCTGCAACTATCTCCTCGCCGACGACATCGATATGGAGCCGGTGCCCGGCTACAAGGTGGCGAGCTGGCAGAAGGGGTATGGCGACTTCGTCATCAAGCCGGACCTGGCGACGATGCGGGTGACGCCGTGGCTCGACAAGACCGCGCTGGTGATCTGCGATGTGCTCGACCATCACGATCACTCGCCCTTGCCGCATGCGCCGCGCAATATCCTCAAGAAGCAGCTGGAGCGGCTCAGCAAGATGAAGATGAAGGCCTATATGGCCTCGGAGCTCGAATTTTTCCTGTTCGACGAGTCCTATCAGAGCGCCCATGACAAGGCCTACGCCAATCTCAAGACGGCGGGCTATTATATCGAGGACTATCACGTCCTGCAGACAACCAAGGAAGAGGGCGTGATGCGCGCCATCCGCAACGGTCTCGCGGGGGCGGGCATTCCGGTCGAGAATTCCAAGGGCGAATGGGGCCCTGGCCAGGAAGAGATCAATGTCAAATATGCCGAGGCCCTCGATATGGCTGACCGGCATGTGATCATGAAAAACGGCTGCAAGGAGATTGCCTGGGGGCTCGGCAAGGCCATCAGCTTCATGGCCAAATGGAATTACGGGCTCGCCGGCAACTCCTCCCACATCCATCAGAGCCTGTGGACGGCCGACGGCAAGAGCTCGATGTTCCATGACGCCAAAGGCGATCACGGCATGTCGGCGATGATGAAACACTATCTGGCGGGCCAGCTCGCCCATGCCGGCGAAATCACCTATTTCCTCGCCCCCTATATCAATTCCTATAAGCGCTTCATGGCCGGCACTTTCGCGCCGACCCGGGCGATCTGGAGCTTTGACAACCGCACCGCCGGTTACCGCCTGTGCGGCGCCGACACCAAGGCGATCCGCGTCGAATGCCGCGTCGGCGGCGCCGATCTCAATCCCTACCTCGCCTTCGCGGCGTTGCTCGCCGCCGGCCTCGACGGGATCGAGAAGAAGATGGCGCTGGAGCCTGCCTTCGCGGGTGACGCCTATGACACATCGAAGAAATTGCGCGAGATCCCCAAGACCTTGCGCGAGGCGACCGAGCTTCTCGACAATTCCAAGCTGCTGCGCGGCGCCTTCGGTGACGACGTGATCGATCACTATGTGCATACCGCCAAATGGGAGCAGTTCGAATATGACCGGCGCATCACCGACTGGGAATTGAAGCGCGGTTTCGAGCAATATTGAGAGGACGAAAGAGTGGCAGAGAAGATCAAATGCGTATCGCCGGTCGACGGCTCGGTCTATGCCGAGCGCGCGGTGGCGAAGAAGAAGGAAATCGAGGCGGCCTTCGCGGCAGCCCATGCGGCGCAGGACAAATGGAAGCGCCTGCCGCTGGCCGAGCGGGCGAAATACTGCTCCGCGATCGTCGACGCCATGCTGGCGATGAAAGACGCCATCGTGCCGGAGCTCGCCTGGCAGATGGGCCGGCCGATCCGCTATGGCGCCGGCGAACTGCGCGGTTTCGAGGAACGGGCGCGCTACATGATCGCCATCGCCGAGCGCTCGCTCAGCGACATCAAGCCCGAGCCCAAGGAAGGCTTCCTGCGCTACATCAAACGCGAACCCTTGGGCGTCGTGTTCACCATCGCACCGTGGAATTATCCCTATCTCACCGCGGTGAATTCGATCATCCCGGCGTTGATGGCCGGCAACGCGGTCGTCCTCAAGCACGCGGCGCAGACGATCCTGGTCGGCGAGCGTTTCGCCAAGGCCTGCAAGGCGGCGGGACTGCCCAAAAATGTCTTCCAGAATCTGGTGCTGTCGCATGATCAGACGGCGGCGATCATCTCGGGCGGCCACGCTAATATGGTCTGCTTCACTGGTTCCGTCGCCGGCGGGAAGGCGATGGAGCAGGCGGCGGCGGGGCGCTTCATCAATGTCGGGCTCGAGCTTGGCGGCAAGGATCCGGCCTATGTGCGCCCCGACGCGAACATGGCGCATGCGATCGAGAACCTGGTCGACGGCGCCTTCTTCAATTCGGGGCAGAGCTGCTGCGGCATCGAGCGCATCTATGTGCACAAGAAGGTGTGGGGCGATTTCATCGACGGCTTCGTCGATCTGACGAAGAAATATGTGCTGGGCTCGCCGCTCGACGAAGCGACGACCTTGGGGCCGATGGTCAAGCCCGAGGCGGCCGATTTCGTGCGCAAGCAGATCGCCTCCGCCCTTCGCGGCGGCGCCAAGGCCCATATCGATCCGAAGAGCTTCGCCCGTGACCGCAAGGGGTCGGCCTATATGGCGCCGCAGGTCCTGACCTCGGTCAATCATCAGATGTCGGTGATGATGGAGGAAAGCTTCGGGCCGGTCGTCGGCATCATGAAGGTGAGTGACGATGAGGAGGCGATCGGGCTGATGAACGATTCACCCTATGGCCTCACCGCCGCAGTGTGGACCGAAGATGCCGACGCCGCCGAACGCATCGGCGATGAAATCGCCACCGGCACGGTGTTCATGAACCGCTGCGACTATCTCGACCCGGCCCTGACCTGGACCGGCGTCAAGGATACGGGCCGCGGCGCGACACTTTCCGCCGTCGGCTACGAAGCCCTGACCCGGCCCAAGAGCTACCACCTCAGAACCAGAACGAAGTGACATCCATGACCATTCCAAATCGCAATCTCAACTTCCCCACCGCGATCAAATTCGGCGCCGGCCGCGTCAAGGAACTGGCCGAACTGTGCCGGGCCAACGGCATCAAGCGGCCGCTTTTCGTCACCGATCCGGGCCTTGCCCAGATGCCGATGGTGACGGCGATCCTCGCCGATCTGAAGAAAGCGGGCCTCGGCGTCGCTTTGTTCTCGGATGTCCGCCCCAATCCGGTCGAGGCCAATCTCCAGGCCGGCGTCAAGGCGTTCAAGGCCGGCAAACATGACGGCGTCATCGCCTTCGGCGGCGGCTCGGGCCTCGATATCGGCAAGCTCATCGCGCTGATGCACGGCCAGAAGATCTCGGTCTTCGATCTCGAAGATATCGGCGACTGGTGGACCAGGGCCGATGCCAGCAAGATCGTGCCGATCATCGCGGTGCCGACCACCGCGGGTACCGGTTCGGAAGTGGGCCGCGCCGGCGTCGTCACCCATCCCGAAACGCATGAGAAGAAGATCATATTCCACCCGGCGATCATGCCGAAAGTGGCGCTGCTCGATCCCGAGCTGTCGGTCGGCCTGCCGCCCAAGCTCACCGCGGCGACCGGAATGGACGCGCTCGCCCACTGCCTCGAATCCTATTGCGCGCCCTTCTATCACCCGCKCGCCAAGGGCGTGGCGCTGGAAGGCATGCTGCTCATCAAGGAGAATCTCGCCAAGGCCGTGAAGAAGGGCGCCGATATCGATGCCCGCGGCAACATGCTGGTCGCGTCCTCGATGGGCGCCACGGCGTTCCAGCGGGGCTTGGGCGCCATCCATGCGCTCTCGCATCCGTTCGGCGGCCTCTATGACGCGCATCACGGCCTCCTCAACGGCATCGTGATGCCCTATGTGCTCAAAGCCAACCGCAAGAAGATCGAAAAAGACATCGAGCGCGCCGCCGCTTATCTCGGCATCAAGGGCGGCTTCAACGGCTTCCTGAAATGGATCCTGGCGTTGCGCAAGGAAGTCGGCATCCCGCACAAGCTCGCTGATATCGGCATCGACACCAAGCGCCTCGATGAGGTGGCGAAGATGGCGATCAAGGATCCGTCCGCCGGCGGCAACCCGATCCAGTTCAGCGAGAAGCAGTACAAGGCGCTCGCCAAGAAATGCGTGACCGGCGATCTCTGAGGCTCGCCAACTGCATGCACACTGCTGATTGACTCATCATGGCCGCCCTTGCGGCGGCCATGACGAAGGGAGTGAGCGGTTAATGTCCCGAGCCGTCCTCGACGATCACCTCGACGGTGACCTCGCCGGCTTTTTCGAAGTCGAGGATCATGTCGAAGCGGTCGCCGACCTTGAGCGGCTTGGTGAGACCGATGAGACGGAGATGCCGGGCGCCTTTGCGCATGGCGACGGGTTTGCCGGGGTCGGCGGCGATCGAGGTCAGCGCCGGATCGTCGTAACGGTTGTTCTGGCGCAGCTCGATCATCGAGCAGACGGGTGAGCGCGCCGCGACCAGGGCGTCCCCCTGCTTGCCGCGGTTGGACAGCGGCACGAAGACCTGGGTCTCGCGGGTTTCCGACGGCAGGCCCCAGAC
>NNBT01000162.1_pt1 | contig 12140 bp, 9 predicted proteins | sample 1173831 | NCBI WGS metagenome assembly NNBT01 (sample SAMN07173936, study PRJNA388173) | plant metagenome | isolation source: symbiotic tissue sample KVJ10 | place: Norway: Troms, Kvaloya island | reverse complement strand
GGGTTTGTTTGACGAATTGCTTGAGGAAAAGGGCAGCAGTAATTGCACCACCTGGACGCGGCCCTGTATTTTTCATGTCCGCTATACCAGATTTTAGCCCTTCAAAATATTTTTCTTCCATTGGCATCCGCCAAATCTTTTCTCCTGAAGTTTCCGCAGCTTTTTCGATTTGGGAAGCGACAGCTTCATCGGGAGTATATAAACCAGCAATATCCTCACCCAAGGCAATGACGTTGGCACCAGTCAGGGTGGCTAAATCAACGATCGCATCTAATCCCAATTTGTCGGCATACACCAAGGCATCTGCGAGGGTCAAACGTCCTTCTGCGTCGGTGTTGTTGACTTCAATTGTTTTGCCATTTGATGCTGTGAGAACGTCTCCAGGGTGCATGGCATGGCCGCTAATCATGTTTTCGGTCGCTGCTGAGATGAAGTGAACTTCCGAATCTGGCTTAATTTGAGCAATTGCTTTGGCTGCGCCCAAGGTAGCAGCTGCACCGCCCATATCAATTTTCATGGTTTCGATGCCGCTACCAGCACCTTTAATATTGAGTCCGCCGGAGTCGAAGGTTAAACCTTTACCAATAATTGCTAATTTCTTTTTGGGTGTACCTTCTGGCTTGTAAGTTAGGTGAATAAATTTCGGTGGCAAATCGGAAGCTTGGGCTACTCCCAAAAATGCACCCATGCCTAACTTTTCACAGTCTTCTCGCTCCAGAATTTCTAGTTGCAAACCGTATTCCTTGGCGATCGCTTGAGCAGTTTCGGCTAAAGTAATTGGTGTTACTGCATTAGCTGGCGCTGCCACTAATTGCCGTGCCAAATTTACCCCAGAAACAATTTGATTGGCGCGGGTGATGGCGGCTTCTTGTCCATTAAAACCCAGTAAATCTACACTTTCTATTTGTGAACCTTTATCTTCTGGTTCGGATTTAAAGCGAATATCTTGGTAAAGTGCTAATTCCACACCTTCTGCGATCGCTTGGGCACTGGCTGCTGGATCGTTATTCCACAATGGAAAACTAAAACCCAAAATTTTGCTTTTCTGCTTTTTTCCTACCCTAGCTACAGCCGCAGCAGCACGGCGCAGAGTATCTAATTTTAGTGCATCTGGTTTGCCTAGACCTACTAAAATCAATTTCCGCACTGGGCTACCAGCATTTACACGGGTGAAAATAGTGCTATTGGCTTTACCTTTAAATTCTTCTTCAGTAATCAGTTCTTTTAAGACTCCAGAAAACTTTTGATCTAAAGTTGCTAGTTCTCCGGTTAACTCTACTGCATCTTCAAATAATCCAATTGCCAAACTATCGCCTGCCCACTCTAGTAAAGGCTTATCACTAGGTTGAATTGTCATTTTGGGATTTTGTGTAAATATTCCTTCTTGTACCAGTATTGCTCAAAATTCTGGTTTCATGGTGAGGGGAGTGGGTATTGGGCATGGGTAAGCAAGGGTCAGTAGCTATAATTTAGCCAATTAGTATAAATAGCACTAATTAATGAGTCTTTGATACTCGTCAATCCACCTCAGAACTCCGTTAACGAGTCTTTGATCCTCGTCAATCCACCTTAGAACTCCGTTAACGAGTCTTTGATCCTCGTCAATCTACCTCAGAACTCCGTTAACGAGTCTTTGATCCTCGTTAATCCACCTCAGAACTCCGTTAACGAGTCTTTGATCCTCGTTAATCCACCTCAGAACTCCGTTAACGAGTCTTTGATCCTCGTTAATCCACCTCAGAACTCCGTTAACGAGTCTTTGATCCTCGTTAATCCACCTCAGAACTCCGTTAACGAGTCTTTGATCCTCGTTAATCCACCTCAGAACTCCGTTAACGAGTCTTTGATACTCGTTAATGAAGCTATGATCTCCATTCTTTTATCTGACTTTTCGCGTTATGTGGAAAAGTCCACCAAAAACCTAACCCCCTAACCCCCTTCCCGACGCGGGAAGTGGGAAAATTCAAAGTCTCTCTCCTTTTAGGAGAGAGACTTTGAAGTGAGGTTTTCCAGATGCCGTGAAAAGTCAGATTTTTTTACGTCCTGCTTCTTGCCCGATGCCCAATGCCTATCCCCCAATTTTGTTTGTATCAATGTCAAATTTGCTGGCGATCGCTTCTATGATTTTTCGCTCAACTGGTGTAATCTGATTGTCAAGCTGGGCAATTTTGTAACACTGGGCCAACAAGGGTATAGCAAAATCCCGATTCAGTTGATTGAGCAATACATCTAAAGGCTTGGGCGATTTGATATTTTGGGCAATGGCATCCAAAGAAGTGGGACTGAGGTTTAAAGCTTTTAATTCTGGTAAAATTTCTTGCCAAGTCTTTTCTGGATGACTAGCTAGGATCATGTGAACTAAGATTTGATCCATGAGAGCTTGTTGAGCGATCGCACTTTCTAGATACTTTTCACTTTCGGATTTTAATGTTGCCAATGTCTTTGGCGATGCCAAAGAAGTAGATTCATCCAGCTTGGTTTCGTAAAATCGACAAGCAGCATACCCCAATGAATAGATCATCGTTGCATTTGAACTAGCTCCAATAACTGCACCTGCCAAGGGTACATTTCGCAGCAAGCCTAATCCCGCAGCTTTCAACAAACGCCCTCCACCCAAAGCCAACCCAAAAATTGCTAAAATTTCACCTTTACGTGCAGGATCTTTTAAATCTAGCCCGTAGACAGATGCAATTTGATAAAGCATTTCTGACTGCAATTTTGTTGTGGCTGTTAAATCAATTGCCAACAATGCCACTGCTATTCCTGGCAAAAAACTAGTGGCTAGTCCAACTGTGGCTGCTTGAGTTGCTTTTTCCACCATGATTCGGTGAGCAAGCTGGCTAGGTGATTCATTTGGATACTGTTTTTTGAGCTTGTTTACCGCCGCTTCTGCTTGTTCTAAATCAACAAGGTTACTATCGTTAATCAGCCAATTGAGATTTAAGACTCCAGATAGTTTTCTAATCAGCCAATTTTCGCTGAGGCGATTCACAACCTGACCGCTGGTTTGAGTTGTTTGCTCAATAAACTTGTGTGTTTCTTTCGCCGTCGCTTCTCCCACCCCTATTGCTGTGTCTAAAACTGCTTGGCCAGTCTCAGCAACAGTTTTAACAAAAGACTCTACTATAGACGGTTCATTTTCTATTGATGATTGAGCCTGAATTCCTACTTCTGAAGTTTCTCTGGGTGAATTAACTAATTTATTCACCTCTATTTCTTGGGGTTTGTCTGCCATTGCTTGACACCATCTTGTAAAGCCTCTCTTTTGGTTTTAGCGAAGTCTAAGTGGCTTTGACATCTCTCAATAAGTACAATTCGTCAGAGCAAATAGGAATTATTCTGAGCTTTAACTATAGACATAAGATGGATGACAGAGGTTCTGATTTTACCACTCATAACCTAATGTCAACAACTCTTTGCCTTCTAGAAAAGTGAGTATTTCTGTAGTCAGAACGCCCACTTTTCTTTGCAATCTTGTTTTATCAATTACCAGCAATTAAATCTTCTTATGTAAGTAATTCTGTATATTCATCTAATCCTACCTCAGCTATCAGCTTTACTTTCTAAAAAGTCGTTATCCTTAAGAATTTCATAGAGATTAGTATCTTGCTCTAGCAAACAAGCGTGTCCACAATTGGGCAACACTACAATCTTGTTATTTGGTAAAATGTTCCCTATCCGGTACACTTCATTTACAGAAGGCAAAAGGCGATCGCTAGCACCAGCAATCAACAAAACTGGTTGAGTTAAACGCCTTAACTTTTCCTCATCAACATCAAACTCTCGCAGTAAAGACAACCGCCAAAGAACGGTTTCTGCCGGGACAGAGCGCATAGTTTTTAGCAAATCGTGGCGATCGCTCCGAGAAATGCGTGACAAAGATGCTAAAAATGGCAACAAGCCTAGTGCGCCAATATCATACAATCCTGTTGGCACTAGGTAAGTTAGCTGGGATGCCCAACTTAACCAAGGGCGAAGTTGAAAGGATGAAGCTGGATTAATGAGGATAATTCGCTTAAATAAATGGGGTGCTTGGATTGCCACTTTCATTGCCAAGCAACCACCAAAGGACTCACCACACAAGTAAACTGGTCTTTGAGAACTTTTTTCTAATTCGGCGTCGATCAAGTCCAATACACTCTTAGTTAGGGCATCCCAAGTGTTAAGGTCTTTCCGAGGGAGCGCCAAAGAGCGCACATCAAAGCCAGTTTCTAATCCTGCGGTTTGCGATCGCAATAATTGACCAGTTCCATCCATTCCCGGCAAATATACCAATAGCGGATACTCTGGCTGTACTCGTTTAGGAGTTAAAAAACAAGGGTTTAGCTCAACTTCTGTGATAGTCATTGGTCATTGGTCATTAGTCATTAGTCAATGGTATAAAACTTTTGGACTGCGAATTGTTGCTTTTATTAGCTTCGGTACTTTTGAGCAAAAACAAAAAAGTTTTGGAACAAGCTACTCAAAGTTGTGCAGACAATCCAAAATTGTTCGACTGAGCAAAGCCGTATCCCTCTGGGGAAGCAAGCTACGCGTAGCGTTCCGCAGGAAAGTCCAAAATCGAATAGCTTTAATAGCAACCTTGACGCAGTAAATTGCTAATTTCACCCTGACAGTGTTCTGTCAGTTCAGCCACAACAGTTCTGGCTTGTTTGCCATGATATTTTTTATGATGTTGGGGCGTAATCCAATAAGGACGACCGATTAACACCGCAACTCGACGATAAATTACCAAGGGATGCCAACCATTTTGATTAAATAAAGGTTCTGAAGGGTCGAATACACTTAAAAATCTTAATGGGAAGCCATTGGTATTTACTTCTTCTAAGGAAGCGATCGCGATCGGCAAAATAGCTAAATCCTGCACATTCGCTCGTAATGCCAAATGAGCAAATCCCCGCTGAAACTCACCCACCTGGCTTGGCTGAGTAAATTTCACCATTGGTTCAGTCCCTTCTGGAAATACTCCCACCATCTGCTTGGACTGCAATAGCACCTGTGACTGCGAAAAAAAGCTTTGCTGGCGGTTTTGAGTATCTTCCAAGGGAAAACACCCCAATTGACCGGTGACAATCTCCCGCATGACTGGAACTTGTCCCATGTAGTGATGGCAAGCAAAGCGAATCGGACTCGATAACGCTGCCATTAAAATCAGTGCATCCATAAAGCTGCGGTGATTGCTGACTACCAAGACGCTTGCATCCCGGGGAATGCGGTCTTCGTAATAGCGGAACATTTGGGTTGAGAATGCCGCCACCAAAGCGCGAGAAATCTCTAGGGGGCTATTTCCACTCATACCTAATCAATATATTTTCCGGTAAATATGGCAGTTTGTCTTAATTTAATTTTTACATTTCTTTACTAATGCCATGACCGTCTTAAGATAGAAATATCTAATCTCCAAAAGCAACTAGATTTTCTGTAATCTTGATTATGTATTCTCGATCACAATAATATCTAATAGAAACTATTCAAAAAAATTATGATTAGTGAATTTCCATTTTTTAGGTAAAAATGGGTTTAATTGATGCATATTAAAAAACAATTCTGGATTTGATAAATTTGCTAGTATGAAGATGTTATTGGAAAAAATGGTAATAATGTTGTATAATTCACTGGTTTTGCCGACAACAGCTAAGATGTAAAACGTTTTAATAAGTTAATTTTTATTTTGTATGAATCTAGTGAATAAAAAAGAATTGACATTTGCGCTGACCACACCCCTATATTATGTAAACGATGTCCCTCATATAGGCAGTGCTTATACGACGATCGCAGCAGATGTAGTGGCGCGATTTCAGAGATTACTGGGTTATCAAGTATTACTAATTACAGGTACAGATGAACATGGGCAAAAAATTCAGCGATCGGCAGAAAATTTAGGCAAAGCGCCACAAGAATTTTGTGATGAAATTGTCCCTAGTTTCGTGAGTTTATGGCAATTATTAGACATTCAATACGATCGCTTTAGTCGGACTACTGCGCCTCGTCATCAAGCGATCGTGAAAGAATTCTTTGAGCGAGTCTGGGAATCTGGTGATATTTACCAAGGACAACAACAAGGCTGGTACTGCGTATCTTGCGAAGAATTCAAAGAAGAACGGGATCTGCTAGAAGGACACCGTTGCCCAATTCATACTAACAAAGAAGTGGAGTGGCGAGACGAACAAAACTATTTTTTCCGCTTATCCAAATATCAAACTAAGCTGACAGAATTTTATCAATCTAAACCGGGTTTTATTCAACCAGAAAGTCGGCGTAATGAAGTTCTCAACTTTGTCAATCAAGGACTGCAAGACTTTTCCATTTCACGAGTGAATTTAGATTGGGGTTTTCCCGTACCAGTCGATCCCAAGCACACTCTCTATGTCTGGTTTGATGCGCTGCTAGGTTATGTCACAGCATTACTAGAACCAGATGCAGAACCAACTTTAGCAAATGCTTTAGAAACATGGTGGCCAATCAACCTGCACCTAATTGGTAAAGATATTCTGCGCTTTCATGCAGTTTACTGGCCAGCAATGCTGTTGTCAGCAGGCTTACCTTTGCCAGGGAAAGTCTTTGGGCATGGCTTTTTGACAAAAGACGGGCAGAAGATGGGCAAAAGTCTGGGTAACACCCTCGATCCTGTGGCATTAGTTAAGAGCTATGGTAGTGATGCCGTTCGTTATTACTTCCTTAAGGAAATCGAATTTGGCAAAGATGGAGATTTTAATGAAGTTAGGTTCATTAATGTTCTGAATGCAGATTTGGCAAATGATTTAGGTAATTTGCTCAATCGCACTTTGAGCATGGTGAAAAAGTACTGTGCTGAGAATAATGTCCCATCAATCGGCAATGAAGGGATTCCTGACGAAAATCCTTTGAAAGCAATTGGTTTACGTCTAGGGAAACAGGTAAAACAAGCATACCAAGAGCTAGCTTTCAGTCAAGCCTGCGTGGCCATACTTTCATTGGCGCAAGCCAGTAATAAGTTTATTGATGAACAGGCTCCTTGGTCATTATATAAACAGGGACAGCAGGAGTCGGTGGAAAAGGTTCTCTACGCAGTTCTAGAATCGGTTAGACTAGCAGCTTATCTGCTATCCCCAATTATTCCGAACATCAGCAGCGATATTTATCAGCAGTTGGGCTTTGGAATAAACTTTAACGATCGAATACAAAGTTCAGTTAATGCTCCTTTTGCCACCCATGCTACATGGGGACTACTATCGAGCAAACAACAGTTGGGTAAACACCAACCTGTATTTCAACGAATAGAACCCCCAAAAAACGATTAGTCCTTATCAAACTCTGATTTTGTTCAATTTTTTATTTTCTCACAAAATTTATCGTGGCTCAATTTAAATTAGCCGCGGAACATTATCATAAGCCGCTGTGACTAGCATCTAAAAGTTGGTAATTTGTATCAAAAATAACAGGGATAAAAACTGAGGTATCACAATGATGTTGAATAATTTGGAAAATGATTCAATCTTTACGCCAGAACAGGTTTTGGAGAATCGAGGTAGGGTCGCCATATTTATTGATGGCTCAAATTTATTTTACGCTGCACTGCAACTAGGTATTGAAATAGATTACACGAAGCTATTATGTCGATTAACAGGAGGTTCTAGATTACTGCGTTCTTTTTTCTACACTGGCGTAGATCGGACAAACGAGAAGCAACAGGGGTTTTTGCTATGGATGCGTCGCAATGGCTATCGAGTCATTGCTAAAGATTTAGTCCAGCTACCAGATGGCTCTAAAAAAGCTAACCTAGATGTAGAAATAGCAGTAGACATGATGGCGTTAGTAGATTCTTATGATACCGCAGTTTTAGTCAGCGGTGATGGGGATTTAGCTTATGCGGTCAATTCAGTCAGCTATCGTGGCGTGCGGGTAGAAGTTGTGAGCTTGCGTTCCATGACTAGCGACAGCTTAATCAATGTAAGCGATCGCTATATTGATTTAGAAGCGATCAAAGAAGATATTCAAAAAACCCCTCGCCAAAGCTATCCATACCGACCATTATCTGGGATCGGTTTTTTGGAAGACCCCCGAACTAGTGATGGACACCTAGAAATCCAAGAATAATGACGTATCAATTTCATAAAAGAGGGAGATGGGAAAAGAGAAAAATTCAAAATTTCTCCCCCACTCCCTCCTTTCTTATTTTACCTTTGACCTTTTTCTTAGTATTTGGTTTAATTGGCTGTGAGAGCAAATCCCCGCCAACTTCCCAACAAAATACTGCGAATTCATCTAACAAAGATAGTAATTTGACTTTCTTTGATGTCACCTTAGAACAAGCAGATGAAGTGGGAAGACCAATTTGGAAAGTCAGGGCTAAAACCGCACAATACACCAAAGAAAAACAAATTGGTCAGGCTGAAAGTCCTTATGGTGAACTATATCAAGATGGCAAAATTGTTTACCAAATCAAGGCAGATGTAGCAGACATTGAACAAGATGGGAAGCAGTTGTTTCTTAAAGGTAAGATATTTGCCACAGATCCTAGTAATGGGATTGTGTTGCAAGGGAATGAATTAGAATGGCGTCCTAAAGAAGATTTGTTGATTGTTCGTAACAAGATTAACGGCACCCATAAAAAACTACAAGCAGTAGCGCAGGAAGTGCGAGTAAAAACCCGCGAACAGCGGATGGAATTTTCTGGAGGAGTGGTAGCAAATTCTATCGATCCCCAGATGCAAGTGAGAACTGAACATTTAATCTGGAATATTAAAGAAGAAAAACTAATTGGCGATCGTCCTCTAGAAATTGACCGCTACAAAGATAATAAAATTAGCGATCGCGGTAAGGGAAATTCTGCCGAAGTCAACTTAAAAACAAAAATTGCCACTGTCCAAAAGAATGCTCAACTAGAATTACTAGACCCACCAATGCAAATATCTAGTAATTCTATGACCTGGAACATGAACGCAGAAACTGTCACTACAAATTCGCCCACACGAATGTTCCATCGTGCTGAAAATGTCACAGTGACAGCCAATCAAGGTGAAATGAAAATACCGCAAAAAACTGTTTACTTAAAAGGTAACGTCAATGCTATTGGTCAGCGTCGCCAGTCTCTAAGATCCAATACACTAACTTGGTATTTAGATAATAAGTTAGTTGAAGCTCAGGGAAATGTTGTTTATCGGCAAGTTGACCCACCATTAAATTTTGTGGGTGAAACAGCAGTTGGTAATCTGCAAACAGAAAATATTGTTGTCAAAGGTGGCAGTTCTAGCGGTAGGGTAGTAACGGAGATTATTCCTCAAGAAAAAGCCAATCGTCAGTAGTAAAGTTAGGGTGAATGGGCCCCACCTTCACCCAGAAATTTTGGGTTGGTCGAGTACTAAACTAGGATCTTAGTAATACAAGCCTTTTCATAGCCCATGAATGGATCAAATCGATTAGGTAAGGAATCCTTGCCAACATCCCAGCAAGTAGAACATTCCCACTATCACGATACAGACCATGAGCATACAGATGATACTCATGGAACTGGAGAGTTGACTCATCCTCACATCCATAGTGAAGAGTCTTTACGGCGAATTGTCAATCGATTATCGCGTATAGAGGGACATGTTCGTGGTATTAAGGCAATGGTGCAGCAAAGTACCCCTTGTCCTGATGTTCTACTGCAAATTGCCGCAGTGCGAGGCGCATTGGATCGAGTCGCGCGAATTGTTTTGGATGAACATTTAACTGAGTGTATTGGTAGAGCCGCACAAGAGGGTAATATTGACGTTGAAATTAAACAGTTAAAAGCAGCTTTAGATCGATTTTTGCCTTAGAAATTAGAAAAATAATCTAAAATGCATTCGCAAAATTAGTGATGCACTAGCAGCGATACATCAAAACTCAATAGTGCATCCTGACATTCACTCCAGCGACATCATATTGCCAACTGGTAGATAACCTATTTTGATAGACTTTCCTTTGTTCGCTTTTTCTAGGAGGCAACGAGGGAAAAACTTATTCTAGCAGATAATATGCTGTGCAATAATGATTTTTACCTAGACTATGATTCTAAAAAATTATCAATTTCATTATTCTTTAACTAACACTCTAGATAAACCACTAATTATTTTTTTGCATGGCTTCATGGGTAACATTAATGAATTTAATGAAGCCATTAAATTACTATTTAACGAATTTTCCTATTTAACACTTGATCTCCCAGGACACGGCAAAACTCAAGTTTTGGGTGAGGATGAATACTATACAATGGCAAACACTGCTCATGCTTTAATCAACTTACTAGATGAGTTAAAAATTGCCAAGTGCTTTTTAGTTGGTTATTCAATGGGTGGAAGATTAGCTTTATACCTAGCCCTGCATTTTCCAGAACGCTTTCATAAAGTTGTTCTAGAGTCAGCTTCCCCAGGTTTGCCAACAGAAACAGAACGATTAGAACGCATTAAAATTGATACTCAAATAGGTAGAAAATTAACAAGAAGTTTTGAAAAAAGCGATTTTGCCACTTTTATATCAAATTGGTATAATCAACCGATTTTTGGTTATATAAAAAATCATCCAGAATACGATCGCATGGTTGAAAGTCGGTTGCAGAACAATCCACAGGAATTAGATAAATCACTGCGCTTTATGGGTACTGGATGTCAGCCTTCTTTATGGGAAAAGCTACAATTAAATACAATTCCCATGCTTTTACTAGTGGGTGAATACGATCAAAAATTTATATCTATTAATACAGAAATGACTAAAATATGTGAATTTGCTCAGATAAAAATAATTAGCAATGCTGGACACAATATCCACTTTGAAAATACTTTGGTATTTGTGGAAAATATCAAACCTTTTTTATCCGCAGCCAGTTAAAAATTAGGATAACTTCACTACTTTTTTACTGCCTTGCTAGAAGGAGTTGGGGATGGTGGCAAATTCGGGGCTGTCGGTTGTTTAGCTGCGGTTAATTCTTCTTGCAACATTTTCTGATAAACCTTAGGCAAAGAGTTACTAACAGAATTAGTTTCTATGCCATATCCCAGACTTGTCCAAGTGGGAGAGAGTCGCCGCAAAACATCATTTAACTTTCCCTGACGCAACAGTTGAGAAATATTAGTTCCCCAAACTTTAGAATCATTTAACCAACGGTAAACTACTACATCTTGATATTCTGCTTCAAAACTATAAGTAGTCCAAAACATCATCTGCATCGGCTTTGGGTGATAACGAGGGGCTAAATGATACCAAGTAATGTTGATGATTTGATATCTGCCAGCAGCGGTAGAACAATTACCTGTGTTGGGGCCTGTGACAATTGTGACGCATATCTCAGGATGTCGGCTAAGGTCGTTGATTTGCTGTCCACCGTATAACAGCGAATAGGGACGGTTTCCACTAGCCTCACTTGCCGAGATAGTTCGCATTAAAGCGCGGATATAAGGGTCGCCCTCTTTCATCACCAAAGGCGGCTGTTTATTTTCAAAGATGGGATCGGAAGGCGATCGCAAGTCTCCAATATACCATTGCAACAAATACACAAAGCCGAGAAGCGCGGCTATTGGGCCAATAAGTTTTTCAACACCTTTGAATTCAAAGCCTTTCAGAGTCTAACTCCTTCAAATTCACTCTTTTTGCTAACAAAAATCATCGACGAACTGATTCTAGTAAAGTTCACACCTGATTGTTAGTTATTATTTCTGATTTGCTCATTTTTTGTAGGAATTAGCAAAAAAGAGTATAAATACAAGAGTTTGCAAGTAACTGAGGTAAAAAATGCAGGACTCACGCATCAGATATAAAGAGTTTCTACCTCCTGCCTCAAAACCCATAGCTTTCTACTTCATGCAAAAGAAAACTACTGTAAGTATAGCAAGCTAAATACTCCCAAAAATCCCGACTCAATATAAGCTCAATCACTTCTAGTAGCATATGCCCTCAGTAATAATTCCTTCCTTGCTCAAATTGGGCGATAAGTCGATACAACCTTATTGCAAAGGTTTCGATTTAAGTTGACACCAATGGACATCTGCGATCCCTTATAAAAGGTCTGTATTACGACCGATTGAGAAATGCAATCAGGGAGATTGGGTAATTAACGAGTGTGTTCCTCTAACACCGCATCAACTTCGTATCTTAAAATACCAGGATTTTCCTGAAGACACTGTAGATAACAAATGTTACTG